>Ga0081538_10002216_pt1 | contig 19254 bp, 20 predicted proteins | sample TabmetS5T2R1_FD_71022 | JGI IMG/M metagenome (GOLD analysis project Ga0081538, IMG submission 71022) | Tabebuia heterophylla rhizosphere microbial communities from the University of Puerto Rico - S5T2R1 | ecosystem: Host-associated > Plants > Roots > Rhizosphere ... | reverse complement strand
CGCTCGGCTCGCCGCTTCGGCTGATCGCCTCCCCCGGGGACCACACGCGCTTCGAGGCGCCCGCACGGGCGGACGGCGGGGGGGTGCGAGCCGCGGGCGAGGCGGAGGTCGGGGCCGGACTGGCGGACGCGGTCGGGCTGCGGGTGGGCTCGACCCTCGCGGTGCAGCCGGGACTGGCACGCGAGCTGCGTTTCCGGGTCGTCGGCATCGTGCGCGCCCTCCAGGACGAGGGCCGCGTGGCCTACGTGCGGCCCCGGCGCCTCGTGGCGGCGCTGCCGTTCCTAGACGGCCCGCTGGCGGTCCGGCTCGAGCCGGGAGCAGACCCCGACGCGGTACGCCGCGGCCTGGCGGAGCTGGGTGCCGTGCCGCGCTCGGTGAGCGGCGCGACCGGCGACGACCGCGGGCTGCTGGACGTGCTCGCCGCGCTGCTGCGGCTCGTTGCGCTCACGGTCGCCTTGGTCTGTCTCACCTCACTTGTGCAGGCGCTCGCGCTCACGGCGGCGGAGCGGCGGGGGGCGGTCGCCACGCTTCGGGCCGCCGGCGCCGACGCCCGCGCTCTACGCCGTTTGCTCGCCGGCGCCGCGCTCACGGTCGTGGCTCCGGCCGCCGTGCTGGCCGTGGCTCTCGAAGGGCTGCTCCTGGCGCCCGCCATCGAGCGCCTCGCCGCTGGCTACGCCGACCTGCCGCTTCGGACCGGGCTCGGCGAGGTCGCGCTGGTGGGGGCCGGACTCACCGTCCTGACGGCGTCGGCCAGCGCCTGGACGGCGCGGCGGCTGGTGCGCGAGCCGGTGGTGGCCGGACTGCGAGAGGCAGAGACGTGAGCGACGCGTGCGGCCGCACCCGTAGGGAGGCACTGGCGCTCTTCGGGGGCGTCCTGGCGTGGACGGTCGCGGGCTGCGGCTCCAATCCACGGCCTGGCTCCACGCTCGCACGTTCGCTCGTCGACCCGGACGGCGACGGGCAGCTGGCGGACGGACCTCCGGTACCCCTGCGTGACAGGACCGAGCTGGCCGGCGGCGGACGGCCTGAGCGCGTACTGGCACGTCTCGCGCAGGTCAGCGACGTCCACGTGCGCGATGCACAGTCGCCGGCGCGGGTGCCCTTCCTCGACCGGCTCGGTCCGCGCCTGGGCGCCGCGTTTCGGCCACAGGAGGCGCTCACGGCACAGCTTCTCGCCGCGACCATCCGATCGGTCAACGGCTGGGGCGAGGCAGAGGCGGTGCTCGTGACCGGCGACCTGATCGACTCCGCCCAGCGCAACGAGCTCGACTGGGCGCTGACGCTGCTGGAGGGCGGCTCCGCGGTCCCCGATTCGGGGGGCCACGGATATCGGGGGGTGCAGTCCGCGTCCAACCCCGACCCGCTCTATTACCGGCCCCAGGTGGACGCCCCGCGCCACCCCGACCTCCTGAGCCGCGCCCTCCGCGCGGTCCCCTCGCCGGGGCTGCGGGTGCCCTGGTGGCCGGCGCTGGGCAACCACGACATCCTCGTCCAGGGCGAGGTCGCCCCGAGCGCCGCGATCACCGCGGTTGCCACGGGCGACCGCCTCGTCCTGACGCCGGATTTCGACCTGCGGCGGTTCGCCGAGCGCACGAGGCTCTCTCGCGACGAGGTTGACGCACTCCTGCGTGGAGGTGTGCCGGGAGACGCCGTGCGCGTGCGGCCTGACGGGCGGCGTGCGCACCTGAGCACCGGCGAAGCGGTGGCGCGCCTACGCGCGGCCGCCCCCGGACGTCCCGGCGCGCATCGAGGCCGTCTCGACTACGCGTTTGGGGTTGGCGACGGCGTTCAGGTGATCGTGCTCGACCTGGCGCGCCGCGACGCGGGCGCCGACGGGCTCGTCACGGAGTCCACGCTCGCTTTTCTGGCCGAGGCACTGGCGGCCACCGGCGATCGCCACGTGCTCGTCGCCTGCCACCAGCCCCTGGAGGCGAGCGTGGGTGGCGACGCCGTGCTCGCGTTGCTCGATTCCGATCCGCGTATCGTCGCGGTCCTGGCGGGGCACACGCACCGCAACGCGATCGAGCCGCGCCGGACCGCGGCGGGCGGCTACTGGCTCGTCACGACCGCGTCGATCGTGGACTTCCCCCAGCAGTGGCGTGCGTTGCGGCTCGTCGCCACGCGGCGCGGCGGCGTCGCGCTGGAGACCTGGATGGTCGATCACGCGGGGCGGCCGGGCGACGAGGACGACCTCGCGGGCATCGCGCGCGACCTGGCCTTCCTCGACTCCCAGGGCGGGAGACCGGCAAACGCGGCTGGGCCGCCAAGTGCCCGCAACGTTCGGCTGCACCTGCCGCCGCGCCCGCTGCGCCCGCCGCGGCGGCGTCCGCGCTTGCCCTCACTCCCCCCGCCGTCGGCGCCGCCCGCGACGGCGGGCGCCGGCGACGCGCTCGGGTGACGACTGCCGGCGCGCGCTAAGAAACTAGGCCCCGCGCCCGCAGCTCCGCCACGGCCTCGTCGCCGCGGTCAACGACGTGCTGCTTCGCCACCCAGGCGGCCAGCGCGGGCAGCCCGCGATCGAGCGAAACCGACGCCTCGAAGCCGAGCAGCTCGCGTGCTTGGGTCACGTCGGCGAAGCAGTGTCGGATGTCGCCGGCGCGGAACTCGCCGGTGACGTTCGGCCGGAGGTCCGAGCCCAGTGCGGCGGCCACCAGTTGCGCCAGCTCGAGGACGCGCACTCGGCGGCCGGTAGCCACGTTTACGGCGTGGCCGGTTGCGAAGGGTGCGTCCATGGCGGCGCGCGTGGCACGCACGACGTCGGACACGTGAACGAGATCGCGGATCTGGCCGCCGTCCTCGAACACGAGGGGTGGCCGGCCGTTCAGGACCCTGGCGGCGAAGATCGCAGCCACTCCGGTGTAGGGATTGGCCAGCGCCTGGCGCGGGCCGTACACGTTGAGATAGCGCAGCACCACCGTCTGGAGGCCGTGAGCTCGGCCGAGCACGAGCACGAGCTCCTCCTGGTCGCGCTTGGTGATCCCGTACACGCTCGTCGGCCGCAGCGGTGCGTCCTCGCTCGTGGGCGCCGGCCGGGTCGCCTCACCGCAGTGCGGGCAGGGCGGCTCCCAGTCGCCGCGACGGAGACGCTCGACCGGACGCAGCGTCGGGTGGACGAGCCCGTGCTCCCGGCAGCGATAGGAGCCCTCGCCGTACACGACCATGGAGGACGCCGCCACTAGGCGGCGGATGTTGTCGCGGCGCTTGATCACCGCCTCGAGCAGGGTGGCGGTGCCGCCCGCATTGTGGTCGACTGCGCGGCGGACGTTCATCATCGACTCGCCGTTCCCGACGACTCCGCCGAGGTGGAAAACTCGCTCCACTCCGACGAGCGCCCGCTCCACCGTCGCCTTATCGCGCAGATCGCCCACCACCAGCTCCGCCTCGGCGCTCAGGTGGCCCGGCCGCCCGTCCGGGTGAGCGAGCGGGTCGAGGTTGTCGAGCACGCGCACGCGCTCCCCACCTTCGAGCAGGGCGTCGACGAGATGGGAGCCGATGAAGCCGGCGCCTCCGGTGACGAGGACGACGCTCACCAGACCGTGTACAGCAGGAGTTCGGTGGCGAGCGCCTGGGCGGCGAGGGCTCCGAGGACCAGCGCCAGACGCCGCTCGGGCAGGCTCGCGGCCGCGGCGGCGCAGGCCAGCGGAACCAGGAAGAGGAAGATGCGCTCGGTCTCGGCCTTGGCGAAGCCAAGCAGAGCGGCGATCGCGAGCACGGCGAGCAGGGCGCGGGCGGCCGGAACGCCGCTGCCGGCGGAGCGGAGCATGAACCAGGAGATCGGGAGCCCGAGCGCCACCAGGAACGCGGTGGGCGAGCCGAGCACCCAGAACTCATAGGGCCGTCGACTCGCAATGCCCTCTCGGTAGACAGTCTCCGTTGCAGCCAGCACGCCGATGGGGTCGTAGCCGGTGGCGAGGTGGAGGGCGCCGTAGAAGGCGAGCAGCGCGACCCCGCAGGAGGCGGCGATCACGGCCGCTCGCCTGAGGCCCGCACGCTGCCATGCGACCAGCGCCGCCCAGGCTCCCACGGCCAGGTTCGCATAGGAGAAGAAGCTCGCCAGGGCAAAGGTGGAGGCGCCCGCCGCGGTGGCGCCCCGTGCGGCGCGGCTTGCCGCGAGCGCGAGAGGCACACCAGCGAGCAGGGCCAGCGTCGCGTAGAGCGCGTCCGCCGAGGTGGCGCCGTAGAGCACAGCGCTCGGGGCGAACACATAGAGGAGCGTGCCGATCCGGGCACGCCGTTCGTCGAGCAGCGCCCGGCCGAGGAGGTAGGTGAGCGGGATCGAAAGCGCGCCGACCCCGATCGTGAGGGCCGCCATGCCCGGCGCGTCGTCGATTCCGAGCCAATGCATTGTGAGCAGTAGCCCGGGCGGGTGACCAATCGCGTGGACCGGCAGCGAAGCGCCTATCTCGGCGAAGGTGTCAAGGAAGAAGCGGTTACCGAACTCGAACGCGGAGAGTGCCGGCAGGTACTCGTTGGCGGCCTCGTGGTTGCCGAGCTCGTACACGGCGTAGAGCCCATCGGCTCCGCGCCGGGCCATGCCGAGCGCGAGTCGCAGAGCGAGCCCCAGGCCCAGCGCAGCGAGCGCGAACTGCCACGGGGTCAGGCGCGCCGAACGAATACGCGGTGCCGCGAGGACGCCGCCCGCCAGCAGGAGGGCGGCGGGAAGCGCGCTGGGCCGCAGGACCGGCCGCCAGTCTGCCAGGAGCGGCGCGAGTCCGGCGCCGAGCCTCACGCCGCCTGCACGGGCGATCAAGCCGAAGGCCAGCGTCGCCGCTGCGCACGCCGCTACACCGACGGGCAGCCACAAATCGGGGCGGCGCTGCGCCAGGCGCAACGCACCGGGGGCGGCCTGCATCGCCGGCACCCTGCTTGGGATCTCCGCATTCTCTGCCACGCGAAGCTATGGGTAGGGGCGTCGCATCCCGGGGAGCGGCGTTGAGATCAATGCGGGAGCGAGCGACGTCAGGGCGGCTGCGAACGCTGTGTTCGGAAACGCTTGCGCCACTGCGGCGGCGTCTTCGATCGTGTCGACGTCGCGCAATGGCGCCAGCAACGCCGTGCGCAGCCCCAGTGATTCCAGGCGGTTTCGTTGCACCGCGCAGGTGGTGGGGCTGGACATCGGGACGCCGTTGAAGACGCGCAGGTCGGGCCGCCGCAGCCCGATTGTCCAGTAACCGCCGTCGAGGGCGGGCCCGAGCACCGCGTCGACGCCCGGATCGGTAAGTCGGCGACTAGCTTCGCGCAGGAGGGGCGCGCTCAGCTGGGGAGTATCCATCCCCACAACGAGCGCCGGCCCACCCGCCCCCGCCAGGGCGTGGCCCAGCCTCTCGGCGAGCCCGTCGCCGCGCTGGGGCTGTACCTCGAATCCACGCGGCAGCCAGCCGTCCGGCTCTCCGTCGAGGGCCACGATCCGCCGTCGGGCCGGGGTCGCCGCCATGGCGGCGATCGTGTCCCGGAGCGCGGCCTCCGCCAGGGACGCGGCCTGTGCCGGAGTGCAGGGTGGGCAGAGCCGCGTCTTGGAGCGCCCGGGTGCCGGGGCCTTTGCGATCACGACCAGCGCCACGTCGCCCACTAGAAGCGTGCCCTTGGCGCGAACGGCCGGTCGGGGTTCACCAGAAAGAAGGACAGGAAGGTGGCGGGTCGCGCGAACGGGTTGCGCTTCTGGACGGCGGTGTCGGGCGGGATGCCCTCGGCGCCGCCCGGCCCCAGCCGTCGGGTGCCGATGATCGCGTTCTGGTACTCGATTCGACCTGACAGCTCGTAGATGAACTCGGGGCCGGGATGGCTGTGCACGGTGGTCCGCCCGCCACGCGGCGGCACGGTCACCTCGATGAAGCTGACCCGCGCCGGGGCCGGGATGCCCTCGAGTGGCTCGCTCTCGAAGACGCGGACCGACGGCGCGGTACTGCGAGGCTGGGACCCGGGCGGCGCGAGGCGGATCTCCCAGAACGTCGAGCTGTCGCTGCCCGCCTCGTGCCGGTGGGGAAGATCCGCCTCGAGCGCCGCGCCTTCCGCCTCCTGCAGTGTCCGTGCGCGGCCGGCCGCGCGCAGGAGGTGCGACCCACGGCGCGCATAGACGAAGGAGAGCTCGTGGCGATGCGCGATGCTCTCGTGAGGCCCCAGCCGGGTCTCGCGCGCCACCCATGCAAGCTCGCCGGCGGGCCGCTCGTCCAGGCGGGTCCGGGCCAGGGCCCGGGTGGTGGCACTCCCCCCGAGGCCGCCGACCCCCGCTCCCCGCTCGCCCTGCGCGGGCGGACCGGCCGAGTCGTCGCCGCACGCGAACAGGCTCGCGGTGACAGCCCCGACCACAGCGGCGGTGGCCCTCACCGCAGCACGACAGCCATGTCCCGGACGGCTCGGACGGTGCCCCACAGGGTGCCGGTGACCTTCGAACGACCCGTGCGCGCCCTGTAGGTGACCGCCACGTCCTCAATGCGCCAGCCTGCGGCCTCCGCCCGCAGCACCATTTCGAGCGGCCATCCGAAGCGCCGGTCTTCGATGCCGAGCGCCAGCAGGGACTCGCGGCGGGCGGCGCGCATGGGACCGAGGTCGCGCAGCGGAACCCCGGTCCGACGTCGCAGCTCCCACGCGAGGGCGCGGTTTGCGAGCCGGGCGTGGAGAGGGAAGGCGTCGCGCTCGGTGCGGCGCGCGCCTAGAACGAGGTCGGCGGCGCCGCGCTCGACCGGCCCGGCGACGAGCGAGAGCTCCGCGGGGTCGAGCGAGCCATCGCAGTCCATGAAACAGATCACCTCACTCCGCGTCGCTCGGAGCCCCGCGTAGCAGGCGGCGCCGAAGCCGCGGTTCGGCTCGTGGATTACGCGCGCGCCGAGGCGGCCGGCGATCTCCGCGGACCCGTCACTCGAGCCGTTGTCGACGACAACGGGGCGAAACCCTTGCGGCACCCGCCCGAGCACCCAGGGCAGTGCGGCGGCCTCGTCGAGCACCGGAAGCACGATGTCGACCATGGCTTGGGACCGTACGGCGCAACTATTACGAAACTGCGAACGATTCCCGGGCTGCGCGGGCGGCCGTAAGGAAACCGCAAGCTCCGTGCGCTCGAATCCACCGTGCATGGGCCGAGCACGCTTCGCGGTTGCTGCAGTTGCGCTGCCCGCCGCCCTCACCGCGTGCGGCGGCTCGTCCGATCGCCTGCCGCCGGCCGCGGAGCCGGCGAGGTCCCCTCCCCTCCATCGGGAGCCGGCGGGGCGGGTGGTGCCGGTGGGCCACAAGCCGGAAGGGCTGGCCTTCGACCCCGCCACCGGACTCCTTGCGGTGGGCCTGACGAACCCGGACCGGCTCGCGCTCGTCGACGGCGACAGCGGCCGAACGGTCCGCCGCATCCGGCTGCCCGAGTCACCCCGTCACCTGAAGCTCGGCGCGCCCGGAAATTCGGTGCTCGTGCCTGCCGAGCGAGCGAACGCGATCATCGAGGTATCGCTCCCGGGAGGGCGGCTACGGACGGCGCGAGTGGGGCGCTTCCCGCACGACGCGGCGCGCGCTCACGGGCGGCTCTTCGTCGGCGACGAGCTCGGCCACACGCTCTCGGTCGTCGAAGATGGGCAACGCATCAGGACGCTGCCCGCACCACGACAGCCGGGTGGAGTGGCGGCGACCGCCGATCGCGGCCACGTCGGCGTGGTGGGCGTTCGGGAACGTGCCCTCGAAGTCTTCGATACACGCACGCTGAAATCAGTCGGCAAGGTGAGCGTTGGGATCGGGCCGACACATGCGGTCGGCGCGGGCGAGCGCTTCTTCGTGGTCGACACGCGCGGCGACGCCCTTCTCGAGGTGCGGCTCGACCCGCTGCGCGTCCATCGTCGCACCCACCTCGGTGGAACGCCCTACGGGATCGCTCTGGATCCCGCACGGCGCCGCTACTGGATCACTCTCACGGCGCGAAACGAGCTGGCCGAGCTGACCGACCACCGGGTATTGCGCCGCTTCCCGACGGTGCGCCAGCCGAACTCGGTGGCGGTCGATCCGCGTAGCGGACGGGTGTTCGTCGCCGGACGCAGGGACGGGACGCTGCAGTTCTTCGACCCGCCGCCCTGCTACGGAGAGGAGTGCGGCCGGTGAGGCTTCCCGCGGTGGGGCCGTTCCGCAGGGACTTCTGGCGTAGCCCGCTTCGCGGCCCCTGGCTGGCTTCGGCGCTCAGCTCCGCCCTGCTGCCGCTGATCGCAATCTGTGCCGTCACCGGATTCGTCTCGCACTGGGCCTACCAGCCGCACCTCGGCGGCAACGCGGTGTTCGGCGGCTCGGCCCCTGGGAACGGCTTCGACCTCTACGGGCTGGACTGGCCGACGAGCCCGGCCTGGCTCTACGTCGCCACCCAGGGACTGCACGTGATAACCGGCCTTGCAGCGATCCCGATCCTGCTGGCCAAGCTCTGGACCGTCATCCCCAAGCTGTTCGAGAACCCACCGTTCCGCTCGCCCGCCCACGCCCTCGAACGGCTGAGCCTGCTGCTGCTCGTGGGCGGCTCGCTGTTCGTCTTCTCCACCGGGGTGATCAACATCCAGGTTTGGTACCCGTTCGGGTTCAGCTTCGTCCCGGCCCACTACTACGCCGCGATCGTGATGCTCGCGGCGCTGTGCCTGCACGTCGGGCTCAAGCTGCCGGTCATGCGCGCCGCCTTCCGGCAGCGAGGTGTGACGAGACCACTACGCGAGGACCTCCGCCATACGAAGCCCGAGCCCGGCCTGCCCGGCATCGTCACGAGCGCGCCACACGCAGCGGCCGAGCCCACGCTCACCCGCCGCGCCCTGCTGGGCGGAGTGGGCGCCGCCTCCGCGGGACTCGCGGTGATGACGACCGGCCAGGTGGTGGGCGGCCCGCTTGCCGAGCTCGCCGTACTCGCCCCACGCGGGCGCGGCCGGGGCGACGGTCCGAACGACTTTCCGATCAACAAGACCTTCGCTGCGGCCAACATCCCGCGCGAGAAGGTCGGTTCCGACTGGCGCCTGCTGCTGCACGTGACCAACGAGCGCCGTGCAATGCTCACCCGCGAGGAGCTGCTGGCGATGGAGCAGGTCACGGCCGAGCTGCCGATCGCGTGCGTTGAGGGCTGGTCGACCACCCAAACCTGGAGCGGCGTCCGCTTGGTGGACCTCGCGCGAGTCGCCGGCGTCCCCGACCCGAGCGCGGTAGAGGTGCGTTCGATGCAGCCTCGCGGAGCACTCCGAAGCGTCACGCTGGGCCGTGGCCAGGTTACGCACCCCGAGGGGATGCTGGCGCTCAGGGTGAACGGCGCCGACCTCGCGCTCGATCACGGTTATCCGGCGCGCGTGATCGTGCCCGCTCTGCCCGGCGTGCATTGCACGAAGTGGGTGGGAAAGATGGTGTTTAGCTGATGCGCCGGTTCCGCGAGCGGTACGGCGCCGCTCCGATCCACCTCCTCGCGGTGCTGGCCAGCTTCGCGGTTGCCGGTTACGCGCTCTCCCGCGCGCTCGACCTGACCCGGAATCCCGACCGCATCGTGATCTGGCTGGGCGGCTCGATCGTGGCCCACGATCTGATCCTGTTTCCGGTCTACGCGCTGCTCGGGGGGATCACGGTCGCGGCGATCGTGGGGACCAGGACGCGGAGCCGGTTGCGCATCGCCGCGCTCAACCACCTGCGCGTCCCGGCGCTCCTCTCCGGCCTGCTGCTGCTCGTCTGGTTTCCGCTGATTGCCGACAAGGGAGAGCGCAGCTTCATGCGTGTGAGCGGACTCTCGAAGGATGTCTATTTCGGGCGCTGGCTGACAATTACCGCCGTACTGTTCGCGGGCTCCGCGCTGCTGTTTGCGATCCGCTTGCGCCGGCTCCGCCGCGACTAGTGGGAGTCCGCGAGCTCGCGCGGCGCGTCCGAGCGCGCGAACAGGGCGATCATGGCGGACTGCATAAAGCGCGGCGGAAACGACATCACCACGTCCTCGCGGTGCCGCTTCAGGAACGCTGCGGCCCAGCGCGCCCCACCGAGGCTCCGCGGGATGCCGCCACGCATGAATAGCCCTTGGCGGGCCCCGTCCGCGCTCTCCTCGAGAAAGGCCCGAAGGTCGCGCGCCGGGATGACGTGGCAGCGCAGGTGCGCCTCCCCGTCGCTCACGTTGGCGATCGCGTGCTTTGTGCCGGGCGGAACCACCAGCTCTCCGTCCTTCGGTGAGATCGCCCGCTTCGTGCCGCCCAGCTGGAAGCGGACCTCGCCCTCGATCACCGACCAGCGCTCCTCCTGACGGGGATGGAGGTGGGCCGGCAAACCGCCGCCCGGCTCCATCCAGGTGTCGACGAAGAGGTTCTCGCCGTCGGGCTCGAACGTGTAGCGGACGCGGTGCACGGGGTCGTGAGTCGGCTCGGACATCGAGTGCTCCTCTCGATCGCTTCGCATGTGTTACCTGCAGGTAACTTAGCAGACAAGTTACCCTTTGGTAACTATGGCCACTCAGGCAGCGGAGCGGGGACGCGGCCGTCTCTCCGCCGACGAACGGCGCGCGCTGATCACGCGCGCCGCCGGTCGCCTGTTCGCGCGGCACGGCTATGCCGGGACCAGGCTCGAGGACATCGCCGCCGCCGCCGGCGTCACGAAGCCGATCGTCTATCGGCACTTCGAATCGAAGAAGGCGCTCTATCTGGCTCTGCTGGTCAAGCACGAAGAGGACCTGCCGACCTTCTTCGTCGGGATAGATCGCTCGGCGGGCATCGAGCAGGTGGTGAGGGCGATCCTCGATCGCTGGTTCGACTACGTCCGGGAGAACCAGCACGCGTGGTTCATGCTGTTCCGGGACAGCTCAGGGGACGAGGACATCCGGGCTCTGCGGCGCCGAGTAAACCTCCGCGCGCGGCAGGTGATCGCGGCATTCATTGCCGAAGAGGCGGGCTCGTCGATCCCGCCCGATCAAGTTGATCCGACTGCCGAGCTGCTGACGAGCGGGCTGGCGGGGCTCGCACTCTGGTGGATCGACCACCCTGACGTCCCGAAGCCGGTGATGGTCGACGTCGCGGCGAGGATCATTGCCACGACCGTTGCAGGGACTTGACCGAGTCGCCTGCGCGGTGACACCATCGCCGCCGTGCGCAGCTGCCTCGCCCTGGCCCTCGCGCTCGCGCTTCTCGTGCCGGCCGCCGGAGCTGGTGCCCAGACTCGGCCGAGGCCGTTCCAGGCGCCGGCCGCGGGCGACCTCTTCGTTCTCACCGCGGCGAGCGGAACGCTCGAGCGCGTGCCGGGTCGAAGCCGCATGGTCGAGCTGGTCTTGCGGCGCCCTGCCCGCGACGTGACCATGTTCACGGACCGCCCGGCACGGAGGGCGGGGGAGCAGCCCCTGGGCCGTTTCGTCCGGAGCTGGCCGGGGCTCGGCTTCCGCGCGGTTCCGCCGAACGCCGCGCTCGTCCTGGCTGAGGCGCCGAGCAACCGCGATGTCGTGGTGCTGGAGCTCTCGAGACCGCGCCTTGGGGCGGGCGGCAGAAGGCTCGCGTTGCGGGCAGAGGTGCTGAGGGGCAACCCCAGGGGGCTCCTCCGGGAGTTCGCGAGGAGGGCGGATCGCCGCGTCGCCGACAGCTTCGGCCGGGCCAGCCTGTTCATCGATCCGAGCGGGCAGGAGGTGGGCCTCTCCTTCACGTTCTCGGACATTCCGAGCGACGACGCGGCCTCGATCTTCTTCGACAACGGCCAGATCGACATCTCGACGGACTCCGCAGCCGGGCTCAGCTCGGGGACCGACGAGCCGGCCAGATTCGTCGTCGGCACCAATGCCTTCGTACTCGGGGCCTCGGGGGCTTCGTCCCTGGACGGGACCGTCGTGGTCGGCGTCAACGTGCTTGCGAATGCAAGGAGCGTCAGCGGAACCGCGACGATCCCGGCGGGGACGACCGCGACCGTCACGGTCGGGACGACCAACAAGAGCTTCCCGGTCACGAACGGGCGCCTCTCCATTCCGCTCAGCTGAGCGTCCCGGGCGCTGGCCTGGTAGTCATTCGGTGAGTGAGGTTCGTACTTGTGCACGGCGCGTTCGTCGGCGCCTGGTCGTGGGAGCCGCTCGTCGGACCGCTGGAGGCGGCCGGGCATACGGTGGAGACGTTCGATCTACCGGGGTCGGGCGAGGATCGCACGCCCCTGGCGGAGGTCACGCTGGACGCGTACGCCGAGCGGGTCTGCGACGTCCTTGGGGCGCGGCCCGAGCCGGCCGTGGTGGTGGCCAGCAGCATGGGCGGCATGGCCGCGACAGAGGCCGCCGCGCGCTGCCCCGCGCGGGTGGCTTCGTTGATCTACGTGGCGGCCTTCCTGCCCCAGCACGGGCAGAGCCTGCTCGACCTGACGCGGCTCCCTGAGGGGAGGGACGACCAGGTCCAGGCCAACCTGGTGGTGGAGGGCGAGCCGCCGGTGGCGACGATGCCCGCCGACGCCGCGCGGCCCGCGATCTACGGCTGCTGCTCGGATGAGGTGGCCGCCTGGGCGATCGAGCGCCGCGGCCCGCAGGCGGTCGCGCCGTTCGGCGAGCCGGCCACGATCCCCGAGGGCGTGTTCGACGACATCCCGCGCAGCTACGTGCTCTGCAGGCGTGACCGGGCGATCCCGCCCGCCCTGCAGCGCCTGATGCTGGAGCGGGCCGGCTGCACCGAGGTGGTCGAGCTCGACACCGACCACGTACCCCACCTGTCGGCGACTAACGAGCTGGTCGAGGTGCTCCAGCGGCTGGCCGCCTCCGCCCGGATGCTGCCAGCATCCCCGGGATGACGATCCTCGAACTCGGCACTCCGCACGGTCCAGCACACGTCCACCTGCACTCTGCCGATGAGCCGGCAGCGGCGCTCATCCTCGGCCACGGCGCCGGCGCCGGCGTGGGCTCGCGGGACCTGGTCGCGGCAAAGGACGCCGCGCTGTCCGCGGGGATCAGCGTCGCGCTCGTAGAGCAGCCCTACCTCGTCGCCGGGCGACGCTCCCCGGCCCCGGCACGGCAGCTCGACGCCGCCTGGACGGCGGCGGTCGAGCACCTGCGCGAGCGAGAGCTGCGGGGGCTGCCGCTCGTGGTCGGGGGCCGGTCGCTCGGCGCTCGGGTTGCCTGCCGGACGGTCGAGGCGAGCGGCGCCGTGGCGGTGCTATGCCTGGCGTTCCCGCTGCAGCCGCCGCCCCGGAAGGGGTCTGCCCCGTCGCCGAGCCGCCTGTCCGAGCTCGATGCGGTCAAGGTGCCGATGCTGGTCGTCCAGGGCACCCGGGATCGGTTCGGCATCCCGCCCGCGGGTCCGAGCCGAAGCGTGGTGGAGGTGGCCGGAGATCACGCCCTGCGAACCGACCTCGATGCCGTGGCGGACGCGGTCCGAGCATGGCTACCCGGAGTCGTGGGGTTACCGTTGCGGACGTGATTTGACCGCAATTGCGGGTAGCTTGGCCCAGCACGTCAACGACCGCGACAGGAAGGCAACGCATGGATTTCAAGCTCGAGCTGGTGGCAATTCCCGTCTCGGACGTCGACCGGGCAAAGGCCTTCTACACCGAGAAGGCCGGTTTCAACGCCGACCACGACCACACGGTCAGCGACGAGATGCGCTTCGTGCAGCTGACGCCACCGGGGTCGGCCTGCTCGATCGCCCTGGGGACCGGGATAGTGGACGCCGAGCCGGGTTCCGTGAAGGGCATGCAGCTGGTCGTCTCGGACATAAACGCCGCCCGCGCCGAGCTGCTGGAGCGGGGGGTTGACGTCAGCGAGGTCCAGGAGTTCCCGTGGGGCTCGTTCGTCTTCTTCAGCGACCCCGACGGCAACGCCTGGGCCGTGCAGGCGATCCCTCCGCGCTAGGCTGGCCCGGAGGATGGCCACGCGCTCAACACACGCCCCGACCCAGGAGCGAGAGCTGCTCGAGGCGGCGCGCGGCGGCGACGAGTCCGCCTACGGCCGCCTCGTTGACCCCTACCGCGGCGAGCTCCAGGCCCACTGCTACCGGATGCTCGGCTCGGTGCACGACGCCGAGGACGCGCTGCAGGAGGCACTGCTCCGTGCCTGGCGCGGGCTGCCCAGGTTCGAGGGCCGAAGCTCGCTCCGCTCCTGGCTCTACACGATCGCCACGAACACCTGCCTGAACGCGATCGAACGGCGGCCGAAGCGGGTGCTTCCGCTCGACTACGGTCCGTCTACCGATCCTCACGACGGGATCGGCCTGCCGCCCCTAGAGGCGGTGTGGGTGGAGCCGTTCCCGGACGAGGGCCTGGGCCTCGAGGACGGCTATGCGGCGCCCGAGGCCCGTTACGAGGTGCGCGAGAGCGTCGAGCTCGCTTTCGTCGCGGCGCTTCAGCACCTGCCGGGCAACCAGCGCGCCACGCTGATCCTGCGCGAGGTGATGGGCTTCTCGGCCCAGGAGGTCGCGGACGCGCTCGAGACGAGCGTCGCGTCGGTGAACAGCGCACTGCAGCGGGCCCGCAAGACGGTCGACGAGCGCCTTCCCGAACGGAGCCAGCAGGCCACGCTGCGCTCCCTGGGCGACGAGCAGCTTCGCCGCGTCGTCGAGAGCTACATGGATGCGATGCAGCGCGGCGACGTCGACGCTGTCGTGGAGATGCTCGCCGAGGATGCCTCCTGGTCGATGCCGCCGCTCGCCGCATGGTTCCACGGCCACGACGCTCTCCTTGGCTTCCTGAAGACGGGACCGCTGTCGGGAGACTGGCGCTGGCGGCACCGCCCCGCTCATGCGAACGGACAGGCGGCGTTGGGCGTCTACGCCTGGTACGAGGAGGACGGGACATATCTCCCGTTCGCGCTCGAGGTCCTGACCCTCGACGGTGAAGGCCGGCTCAAGGACATCACGTCCTTCATCACGCGCTCCACCCTGAGTCGCGATCGCCACTTTTACGAGCGCTACCCCGAGCAGCCACTCGAAGACCCGTCGAAGATACTCGCGGCGTTTGAGCGCTTCGGGCTGCCGGACCGCCTCGACTGATCCAGCCGCCGCCGCTCCAGGGCCGCACGCTCCTGCATGTTGTCGGTGAGCGAGATGGCACGCGCGTACGCGGCGTCCGCCCCCGCGACATCGCCCGCTCGGCGCAGCAGCTCAGCGCGAGCCGCATGAAGCGGCTGGTAGCGGGCGAGGCGGGAATCGCCATCGAGGCCATCAAGCAACGTCAGCCCGGCCTCCCAGCCCTCGACGAACGCCACCGCCACAGCGCGGTTGATCGCGACGATGGGCGTCGGATCGCGCCGCGCCAGCTCGCCGTACAGCGCGGCGATCTGCTCCCAGTCGGTCGCCTCGAAGCTCGCGGCCTCCGAGTGCACGGCGGCGATCGCGGCCTGGATCGCGTAGGGACCGGGAAGCGGGAGCCTCAGCGCGCGGGCGAGAACCGACAGGCCGTCCTCGACGCGCGTGTCGTCCCAGCGCGTCCGGTCCTGGTCCTCGAGCGAGACGTACGCGCCCCTCTCGTCCAACCGCGCCGGGCGGCGCGCGTCGACCAGCAGCATGAGCGCCAGCAGTCCGAGGGTCTCGGCGTCGTCGGGCATCAGCCGCGCGAGCAGCCGCCCAAGCCGGATCGCCTCCTCGCAGAGCTCGCCGCGCAGGGGCTCGTCGCCGGCGGTCGGAGTGTGGCCCTCGTTGAAGAGGAGGTAGACGACTCGCAGCACGCCCGCGAGCCGCTCGGGCAGGAGGTCGTCGGGCGGCACTCGGAACGGGATGCGAGCGTCCGCCACCTTCCTGCGCGCTCGCACGAGACGTCGCTCCATCGCGCCCTCGCTCGTGACGAACCCGCGCGCGATCTCCGGGACCGTCAGGCCGGTGACGCTGCGCAACGTCAGCGCCATCCGCGCCTCCACCGCCAGCGCCGGGTGGCAGCAGGCGAACAGCATCCTCAGCCGGTCGTCCTCCAGGGACGACCGCTCGAAGTCGGGTAAAGGGTCGTCTGACGCCGTGGGCTCGAGCAGGAACGGCAAGCGAGCGGCGAGCGCGCGGTCCCGCCGGATGCGGTCGAGCGCCTTGCGCCAGGCGGTGGTGGTGAGCCACGCCCCGGGCCGGTCGGGCACGCCGCGGCGGTCCCATTCGACCGCCGCAGCGAGCACCGCATCGTGGACGGCGTCCTCGGCGAGTGCGAGGTTGCCGTCGAGGCGCCGGGTGAGCGTGGCCAGCACGGCCGCGCGCTCGTCGCGGTAGGCCCGCTCAAGCGCAGCGACCGCCGCGGTCACGGCAGCTCGAAGCCGATCGTGGGGCGGATCTCCACCGACCCGTACTCCGCGACGGGCGTCTTCGCCGCCCACTCTGCGGCCGTGTCCAGGTCGGGGACGTCGATCACGTAGAAGGAGAACAGCACCTCTTTGGTCTCGGCGTAGGGTCCGTCCGTCAACACCGGATCCCCGCCGTGCGCGCGCAGCGTGGTGGCGCTGTCCGGCAACTGCAGGCCGGATGCCATGACGTAGACGCCCGCGCGCTTCATCTCCTCGTTGAGCGCGCCCCAGCGCGACATCTCCGCGTCGTGCTCGGGGGTGCCCTCCTGCGGGCCCGTCCCGGGTTCGAACGTGAGGAGCAGCATGTACTTCACTTGGACCTCCTGGGTCTGGGGAGCATGTCACCTGTCCGACGAACGGGCCGGGCCGGACCCGACACCCAATCGAAATGGCTTCAGGCGGCGAGGGCGGCCGTAGACCGGGGGACTGGCGCAAGACTCGTCGGCTGTCGAAAATTCGCAGCCCGCTCCGTCCTAACTACGAATGCTGCCCACACCGGGCCCCGGAACCGGAAGGAGACGCGACATGAAATACATGCTGCTCATCTACCAGAACCCCGCCGCCTTCCAGGCTCTCTCAGAGGAGGAGCGGAACGTGGTGTTCGCCGACGTCGACACGATCATGAAGGAGCTCACCGAATCCGGCGAATGGATCGGCGGAGACGGTCTGGCCGATCCGTCCCAGACCAAGACCGTGAAGGTGCGAGACGGCGTGCCCGCCGTCACCGACGGCCCGTATCTGGAGGCGAAGGAGCATCTGGTCGGTTACTGCATGTTCGAGTGCGAGAACATCGAGCGTGCCACCGAGATCGCCACGCGCTGGCCGGACGCCCGCTACTGGGCGGTAGAGGTACGGCCGCTCATGAGCGCGGCCGGCACAGAGATGTGAAAACGGACGCAATCGTCGAGGACCTGCTGCGGCGCTTGGCGCCTCAGGTCCTCGGCGTGCTCGTTCGCCGTCACGGCCGCTTCGACGCGTGCGAGGACGCAATGCAGGAGGCACTTCTGGCGGCGGCCGTAGGGTGGCCGGAGGAGGGCATCCCGGAGAATCCGCGCGGATGGCTGCTCACGGTCGCCGACCGCCGGATGACCGATCAGCTGCGGAGCGAGCAGGCCCGGAGGCGCCGCGAGGACCGCGTCGCTGCGGAGGTCCCCGCCGATTCCTCGTTCGCACCCGCACCCGGCGACGACCAGTCGCCCGAGCACGACGACACGCTGACGCTGCTGTTCCTGTGCTGCCATCCGGCACTCTCGCCCGGCGCGCAGATCGCGCTGACCCTGCGCGCGGTCGGGGGCCTGACCACATCCGAGATAGCCAGCGCCTTCCTCGTCCCCGAGGCGACCATGGCCCAGCGCATCCGGCGCGCCAAGCAGCGCATCAAGGCCACCGGTATCCCGTTCAGCATGCCGGCGGAGGCCGAGCGAGTGGAGCGGCTGCGGGTGGTCCTGCACGTGCTCTACCTGATCTTCAACGAGGGCTACAGCGCCAGCTCGGGGCCCGATCTGCAACGCGCCGACCTGACCCGTGAGGCGATCCGGCTGACCCGCGCCGTTCACCGGTTGCTACCCGACGACGGCGAGGTCGCCGGCTTGCTCGCGCTGATGCTGCTCACCGACGCTCGGCGCGCGGCGCGCACTCTTCCTGACGGCGCCCTCGTCCCGCTGGCGGAGCAGGACCGGAGCCTGTGGAACGGCGAGGCCATCCAAGAAGGGATCAGCCTCGTGACCGACGCCCTCTCCCGGACGCCCGTGGGCCCGTACCAGATCCAGGCGGCGATCGCGGCGGTACACGCGGAGGCTGCGCGTGCCGAGGACACGGACTGGCCCCAGATCGTCGCGCTCTACGAACTGCTGGAGCGCATCTCGCCCAATCCGGTGATCACGCTCAACCACGCCGTTGCCGTGGCGATGGTGCAGGGACCCCGGGCCGGGCTCGACATGCTGGACAGCCTCGACGGCGACGACCGGATCGCGCGGCATCATCGCCTCGACGCGGTTCGCGCGCATCTGTTTGAGATGGCCGGCGACCACGCCGCCGCCCTGTCCAGCTACCGGATCGCCGCCCGCCGGACGACAAGCCTGCCCGAGCGTCGCTACCTTGAGACACGTGCCGCCCGGCTGACGGAGCGGGATCGGCACATCTGATTGCGGTCACTTCCTGACCGCAACGGCGCGTATCCTCTCCCGCCTTCGATGAGTTTTGTGACCTCGACCGGTCTTAGGTGACAATGCACTCCACACTTGCGATCGAGGCCTCCGGCCTCGTCAAGACGTTCGGCGACGTTCGGGCCGTCGACGGCGTCGATCTTGCCGTGCGCGGCGGCTCGGTCTACGGCGTGCTCGGACCGAACGGGGCCGGTAAGACGACCACGATCCGAATGCTTGCGACGCTGTTGCGCCCCGACTCCGGCTCCGCGCGCGTCCTCGGCCACGACATCGTGCACGAGGCCGACGCCGTGCGGGGCCTCGTCAGCCTCACCGGCCAGCTCGCGTCCGTCGACGAGGACCTCACCGGCCGCGAGAATCTCGTGCTGCTCGGCCGGCTGCTGGGGCTGAAGCGCCCCCTTGCGAAGGCGCGCGCGGGTGAGCTGCTCGAGGCGTTCGGCCTGGCCGACGCCGCCGGCCGCTTGGTCAAGCACTACTCCGGCGGAATGCGACGACGGCTCGACATCGCCGCGAGCCTCGTCGTGACCCCACAGCTCATGTTTCTCGACGAGCCCACGACCGGGCTCGACCCGCGCTCGCGCAACCAGGTGTGGGACATCATCCGCGCGCTGGTGGCCGAGGGCACGACGATCCTGCTGTGCACGCAGTACCTCGACGAGGCCGACCAGCTCGCCGACGGGATCGCGGTGATCGACCACGGCAAGGTGATCGCCGAGGGCACGCCGGGCCAGCTGAAGAAGTCCGTCGGCTCGGGCTCGCTTCACGTGCGCCTGCTCGATCCGGAGCAGCGTCCCCAGGCGGCTCAGGTGCTGGAGCGCGAGCTCGTCTCGGTGCACCTGGAGCCCGACCCAGCGGGACTTTCCTGCCCCTGTCCGGATGGGGACCGCGCCGCGCGAGCCTTCATGGCGCTGAACGAAGCCGGCA
>Ga0081538_10002215_pt1 | contig 19256 bp, 18 predicted proteins | sample TabmetS5T2R1_FD_71022 | JGI IMG/M metagenome (GOLD analysis project Ga0081538, IMG submission 71022) | Tabebuia heterophylla rhizosphere microbial communities from the University of Puerto Rico - S5T2R1 | ecosystem: Host-associated > Plants > Roots > Rhizosphere ... | reverse complement strand
CCGGCCCGAGGTGGCCAGGACGAGGGCGGAGACGGCGTCGGCGGGGCTGAGGCACTGCAGCGGCGGGTCCTGGCCCCGCACCCCGATCATGGCCGGGGCCATCAGGCCGCGGGCCAGGAACGTTCCCCAGGCCGGGGCCCACACCCCGGCCCCGCGCAGCACCACCACGGCCTGGTCGGTGGCGGGGGCGTCCAGGGCGACCCGCTCGCTCTCGGCGAGCACGCCGGCCGCCGGGAACTCGGGATTGGGCCGGGTCGGCTGCGTCTCGGGGATCGGCACCGGGTTGTCGGGGTGGGCGCCGTAGACGACGCCGCTGGACCACAGCACCACCGTGGCCGCCTCGGCGGCGGCCTCCAGGGCGCGCCGGGTCCCCTCCACCACCCGGGCGCGGCGGCCCTCCTCGTTGCGGTCGGCCGCGTCGATCAGGGGGAACAGCACCAGGGCGTCCACCCCGGCCAGCGCCTCGGCGAAGGCGGGGGTGCCGGGGGCGGCCTGGACGAACTCGAACTTGGGCCCGAGCAGCGGCGGCTCGTGCCGGGACAGCCCCAGGACCCGCCCGACCTCGGGGTCGTCCTCCAGCGCCAGGGCCAGCTCCCTCGCCGCCGGGTGCAGCGCCCCCACCAACGCAACCGTCCGAGCCACAGCGTCCACCTCTCGTTGCCGTGCAGAAGCGCCCAGGCTACCCGGAGGAAGCGGGTTCTAGCCGACTTGGCCCATGGCACAGGCGCTCTTGGGGGGCCGTGGGGGGAGCGAGCTCCCCTCACATGGATCAGGGACTGTGGTCCCGTGGCGAGTAGCATGAATGTATGAGTGAAGGGGTTGGAGGATCGGATTTCTTCGGGCGGATCCCGCTGTTCCGGGAGTTCGCCAAGCTGATGGCGACCGCGTCCGGGCCGGTGAACTGGGAGCTGGCCCGGCAGGTGGCGGTGGCCACCGCCGCCGGGGCCGAGGACCTCGGCATGATGCCCCAGCTGCCCCGGCCGGCGGCCGCCCCCGACCCGGGCGAGGCCCGCTCCTGGGACGACCGGCTGCGCCTGGCCGAGCTGTGGGTCGACCCGGTGACCAGCCTGCCCGGGCCCGGGGTGGCCCTGGCGGCCAAGCCGGTGAGCCGCCCCGACTGGGCCGAGGCCGTCCTCGGCGGCTTCGCCCCCCTGGTCGAGCCGGGCGCCCGCCGGGTCGCCGAGGCCCTCGGCACCGGCGCCGGGATGGGCCAGCCGGGGGTGGGCGACATGATCGGCCGGGTCGGCGGCCTGGTCGCCGGCCTCCAGGTGGGCACGCTGGTCGGCCAGCTCGCCCGCTCCGTGCTCGGGCAGTACGAGCTGGCCATGCCGGCCACCGACGCGGCCAAGGTGCTGCTGGTGCCCGAGAACGTGACCGCCTTCGAGCAGTCGGCCGACCTCCCCGGCGACCAGCTGCGGCTGTGGCTGGCCTGCTCCCAGGTGGCCGGTCAGCGGCTGCTGGCCGGGGTGCCGTGGCTGGGCGACCAGCTGCGCCGGGTGGTGGAGGAGGTCGCCCTCCAGACCGACCCCGACCCGTCACAGATGATGGACCGGCTGCAGTCGCTGGACATGGCCAACCCCGAGGGCCTGCAGGAGCTGCTGGCCGGTGGTGGCGAGGGGCTGCTGGGCCCGCCCAGCGCCGCCCTGCAGGCGGCCACCGGGCGGCTGGAGGTGCTGCTGGCCCTCGTGGCCGGCTACCCGATGGTGATCGCCGGGCTGGCCCTGGAGAGCCGGCTGCCCGGCCTGGCCGCGATCGAGGCCGCGGTCGCCCGCCGCGACGCCGACCCCCAGTCCCCCGCCCGCCTGTTCGCCCTGCTGCTGCGGGCCGACCCCGACCGGGCGGCCGCGGCCCGGGGCGAGCGCTTCTGCCGCGAGGTCCTGGCCGCCACCGACATCGAGGGCCTGGACCGCGCCTGGTCGCACCCGGAGAACCTGCCCACCGCCGAGGAGCTCGACACCCCCGGCCGCTGGCTGGAGCGGGTCGGCCTGATCGGCGGCGAGGAGGTCGACCTCGACGAGGGCCTGCGCGCCCTGCTGGAGGCCGAGGAAGGCGACCGGGACGAGGGCCGGGAGCCGGGCCCCGGCGAGGACAAGGGCCGGGACGACCGCCCCGGACCGACCTAGCCGACGGTGACGGCGGGCTCGAGCGTCTCCAGCGTCCTGGCGGTGGCGTCGAGCCGCGCCCGGACGCCCAGCGGCAGGGTCAGCATGGGGTCGGTGTGGCCGCACTCGACGTCGCCGAGGACCGGCAGGCCGCGGGCCTGGGTCCGGCCGGCGGCCAGGGCCCACAGCCGCCGGGTCCGCTCCCGGTCGTAGCCGAAGGGCCGCCCCAGCACCAGCCCGGCGATCTGCTCGAAGACGCCGGCCTGGGCGAGCTCGGCCAGGTAGGCGTCGACCCGCTCGGGGGTCGGGACCTCCTCCGAGGTCTCCAGGAACAGCAGCGCTCCGCGGAGGTCGAGCCAGGCCGGCGAGCCCCTCAGATGGCGGCAGATGGTCTCCAGGCAGCCGCCGACCAGCGGGCCCTCGGCGACCCCCTCGCGGATGGCGACCCAGCCGGCGCTGGGCCGCAGCTCGCGGGGCCGGGTCAGGTCCTGGCGCCGGTCCCAGTCGAGGAACTCGTCGGTCCAGACGTCGGCCGGGACGAAGCGCAGAGGCCCCTCGCCGAACCAGGCGGCCCGCAGCCACCGGTCGGTGTCGGCCAGCACGGTCGGGTGCTCGCCCAGCTCCGGGAGCAGCGCCGGGCCGTAGAAGGTGACCAGCCCGGCCCGCCGCAGCAGGGCCCAGTGGAGCACGGTCACGTCCGAGTAGCCCTGGAAGAGCTTGGGGTTGGCGCGGATGAGGTCGTCGTCGAGATGGGGCAGCAGCTCGACGGCGTGGTCGCCGCCGATCGCGGCCAGCACCACCGTGACCTCGGGGTCGGCGAAGGCCGCGTGGAGGTCGTCGGCCCGGGCCCGCGGCGAGACGGGCGTGCCCGCCCGCTCGGGGCCGCTGCCCGGCATGACCCGCAGCCTGAGCCCCAGCGACTCCAGGTAGGCGCGGCCCCGCTCGGCCCGGTGCTCCCACCAGTCGACCAGCGGCGAGCAGGGCGAGACGACCGCCACCGTGTCGCCCGGCCGCACCCTCGCCGGCCTGACCAACCCGGCCCCTGCGCGCGTCAGTCGCCGTCCTCCTCCATGCCTTTCGCGATCAGGAAGCCGCGGGCCCGCTCGGCCAGGGGGTAGCGGTCGACCAGGCGCCAGAACGCGGGCGAGTGGTCGGGCACGGCCAGGTGGGCCAGCTCGTGGACGAGCACGTAGTCGCGGACCCAGGGCGGCCAGGGGACGAGGCGGTCCGACAGGCGGATGGTGCCGTCGTCGGGGGTGCAGGAGCCGTAGCGGGCCCGCATGTTGGTCACCCAGCGGACCGAGCGGGGCTCGACCATGCCCTCCAGGTAGCGGCGGGCCAGCAGCCGCGCCCGCCGCTCCAACTCGGCATCGCCGGGCACGGTGCGGCGGGCCCGCCGCTCCAGGCGCTCCAGCATGGTCGCCACCCAGTGGTCCTCCTCCCGGCGGCTCATCCGGGCCGGCAGCAGGACCACCACCGTGTCCCCCTGCCGGTAGGCGGTCACGGTCTTGCGCCGCCGGGAGCTGCGGACGACCTTCACCGGTGGCCGGCTCGACTCGGGTGACTTCTGCGCGCTCATCGCCCGGAGTATCGCACCAGGTCGCGACACCGCGTCCGCAACTTTTTCCTGTCCACAGGGCCTCCGCGAGCCTTCGGAGCAGGTCGATCGAGGCAAAGAAAATTCTCACCTCGGCAGTCGTCCCCAGGCGGCCACCCGGTTGTCCACAGCCGTCCATGCGGCCGTCAACAACCCTGCCCGACTTGTCCCCAGCGTCGTCCACAGGCCAGGTCGCGCTCCCGTTGACGCTCCCGGACCCGCGTGCGATCGTGCACGGCGACACGAGACCCCCGGAGAGACAAGGGCTCTCGCTCTGTAAGGGGAAGGCAGAGCGCGAACCCGCGAATCACCGGGGGTCTCGTGAGTCACTGGTAGGCGAAACCTCGTCGAGCTGGCGTCGCCGGCGGCCAGGGCGGCTTGTTCCTGGTGGGCGACCCGGCCAGCTAGGCCTGGTTGAAGTCGAGGTTCAGCGACTGCCGTGGGCGATGGGGGCCGGCGGCGACCGGCACCTCGTCGCCGACCTCCTCGAAGGCCAGCTTCGACTCCAGCAGCTCCCCCGCCCCAGACAGCCCGGCACCGAACGAGATCGTGGCCGCCGCCGCCGCGACGTCCAGGACCAGGGCGTGCTGCTGCCGGCCGGTCGTGCCCACCAGGGGGCGGTCCTCTATGGTGTCGATGGCCAGCGTCTCGTCCAGGTGGGGCCCGCCGACCCGTAGCCACAGCCCGCCCTAGCCGCCGGTCACGTGGTTGGCCTTGAGCGCTGCCGAGAACCGGACCCGTTGGCCGCGGTAGTCCTCGGCGGCGATGGTCTGGTAGAACGCTCCGAAGCTGCGGGCTGGTGCACGATCGAGCGTAGAGAGGCCACCGGCTGCCCCTGGAAGGTGTCCTCGGCCAGGCCGAACTCATAGTCGTTGGGGGCGGCCCCGGTCTTCCACCAGTGCTTCAGGCCCATCGCACCACCTCCTGCTCTCGCCTTCCATAGTGCTCCTTGATTGGCGGCCCCATGCCCGGCCAGCGGGCGGGTGCCTACCGCATCCAAGTGCGGGCGTCGCCGCCTCGTCAGAAGCGGCGACGCCCTGTCTGCTGGCCTCTCGGAAGCTGGCTGGCCAGGAGAGTTTGGTTGGCTCAGGTGTCGACCGGGGTCGGCACCTCCACCTCGGCCGGCCTGCTGCGGATCACGACCAGCGACACCACCAGCGCGAGTACCGCGAAGACGGCCGCGAGCTGGAAGGAGGTCGAGATGCCGTGGGCCAGCACCTGGTGGGCGTATTGAGCCGGAAGCTGACCGGTCTGCTGGAACTGGGCCTGGAGCTCCGAGGAGGCGTTGGCCAGGAACTGTCCGACCTGGTTGGTGGCCTCGTTGCGGCTGGCGGTGCCGAACACGGTGACCAGGATGGACAGGCCCAGGGAGCCGCCGACCTGCTGGGTGACGTTGAGCAGGCTGGAGGCCGCCCCCGCCTCACGTGGGGGCACGCCGGAGACGGCGACGATCGTCAGCGGCACGAACAGCAGGCCCATGCCCAGGCCAAACAGCAGCATGGGGCCGAGGATCCCGTCGACATAGCCGCTGGTCACCGAGACCTGGGTGAGCCAGGCGAGCCCGGTCGCGGCCAGCAGGGCGCCGCCGGTCATGAGGCGCTTGGGCCCGATCCTGGGCAGCGACCGGGCGGCGAACTGTGAGGTCAGCACGATCGCGGCGGTGATGGGGAGGAAGGCGAGGCCGGCCCGCAGCGGGCTGTAGCCGAGGACGTCCTGCACGAACAGGGTGAGGAAGAAGAACTGGCCGAACATGGCCGCGGCCAGGGCGAGCATGATGGCGTAGCTGCCGGCCCGATTGCGGTCGCGGAACAGGTGCAGCGGGGTGATGGGCTGGCGGGTCCTGGTCTCGATCGAGACGAAGACGGCCAGCAGGACGGCCGCGGCGGCGAAGGAGCCGATCGTCCCCAGATTGCTCCAGCCCTCCTGCGCGGCGCGAATGAAGCCGTAGACCAGTGCCGTCATCCCGGCCGTGGAGGTGAGGGCCCCGGCGAGGTCGAATCTGCCCGGCTGGCGCTCGGACTCGGTGATGTACAGCGGGGCCAGGGCGGCCAGCAGCAGGCCGATGGGGACGTTGACGAACAGCACCCAGCGCCATGACAGCCAGGAGGTGAGCATCCCGCCGGCGAGCAGGCCGAGGGCCCCGCCGGCCACGGCCACGGCCGAGAACACCCCGAACGCCCGGTTGCGCGCCTGTCCCTCGGCGAAGTTGGTGGTGATCAGCGACAGCGCGGTCGGGGCGGCGATGGCGGCCCCGACGCCTTGCAGGGCGCGCGCGGCGAGCAGCCAGCCGGAGGAGGTGGCCAGGCCGCCGAGGAACGAGGCGAGGGTGAAGACCAGGATCCCGGCGATGAACACGCGGCGGCGGCCGAGGATGTCGCCGGCGCGGCCGCCGAGCAGAAGCAGCCCGCCGAAGGTGAGGGTGTAGGCGTTCAGGACCCATGACAGGTCGGTGGTGGAGAAGCCGAGGGCCTGCTGCATCTGGGGCAGGGCGATGTTCACGATGGTCGCGTCCAGCACGACCATGAGTTGCGAGGCGGCGATGATGGTGAGGGCGAGCGCGGGGTGGTAGCCGCGCCGTGCCGCGCCTGGCGGTCGCGGCCTGGCCGAGTCGAGGACCGTCATGGCTGTCCTAATCCCTTCGCCTAGAGTACGATGACGTTCACAATGCGAGCGACGGTACGCCGCGCATATTGGGAACGCAAGCGTTCACTAAGATTCTTAGGATCCTCTTCGGGAGGTCGGCCATGGCCGCTCCGGCGGACCCCACGACGGCTCCGTCCTGTGCGCCGCCGCACGGCCGGACCCGGCGCCGCGGCGAGGCCCTCGAGCGCGCCATCTTCGACGCCGTGCTCGACCAGCTCCAGACGGTCGGCTATGTCGGCCTGACGATGGAGGGGGTCGCCACCCGCGCGCACACCGGCAAGGCGGCGCTGTACCGCCGCTGGCCGCGCAAGGAGGACCTGGTCGTCGACGCCCTCGAGCACGCCCTGCCGTCGCCGACCGACCTGCCCGACCACGGCAACGTGCGCGACGACCTCCTCGACCTGCTGCGTCGCATGACGGCGATGCTCAACTCCCCGGCCGGCTGCGCTGTGCAGTGCCTGATGTCGGAGACCGAGCGGGACGAGTCGTTCGCCCGCCTACTGCACGAGCGGGTCAAGGAACCCCGCAAGCGCATGTTCCTCGACCTGCTGGCCCGCGGCGCCGCCCGCGGGCAGGTGCGGCCCGCCGCCACCACCCAGCTGGTCGCCGAGGTCGGCCCGGCCCTGGTGATGCAGCGCTTCCTCGCCGACGGCGCCCCGGTGCCCGACGACTACGTCGTGTCGGTGGTCGATGACGTCGTCATGCCACTGCTGCGACCGTAGATGCCTTGTGTCCTCCACCCAGCACGCGACCCAGCGGAGGCAGCAGACGACCCTTGTGAAGGTTGGGGAGGCTGCTCGGAGACGGTGGACATTCGTGCTGGCGAACCACCCGGCGTACCCGCGTTGAGCTGGGCATTCACCACGATCCGTCACCGTCTCTTGGTGTCGGCTCTGCCTCCCCGCCAGAGTGGTACAGACAGGGAAGGCGGAGCGCGACCCCGCGGATCACCGGGGGTCTCGGGAGCCGTACCAGGCAAGAAGCATCGTTCTCATCTACGTCGGCACCTCAGGCGCTCCAGCGGGCGCCAAACAGACAGCAACCGGCCCCCGGGGAAGCGCCGGGGGCCGGTTCGCCTGTTCCTTGCTTGCCTACGTCTGCGAGCGCAGGTAGCTGATGGCGCGGCCCATCACCTCGTTCCGGTCGGCCTCATCGGTGATGCCCTCGAAGCCGAACCCGAAGTAGATGGTGTCCTCGGTGGTGGTCACGGGCCCCTCCGGGAACCCGGCCGGGGTGGTCCGGGTGAAGTCGTTGGAGTTGGGTGAGCTGCCCGGCGGGGCGCCGGGGACGGTCCACCCGTCCATCCCCGTCTCGAAGGACGTGGTCCCCTCGCCGGTGGAAACCTCGATGTCGTCGACGAAGACGCCCAGGCCCTGGGTGGCCCAGTCGTTGGCGTAGGAGATCGAGACCTCGACCTGCTGGCCGGCGAAGCCGCTCAGGTCGACCCGCCACTGCTGCCAGCCGCCGGAGTTCCCCGACGCGGCATGCCAGGCCCCGGTGGTCCCGGTGGGGCTGCAGGTCGAGGCGCCCGTCTGGGTCTGGTAGTGGTCCAGGAATGGGTGCAGCGTCCGCCAGCCGCCCGAGTTCTCCTGCAGGCAGCTCTGCCCGGTCGCCTGGGTGGTGTGCCCGTTGAGGTCGGGAAGGGTGGTCCAGTTGTCCTGCCCGACGGTGTGGGCCTCGACGAACACGTGGTCCCAATCGGCCTCGGTGTCGTAGGAGGTCCAGAACGACATGGTCGCCCCGCCTGCCGGCACGTTGATCGTGTGGGCCAGCCGCTTGTAGCTGATGTCGGCGATCTGGGAGTAGACGTAGAAGTCGCCGGTGTGCGGGGCGAACGGGCCGCCCGGCCGGTCCCACCTGGCCGAGATCCAGCTCTCGAACTGCGGGTAGGTCTTCGGGTCGAGGACCCCGCTGGTGGCCAGGAACGAGGCGTTGTGGACCTGGTTGTCGGCGCCGGTCCCGCCGCCGAGCGTCCATGCCGACGCGGGCGGCCCGTCGAAGGGCTCATCCGATCCGACGATCGGGAACGGGTTCCCGTCGGCGTCCAGGCCGGCGTCGGAGACATAGAGATAGGCCCCGAGGTAGTACTGGAGGAAGTCGTTCTTGTCCCCCCAGTTCAGGCACCGTGCCGTGACCTCAGGGGCGCCGCCCACGCATTGGCGATTGGCCACCGGGTCGTAGAGCTGGGTCGCGCCGATGCCGTTCTCGGTGGCCCCGGCCCACTGGCCGGTGTACAGGAGCTTGCCGCCGGCGTTCAGGTACTGGCGGACCTCCAGGGTCTGGTCGACCGCCAGCCGTGACACGTTCCCGCCCGGCCAGCCAGCCTCGCGCACGTGGATGTCGTTGCCCCGATACCAGATGACCGCGTCGTAGTGACCCAGGACGCCGAGGTGATCGGGCGCCTTCCGCCCCCTGGCGTCCACGTCGTACACGTCGTAGTCGATCCCGTTCGCGGTGAGGGCGTCCTCGTAGAACGAGAGGTAGTTGGGGGCCGAGGGGCTGGTGCTCGCGTATGCGGGCGACGCCGAGGCGCCGGTGCGGTCCTCGGCGGCCAGGATCAGGATATCGGCGTCGTCGCTGTCCTCGACCACATCGAACGAGACGTGCTCGGTGGCTTCGCCGCCGCCGCTGAACCAGTACTCGACGGCGTCGCCGACCTCGAGGCCGGGGATCTGGCCCCGCAGGTAGTGGTAGTAGGTGTTGTAGGCGTTGTTGCCCCCGTACCGCTCGCCGTCGGGCGACTCGCTGGTCGGGGCGGTCTGGACCGCACCGCCGTTGACCGAGTAGTTGAGCGTCACGGCTCCCGCCGCGCGCTTGGCCAGTACCTCGACCGGCTGGGAGGAGCCACCGGCGTAGGAGACGTCAACACGCAGGTCCGAGGTCGGCCAGTTCGTCTTCCACGGGTCGATCTCGGAGATGTCCACATACAGGTTCGCGGTGTCGAGGTCGATGTGGGAGACCGGGTCGTCCGGGTCCCCGGCGGACCTGGCCAGGCGCACGGCGAAGTCCCGGTTCTTCTCGAACTGCGCCTGGACCAGCGCCTCGTCGTCGGGGAAGACGAAGCCGCACCCGGCGCACCCCTCTTCGAGCTCCGGCGTCCAGGCCAGGGTCCCGCGATCGCCATGGGCCCAGTCGGTGAACTCCCCGTTGGTGGTGTACAGGTCGGCCGAGACGCCAGGGTTGAACCCGGGCACCGCCGGGTCGGTGTCCCGCCCGGTGAGGGCCACATAGATCGGGTCGTCGGCCGAGGGCGTCAGCGTCTGCCACCCCTGCGGGTACAGCAGCAGCGGCCCGAAGGAGTGGTAGCTGATCGCGAACCGGAACCGCACCTTGTCGAACAGGCCCACCATGGCCTGGGTCTCGGGCTCGGACTCCGGGGCCGGACCTCGGTAGGTCAGGCTGGAGAACAGCGACGAGGACCCCTCGTCGTCGTAGCGCCAATGCTCGGCGTGGTTGCGGTTCGGGTCCACCCCGTCATTGCTACTGATGCTCCCATCGGTGTCGTTGTCGCGCAGGTTCTTCCGCCACAGTCGCTCCGCGTCGAAGGTGTACTCATAGCCGTCGGGGTTGTGGACCAGGACGAACCACAGCTCGGTGTCTTTGAGGAGCTGCCTGACGGCCCGGTCGTTGGCCCGCCACCGCTCGATGTACCAGCGAAGGAGCCGGCGGTTGACCTCGGTGCTGATCCACTCGCGAGCATGGTAGGTCGAGGCGTACAGGACCGCCGGGCGGGACCCGTCGGGAACCTCGCGTGCGTCCTGGGTGAGCTTCAGGGCGATGTACTCCCGCCCCTGGTGTGTCTTGCCCAGGACCTCGAGCTTCAGAAGCTGCGGGTTACGGCGGGCCAGGTCGTACATCTGGTCCCGGATGCCACCCGGCTCGTCGAAGGACCGCCACACCGCGAACCCGCCGTCGGCCTGGGCCGCGGCGCGCTGGTGCTGGGTGCGGCCCTGCTTGTCACGCCAGACCTCCAGCCGGACCCCCTGGCCGCGAAGCCGCTCGCGCTCTGCGCCCGTCAGGACCAGGGCCACCTCGACGCCCGCGGCCGTCTCCTGCACCGATGCCACGTCGTAGCCGCCTTGCTGCAGGGTCTGCAGGGTGGCCGCGTCCACGGTGGCCCTGTACATCTCCAGCCGGTCGGCCTCGGCAGGAGCTCCGGAAGCCGCCGTGGTCATCCCGACCATCGAGAGCAAGACCAACAGCACAACTGCCAGCGAAGACCGCCTTGGCCGCATGGCACTATCCCTTCGGCTCGACCGTCCAAACAAACCAAGTGCTGTCTATAGCGCCAGGCCGTCGGGAGCAATACGATCAAAGTACGAATTTTGCGATCGAGGGGGCGCGAGTCGGACATCCTCGCGTCACCCCACGTCAGGCGCACGTGGGTCTAGGACCGCCATCGCCGCAGGCTTCCTTTGCTGTGACACTCAGTTGAGGATCCAGCTCGCCCTGTTACAGCCTTCAGCAGTAGTCGGCGGCTTTGTCAGGTGTGCCCGACCCACGCGACTACCTGGCCGCACCAGCATCCAGCCTGGGATCGACTGTCCGGCGCATGCTGGGCCGTTCCACGCGATTACAGCCCAATGGCATCACCCACGGCACCACCCGCGCGGTAGCCATTTGGTCGTCGCCGTTAGCGCAGGGCAAGCTCGGCCACGACCGCGCGGTGATCGCTCCCCACCACTGCATGGTCGCCGACAGCCCCGACCGCCAGCTCGGGCGAAACCAGCACGTGGTCCAGGTGGGCGAAGGCCGGCACCCGGCGTCCCTGCGGCCAGGTGCGAACAAGACCACCCCCCCGGGCGTCGTGTGCGTCACGCAGGCCGGTGGCCTTAAGGAGGTTCCGGAAGCTGGGGTGATCAAGAGTGGCGTTGAAGTCGCCCAGTGCGATCAAGGGGCCATCCACTCGCGCGAGGTCGGCAGCGATGGCCGCAAGGTCAGAGCGCCACCCGGCGATGCCGCGTGGCCTGGGGGCTACGGGGTGTGCCGCCTGGACGGTCACGGTTCGTCCGCTCCACTCCAGGGTTGCCCGAGGGGCCGCGAACCCCGTGGGCGCGCGTCCCGCGGGGCGCAGCGGGACGCGGGCGTAGATCCCGGTACCCGCTGGTCCGTGGCGTGGCTGAAGCACCCGGTGTGGAAGCTGGTGGCGCAGGCCTGCGCGGTCGAGCGCCGCGACGGCCGCCGGGGTCAGCTCCACCAGGACGAGCACGTCGGGACGCTCGGCTTGGACGAGCGCGACCAGCGCATCGGGGTCGGATCCGCCGAAGTGCAGGTTGGCCGTCATGACGCTCATGCGGACGCTACTGGCAGGCGGGGGCTCTGCGGTCCAGCGAGGGATGAGCCAGACCCCATGCAGCATGAGCAGGCCGGCGAGGACGACGGCGGCGGCTGGCAGACGCACCAGCACAGCGATCAAGAGAGCGGGCACGGCAAGAAGCGGCACGTATGGGGTGAGGGTAAGCAGGGACGGGAGCAGGGCCAGCCTTTCCCATCCCAGTGCCCGCGGCAGGGTGACAGCGATCAGGAGCACCACCGGAATCCAGCCGAGCGCATGCCGGACCATCGGTGGGATGCGCCGCCGTTGGGGACCAGACCTTCCCCGGCGCACCTCAAGTTCGTCATCAAGTGATTGCATGCAGCTAGCTTAGGTGCGGCCCGAATCAAGTGCTGCCGCGCCGTCGGCGACGGCTTGCCCACCGAGGAGTACGCACCAACGACGGGTCTCACCCACACGGTCAAGGTGGAGCCGCAACGGCCAGCTCTGCCAGGGGGAGCGCTAAGACACGAGTCGGCCGGGCAGCAGATAACGCCAGGAAACCTCGGGAAGGTTAGCGGCAGATGCTGAAAGATGCTCAGTGTAGGCATGCTCGCAGATAGCTTCTGAGCTGGGCGTTCACCATGATCTGCCACCATTTCTGGAGGGTTGCTCTGCCTCCCCGCCCGACCGATACAGACAGGGGAAGGCAGACCGCGAGTCCGCGGATCACCGCGGGTCGTGAGTTCTGAGCAGGGAAACGGTCGATCGCAGGCTAGAGCCGTTTGATGGTCGCCAGCCAGGCCGGTGCGCCGTCGTCGTCGTGAAATCTCGTCTGGATCCGGTCCGGCTCGATGGCGGCGACCCTCCATCCGCTGCCGGGGTTGAACGCCGCCCGCAGCTCCTGCTGACTGACGGGGTGCGGGCCAGGGTCGGGACCAACGTCTGAGAAGCACAACACATGCAGGGCGCCATCGCGCTCGGTCACCGACGCCAGACTCGCCACATACTCTGGTCGCTCGTCGCCGTCGAAGGTGTGGAACAGCCCGCAGTCCAGCACCGTCGCGAACCTGCGCCCCAACCGGTCGAGCCGCAACGCGTCAGCCGCCGCGAACGCGACCTCGATCCCACGCTCCTCGGCCTTGGCTCGGGCGATCGCCAGGGCCGTCTCCGCCACGTCAACGCCCACCACCGACAAGCCCAGCGCGGCGAGGTGCAGCGCGTTCTCGCCGGTCCCGCAGCCCGCATCGAGCACCGCTCCGGCGAACCCGCCCGCGGCCGCCAACCGCGCGATCGCCGGCTGCGGCCGGCCAACATCCCACGGCGCGGGGCCGTCGCGGTACGACGCATCCCAAGGCAGGCCCGTCTGCCGCTCGTGGCTGGTCGGGCGCCGGCCACTGAACGGGTCCTCAACCGGGGTTCCTGATCGCTCCGACAACCTCGTTCCCTTCCCGCGACGGATCCTGCCACCTCATCCGGCCAGCGCGACCCAGACCGCGCGTTGCTCGGCCACCACGGCGACAGCGGCCGGCCGGAACCCGAGGCGCCGGGTGCCGACCTCGTCGGTCCGCGGGTCGATGGCCGAGACGGTGCCGTCCAGGCCGTTGGCCACCCACACCCGGTCGGCGCCGAACGCGATCCCGCTGGGGCCGTTGCCCACCGGAATCCTCTCCCAGGTGGAGGTGGCTGCGTCGATCCGCATCACCGCGTTACCCCTCGTGCTGGTCACCCAGACGGCCCCGTCCCCGTATGCCGCCTGTTCCGGGGTCTCTGGGATCTTGATCGACTCGACCACGCGGCCCGCGCCAGTGTCGATGCGGCGGACGGTCCGGTCGGCGGGGGTGGCCGCCCAGACCGTCGCTCCGTCCGGGGTGATGGCCAGCCCGGTCGGCGGGTGGCGCAGCCGGACCGTCCGATCACCGCCGACGGATCGGTCCCGACCGCGACCGCAGCCTCCGGCTCGTAGGTCGCCGGGTCGATGCGGACGGCGCGGTTGGCGGCCAGCACCACCGACGGCGTGGCCGGGCCCGGAGGCGCGCCTCGGTCCCGGGCCAGGACGACGGCCGCCGCCAGGAGCACGGCCGACAGCACGGCCGCGGCGATGGTCAGCACCAGCGAGGAGCGCCGGGTCAGCCCAGGCCGTCGGCGATACCGAGCGCGACGACCGACGGCTCGGCCGACGCGGTGGCGCAGACCGGCCGGGGCGGCTCCGGCCAGGGCCGCCTGGGCGGCGGCGACCAGGGCCCCACAGGAGGGGTGGCGGTCGCCGGGCGCCTTGGCCAGGGCCCGGCCGATGGCGTCGTCCAGGGCGGCGGGCAGGTCCGGGCGATAGTCGCCGATCCGCGGCGGCGGGTCGTGGACGTGGGCCCACAGCACCGCCAGCTCGCTGTCGCGCCAGAACGGCACCATCCCGGTCAGGCACTCGAACAGCACACAGCCCAGCGAGTACTGGTCGGCCAGGCCATCCACCGCACCGCCCTCGACCTGCTCGGGGGCGACGTAGGTGAACCGGCTGATCGACCGGGCCCTGGCCGAGCCCGACGAGGCTCGTCGGGCCGCCCTGTGGGGCCAGATCGACCAGCGGATCATGCGCGACGCCCCCGTGGTCCCGCTGCTCTGGGAGAACTTCTCGTTCTCCTGGGCCTCCCGGGTCCACGGCTGGACCCTACGACCCCTGGACGGTCGGGCCCGACCTCACCGCCGTGTGGCTGGACCCGCCGAGCCCGTGATGCGGTGTCGATCCGGGCGGTCGCCGTTCGTGTAGGTGGTGACCAGGTTCCCGTCGATGCCGAGGAGTGACCGGAATGACCGAGGTCCTGTTGACCGGGTTGAAGATCGGTGAGTCGGCGCGCTGGCGCGACGGCCGGCTGTGGCTGGCCAACTGGGGGGCGCGGCAGATCCTGGCCGTCGACCTCGACGGCAACGCCGAGGTGATGGCCACGGTGCCGACCACCATGCCGTTCTCGATCGACTGGCTGCCGGATGGGCGGCTGCTGGTGGTCGCCGGGCCCGAGGCCCGCCTGCTGCGCCAGGAGCCCGACGGCTCGCTGGTCGACCACGCCGACCTGCGCGGGCTCGGGGCGGGCCTCAACGAGATCGTCGTGGACGGCCGCGGCCGGATCTGGGTCAACGGCGGCGCCGACTTCCATCCCGGCGAGGGCGAGGCGCCAGGGTTCGTCGCCCTGATCACGCCGGATGGCGAGGTCCGGCGGGTCGCGGAGGGGCTCGCGTTTCCCAACGGCATGGCGGTCACCCCGGACGAGTCGACGCTGATCGTCTCGGAGTCGTTCGGGGGCACCCTCACCGCCTTCGACATCGGTCCGGACGGGAGCCTGTCGAACCGGCGCGTGTGGGCCGCCCTGCCCGGCGACGGCATCGTCCTGGACAGCGAGGGCGCCGTGTGGACGCCGGGATGGACCGAGACCGGCCCGGCCTGTCTGCGGGTCGCCGAGGGCGGCGAGGTGCTGGACACGGTCCCGCTCGACCGGGCCCCGTTCGCGTGCGCCCTCGGCGGCGAGGACGGACGGACGCTGTTCATGCTGGCGGCCGACTGGCGCATGGAGGACGGCTTCGAGGACAACATCAACCGCCTGATCACCGGACCGGAGACCGGCCAGGTCCTCACCGCCCGCGCCCCGGCCGCCCACGCCGGCCACCCCTGAGCGAACCGCTCGCCGGATCAGCGCCGGGCGCGACCGCGCATGGGCTGGGGCCGCAGCCCGACCTGTGCGGCCCGCCGCATCCCGTACCGGAGATGCAGTCCGAACAGGACCAGCGCCCCGGCCACCCCGGCGACCACGGCTGGCCCGGCCCCGAGCCCTCCCAGCCGCCCGGCCAGCAGGGCCAGCCCCGCGCCACCCACGATGCTGTTGACCGCGGCGATCATGCTGCCGGAGGTGAACAAGATCCCGACCCAGCTCATCCGCGCCCCGGTGCTGGCCACCGCCGCCACCATCTCGTCGTCTGCCGGTGGGGCCTCGAAGAACTGCTCGGCCTCGGGCGTCAGGCCCCGGTAGTAGCCGTGGATCCGCTGGATCCGCTGCAGCAGCAGCAGGCTCTCGACACCGTTGTCGACCAGCCGGACGTAGGTGAACTCGCCCAGGATGAACAACGACGGCAGCACCGCGGCCACGAACGGGTCCAGGCGGGTCGCGACCTGGGCCAGGAACCCGAAGGCGACCAGGGCGCTCGACACCGCGCCCAGATAGATGGAGGCGCGTCCGTTGGCCTCCCCGATGGTGGCGCTGCGGGCCGACTGCAGCACGAAATGCTCGGTCACCAGCGCGGTGATGAACGCCTGCTCGCGTGCCTGCTGCTCCATGCTGACCTCCTGGTGCCGGCTGAGGCGACCCGAGCGGCCAGTATCGCCGGGGGTTGCGACCCCGCGGATCACCCGGGGGCTCGTGTCCGCGTTTCCGGGTAGGTTGGAGCCATGACCGCTGACCACGGCCAGCCGGCCGTGCAGCTCGACCCGGGTGGCGCCATGCCGCTGGTCGGGCTGGGCACCTGGCAGATGAGGGGGGCGCGCGGCCAGGCGGCCGTCCGGGCGGCCCTGGAGGTGGGCTACCGCCACATCGACACGGCCACCATGTACGGCAACGAGCGGGAGGTGGGGCGGGCCGTCCGCGACAGCGGGGTCCCCCGCGAGCAGGTGTTCGTCACCACCAAGCTGCCGCCGGGCGCCGCCGGCCGGGAGCGGCGCACCCTCGACGACAGCCTCCGGTCGCTGGGCACGGGCCACGTCGACCTGTGGCTGGTCCATTGGCCGCCGCGGGGCCGGGCCCTGGTCTCGACCTGGCGGGAGCTCCTGGCCGCGCGCGACCAGGGGCTGGCCCGCGCCGTCGGGGTCAGCAATTACAGCCCGGCCCAGCTGGACGAGCTGACCGCCGCCACCGGCGCCACGCCCCAGGTCAACCAGATCCCGTGGGCGCCCACCCGCTTCGACCCCGCCCTGTTGGCCGAGCACCGCCGCCGCGGGGTCGTGCTGGAGGGCTACAGCCCGTTCAAGAACACCGACCTGCGCCACCCGCTGCTGGTCGAGATCGCCACCCGCCACGGCGTGACCCCCGCCCAGGTGGTGGTCCGCTGGCACGTCGACCACCAGGTGGTGGTGATCCCCAAGTCGGCCACCCCGGAGCGGATCGCCGCCAACTTCGACGTGTTCGGCTTCTCCCTCACCGAGGAGGAGCTGGCCCGCATCGACGGGCTGTCGCGCGCCCGTCGCCGGTAGGCCGTTCTTTGCGGAGGAACGGCCAAGACTCCTTGGAGCTAGGCGGGCGTGAGCCCGAAGGTGTCACGGTTGTTGGTCTCGATGGGGTCGAAGGTGGCCGAGTCCACTGTGGCCGTGTTGCTGAGCGTGCCGCTGGCGGCCGCGTTGGTGCGGGCGCCGATGCCGAGGATGACCACACCCCCCGGCCGGATGGTGCCGAGGTAGCAGGTGATCTTGCGCGTGGCCGAGTTGTACCCGCAGCCGGGCTCGAGGTTGGCCGGCGCGTCCAGGCCCACCGGCCAGGTGTCGACCAGGACGACGCGCTCGGCCGGGTCCGGGCCGTTGTTGGTCACGTTGATCTGGTAGGCGAACTCGTCGCCGGGAGCGGTGTAGGTGGTCTTGTCCTCCGTCCCGTCGTTGGCGAACGTGTCCACCCCGAGCTCGGCGCTGCAGCCGTCGAGGTCGGCGGCGACATCGTCGGACCGCGCCGAGAACTGCGTGAGCCGACCGTCCTGCCAGCGGACGGAGAAGTACGCCCGCGTGGCGACCCGGCAGTCGGCGGCGGCCCAGTCGGCCGATCCCAGGGCCGAGCTGGCGTCCGGCTCGTAGTCGGCGGCCGAGTTCAACGGGTCGCACGGCGAGCGGCCGTTGTCGCGGTCGCTGGGCAGTCCCTTGACGGGCCGACAGTCGTCGACCACCGGCCTGGCCGAGTTGTGGCCCAGACGCAGCAGATCGAGCTGGACCCTGGATGCGCCTGGGCCCTTGGTGATGCGTCCGACCGGGCTGACGAGGTCGGCGTCGGCGTCGGCCGCGCCGTTGAAGCCGAAGTGCGTGTCGACCGCGATCTGGACGTACCAGGCCCGGTTGGTCGGGTGGAAGACGGTCTTGGCGATGCGGCCGTGGGAGCCGGTGACGGCACCGGCGGGCGGACCGTCCGCGAAGGCCGGAACGGCCGCGGCCAGCAGACCGGCAAGTGCCAGGATCGGCACCAGGAGCTTTCGCCTCATGTTCTCCCCCTTGTCGTGAGGCGGCTGTCACCAGCACTTTGGGAGAGAGTGATCACAGAACCCGCTCGCGACCGTTTCGGCGGGAACGCTGATTGGTCACCTTTCGGCTCAGATCGACCGCATGCCGCCACGGCCGGCCGCATCCGTCCCGAGCGGCTGTCGATCCGGGCGCGGCCCGTTCGTGTAGCGGGTACAAGGATCCCGAGCGACGGGAGGACGCGGATGGGCAGGATCACGGTGTTCGCCAGCCTGACCCTGGACGGCGTGATGCAGGCCCCGGGCCGGCCCGACGAGGACCGGCGCGGCGGCTTCGACCGCGGTGGCTGGGCCCAGCCCTACAGCGACCCGGTGATGGGCCGGGTGGCCGCCGAGGGCATGGCCAAGGAGGGGTCGCTGCTGCTGGGGCGGCGGACCTTCGAGGACTTCTTCTCCTTCTGGCCCAAGCAGCCGGACAACCCCTACACCGAGGCGCTCGACAACACCCGCAAGTACGTCGCCTCGACCACCCTGGACGAGCCGCTGCCGTGGAAGAACTCCACCCTGCTGAAGGGCGACGCCGCCGACGCCGTGGCCGAGCTCAGGCGGCAGCCGGGCGAGAACCTGACCGTGCTCGGCAGCGGCGAGCTGGTCCACTCCCTGCGCCGCCGCGACCTGATCGACGAGTACATGCTGCTGATCCACCCGCTGGTGCTGGGATCGGGGCGCAAGCTGTTCCCCGACGGCGACCCGCCGGCCGAGCTGCGGCTGGTCGACACCGTGACCACCACCACCGGCGTGATCATCGCCACCTACCACACCCGGAGGAGCCAGCCATGAGGCAGTACCTGCTGACCGTCTACCAGCCCGACGGGCCCCTGCCCCCGCCCGAGGACCTGGAGCGGATCTCGCGGGACCTCGACGCCCTGAACCAGGAGATCCAGGCGGCCGGGGCGTGGGTGTTCGCCGGCGGGCTACACCCGCCGAGCACGGCCACGGTGTTGCGCGCCCGGGGCGAGGAGGTGCTGGTCACCGACGGTCCCTATGCCGAGGGCAAGGAGCACGTCGGCGGGTTCACCATCGTCAAGGCGCCCGACCTGGACGCGGCCCTGGAGTGGGGCCGCAAGCTGGCCCGGGTGATCACCCTGCCGATCGAGGTGCGGCCGTTCCAGGGCGAGGTCGAGGACTGAGGACCGGCGTGCCCGCCGTCGGCCAGTCGGAGATCGAGGGTGTCTTCCGGGCCGAGCACGGCCGGGCGGTGGCCGTCCTGGCCCGGGTGTTCGGCGACCTCGACGTGGCCGAGGAGGCGGTCCAGGACGCCTTCGTGGCCGCCGTGGCCCGCTGGCCGGAGGCCGGGCTGCCGCCGAGCCCGGCCGGGTGGATCATCACCACCGCCCGCAACAAGGCCATCGACCGGCTGCGCCGGGAGGCCTCCCGCGCCGACCGGCACGCCCAGGCCGCCCTGCTG
>Ga0081538_10002214_pt1 | contig 19262 bp, 22 predicted proteins | sample TabmetS5T2R1_FD_71022 | JGI IMG/M metagenome (GOLD analysis project Ga0081538, IMG submission 71022) | Tabebuia heterophylla rhizosphere microbial communities from the University of Puerto Rico - S5T2R1 | ecosystem: Host-associated > Plants > Roots > Rhizosphere ... | reverse complement strand
GCGTGCCCGCTCCGATGCCTGACCGGCGCGCCCCCGCGGCGGTCAGCGCATGATGCGGGCGATCGTCCAGCGCGCCTACGGAGCCGCTGACGTCCTGCGCCTGCAGGACATCGCCGCGCCCGAACTGGTCGCGGTGGATCCAGGCTAAGCTGAGGGCCCTAGCGGCGATCACCTCGGCAGGAGGCGGGCTATGGCTGGATTTGGGCAGATCGCGCCGCGTGAATCGGCAGCGCCGGTGCCCGCGGCCTCGTTCGACGCCGAGACGGATATCGTCGTCGTCGGCGGTGGGGGCGGCGGGCTGCCAGCGGCGCTGTTCTCGCGTTGGCTGGGCAATGAGGTGATCCTGCTGGAGAAGGCGCCCGAGCTGGGCGGCACTGCCCGCAAGGCCGCCTTCTGGTACTGGGTGCCGAACAACGTGGCGATGCGAGCGCTTGGCGTTCAGGACCGGGAGGAGGACTTCCTCCGCTACGTGGCGCGGCTGTCGCGGCCCCACCAGTACGACCCAGACAGCCCCACGCTTGGCTTGGACGAGCGGGAGTATCGGCTGTGCAAGGCCATCTACGAGAGCGCGTCGCCGGCCACCGAACTCCTCCGGGAGCGGGACGCCCTGCCCTACCGGCACTGCGCGGAGGTGCCCGACTACTGGGCCGAGCTGCCAGAGGACAAGGCCCCCACGGGCCGGGTGCTGGTGCCGCGCGATGCCCGCGAGTCGATGTCAGATGGGGGTCAGGTCGCGGTCCGCACCATGAGCGCCGCCGCCCGACGCGACGGCGTCGACGTCCGCACCAGCCACCGGGTGCAGCGGCTGGTCACCCATGACGGCGCCGTGGTCGGCGTGGAGGCGACCGCCTCCGACGGGACCCGGCAGCGCATCCGGGCGCGCAAGGCCGTCATCTTCGCCACGGGTGGGTTCACCCACAACCAGGAGCTGCGCCAGAACTTCCTGAGCGTGCCGGTCTACGGCGGTTGCGCCGCCAACACCAACGAGGGCGACTTCGTCGCCATCGCCTCGGCGGTCGGCGCCCAGCTTCGCAACATGAACTACGCCTGGATGTGCCCGGTGCCGCTGGAGAAGGCGGTGGCCGGCTGGCCGGAGCTGTCGGGCATGTTCTCGGTCGCCGGCGATTCAATGATCTTCGTGAACAAGCACGGCAGGCGGGTCGTCAACGAGAAGCTGCCGTACAACGAGCTCGCCCAGGCCTTCTTCCAGTGGGCTCCGCTGGCCGGTGAGTACCCGAACCTGGTGCTCGTCCAGCTCTGGGACCAGCGGAGCCAGGACCATTCGGCCAGCGAGGAGTACGGCCGGCTGATCGTACCCCCCGGGTATGACGACTCGCACGTCATCAAGGGCGCCACGCTTGAGGAGCTGGCTTCGGGCATCGCTGAACGGCTGGGGAGGTACGCTGGCGTCACCGGCGGGCTGCGGTTGTCCGATGACTTCCTGCCCAACCTCCGCGCCTCGATCGCGCGGTTCAACGAGCTGGCGGCCAAGGGTGTGGATGAGGACTTCCACCGCGGCGAGCGGGCGGTGCAGTTGCTGTTCAACGGCGTGGTCAAGGAGGAGCCGGACCGTACCAACCCGACGATGTGGCCGATCAGTGAGCGCGGTCCATACTATGCGGCGCTGGTGACCGGCGGCACCCTCGATACCAAGGGTGGGCCGAAGACCACGGCGGATGGTCAGGTCGTCGACGACATGGACCGAGCCATCCCGGGCCTGTACGGGGTTGGCAACTGTGTGGCCTCCCCCTCGGCGCGGGCGTACTGGGCGGGCGGCGGGACGCTCGGCCCGATCATCGCCTTTGCCTACCGGGCAGCACACGCCGCTCACGCCGAACCGGTCCGACCGACACCCATCCCCACGGCCGGCTGACCAAGCTGACCGACCGGTCCGGTCCCTGATGGCACCCGCGCACCTCCGGACCGACCGCGAACCGACCCCTTGCAGAAGAGTCCACGCATCCCCGGTGAGCCCGTGCGCGCTGGCGCCCTGCCGCACCTGGGCGATGGCGTGCACTTGCTGGTCGGACAGGCGCGGGGCGTACCCGGTGGGGCCGGCGCTGCGCAGCGCCTTCAGCCCGCCAACCCGCCACGGCGCGTGCCAGCGGCTGGCATTTGCCGGGCGACGCCGAGGTGGCGGGCGACCTCGGCTTGGGAGTGGCCGGCGGCAAACAGCGCCCCGGCCTGCATGCGGACGCCTTCGAACGCCTGGCGGTCGCGCAGACCGCGGGCGTTGCGGCGGTAGGCAGTTGGTCTCATACCGCCATCCTGCCAGGACACCCCCCCCCGAGCATGTCATCGGAACAAGCGAACTTCTTTTGACCCCGATCGTGGACACAAGTCGCGGGGCGCCCTGCGGATGCTCGCTGACAACCACGAGCGTGCTGAGGCCGATGACGGGTAGCGGCCGGGTGCGGCCGGCGCTACTACACGCGCGCCGAGCACCTGGCCCCGCACCGGCATGCGCCGTCCTCTCGCCGGATCGGCCGTGGGCCGGGCCTGGCCGGCTGGCCTCTGGGTTCGTACGTCACCCAGCCGCTCTGCTTGACGGAGGCGGGTATCTTCCGGTCCACCATCGGCACTGTCGTGCCCAAGCGCAGCGCTCCGCCACCCCGCTTGGGTGGCGTCCCTCCGTGGCTCACAACCCCACCTCGGCAAGGATCGGAGGCCAGCGGTCCCGCCACGGCGCCGCGGCCTCGAACGCCGCCGAGGCGCGCAGCACCAGCGCGTCGTCCAGCCGGCCCCCCACGATCTGCAACCCAACGGGCAGACCGTCCTCGGTGAACCCGGCCGGGACCGTCGCCGCCGGCTGACCCGTGAAGTTGAACGGGAACGTGAACGACAACCAGTAGAACGCGTCGACCTCGCGCCCGTCGATGACGGGCGGTCCCTGCAGGCCGTGTTCGAACGGCGGCACCGCCAGCGTCGGGGTCACCAGCAGGTCGTAGGAGCGAAAGAACCGCCACGCCGCGTTGTACACCGCCTTGCGCCGCACCACCGCGCCGGTGAGCTGCTCAGCAGTCCACTCCAGCCGCAGGACATCGACCAGGTGCGGCGACATGCGGTCGCCCAGCTCGTCGGCGAGCCGGCGCATGCCCGCAAGGTCGCTCTCGCAGACGATCAGCGGCAGCAGCGCCTCGTAGGGGTCCTCCCAGCCGGGGTCGGCACGCTCGACGGTGCAGCCGAGATCGCGCTCGAAGACCGTGACGGCCCGGTCAGTGACCGTCCGCACCGCCGGGTCCACGGCGGCATACCCCAGGTCCGGGCTGTAGGCGACCCGCAGGCCCCGCAGGTCGCCATCGACGGCGCGTTGCCAGTCGACGTCGTCGGAGGGAATGCTCAGGCGGTCCCGGTCGTCGTAGCCGGCGATCACCGACAGCACCAGCGAGGCATCGGCCACCGTCCGGGTGAGCGGCCCGATGTGCTCGATGGACTCCCAGCTCGACACGCCCGGGTAGCGGTCGTCCTTAGTACCCGGGTACAGCGGGACCCTCCCCATCGTCGGCTTGATGCCGTAGAGCCCGCAGAAGCTGGCAGGGATCCGGATGGAGCCGCCGCCATCGCTGCCCAGCGAGAACGGCCCCACGCCGGTAGCGACCGCAGCGCCCGTCCCAGCGGAGGAGCCGCCGGCGGTGCGGTCCAAGTTCCAGGGGTTGCGGGTCGGCTCCGCGAGCGGCGTCTGGCCGGTGCCGGAGTAGCCGAACTCGGGCACCTGGGTCTTGCCGATCACCACCGCGCCGGCGGCCCTGATCCGCTCGACCACGACGTCGTCCTCGTCGGGCACGAAGTCGGCGTAGGCATACGACCCCGAAGCCGTGCGGATCCCCTTCGTGCAGATCAGGTCCTTGACGCCGGTCGGTACCCCGGCCAGCGGCCCGACCTCGCGGCTGGCGGCGAGGTCCGCCTCGACCCGCTTGGCGTCCTCCCTGGCCTGGTTGGGCACGACCGTGGTGAACATGTGCAGCGTCGGGTCCAGCCGGTCCAGCCGCTGGAGGATCGCGTCGACCGCCTCCACTGGTGACAGTTCCTTGGCGGCGATGTGCCGCGCCAGGGTGGTGGTGTCCATCTGGCAGATCTCGCTGCTGGCCACCATCGTCTCCGCCTCCTCACGGTCCTGCCGATGCCCCGGCGCTGCACGGCCGCATCACCAGCCAACCACCGCTCGGGTCGCAACAAAGGGTACGATCAGTGGCGTAAATGGGGGAGGGACGTGGCGAGGTCAAGCGCGATGGGACGGCCGCACGACTTGCTCATACTAAGGAGTTCACAAGTAGCTTGACAATGTGGGCGGGATCTGGTCGAGTCCCACGATGCGCGAGGACGACGGCCGCAAGCTGGATCACAAGACCTTGGAGCAGCTTCGCATCCGCGCGGTCCGCCAGATCGAGCAGGGCGCCCACCCCGACGAGGTCGCCGCCGGGCTGGGGATGACCCGCGCCGCGGTGTATTCGTGGCTGGCCAAGTACCGAGAAGGCGGCTTGGACGCGCTGCGGGCAAAGCCGGTCCCTGGCCGCCCGCCGAAGCTGCAGGGCCAACAGCTCGCCCGGCTGCACGGGCTGGTGGTGGGCAACGACCCCCGGCAGTTGCGGTTTGCGTTTGCGCTGTGGACCCGCGCGATGATCCGTGAGCTCATCCGCCGGGAATTCGGCGTGTCGCTGTCGGAGGTCAGCGTCGGCCGGCTGCTGCGCAAGCTGGGGCTGTCGCCGCAGCGGCCGCTGTACCGCGCCTGGCAGCAGGATCCCGAGGCGGTGGCGGCCTGGAAGGCCGAGGAGTATCCCAAGATCCGCGCCGAGGCGGCCGCGGTGGGCGGCACGGTCTGGTTCGCCGACGAGGCCGGGGTGCGCTCCGACTACCACGCCGGCACCACCTGGGCGCCGGTCGGCAAGACGCCGGTGGTGGCCGCCACCGGGGACAGGTTTGCGGTCAACCTGCTCTCGGCGGTCACCGCCAAGGGGGCGCTGCGGTTTGCCGGCTACGACGGCAACCTGAGCGCGCGATTGTTCATCGACTTCTGCCAGCGGCTGCTGCACGACGCCCAGGGCCCGGTGTTTCTGGTCCTGGACGGCCACCCAGTGCACCGGTCTAACGCCGTCAAGCGGTTCGCCGCCCAAAGCGATGGGCGGCTGCGGCTGTGCTTCCTGCCGGGGTAGTCGCCGGAGCTGAACCCGGACGAGTGGTGTGGAAGCACGTCAAGCACGACCGCATCGCCCGCGCGGGTGCCAGCGGTCCCGATGACCTCAAAGCCAAGGCGCCGGCCGCGCTGCACCGGCTGCAACAGCTCCCACACATCGTGCAGGGCTTCTTCCGGGATCCGTGCCTGCGTTACATCACCACCTGAGCCGTCCACCTACTTACTTTCGCCTTGATAAGTGACCGGGGTCACGGGAAGCGAGTTGCCATCGCCATGGATGCTCGCAGACGAGGGTCCCCTCGGGAACGCCTGTGCCTGCTCGGTAGGCAGCCGGCCACCCCCCTCGACGCTCCTCCCCAAGGCCCACGCGCCAGGCGGATGTCTCGGCGGTCAGGAAGTGTGCGCCTGGGCACGACCGCCGCCCAGGACTCCAGCAGGTCCTGAGCGATACTCCTGGTGCAGCCGTGGACCCTGAGCAGGTGCCTCTGCTTGGCCAGGTCGTAGCGTGCTCGACCTTGGCCGGCTCGGCCTCAGGGGTCCTCCTCGATCGCCACCAGCCGCGCCATGGAGGGATGGGCGGCGTGGGAGCGGCACACCACCCGCTCGCTGCCCTCCGGGTCCCACAGCCGGACCTGGCCGGGCCAGGGGCACGGCTCGACCTCATCCAGCGGCCAGCGCCGGCCGCAGCCGGGGCACCACGCCGTGCCGGCCCTGGAGCTGAGGCGCTGGCCGAGGTCGTCCGGGCAGACCGGCCACGGCAGCCCGCACAGCGGCCTCTGGTCGCCCATCACCATCCCACCCACCGGCCCCTCAGGCCCACCATGGGGTCACCATGCACGCCCGGCTCCGATCCGCATGCCACGCGAGTCATCCACGATGACGCCCAAGGGCCAGGGCCGACCGGCTCGGCTGGCATCGGCCAGGGTAAACACCGAGGCCACATCGGTGGCGTCCGCTCACCTGGGTGGCCGGGCGGGAGCGGCGCGTCATCCCGACGCGCGGGTCTGCCGTGGTCGCAGGTTGGCGGCCTGAAGGCCCTTTCGTCCCTGCTGGATGTCGAACTCGACGGCCTGGCCTTCCTGCAAGGTCTGCAGCCCGCTGGCCTGCACCGCGCTGAGGTGGACGAACACATCCTCGCCCTGCTCGGGTCGGATAAAGCCGTAGCCCCGGTTGGGGTCAAACCACTTGACCGTGCCACTTGCCATGACGGCTGCCTCCTTCGGCGCCAAGCACCGTCGATGGTACGCCGCCGCAGCGGCACGTCCGAGCCGGCGCCTCGCCCTCCGGCTGTGCCTTGTTCCCATCAGCCACGGCTGCCGCCATTCCCCCGGATGGCTGGCGCGTCAGTCGCGGCGGCGGAGCGGATGCTCCGCCGGCACCTCCACGATGCAGATCCGCACCCCATCGGGGTCCGCAACCCACATCTCCAGCAGCCCCCACGGCTCCCGCCTCGGCTCCCGCAGGATCTGGACGCCATGCTCGCCGAGTTCCAGCCGCACCGCGGCCAGCTCGCGCACCTGCAGCCACAACGCCATGCCCGGGGCTGGCGGCGCGGCGGCGCGGCCCGACAGCTCCAGGAACCCGCCCCCCAGGAAGAAGCCCGTGCCCCGCTCCGGGCCGCTGCCGAACTCGCGGTAGATCGCCAGCCCCAGCGTGTCGCGGTAGAACACCCGGCTGCGCTCTGGGTCGGTTGGGTGCAGCAGCACGCGGCTGCTCAACACGTCCACGGCGCCATGATCACCCCAGCAGACGCACCCAGGGCGCAACGCCCGCTCCAAGCCGGAGGTGCCGCGACCGACAGCGGCCGAGAAACCCCACTGCTCGTCATCTGCAAGTTATTCATATGTGCTCTCCGACCGCTGTGCGGCCAAGCCCATCAAGTGAGGAAACCCGCTAACCGGCAACGAGGCTGGTCAGAGCATAGAAACCGAGCCGACCGGTGAATCGACCGTTGTGACCCTATCCAAACCGGTACGGGTCACCTACGCCGCCTGCAACGACGGCCGACCGGCGTTGCGCTGGTCAGAGCGTGTGTGGAGCCCCCCGCCGGAATCGAACCGGCGACCCCATCCTTCATTCGTGTGGTCCCGCTCCTATAGAGGAGTAGGCGCAGGTCAGCGTGACCCGAGTGACCGTGCATGACCGCCAGGCACCGTCAGAGCCCGCCCGGTATGGCACGGGGATGGCACGCTGGCCGGTCAGCCTGAACGACACGCGTGACCCTGCTCGATCGCCACCGTGATCGTGGCTGTTGCCGTGGCAGCGGCGGGCGTGCTGGCGTCGGCGTAGCCTTGCGGCCATGGGCAGCGCCGGTGCCTACAGGCTCGGACCGGAGTCCGGCCGGCTCCTGGTCAAAACGACCCGGACAGGGCTGGGCGCCAAGGCCGGCCACGATCTCACCATCGAGGTCACCCGCTGGCACGGTCGCGCCACGGTCGACACCGCCACCCCGACCAACTCCTCGGTGGCCGTCGAGGTTGAGGTCGATTCCTTGGAAGTCCGGGAAGGAACCGGTGGCGTCAAGCCGCTCACCGACGCCGATCGCGCAGCGATCACCAAGACCCTCGGCGAGGTCCTCCACACCGCCCAGCACCCAACCATCACCTTCCGATCCAGGCGGGTCGAGGGGTCGGCGGGGTCGTTCACCGCCGACGGTGAGCTGACGGTCATGGGCATCACCCGGCCGGTCATGGTGCAAGGCCGGGTGACCGATGGCCGGGTCGTTGGTGGGGCGATCGTGGTCCAGAGCCGATGGGGGATCCGGCCCTACTCGGCGTTCTTTGGCGCCCTCAAGCTCAGCGACGAGGTCAGGATCGACTTCGACCTGGCCCTCAGTGCGCACGGTTGAAGGCGCTTCGGCGTTGTGCTTACCCCGGTCTTCAAACGCTGTTTCCGCAGTTCAGGGCCGTTCGTTGGTCGGCGTTTCTGGCCTGGGTGCCTCCGGTGCAGCCGCTCGCCCGCTGACCGCCGTGATCCACCCGTGTTGCTGTCGCTGTTGCTGTTGGCCATCTCCAGAAAGGTGGTCGAGCAGCGTTAGAGGTGGACCACCGGACAGGTGAGCGTTCTGGTGATGCCGTCGACGGCCTGGACCCGCGCGACCACCAGCTTGCCGAGCTCGTCGATGTTGCGGGCCTCGACGCGGACGATCACGTCATAGGGGCCGGTAACGTCCTCGGCCTGCTGCACGCCCTTGATGTCGATGACGTCCTTGGCGACCTGGGCCGCCTTGCCGACTTCGGTCTGGATGAGGATGTAGGCCGTCACCACGGGTACCGACCTCCTTGCGTCATGCCGCCCCGCGGGCCTGCAGGGACTGGTGCCGAAGGGATGGTGGCATGCGGCGGCCGGGTCAGGCGATCACATGGCGGCAGGATGACCCGCATAGGGTCGGCTGGCCAGGGCGAACGCGGCTCGGGCCTGGTGGCCACGGGAACCGGCTCCCATAGTTGGCCAGCAGGCTGCCGAAATCGTCTGATCGGTCAATTATGCCCAACCCGTCAGCCCGCTAGCTCTCCCCTGCGACATCATGCCGTGGCGGCGGGACGGCCCGACCTGCGCGCTCGCAAGCCGCGCCTCACGCCGTTCTCCCTTCGATCTGCTCGGGTCAGCGCGGCTCTTGCCGTCCAGGGCCATCCGCCACCGTCGCCTGCTGTCGCCACGCTTGGCGGTCAACTTGGCGGTCGAGCACGGCGCCTCCGGCCCAGCCGGGCGCAGCAGCTCTGGGTGGTGGGTTCGCTGGCGCCCGAAACGACCCAATCAGACTATGGTGAGCAGCCTAACCCGCCGTGGATACTATCCCTGTTCGTAGGCTTCTTAGCAGAGACAACATTCGGTCCAGACCCGACATGGCTGTCGAGTCTGCCGCACCAAGGGGATGCGCCGTGGCAGCCCAACTCGGTGGCGACACCGCAGCCGACGCCCGCGACTACTTCCACACCGCCGAGGTGGCCGACATCCTCCACGTGTCACCCAAGACCGTCTCCCGCTGGGCCAAGGAAGGCAAGCTGCCGTTCCTGAAGACGCTCGGCGGGCACCGCCGCTACCCTGCCGCAGCGATCCGCCAGCTGGCCGACCGACTGCAGGTGCGCCCGACCGCCTGAGGCCAGCCCCTCCCGGCTGCCGTGCACCGTCGGGGCCGTTGGTGATCGCCGCCGCCTGTGCTCGCCGGCTGCGACAGCGACGCAGGGCGGAGCGGCTGGGAGCATAGCGGGTGCGCATGACGGCAGCACTGGCCCGCGGTTTCACACAGGCGTACCGCCAGTCGCGCTCCTGGTAACCGCCCGCGGATAGGCTCTGCCGGAAACGCCAGCGGCCAGGCGATCGCCACCCTGGCCGCCTACGGCGCCGGCGGTCAGCGTGTCGAGGTCGACTTGGTCATGCAAGCAGAGCTGGCCACGTGACAAGGAACACATCGGCCAGGTGTCGCTGGGCACTGCGCTGACGCCTCGATCCGTGCATCGTTCACGGTGCAGAGCAGCCGAGCTGATCGCTCTTGTTCGGGTCGGGACATGCCATGGGCGTCGAGTCGAGCTGGGACCGGATCGGGGTAGGTCCCCGGCCCGCCATGGACAGGGGTTGAACTGGTCGAACATGCGTTCGATACTCATCTGTCGAACACATGTTTGAGTATCTGTTTGGCACGAAACGACCATGGAGCACGAGGGTGAACGGCATGCCCAGGTTGGAGGGGATGCACGCCGCCACCGCCAGCACCACAGGGTGGATCGAAGCCCGCGCGGGCGGCGGACCTGAGTGCCTGTTCTGCGGTAAGCCGGCGGGGGCGTTCAAGCCGCTGGACCAGGGCTCGCTCACGACGCTCAAGCGGTTGTGGTGGTGCCGGCCGTGCGAGACCACCTGGGTGACCTGACCCACGCCGCGAGGCCCGGGGACGGGCTGAGACGGGCGGCGCCTTGGCCGGTCAGACGATCGGGCCGGCACCTGGACCGCTTGTGGCCCGTATCGACGTTGAACCGCCGGCCCGCAGAACCCGAGGGTGATGCCGCCAACAGTTGCGGAGACTTCTGGCGGCCCTTCCCGCTGCAGGTGCTCAACGCGCCGTTCCGTAAGGAGTTCGTCGGGCCGTCCCGGGCTGGCTACAGGAGTTTCTGGTGCAGGGGCGGCGTGCGCGGTTGGCGGAGGGTACCGGCCCAAGCCGCGAATCCTGCAACCCGACCTCCGACGTCAAGAATCCGCTCGATACGTCCCAGTTTGCGTTCTTGACTGTCTGGCTTGTCGGCGTAGCTTGACCCCCTGGGATTGCTGGGGGTGAGCGCGATGCGAGCTTGCAGGCGACTCGCACGAACCGGCCGCCACCCGCGCGCCCCACCCGGCGGCCGCCACACCGCGTCCCACCCGTACGCCTTTCCCAGGGAGGGAGCAACCGTGGCGGACAGCAACCGCGGCGTGGTCTACACCGGACCAGGCAACGTCGAGGTGCACGACCTCGACTACCCCAAGCTCGAGCTGCCCGAGCAGAACAACCGCCAGCTGCAGCACGGCGTCATCCTGCGGGTGGTCGCCACCAACATCTGCGGCTCCGACCAGCACATGGTGCGCGGCCGCACGACCGCGCCGGCGGGGCAGACGCTCGGCCACGAGATCACCGGCGAGGTGGTCGAGGCCGGCCGCGACGTCGAGTTCATCAAACAAGGCGACCTGGTCAGCGTCCCGTTCAACATCGCCTGCGGCCGCTGCCGCAACTGCAAGGAGCGGGCCACCGGCGTCTGCGAGAACGTCAACCCCGCCCGCGCCGGCGCCGCCTACGGCTACGTCGACATGGGCGGCTGGCTCGGCGGCCAGGCCCGCTACGTGACCGTCCCCTACGCCGACTTCAACCTGCTGCGCTTCCCCGACCGCGACCAGGCGATGGCCAAGATCCGCGACCTGGCGATGCTGTCGGACATCTTCCCGACCGGCTACCACGGCGCCTTCACCGCCGGGGTCACCACCGGCTCGACCGTCTACATCGCCGGCGCCGGCCCCGTCGGGCTGGCGTGTGCGACCTCCTGCCACCTGCTCGGCGCGGCGGTGGTGATCGTCGCCGACATGAACAAGGAACGCCTGGCCCAGGCGGCCAGCTTCGGCTGCGAGACCATCGACCTTGGGGCGACCGACGACGTCGGTGGCGCGCTCCAGCAGATCCTCGGCGGCGCCGGCGAGGTCGACGCCGCGGTCGACTGCGTCGGCTTCGAGGCCCGCGGCCACGGCGCCACCGGCTCCCAGGGCGAAGCCCCGGCCACCGTCCTGAACACGATCATGGACATCACCAGGGCGGCGGGCCGGCTCGGCATCCCCGGCCTGTACGTCACCGGCGACCCCGGCGCGGTCGACGAGCCCGCCAAGGTCGGGTCGCTGTCGATCCGGATCGGGCTCGGCTGGGCCAAGTCGCATGCCTTCACCACCGGCCAGTGCCCGGTGATGCGCTACAACCGGCAGCTCATGATGGCGATCCTGCACGACAAGGTGCAGATCGCCCGCAACGTCAACGCCACCGCGATCCCGCTGGACCAGGCGCCCCAGGGCTACCAGGACTTCGACAAGGGCGCCGCCAAGAAGTACATCCTCGACCCCCACGGCATGGTCGCCTGACCGCGTCCGACGCCAGGAGGGGCCGGATCCTCCCGGCCCCTCCTCGAGCATTCGCGGGCTCCTTCTACCGTCGTCGGCGCCTCGGCGCCTGCCGACCGGACACCGGACCACAACGGTCAAGGAAGCAAAGGAGAGGAGCTGAAATCGCGATCATCGGCGCCGGCAACGTCGGCCGCGCGCTGGCCAGCTCGAGCGGTCACGCGGGCCACTCGGTCACCCTCAGCGCCGTCACGCCCGAGCATCCCCAGGCCACGGCGCAGCAGACGGGCGCCCGCGCCCCCGACTCCAACCGCTCGGCCTTCCAGGCCGCCGAGGTCGTGCTGGCCGTCCCAACCCCAGCTCTGGACGAGGTGCTGGCCGAGCTCGGCGACGCCCTGGACGGCAAGGTCGTCGTTGACGTGACCAACTGGATGGATCCCAACGACCCGGCGCGGTCCTGGACGGCTCCTCCAACGCCGAGCACATCCAGGGTCGCGTCTCCCGGCGCGCGGGTGGTAAAGGCGTTCAACACCGCGCTCGCGGCCAAGCAGGCCGACCCCGTCGTGGACGGGGTGCAGCTGGACGGCTTCGTCGCCGGCGACGACCAGGCGGCGAAGCGGCAGGTGCTGGAGCTGGTGGGCTCGATCGGCTTCCGGCCCATCGACGCCGGCATCGGGATCTACAGGGCCCTCCGGTCACCCTGGACTCACCCACAGCCTTTCTCGGCCAGCGGTCAAGATAAGCTCCCGCCGGCTCGGGATCTCAGTGATCAGTGAGGGTGTCGCTGATGCTGCGTGCGTCCAGACTCGGTCAGCACCTGATCAACTGTCGAACCCGGGTCCTGCTTGGGGCGCGAAGCAGGTCATCTACTCGGGGGTGATGTCCTCCGGTGGTGGGACCTCAGGCGGTGCCTCGTCGGAGGTGGCGTAGTCGAACCGCAGGACGGCAGCCTGGTCCAGGGTCGCATCGCCGGGCACCTGCCCGCGCCGCAGCTGGAGCAGCGCCACGATGGCCTGGTCCAGCGTCGTCTGTGCCGGCAGATCGATCTCCACAGTGCGGGCGGCCATGGCGGGTCCCATCCCTTTGCTCTCCGCTTTCCCGGCGGGAGCCTACCTACCAGACTGCCGTCGAATGACATCGCCACGTCGCCCTGGCAGCACGGTCACCCAGCCGGGCCACCTCGTGGCCGTGAATGTCGACACGCCAACGTCCTCGACCACCGTTCGGAGGCCCGTAGGGTGCGCAAACTCGCATCGGGCTTGTGAGCTGGCAGTTCGCACCGCGCGTGGCGCGGTAGTGTGGCGCCTTCGCTGACCAGCTCGGAGGCCCGCTGCGTGCTGGCGAAGTTCGCCTACCTGACCCTGTGCCGCTCTATCCAGCTGCTGGTGCTGCTGGCCCGCGGTGATGCTGCCAAGGACCTGGAGATCCTGGTGCTCCGTCATCAGCTGGCCGTGCTGCGCCGCCAGACCCCACGACCCAGGTTCGAACCTGCCGACCGCGCCGTGCTCGCCGCCAGCAGCCGCGCCTTGCCTCGAGCCCGCTGGTCGTGCTTCTTCGTCAGGCCGGAGACGCTGCTGCGCTGGCACCGGCGGCTGGTCGCCGGTGCCTGGACCTCCCCGCACCGCGGACCAGGGCGACCGCCACTCGACCAGCAGCTGCAGCAGCTGATCGTCCGCTTGGCCAGGGAGAACCCGCGCTGGGCTACCAGCACATCCAGGGCGAGCTACTCCGGCTTGGCATGCGCGCCTCGGCAACCGCGATCCGCAGCACGCTGCGCCGTCATGGGCTGGACCCGACGCCGCGACCGACGGCCACCAGCTGGCGGGCGTTCCTGCGCCAGCAGGCGGCCGGCATCCTCGCGTGCGACCTCCTTCACCGTCGACACCATCCGGCTGCGGCGGCTGCATATGCTGTTCTTCATCGAACTGGCCATCCTCCGGGTCCCACACCGACGCTGTGGTTGCCGGCTGGCGCGGCACGGACCCGGCCGCGAGGTCAGCGCCACAACCTGCCCTGGCTCCCGCCCGGCCGTTCTCCGCGAGGTGGCAAGGTGTCAGTCGACCTGGCCAGGCCACCCGGCTGCGCGCGTCACACCTCCAGCCCGGTCTTGTTCCTGATCGTGGCCAGGGTGTTGTGGACGGCGCGCCCACCGGTGCGGCCGGTGTTGGGGGATGACGCGACGATGGCGGAACCAGCTGGCCCGATGACCTTCAGATGCCCGCTGGCGGTGCGCTCCACCTGCCCGCCTGCCCGCTGCACCGCAGCGACGATCTGCTTTGCTTGCTTGGAGCGCCAGCGTTTCGGGGTCGCTTGCCGTTTCAGCGCCACGCGGGTGTCCTCCAGCATCGGCCGACAACCTCCAGGTTCTATCGTGGCCAGCGCCCACCCCGCTCGCAAGCAGCTCACCCAGCGCAGCGCCCCAACCACCCTTGACCGGCTCTGGCGCGCGGCCGAGGATGAACCGCGCGCAGTACGGGCTGTCGGATACGCCAGGCGGGTGGGGTGCGGCGCCGATGCCGGACCGGCGCGCTGGGAGTGCGAGGTGAACACCGGGAGGGAGCAGTACCTGCAGGCGTTGGCCAGCCTGCAGGAGCTGACCCGCACCCAGGCCGAGCGGGTCGCCGGGCTGCTGGCCAAGCAGGGGGAAGCGCAGGCCGGGCAGGCCAGCCGCATCGCCGAGGACCTGCTGCGGCGCACCCGCAAGAACCGCGAGCAGCTCAGCCGCCTGATCCAGCGGGAGGTCAAACGTCAGCTCGGCGGTCGGGATCGCCACCCGCGACGAGGTGGCCCGGCTGCAGCAGCGCGTCCGCGCCTTGGAGCAGGCGGCCGAACGGTCGGGCCGCCCGGCCGGTGCGGGCAGGCGACCGGCCGTCTCCCGCGCCGCCGCGCCGCCGCGCACGTCGACGCGGACCCGGACCACAAGTTCCAGGTCGGCGGCCGCCTCGCCGGCCACCGCCCGCGGTGGGCGCGGTGGAGCCGCGCCCACCGACACAGGCAACGGCAGCGGCGACTAGCGCACCGGCCAAGGCGCCACGGCGCGCATGCTGCAGGTGTCGCGGCGGCGCCGATACTTGACCGGCGTTCCGGGCTTCGTCACCGAGGCCCTGCCGGGGCGTGGGTGGCGCGGAATCGCTGCTCGGCAGCGGCCTTGGCAGACCGGTCGACCATGGAGCGGGACTTCCAGCCGGCCGGGCGCATCAGGTCGCGTCGTACCGCCGGCGGCAAGCCACCAGGCCGCGAATAGGTGCCGAAGCTGGTGCAGATGTGCAGCCCAGGCAGGCCGAGGCGCCCCGCTCGGGGATGACCCGGAAGACGACCGATGGAGTCATGGTGCCGTTGCGGCCAGAGCTGGTCCTGGTGAGCCCCGGCACTACCCGCTCCTTCTGGCCCTCGTTGCGATCAGCCGGGAGGGTCAGGGCTGTCGGGCTGCGTTAGTCAGCATGGAACGGCCGGCTCCGGTCCGCATATGTCGTGGGTCACCCACACTGAGCGGGCGGAGCCAACATACGGAGGGAGCCGGCCGTGCCCAGTGTCGCCCATCTCGCCCCGATCCATCTCGGTCTGGACGTCCACAAAGACACGATCTCGGTTGGGATCTTGGATCCTGACCAGCAGATCCCTGACGTCGAGCGGATCACCCACGATGAGGCGTCGGTTCGCAGGCTCGTGGCGCGGTTCCCGGATCGGGCCCGGTTGCGAGCCTGCTACAAGGCCGGCCCGACCGGCTTCGAGCTGGCCCGGCTGCTGCACCGCATGGACGTGCGCTGCGAGGTGATCGCGCCGTCGCTGATCCCCCGGGCGCCCGGCGACAAGGCCCGAGACCGACCGGCGGGACTGCCGGCGGCTGGCCCGGTTGCACCGCGCCGGCGAGCTGGTGGCAATCCGCATTCCCAGCTCGACCGAGGAGGCGGTGCGTGACCTGTGTCGCACCCGCGCCGACATGGTTGAAGACCTCACCAGGGCACGGAACCGGTTGGGGAAGTTCTTGCTGCGCCATGGGCGGGTGTGGCGGGGTGGGTCGACCCGGACCCATGCCTACCCAGGCGTGGCTGCGGTCCCAGCGGTTCGACCAGCCGGCGATGACGCAGACGTTCCACCACTACCTGGCGGTGGTGGAGGTCCGCAACACCCAGCTGGACGCCGTGGAGGCCGACCTGGTCGGCTGGTGCCAGCAGCCGCCGTTCGACTGGCAGGTCGCCCGGCTGGCCGCCTACCGCGGCATCACGCGGCTGGGCGCGCTGACGTTGGCCGCCGAGGTCGCCGACTGGCGCCGGTTCGCCCACGCCAGCCAGTTCATGGGGTTCTACGGGCTGGTGCCAAGCGAATACTCCAGTGGCAACCGGGTCCACCGTGGCCGGCTGACCAAGGCCGGCAACGCGCACCTGCGGGCCCAGTTGGTGGAGTCGGCCTGGGTCCTACCAGCACCGGCCCTCGGTCGGCCGGGAGATCGCCCGCCGCCAGCAAGGCCTCGACCCGGCGGTCATCGCCCGGGCGTGGGCGGCGCAGCAGCGCCTGTCGGGCCGGTTCCGCACCCTGGCCGCCCGCAAGCACACCAAGAGCATCGTCGCCGCGGCCATCGCCCGGGAGCTCGCCGGGTTCCTGTGGGCCGAGATGACCGCCGCCTGACCAGACCACCGACCCGTTCACCGCTCGAGATCGGCCGAGGAGGTGAGATGACCACGACGCGCCGGGACGCCGCCGCTGCAGGACCGATCCCCGGAAGCCCTATGCCACGGCCTGGCTGTGGCGAATTTAGTCAGGGGCACCTTCCTGCGCATCGCCGACGTGCGGTCCCAACCGCGAATATCAGTGTGGCGGCCAGCCGATCCACACCGTCCCGGCGCGTCGTCCCATCCCGCAAGCTGCCCGACCGCCGCCACCACAGCACCTCCCGACCGCCACCCACCACGCCGATCACGCACGCCCAGTGCGACCTGCCTGCTGCCCGCAAACCATGCCATCCACCAGGCAAACCGTGGCCTTGACAGGCCGTTCCATATCAGGACTCCGTCAGGGCCGGGTGGGCTGGGTCCGCGGCGGTGCCTGGGGTGCGGTCCAGGCGGGTGACCAGCGCGCGCAGTGCCGCGAGTTCCTGGTCGAGGGCGTTGGTGCCCTGGGTGGTGAGGCGCAGCCACGTTCGCGGCCGCCTGCCCTGGTAGCCCTTGCGGACCTGGATGTGGCCTGCAGCTTCCAGCGTGCGGAGATGGCGGGAGAGGTTGCCGTCGGTGAGCCCGAGCGCGTCGCGCAGGTAGCCGAACTCGGCCCGGTCGACCTCCCGCAAGACCGCCAGGATGCCCAGCCGGGTGCGGTGGTGCACGACGTCGTCGAGCGCCCGGGTCGGATGCGGTGCCGCCGGGTCGGGCGGCCGGCCAGGGAGGCGGCCGCTCATGCTGGCCTGGACGCTGGCCGGGCCACCCGTCGTGGAGAGCGAGCCCGGCGCCGACCAATGATGGCGGCGCCAAGCAGCAGGATGCTGGAGAGCAGGATCAGGTTCGGGCCGGCGGCGACGAGCGCGTCCTGGCTGCCGCCAAGCGGTGGCAGGATCCAGGGCGGGATCTGGCCGAGCCCGTACAGGTTCATCACCGTCGCCAGCCCGCCGTAGAGGATGGCCGTGGCGGCCACGCCCCAGCTGCGCTCGACCCAGGCCAGTACCAGCAAGCCGAGCGCGATCGCCAGCAGCGGGCTCAGCGCCGAGTCGGGGGGATAGGGCATCGCGTTGCTTGGCGCCCCGGCGGGCAGGCGCAGCCAGCCCAGCCGTTGGCCGACCAGCGCCACCACCAAGACCCCGAACAGGCCGAGGCCGGACCAGACCCAGGTCTGCCAGCGCAGGCTCACCCCGCTACGCTCGGCGCGCGTGTGGTACCACAGCGCACAGCCCAGATAGCACAGCGGGGCCAGGACAAGCCAGAACGCGATCGACAGCGCCGCCGACCGATTGTTCCATGGCAGCCCAGCATAGCTGGGAAGCTCAAAGCTGTACCCGCCCCCGCCGCTGGCCGGCAGCCTGTAGAACGGCTGGCGGTACAGCAGCGCCGATGCAAGGGTCAGCAGTGCGAACACCAGCAGCGGCAGCCAGGCGCCGCGGGATCGCGCGCGGGCCTGGCGGCGCAGTTGGCTGAGGTGGTCAAGCAGGGCATCCGGGGGGTCGTCGGGGGTGGGTTGTGGTGCGTTGACGGACATATGTGGCTCCTCATCGGGCTCTGCCCTGATTACTTTGCGGCAGCGAGTACTCGCAGTCAAGGAGTACGTTCGCGTGCAATCCGGAACTCGGCACTGTCGGCAACGCTGGACCTGACAGAGTCCCATTAGGTGGCAACGTGCGGCGAGCGAGGATCAGAGGCGGCCGCCAGGTTGCGACCGCCTCTAACGATCCCGTAGGGCTCGGCTACCAGGTGCCACCACCGCACCGAGTGGTGAACTCGGCAGGCAACTGGTCGTGGCCCTCCTGGCCGGCCGGCATAGCCAGGCCATCCGCGACGGTCCCGAACCCGCCGCGGTCGGTGGACACCTGCCGAACAAGGGCGTTGCCAACCCAGCGGTAGCTGGTCTTGGTGTAGGTGTAGGCGGAGCCGCCATCGGGTTGCTGGTCGGCCCGCTCGACGCTCCAGAGGATGAGCAGGCGTCGGCCCTGCCGGTCGGTGCGCTGGCAGTCGAAGCCTTCGGCATGACCGACCGAGGCGCCGACCAGGATCTGCAATGCACCGACGCCGGCGACCCGGACCTGCCGGAGCTGGCAGCCGTCCAGGGTGAAGAGGTTGTAGGCGTCGTTGGAGGCGCCGCCGGTGGAGGTGACGAAGCCTTCGTCGCGGCCGTCTCCGTTGGCGTCGACCGCGCGGCGGGCGACCAGCCCGTTGGGGCCGATCCAGTCCGCGGTGTTGTCCAGCGCCAAGTCGGCGATGTGACCGCTGGACAGCACCATGCGGACGTGCCATTGGCGCGGCTGCCCGGCCGCATCCGGTTCGCCGTAGGCGAGCAGTTGGTCGCGGGCGCCGTCGCCGTCGAAGTCGCCGGCGATCCGCGAGATCCTGCCGGCCCCACGCCGCAGTCCGGCTGGGCCATCCAGGCAGGGCCGAGGCCGGGGCCTGGGCTGGGGCGGGTTGATGGTGGGGTCTGGAGCGGCTGCTGAGGTGATCGGTGTGGGTCTTGCCACCGGCGCGGCGGCTTGGGGTGGCGGCTCGCCGCGATTGGTCACCAGGGCGGCCCAGCTGCCGAGGGTGACGGCGGCCAAGATCCCTGCCGCTGCGAGGATGTGGCGTGGTCGCATGACCATCGCTCCCCTTTCCTTGGAATGCTGAGGAGGAGCTGACGTCAGCATTAGGGAGCCGGGTCACGGCGCCACAACGGCGCGGTATCGCCCGAACGGCTGCTTGAAGTCGATCCGGTCACGCCCGCCGTTCCGCGCGGTCGCTGGACACCTGGAGTGCACTGCGCGTTGAGGCCCGGCTGTAGCCATAGCTCGACGTTCGTTGCCCCATGGCGGGTGGAAAGTGTGGCGGGGGTCGATCTCCTACCGCTTCGTCCGTTGTGGTAGACCTCAGCTAGGTGACGCTCTTTGCGCTGAGGG
>Ga0081538_10002213_pt1 | contig 19263 bp, 19 predicted proteins | sample TabmetS5T2R1_FD_71022 | JGI IMG/M metagenome (GOLD analysis project Ga0081538, IMG submission 71022) | Tabebuia heterophylla rhizosphere microbial communities from the University of Puerto Rico - S5T2R1 | ecosystem: Host-associated > Plants > Roots > Rhizosphere ... | reverse complement strand
GAGGCCGGCAAGCTCAGGCCCCTCGTCGGTCGGACCTACCCGCTGGGCGAGGTCCCCGAGGCCATGCGGGCGCTCGAAGCCGGCAGCACTCGCGGCAAGATTGTCATCACCGTGTAAGTCGACCAGCGCGCAGATCACAGGAGCGCGAACCAGCTCCACCGCAGCGACACGGCGCTGGCAGGTCAGCGCCGAACCGGTCGGCCGGCGAGCTTGGCCATTAAGATCAGTGATCGTCGCCTGGTGTCGAGTTGACGGCATGTGCCAAGAGTGCGGAGCCGGACTGTGCATGGAATGGAGTCCACGTGGCTACCGACCCCACCCCCAGGGACAAGGGCCGGGACCGTCGGTCCCACCCTGATCCCGGGCCGCGGGGCAGGATTGGTTGGATCGTCGCCGGCTCGTTGGCCACCGGACTCGTCGCTGCTGTACTGCTCGCCGGCGCCCCGTTCATCCCGGCAGAGGAAAGCGCCGTCACTGGCGCCGTCCTCTGCGGATTCGCGCTGGGCTGGGCGATGTTGGCGGTGCTCTCGGTCCGGTTCACCGATCAGCCGCAGCGATGGGCCGCGGCTCCTGCACTGTTCATGGGACTGGGCGGCCTGCTCCTGGTTGGGTTTGGCTCCACGGTGCAGCAGGTGCTCAACTGGGTGTGGCCCCCGGCCATGCTGGCGTTGGCCGTCTGGATGATCGTCCGCGTCCATCGACAGCTGCAGAGCCGGGGTGGACGCTGGCTGCTCTACCCAGTGATCGCGGTGCTGGCGCTGGCCTCGATCGGTGGCGGCTACCAGACCCTGCGTGAAGCAGCCGATGCCTACCCGATGCCTGGCCAATTGATCGACGTGGGCGGCCACCGCCTGCACCTGAGCTGCACCGGCTCAGGCACGCCCACCGTCGTGCTGGAGCCGGGCGCAGGCGGGATGTCGTCGAGTCTCGGGTGGATCGCGCCCGCCGTCGCCCGTGACACCCGGGTCTGCGTCTATGACCGCGCAGGTCGCGGGTGGAGCGAGCCCGCTGACACCGCCCAGGATGGCGCGCGGATCGCCACCGACCTCCACACGTTGCTGCAGCGCGGACACGTTCCCGGGCCCTATGTGCTGGCCGGCCATTCCTTCGGCGGCCTCTATGTGCTCACGTTCGCCGCTCGCTACCCCGACGAGGTCGCCGGCATGGTGCTGGTGGACTCCACCGCGCCGGCGCCGACGGCGACACCAGGGACACCATCGCCTGGCCACGGGGGCTCCAACGACGGCATGAGCCGTATCTCCGCCCTGGTGTCGACCGCGGCTCGACTGGGTCTGGGCCGCCTCTACGGCCAGGTCGCCTTGGGCAGCCTGCCGCCGCGGTCCCGGGACGAGGTACGCGCCAGCGTCGCGACCCCACGCGCGCTTGGGAGCACGATCGACGAGTACGTCCAGGCGACGGCCTCGACGGAGCAAGCTGCCACCCTGCGTGACTTCGCCGACAAGCCCCTGATCGTCCTGACCGCCGGCAGCGGACATGATGCCGCCTGGTCCGCGGCGCAGAACCGCATGGCCAGGTTGTCAACCAACAGCCTGCACCGAATCATCGCCGGCGCCACCCACGAGGACCTGATCGCAAACCAAGAAGACGCCGCCGCCACCACGCAAGCGATCCTCGACGTCGTCTCATCGGTCCGAAGCCAAGGGCGCCTGGTCAGCTGATCCGGAGCCTCAGCAGAGCGCTTCGCGCGCCACCTCGGCCTGTAGTCGGGCGGTCTTGACTCTGCGGGGGACTGTCGAGCCAGCATTTTGCAGCGCGAAGCTGGTCGACCACAACGCCAGCGTCCGCTCGTGCTCCAGGCCGTCTGGCGAGTCGGGCATTGGCTGCGACGAAGCCCGGGGCTGCACCGGCGGGTCCGGACGGTGCGGGCCCTCACCGCCCCCGCCCGGCCCGGGCCGGCCCGCAGCGCCAACGTCGGCGAGATGACCGGGGCCGCATCACTGTCTTCATGGGGCCGACTCCTAACCCGCTGATCACCTTTGGGTTCCTGGCCAAGTCGTCACCCACGTCGACCCATTTGTCGCTGCAATGCTGCCGGCAGTGTTCCTCCTAAGCGAGCGACCGACCGAGCCCTGCGGCCACCGGCCCAGGCAGCATCGGCCTAAGGGTGGAAGTCGACGCCGACAACGACCAGCACGACCAGGATGGCCGCGGCGACAAAGTCGATGACCAGGCAGAACGGCGGCCACCAGCGCGTGTTGGCCACCTAGTGGCTCCGGTGCTGCCACAGGTCCTTGACCCCATGACCGGCGAAGCCGGCCACCAGCAGCCACGCCGGCCCGGTGACGCCCGCTGCCGCGACGATCACAAAGACCGCGGCGACCGCGGTCTCGACGGCGATCACCCTCGGTCGTCCATCCGCCACGGCGAAGCCGATGTAGACGGCCGCGTCAAGGCCAGCGACAGCGCGTAGACGATCGCCGGGTCCAACCACCAGAAGCCCAGCGGCGCCGCGGCCTGGATGACGCCCCAGACCACGCCCCACAGCACCGGTGCCCGCAGCGACCGCCCCGCCAGGGGGTTGGGCGAGGGTGCGCGCGTCATCGACGGTTCCATCGGGTGACAGCTGCGGGCACCAGCGAAATGCCGACGGCGGCGGTGGCACAGAGGGCGAACAGGGCGGTGGGCCGCCACGGCCAGCCGGCGCCGGCCAGCTCGAGCTGCTCGGTGGGGAATTCGATGGACTTGGCGGTGACCCGGCGGTGGTCTGGTCGCTGTGGCCAGCCAGGTCAGCCAGCATCGCGTCGAAGCTGAACTGGCCCGCCGCCGGCCCACCGTTGGGGAGCTCGACGGTCAGGCCACGGTCGGCGGCCCACCCCAGCAGCCGCGCGTCGACCTCCTCGATGCGGCTGACGCCAGCCACCACCAGCCGGTCGATCCGGCGGGTGCCGGCGTTGGCGGGCGTCGCGACCAGGCGCAGCCCGTGCCGGGTGGTGACGCTTTCTTCGGCGGCGACGGGGACGGTCCGGGCCGCGAACGAGCTGGCGTAGACCTCCAAGGGGGCGGCGACCTCCAGCTCGCCGACCCCCTCGACCAGGCCGACCCCGACCGTCGGGCGCCACCACGGGAAGACCACCGCCAGCAGGTAGGCCAGCTCGCCTGGCGCCCAGCGCTGGGCGGGGATCGCGGTGGGGCCGCCAAGCGACCAACCCGGGTAGGCGAGCTCGTGGCCGACCCGCTGGGCCTCGCCGGCGCCGGCCAGCTGCTCGACGAGTCGCAGGGCGCCGAACACCCCCGAGGTCACCCCGGCGGTGGTGGTGAGGTTGCCGTCTTGGACATAGCGCTGGCCGCGGACCCAGTCGACCTGGGGGCGGCGGCGGGCAAGACCCCGAATCGCCGACCAGTGCGCGGTCGCCCGGCGACCATCGAGCAGGCCCGCGGCGGCCAGCAGCCGGGCGCCGTTGCACACCCCCAGGACCTGTGCTCCCCGGACGCTCCGGCGGCCGATCCACTCGCGCAGCGGTGCTTCCTTCCTGCCGTTGGGGGCGGCCACGGCCGGGACCACGACCACATCGGGTTCGGGGGCCACGCCCGCGTCGACGTCTGCCAGCGAGTAGTCGGGCACCACGGCCAGCCCACCCGAGCACATCGCCGTCGGGCGGCTAGCCGACACCGTGTACACAAAGAACCTCGGCGAGCGGGCGAAGACCTCATAGGGCCCGAACGCATCGGTGATGACCGACCCGCTCGCCCCCAGCACCACCGCCACCGCCAGCCGACCCTCCGGGACTGGGGTGGCCGGCGGCCAGCCCTCGGCCGGGGTGGCGTGCGGCGCCCGCGGGTAGGCCTTCCGGATCGACACAACCGGCCCGGCGGCACCGGCGCCCGCCACCCAGGCCACCGACGCCCGACGCCGCGCAGACCCCGGGCGAAGCCCAACAGGGCCGACCCGCGGGTGTGCTGCCAGGACAGGCCCAGGAAGTACAGGCCGGGGACCTCGGTGACGCCGCGCCGGTGCACGACGTGGCCTTCCCGCACCACCCCGGGGACCTCGATCCAGCCGTAGTCGGGGCGGTAACCGGTCGCCCACACCACCACCCCCACGGCCTCCAGCAGGCTGTGGTCGGCGAAGCGGACCGTGCGACCCTCGGCGTCGACCAGCCGGGGCCGGAACCGGACCCCCTTGTCCTCCAGCCGGCGGCGGTTGGTCCCGATCACGAAGTCCCGGCGGCTCATCCGCCGGCCGGGCCGGGAGGTGACGGTGACCCGCAGCAGGCCGAGGCGGTCAGCCACCAGAACAGGTCGCGGCCACCCAGCCGCTGGGGCAGCATCGGATAGCGGGTGGCGATCGACAGGTCGACCGTGCGGGTGGCGGCCAGCTCCTCGGCGATCTGGAACCCCGAGTTGCCCCCGCCGACCACCAGCACCGGCCCCTCGGGGAGGGCCTGGGGGTTGCGGTAGTCGGCACTGTGCAGCTGGGTCACCGAGGCGTCCAGCTTGGCGGCCTGGGGTGGGACGAAGGGAACCTGGAACGGTCCGGTGGCCACCACCACCTCCCGGGCCCGGAAGGTCTGGTCGGCGGTGCGGACCTCGAAGCCCGCATCGGTCCGGGTGAGGCTGGTCACCCGGGCGGTTGAGGCGGACCGGCACGTCGAAGGTCTTGGCGTAGTCACGAAGGTAGTGGGCCACCGGGTCCTTGGTGGGGCAGGTGTCGTCCGGGGCCAGGTGCCAGGCCATGGCCAGGCCGGGCTGGCTGCCCCGACCACGACTGCCGCGTTCTGGTCGCTGAGGCCGCTGTAGCGGGTGCACGGGTCGGACACGATCCGGGTGCTGCGGTCGTTGAAGATTACGAGGTACTTGTACTGGTAGAAGCCGGATGGCAGTTCCAGGCTGGTCTGCGCTGTCCAGAAGCTGCCGCGCGGATCAGAGGTGTCCTGGGTAAGCGGCAGGCCACCAGCGAAGTCCCAGTTGTTGTCGCCCAGCGCTTGCTGGAAGTCGCCGGCGACGCGAATGGCGCCGATCTCGGGACTCGGGCCGGTCGGGAAGAACACGCGGAACTCGATCCGGCCTCGGTCGATGTCGTTGCCGTCCTGCCAGGCACCGCAGCGTGCTTGCATGTACACGGTCCTCACCGTGCTCGCCTGCCGGGCCTCGTAGCCGTCCAGGAACGGGATGGCTGCGGCCGGTTCAATTGGAGGGGAGCGCGGCGGTCACGGTCGAGCGGACCCTGCTGGCGCCCAGATAGCCGCAGGCGGCATGGTTGTTGGGGGCGGGGTTGTCGACCCTGGCGTCAATGATCCTGGGTGCTCCTTGGAAGTCGTCGGCCAAGGTGCTGTCGAGGGCGATGACGTCGAGCGAGTCGGCGAAGTTGGCCCATAGCCGAACCGGTGCGGGTAGCTGCAAGGGCTTGGTGACCACGTCCTGGATCTCGGTGTAGCCGAGCGGTGAGCCAAGGGTGACCAGCAGCGGCACCGTGCGGTTGGTGAAGCGTGGCTCGCGGAGCACATCGTAGGCGATCACGGTGCCGAGGCTGTGGGTGATCACGACCGCGGGTCCAGTCACCCCATCCAGGGTCTGGCGGAGCCGTTGGCGGATGGGTTCCTTCTTGTTGGTGAAGAAGTAGGCGTCGGCGTCGGGGATGAGCCGCTGGAGCAGCTGGCGCAGCAACAGGCGGCGCAGCGGCGCCGGCACCGGCAGGATCGCGGTCAGGCCTTCTTCCAGGGTGGGCGGCTGGCTTGCCGCCTGGGCGGCCATGCTCATCGTCAGGCTGAGCGCCAGGCGCTGGCCCTCCGGCGTCAGTCCGGCGAGCAGGTCGCCGTCATCAGGCGCCGGTTCATCTGCGGTTTCGGCGCCGGCGGCCAGCACGAGCGCGGCCAGGGCCTCTTCCTGGGTGCAGGCGTCGGCCCCGATCGCCCCCGGGGCGGAGTGCAGGAGGTCGGCGTAGTGGGCCATCGTGGTCCGGTGGCCCATGTCCCGGCCGAACAGATCCTGGTCCCAGACGTCCTTGAGGGCATCGGCCGGTGGCTTGTTACCGGCCCCATGGACATAGACGACAGTAGGAACCTCGGGCGGACTCAATTGGCAGCCTCCACTAACAGGCCCTGGCGAGACGGCTAGAGCACGAACGTTCGGGCGGCCACCAGCTCCCCGTCCGAGAATCCCTCCACGCGAACCGCCCGCACGCCGGCAGCATCCTCGAGGGTGACCGTCGCGGTTGGGTCGGCGAGATCGACCGAGGCGTGAGGCCGGTTGTCGAGGTAGAGGTCGGCCCGGTCCAGGCCGCTGACCTCCAGCGCCACTGTCAGCGTCCCGCTGGTACTGAGCTTGACGGTGACCTCCAGCTGGCGAACGGGCAGGGCGGCGAGCAGCGCACCCGCCCGGTCCAGCAGATCGACATTGCCCTCCAGCACATCGCGGCGCGTCATGCGGTGACGCTGGTTGGGCTGGACGCCGAGGTCCTCGACAGGCGTCCCGGCAAGGCTCCCGACCCGGAGGGTCCGGCGGATGGCTACCCGCATGTTCGCCCCCTTGGGCAGGGCGGCATAGGGCGAGCCGGCGTCGGCGGGTGGGAAGGCAAGCAGGTTGGTGAGCAGCCCGTGGGTCCAGACATTGGCCCCGCCGGCGCCAGTGTTGTCGTCCACTCCGAGGATGGGGCCGATGCCGTGGTCCTGGAACCCAGCCGCGAAGATGTCGGTTGCCGAATAGCAGCGAGCGTCGGTGATGAGCACGACCGGGCCCTCGTACTGCTGCCCGATATTGTTGGCGCCCTCTTGTGGGGTGATCGGCACCGCCGCCGAGAAGGTGGCGCCGGTCTCGGTGGCCTGGTCCAGCGACTTGAACCATGGGCCCAGGTCGATCTGGCCGCTTGGATTGTCGTTGTGCTTGCGGCAGATCCGCAGGTTCAGCGGGGTGGCAATGAACTGCACCGGTTCCGGGACGATCCGCCGTGGGGTGAGGGTCTGCAGGGTGAACTCGCTGGCGAAGATGTGCCCGCCGCCATTGCCCCGGACGTCCAGGATGAGCCCGTCGGATGGCAGCAGACCGACGAGCCGCACGAACTCCTGCACGAACTCCACCGGGTCGTTGACGCTGAAGGTGAAGATGCGGAGATGGCCGAAGATGCCCGAGGCTGTCTCGACGCTACGGGCCCGGAAGACGCCGGGCATGCTGGTCGGCACGTCCTGGCCGGCGGCGGCAGGGCTGCTGGTGAGCGCCGGTGGCTCGCCGGCTTGTGCCTGGCCGGCCACCTGGGGCGCAAACAGCAGGGTCCTGGCCCGGCTGGCCTCATCGGCATCGAGGTCGACGCCGAGGCAGGCGGCGGTCGTGCTGACCTGGTTGAGGTCGCCCACGAACGGCGGCAAGTTCTCGGTGACCAACCACGCCTGCCGGAGCTCGCGCTCGGCGCCGTCGGTCCCCACGTAGCTGACGGTCACCCACTCCTCGTCGGGCGGTAGGTGAATGACCAGGGGCCGCACGGTTAGCGACTGCACGCCCCGCGAGTGCCGGGCAGCGGCATTGCTTCCGGCGAAGCGGGCCGCGTTCAGATCGACGGCACGGTCGATCGGGATCCCACCCCAGTGGGTGACCTCGGCGCCCGGGCCGAACCCGGGTGCGGAGAATCCCTGTACCACCCCTGCCACCACGTAATGGGACGTTCCCGCGTCGTCGAAGTACTCCTCTACCCGGAACGGCAGGAAGGCGACCTTGCCGGCAAACGGGCTGGGCAGTAGGTAGTTGGTGTGCAGGTCACGCACCGAGTGGAAGATTCCCGACAGCTCGGCGTGGAACAACCACTCCCGGTCCATCGTCTCGGACGTCTGACGCTCCAGGCGGACCCGCAGCAGGCGTAGGCGCTGCACCGGATTGACCGCGTGCATTGCCGCCTTCAGGGGGAGGTGGACGAAGTTCTGCTCGAGCAGCACCAAGGCCTGCTCCACCAGCAGCCGGCGCTCTTCGAGGGTCAAGGTGCCTGCAGTGGGGAGGAAGTCGCGCAGTTCCACCGAGGCGGCCAGCTGACCGCGTACCGGTTCGGCGACCTCGGCCAGGAATGGGGCGGCCAGGGTCGGGGACTCTACTGATCTGCTGGCGCGCCGGCGCCTGCCGCCGCTACGTGGCGTCCCACTTCTCCTGCTGGCTGTGGTCATGGCCACCTCCCATTAGGCATCAACTCATGGATCGAGGCTGAGCCAGTCGCTCGTAGGTACGCTTGAGTGACGCTCGAGCCAAGGCTGTAGCAACCTCGAACCTCGTCAACGTGGAGTCCCCGTGCCATCGAACGAACATGGCGCCCAGGTCCTTATCTCATCCTGGATCTGCGCATTGCGACATGCCGTCTCGCCGTTGTCTCGCGTGAGATCCTTTGACGCAGCTTGCCCTACCGCGGTGGCAATGAGAGGTGGCACCGTCACACAGGCGCGGTGATCCTGGTCACACCCCGACGGACAGTGTCACCGGCTCGATGCGGTACCCTCCTAGCCGACTGGCCCGTCGAGGAATTGCGGATGAACGAGCGCGACGTCACCAAGCTGAGCCCGCAACTGCGCCAGGAGCTGGGCGGTGTCGACGAGTCCAGCCAGGTCGAGGTCATCGTTGAGCTGCGGCCTGTCGAGATGCCGGAGGCGGGCTCTCGACAGGAGAGTATTGCCGCCATGAAAGAGGGCTTCGAGCGCGAGCTGCGACCCGTGGCGGACAAGATCATCCAAGCCGGTGGTCAGGTGCTGGAGACGGCGTGGCTCAATCAGACGGTCCGCAGCCGGATCCCGGCACGCGAGGTGTCGCGCGTGGCCGAGCACGAAGCCGTCAGCGCCATCGACCTGCCGCACAAGCTCGAGCCCGACGGTTAGTCGCCAGCCCACACCAGACCAGCTCCCTGAGCGTCGGGGCCGAAGCCGGGCAGTGGGCGTGCGCTCTCCCGGAGCCGCTGGCGCAGTTGGTCCGGCACCAGGTTCGGGTCCTGCTGCAGGAACAACGCGATCAGGCCGGAGCCGTGCGGAGCGGCGAAGCTGGTACCGATCCCGGCGTCGCCAAAGCCGCCCCGCACCAGGCAGCACGCGATGGCCCCGACGGTGCTTCCGCCCGGTGTGACGACGTCGGGCCCGGGCTTGGCGCCGGCCGGACCGCGGCTGCTGTAGGCCTGCACGGACCTGCCATCCAGGTCCGTGGCCCCGACCACGATGACGCCCTGAGCGTCGGCCGGCGTCGTCATGGTGGAGGGGCCGGCGCCGGCGTTGCCCGCGCTCTTGACGATCGTCATGCCCAGAGCCCAGGCGGCATCCGCGGCCCGTGCCTCCCTGCTGGGGGTCGGGCCGGTCCGACCGGCGCCCCAGGAGCAGTTGGCGACGTCGATGCCATCCTCGAGCGCCTGCTGGATGGCGAGCGCGCCGCCGAAGTCGTCGCTGTTGAAGAGCCGGTTGGTCGCCAGGACCTTGTAGTTGTAGATCGTGGCCTCCGGCGCGAGGCCCCCGTTGACGGGGTCCTTGCCGGCGATGATCCCGGCGACGGCTGTGCCGTGGCCGTCGGGGTTGCCCCATGGCTCGGGCGTGTAGTTGCGCCGGTGCACGATCCTGCCCTCAAGTGCGGGGTGGCCGGATGCGACCTCGGAGTCGATGACCGCAACCGTCCTGTTCGCGCCCGTCAGGTGGGTGCGCCCGAGGAATGCCGGCAACCCGATGGCGATGTGGTTGCGGATGTCGGCGTCCGGCAGGATCCGGCGTGGCACGTCCACGCCGGTCATGGCGGGGTCGGCGGCGACCTCGGCCAGCACCTGGGGCCCCGCCCAAGTGCGCACCGTGCGGTTCAGCCAGCAGACCTGGGTGACCAGCGTGGGGATCTGGGGCATCCCGAGCACCTCGGGCTCGGGACGCAGCAGGCTGCCGGACAGCCGCTCGATCTCGTCGTAGACAGGGGTCAGGACCTGGTAGGACTCGCTGCGCAGGGCGGCGGCAAGCGCCTGCCGCAGAATCGCCGGAGCGCCGATCGGTGCGCCCGTCGGAGTCGCCGATCCCAGCGCCTCGACGGCGCCGGACATCTGCGGCCAGTTCTCGCGTTCGGTGAGCCGGGGCAGCGTCGGCACACTGGTCGCCTCGCCGAACTCGACCACGGTTGCGGCGGGCGCGGCCCCCGCCCCGGGCAGCATCGCCTCGAGACCGAACGCGGCCGGGCGGGTGCTCCGCCGGTACGTGGTCACGCAGAACGCGTCGCTGGCCTTGTCGGCGAGCTCGCGACCGAGCAGCCGGTGGATCTCGGCGCGTGCGGCCGACACTTCCTCCTGATCGGTGCCGTCGCCGCTCACGCGCCGGTCATCGGAAGTACCCGCCTCCCCTCAGGCACCGCGAGGCCGCAACCGGAGACAGCACGTGACAGACCGCCAGGCGTGGGTCGACCGTGGAGGGGAACCGCCCCGGGTCGCCCGGCAACCGGCCGGCCGGGTAGCCGAACTCGCGTCGCAGGATCGCCAGGAGCTGTCCTTTCTTGCTGACGACCCTCGTGTCGATGGAGAAGACGTCGGGGATGTCCCTGCGGTCCACCAAGGCGGACACCGGTGAGACCACCGGGGCCGGCGTCACCACGGCCTCGGCCACGGCCACGGGCGCGGCGACGAGTCCGGCAAACGCCGACATGTTCAGCAGCCCGAGCGCGGCCAGCTCCTCCCGGATCCCGGGCGCCCGTGCGGCCTCCTCGGCGGCTCTGCGCTCTGGGCCCTCCTGGCCCCCGGCGGCGGCTCCCCGCTGCCTCGGCGCCCGTTCCGTGGCTCTGCCCCGAGCCCTGCCACGCCGAGATGGTTGTTGCGACTCAGGCACCTCGACCTCCGCTTCTCACTGGGTCGATGGGGATGGGGATGCTGCACCGGGCGCGGGCCCGGTGCAGCATCACTCCTAGAGCATGCTCCAGATGGTGCTGCCGATGTCCCCGGCCGGGCCCTTGATGACGTCCCAGCCGGGAATGATGCCGCTGAGCCAGCCGGCGGCCTCGACGCCTGAGCCTCCGTTCAGGGCGGCCGACCCCGGCCTGCGGTCCACCGGGGCGGCTTGCAGCGGGAGCCACGACTGAGGGCTCAACGTGGTCTTGTCCTCCATGCCCGGTCCTGCCTTTCGTGGTTGTGGCGGCATGTTCGCGGGTGCAGCTCAACGCGACCGCTGCAGCAGACCACCCCCTTTGCCTCGTCTACCGTGCCGCCTGCAGATCACCCCCTTTTGTCACACGCCGTGCAGCACGCTGTAGCACATCTGCTTGGCCAGCCCTGTGAGCCCCTCACAGCCGGTCCGCGACGCTTGCACGCCGGTGCCGTTGTCGCCGGCCTGGTGGCCTTGGCCGGCGACAACAACCCGTACGACCGGTGGGCTCTGGATCGGGAGCCAGGTGAGCATGACGACCTCCTCTCCCCGACAAGGGGTGCGGGAAGCTCAGGTGGCGAGGTACTGGTGGAAGGGCGCGAGGCTGACCGGAAGCTCGTCGCTGACGTCGATGGTGTACTGGTAGACGGACTTGGCCCGCCGGTCGTTCTCGGGGTTGAACCAGACGATCCGCACGTCCCAGCAGTCCGAGTCCATGCGGCAGTAGGGGCTCTTGGAGACGTCGATGGCGTCCAGGGTGTAGAGCTCCCGCTCAGAACCCGGCACAAGCTTCCCCGAGAGGATCCCGTTGGCGATGCCGGCGGCGAACTGGTAGGCGTTGGTCGCGGCGAAGTTGATCGCACGGTCGGGAGGGCTCTGGCCGAGGTTCCGGCATTCGTAGTAGACCTTGTCGAGGAAGATGCGGATGAGCTGGGAGACGAGGTCGACGTCCAAGTTCGTGATGTCGCGCTGCAACGCGTCGATAACGCCCTTCACCAGGTCTGGCTCCTGCCACATGTACAGGCCGCGGGGCTGAGCCTTCACGATCGGCACTCGCTGTCCTGAGAAGAGCTGGATTGTCCTGTCGGTCAGGACGCCCGGGATCGACACCCGGGAGATGAACTCGTCGTTGTCGTTGGGCAGCGCTCCGCGTCGCAGCGCCTGCCGCAGCGGTGCGTAGACGTCCTCCGGGTAGCCCATCTCCGCCTCGACCGCGTAGATCGGCGTGAGGTCCAGGTTGACGGTCCAGATCAGCTTTGTGGACTCCGAAGGCCGGGTCTCCAGGTAGTCGACCAGCTGGAAGACGTCGTAGGGGTTGGGTGCGATGAAGATGGGGGCGCCCTCCTCGCCGAGGGGGCGCTCCACGTCGGGCATGAGCTGCCGGAAGGTGTCCCGCCGGGCCTCGGTCCCGAAATCGAACCCGATGGCGCCCAGAACGTAGACATACTGCTTCTGGTTGGGCTGGCCGCCATTGTTGTCGTTGCAGCCGCAGTCGCCTGAGGGGACAACCGAACCGCCCGCCGCCGGCGTGACCATCGCGGCGGCGACTGGGGAGGGCGGGCCCGCAGACCTCGGGCTGCCGGCGACGGCCGCGGTCTCGAGGCCCGCCGCGGTGGCGGCGTCGATGGCGCCCGGGGCGCTCGGTTCGGGGGCCACCGTCGGGTGGTCCGGAGGGGTCTCGCCGCCGGCGGCACGGACGCCCGCTTCTGAGGCCCCCAGACCGCCGGGACGAGCTTGCCCTGCGGCGACTTCCGGGGCCGGTGGTAGGGTCTGGGCCTCATCCAGATCTGCCACTGTCGTCCTCCCTCCCATGTTGACGTAGGCGCGCGCCGCCGGAATGTCGAGCATTCCGGCCAGGTACGGATGGCACTCCGGAGCTTCTGATGGCTGGCATTCGGTGGCGGTGCGGAGAATCGCCTCGGTGACAGCGCGAGGATCGATCCGGTCTTGGCGGTGCTGAATGCTCAGCAGCAGTGCCGCAACGCCGGCGACCAGGGCCGTGGCCAAGCTGCTGCCGGTCATGGATGCGGTACCGCCGCCGGGGATCGCGCCCACGATTCCTTCACCCGGCCCTAGCACACCGTTCAACCTATAGGCATCCCCCCAGTTGCTCGTGGGAAGCGGCTCGCCGTTCCTGCCCAGGGCGCCGACGGCCAGCACTGACGGAAGGGCCGCGGGAACGTGCAGGCACTCGCAACCGTCGTTGCCGGTGGCCGCGACCACCAGCACGTTGTTTTCCTTGCACAGGCGCAGCGCGTGCTCCAGGGTGGCGTCCGCCTCGCCGTTCGGAGCCCGCTGGCCGCCGCTGACGCTGATGACGTGGGCCCCCTCCAGCACCGCTCGCTCGACCGCCCGGGCCAGGTCCAACTGGGAGAGGCGACCCTCACTCTCGTCGACGTCCTGGAAGACGGGAAGGATCAGGCCGCGACACCTTGGCGCGACCCCGAACACCGGACTGTCCGGCTGGCCGAAGATGAGGCTGGTGACGTGGGTGCCGTGGGCCGACATCGACCCGTCACCGGCGGGATCCTGCACCAGCGTCGCCACGCGCCGGAGGTCGGCACCCTCGAAGCAGGGATGGGTGAGGTCGACAGGCCCGTCGAGGACCGCGACGCAGACCGCGGGGTCGCCGAGCGTCTCCCCTTGGAGTGCGTCCAGTCCGGTCAGGGTGGAGCGGATATCCATGGCGCAATTTCCACGTCGCGTTGTCCGGGTTCCAGGGGTCAACAGCACCTGGTGACGGTTGGGCAAGCTCCAGGTATCGGCGGCGGGCTGTCCGGCCGCGCCCAGATCGCATGGAGCCATTTGGAAGAACAGCGGCCGATTTGGAGGTACTACCCCGACCGAAGGGTGAGCTCCGGCTTGATGTGGCCTGACGTGGCCGAGACGCCCACGTTGGGCGACCCAAGAGCAGCCGTGTGGCACTTGACTTGTCGGACAGGAATGACCGTACTGGCCACTTCGCGTGCCGGTCCATGACGAGCCTGTACTGGCATGGCCCTGTCGCCAGGTCAGGCAGCTCCGATGTCCAGTTTGGTCCGGACCGCCAGAAGGAGCGATGATCCCGCCGTCTTGTCCGAGCTGACAGTCCGGTGTGAGACGGGGAATGCCGCCGGCTCCGGAGCCTTCACCAGATGACTAGATTGTGCGCTTATGACTGCATCCATACGGATTGCGGTGTCAGACCCGCTGCCGGTATTTCGGCGAGGCCTCATGGCGGTCCTCGGCGACGCCGGTTTCGAGCCGCGGACACCGGAGGAACTCCTGGCGTGGATTCGCGATGAGCAGCGGCCGGTCGTGCTCCTTTCGTTGCTGTCCGCCGACGACTGGAGCCTGCTGACACGACTGCGCGATACCCGTTCCGACACCATGGTGATCGCGGTGCTGGCGGACACGAGCACCCGAAGTCACGTCCAGGCCATTCTTGGCGGAGCGGTGACGGCGGTGGCCCGCGACGCCCTGCCAGAGACCGTGCGCAAGGTCTTCGAGGCCGCCGTCGCGGGGAACAGCCTGCTGCCCGTGGACGTCGTCCGGGTCCTCACGACATCTCAATCCCTCCCGGACGACGAGGAGCCTGCTCCATCACCCCAGGAGATCGGCTGGCTGCGCGAGTTGGCCTCGGGGACGACCGTAGCCCGCCTTGCCGATCGCGCCGGCTACTCCGAGCGCGCCATGTTTCGGCTGCTGCGAGCGCTCTACCTCCGCATCGGAGCCCGCAATCGAACAGAGGCCTTGATGCGAGCCCACGAGCGAGGCTGGCTCTAGGTGTAAGGGTCGAGGGTTGTTGACGTGGCCGATGGGTGGGTGGCCGCCGAGTGTGGTGCGAGCGTGATGTTGGTTGTATCGGTGTGGCCCCTGTCCAGGGCGGGGTCGCGTCCCGCTGGGGGTGAAAGGCGGCGGGTGTGGCTCGCGGTGGGATGTTACGCGGCGGTGGTAACGGGCTCGGTGATCACCTCTGTTGTGTCGTGATCGGAAGGTTGCGAAGTCCTGTACCCGCTTGACTTCGTCGTCGTGGCCGCCGTGCGAGTAAGTGGCGGCTACCGCTGTGCGGACTGGCGTTTCCCCAGGTCGCTGCGGACCGTCAGGGGCAAAGTAGGCGTTCTGCTGCCCCGCCGCTCAGCCCCAACCAGGAGACCGGCTCCCAGGCCGGGCGAGGCCAGCTCAGCGTGGGGAGTGCAGCCAGGGTTGCTTGAGGTCGAAGAACTCCGGCTCCCCGACACTCAGCGCCGCCATCTCCTCCAGCTGGACCTGTAGCTCCGGCGGCGGCTCCTTGCGGTCGCCCTCACGGGCGACCGCCTCCGAGGTTGAAGTACACCGCCATGGTGTAGGCCCCGCCCTTGTCGAGCACCTTGTCATCGAGGATCGGGGCCGCCGCAGGCGCGATGAACACCTTCGCGCCGCCTTCGCTGACGACCTGGTCCTGCGCGGCCGGCTGGCTTGTGACCTCCAGCTGCAGCGGCACCCCGCTGCGGTCGGGCGTCGCCTGCAGCTCCTCTGGAGTGTCGATCCGGAGGCCCGACCCGTCGGGCATCTCCGCGTCCGCGACGATGGCCTCGAGAGCCTGGCTTGCGTTCTCGGTGACCATGAGCATGAACGCTGGCTCCCTCCGTGCGAAGGAACAGCAAGACTACGGCAGGTGCCACATGGCCAGCAGCCGACCTTGCGCGATCATCTGGCTCCCCTAGGCCTCAAGCAAAGCAGTCAGCCCAGGCCCCGTCTGACCTCGGCTTCGTGTGGAGTTGCCCCGGCTCGGCCGGAGGCTGTGCTGCCGCGTGAGTCGGCTGAGGTACCTGCAGGAGGTGGCGGATGCCTCCAGCGGCGCCCATGGGTGGCAAGATGAGCCTGAAGAAGATTTCGACAGCGGTTGTACAGCGCCGGGGCGGCGCAGACCTGGGGGAGGGTCAGCGGAGGTCGCGGACGAACGCGCGGATGTCGTCGATCAGCAGCTCCGGGGCTTGTAGCGCGGCGAAATGGCCGCCGTGGTCGTACTCGGTCCAGCGCACCAGGTTGTGCTGGCGTTCGGCGATGCTCTGGTTCGTGCCATCGCCGGGGAATACCGCGACCGCGGTCGGCACCGGGGATCGGCCCTTGGGTGCCCATTCCTGCATGGTGCTCTCCTTGTAGAGCCTGGCCGAGGAGCCCGAGGTCGCCGTCAGCCAGTAGAGCGTGACGTTGGTCAGGATCAGGTCGCGGTCGATGGCGGTCTGCAGGGTGCGTGCCGGGTCGTAGTCCACGAACCATTCGAGGTTCCAGGCCAGCACCCCGGTCGGCGAGTCGGTGAGGGCGTAGGCGAGGGTCTGGGGCCGGGTGGACTGGATCTGGGCGTAGCCGGAGCGTTCCTGCCAGTCGCCATCGTCAGCGCCGGGTGCCCCGCCGGATCCGCCGTCGGCGCCCCAGTCGTCCTCGGCTGGCAGCGTGATCAAGGCGTTGACGTGCACGCCGAGGACGCGCTCGGGGTCGACGCGGCCAACCCACGGCGAGATCAGTCCTCCCATGTCGCCGCCCTGGGCGACGTAACGGTCATAGCCGAGCCGGCGCATCAGCTCGGCCCACGCGCGCGCGATCCGCCTGAAGCCCCACCCGGTCTCACGGGTGGGACCGGAGAACCCGAAGCCGGGTAGCGCCGGAGCGATGACGTGGAAGGCGTCGGCTGGGTCGCCGCCGTGGGCGCGCGGATCGGCCAGCGGGCCGATGATGTGGAGGAACTCCGCAACCGATCCCGGCCAGCCATGGGTGAGGAGCAGTGGGACGGCCTGAGGCTCGGGAGAGCGGACATGCAGGAAATGGATCCGCTGCCCGTCGATCGTCGTGGTGAACTGGGGGAAGGTGTTGAGCCGGGCTTCCCAGGTCCGCCAGTCGTAGCCGGTCTGCCAGTACGCCGCCAGGTCCTGCAGGTAGTCCAGCGCGACACCATACGACCAGCCGACCCCGGGCGGCTGGTCGGGCCAGCGGGTGCGGCGCAACCTGTCGTGGAGGTCGTCCAGGTCGGCCTGGGGGACCTCCAGACGGAACGGATGGATGAAGGTGTCGGTGTCGGTCTGGTCGATCATGGGGGGCTGCCTCCACTGTTGAAGGAGAACGAACTGTTCCGTTCTACTATTGGGTCATCCTGCTACCCCCACCTACTGGGCACCGCACGGTCTCACTGCCGAGGGGGAGCGGGCTTCCGGTAGTTGGCCCGCGTGGCGATGACCCCGGCGACCAGGGCCGTGAGCACGCCGACCACCTGGATCCCCTGGCCAACGGCGACACTGGTTCCGGCCTCTCCGGACAGGTTGGACAGCCCGGTGGGGCTGATCAGGAACCCGACGAGGACGAACAGCCCCAGGAACGCTCCCACGCCGGGCGCCCACGGCCAGGAGGCCAGGCCCACGAAGACGGCCCCGGCGAGCAGGATGACGATCCCCGGCGGCGGGTAGATCGGGAACTCGACCCCTGACGCCCACAGGATCGCGATCCCCACAGCCCCGACCACCAGGCCCACCAACGTCGCCGTGCGCGCCCCAGACCAAGCTCGCTGTGCGTTCATTGCTGTCCTCCTTCCAGGACAACGGGCTGGCCGGGCCAGGTCGACCAAGTCGGCGGTGCTGCGGTCATCACACCACGGACGCGCCAGGGCGGGGCATCCCTCGAAGAGCGAACGGCGAGGGGATCATTCCCCGCCCGCCGCCGGTGGGCCGACACCGCGGGCTGCTGATTGGCGGGCTCGCCGGCCCGGTTGCTCATGTATTGGTCCGGTGCCGGTAGCTTCGCCAGGTCGCGGCCAGGCCGGCGGCCAGCGCGACCGCCATGGCCAGCAGTTGGACCGCCGTGCCGACGAAGACGCCGACCTGACCGGGGTCGCCCAGCTGCTCTCTGGCCTGCGGCGTGATCGCGCCGCCAACCAGCAGGAAGGCCGGCACGACCACGCCGACGATGGTGGTCCACCGCCAGCGCGCCCCCAGGGCGACCAGCCCCGCGGCGGCCAGCAAGATGATCAGCCCCGGGGGGACGGTGGGGTAGTCGGCACCCGAGGCGATCTGGATCACGATCCCGGCGGCCGCGGCGACCAGGCCGGCCACGTTCAGCTTGCCTGCCGCCGACCACGTCCTTGGTCTGTTGATTGCGCTGTCCATTCTGTGCCTCCATGTCGAGGTGTCAGTCGGGGTCGGTCCGGCGCACCTCCAGCAGCTCGAGGCCCAGATCGCGGACCTTGGCGAGCAGGCCGTGCAGCGCCGCCTGGTCGATGACCGGCCCGGCGATGCTGGTCTGGCCGGACTGGTCGCTGGTGAGCTGCAGGCCGTCGAACCAGGCCGACCAGCCGCCGTGCAGGACACCCTTGACGCGGATCTGGTAGTGCACCGGGGCTGGGTCGTGCATGCCCGCTCCAGGTGGATCAGCCGACCTGCAGGCCGACGAGGGCCAGCAGGATCCCGACACCGGCCGACCCCAACGCCCAGATGGCGTGGCGGCGGGCCTGGCGGGCCCACCGGGAGGCCTGGGTGAGGGTCCGCTCCTGGCGTTGCACGTCGTCGTAGTGGTCCAGCAGGCCGGTCTCGCGGGCGCAGCCGCGGCAGTGGCCGGGATCGAACACCCCCGGCTTGTGCTGGTGCTCGATCAGCATGGTGGTGCCTCCTCGCGCTGGTCGCCTGGTTCCGTGCCACCGGGACCCGCTCAAGCACGCTACGGACGCGCCGGGGCTGGGGCATCCCTCGAAAGAGCGAATGGCGAGGGGGATCTTGCCGCCCGGCCTCTACAATGGGCCGTCCCTGCAAGGCTGCCTGTCGGTGGACGGGTAGGAGTGTGCGAGGCGTCGATGGCTGAGCCGGCCAGCACCAGCCCACCCACGGCCGGCGTCGCCGAGCGGGGTGTCCTACTGGCCACCAAGCTGCGCCTGCCGAGCGGCCGGCCCGGCTTCGTGCCGCGCGCTCGGCTGTTGCGGCGGCTCACCGACGGACTGGCCGGCGAGCTGACCCTGGTGTGCGCCCCGGCCGGGTTCGGCAAGACAGCCCTGCTCGCCGACTGGGCCCGTAGCAGCTCGCGGCCGGTTGCCTGGCTGTCGCTGGATGCGGGCGACAACGATCCGGCGCGGTTCTGGCGCTATGTCGCCGAGGCCTTGAACCAGGTGCGCGCCGGGATCGGTGAGCAGCTCAGCACACTGCTGGACCCGCCACCACAATCGTTCGAAGCGGTGGTGACGGCCCTGGTCAACCGGCTCGCCGCCGGGGACGAGTCCATCGTGCTGGTGCTGGACGACTACCACCTCATCGAGGCGGCGCCGGTCCACGAATCGATCGGGTTCCTGCTGGGCCACCAGCCGCCGCAGCTGCGGCTGATCCTGGCCAGCCGCAGCGACCCCCCGCTGGGGCTGGCGCGGCTGCGCGGCGGCGGCCAGCTGGCCGAGCTGCGCGCCGCCGACCTGCGCTTCACCGCCGAGGAGACGGCCGCGGTGCTGCACGCCGCCCTGGGGACCAACCTGCCCGAGGCGGCCGTG
>Ga0081538_10000429_pt1 | contig 19263 bp, 21 predicted proteins | sample TabmetS5T2R1_FD_71022 | JGI IMG/M metagenome (GOLD analysis project Ga0081538, IMG submission 71022) | Tabebuia heterophylla rhizosphere microbial communities from the University of Puerto Rico - S5T2R1 | ecosystem: Host-associated > Plants > Roots > Rhizosphere ... | reverse complement strand
TGCGAGCGCGGGCGTCCCGGCCGACGTGACTGCGCACACGATCGTGTGTCCGTACAACGACCTCGACGCCACTGCTGCTGCCGTCGCGCAGTACGGTGAGGGCCTCGCCGCGATCATCGTCGAGCCCGTCGCCGGGAACATGGGCGTCGTTCCGCCGGCGGACGGGTTTCTCCAGGGCCTGCGCCAACTCTGCGATGCGTCGGGCGCGCTCCTGATCTTCGACGAGGTGATCACCGGCTTCAGGGTCGCGAGGGCCGGCGCGCAGGGGCGCTTCCGCGTCACGCCCGACCTGACCGTGCTCGGGAAGATCGTCGGCGGAGGCCTGCCGCTCGCCGCATTCGGCGGACGTGCGGACGTCATGTCCGAGCTCGCGCCCTCGGGCCCCGTTTACCAGGCCGGGACGCTGTCGGGTAATCCGCTCGCGACAGCGGCAGGGCTGTCGGTCCTGCGCCGGCTGCGCGACTCGACGCTCTACGACGAGCTCGAGCGCCGCGGCGCGCGGCTCGAGGCCGGCCTTGCCCAGCACGGCAAGGTTGCCCGCGTCGGGGCGATGGCCACGTTTTTCGCGACCGACACCGAGCAGTACGCCGCGCTCTTCCGCCATCTGCTGGAGCGCGGGATCTACATCGCGCCCTCGCAGTACGAGGCGATGTTCCTGTCGCTCGCGCACGGCGACGATGAGATCGACCGGACGATCGAGGCCGTTGCAGATTTCGGCGGCTGAGCTCTACGGCCATCTCCGCGAGCCGGAGCCCGCGGAGCTCGAGCCTGTGTTCTCGCCGCTCACCGAAGAGCGCTTCGCGCTCGGTCTGGAGACGATCTACGAAGGCTATGCGGTGCACTACGGCCGGCCGCGCGCGTTCCAAGCGCAGGACGGCGACGCTGCCCTCGTGCTCGGCGACTACCTCTACGCGCAGGGGCTCGCGCGGATCGCCGCACTGGGCGAGGTCGACGCGGTCTCCGATCTCGCCGAGCTGATCTCGCTCTGCGCCCAGGCTCGCGGCGACGGCCGCCCGGGTGACGGGGCCGCGTGGGCGGCGACCGCCGCGCTCCTCGGTCGCGGCTCGCTCGCCGATGCTCGGGAGGCCCTGAGCCGCGACGGCGATCCCGGTCCGCTCGACGCCCTCGCACGCGACGCGGCCGGGGACGAAGCCGTCGATCGCGCCCTAGAAGCCCACGCCCGCCACCTCGGATAGAGTCGCGCCCGCATGTCGTTCATCTACGCAGCTGTCCTCTTCTTGCAGGAGTCCGGCGAGGAAGTCGTCATCGACGCCGCCGAGGAGGGCAAGAAGGTGATCACCGGCATGTTGATCGTCGGGTTGATCTTCATCTCGGTGATCGCGCTCGGCCAGCTGTCGAAGTGGGCTTCCCACCGTCGACATGCCCGCCGCCCGTCTTCGTACTGACGTCGCGCTCAGCGTCGCGGCTGTAGCAGCCGCCGCAGCGCTTTCGCTGGTGCAGGCCGGCTCCGCGGCCCCCGGCGACCCAGAGCTTGTCCCGATCGGGACGTTCTCGACGCCGATCTACGTGACGGCACCTCCGGGCGATGGCGAGCGCGTCTTCGTCGTCGAGCAGGCCGGCGCGATCAAGCTCATCCGGAACGGCGGAGCTCCCACGGAGTTTCTGAACATCGATCACCTTGTGCTCTCGGGCGGCGAGCGCGGGCTCTTCTCGATGGCGTTTGCGCCGGACTACGCCTCTAGCGGCCTCTTCTACGTCTTCTACACCGCAGCTGACGGGGCACTCACGATCGCCGAGTACAGCCGCTCGTTCAATCCGGACGTCGCCGACGAATTCGGACGAATCGTGCTGTCGATCCCTCACGCCCAGGCGGGAAATCACAACGGCGGCCAGCTCCAGTTCGGGCCCGACGGCTACCTCTACATCGCCACGGGCGACGGAGGCGGAGGAAACGACCAGTTCATGCACGCCCAGAACCTCAATTCGCTGCTGGGGAAGCTGCTGCGGATCGATCCGTCGGGCGCGCCGTACGCGGTTCCGCCCGACAACCCCTTCGTCGGCCTTCCGGGCCGGGACGAGATTTGGTCGTATGGGCTCCGCAATCCGTGGCGCTTCTCATTTGACCGCCAGACCGGAGATCTGACGATCGGTGACGTCGGGCAGGGCGCATGGGAGGAGATCGATCTTGCGCCGGCGAGCTCCGGCCGCGGGCGGGGCGCAAACTTCGGGTGGGCTTGCTGGGAAGGCCGCGCCCCGGGCCCGGCGTCGAGCCGCTCCGACTGCACTTCGATGACGGGCACCCACACGCCGCCGGTCTGGCAGTACGCAAACGACAGCAGCACCTGTGCGATCACCGGCGGCTACGTGGTGCGTGACCCTGCCCTTCCGAGCCTCGCAGGGCGCTACATCTACGGCGATCTCTGTGCCGGCGCGCTGCGGTCGGCCGCTCTTCAGCTCCCGGATCCGGACGACAAGCCGACAGGCCTCTCGGTCCCGAATCTGTACTCGTTCGGCGAGGACGCGTGTGGCCGGATCTACGTCGTTTCCGGATCGGGTCCCGTCTACCGGATCCGCACGGAAGGCGCGGCCGACCCGCCGTGTGTCCCGCCCGCCCCGCCCTCGCCACCGCCGGCTCCTTCTCCGGCGCCGCCACCGTCACCTCCGCCGCCACCGCCGGTCGACCAGCCGACGACGCTGCGACCCGCGCCGTGCCGCGTCCCACGGGTCATCGGCCGCCGGCTCACTGCCGCGCGAACCCGCATCCGGCGCGCGAACTGTCGCCCCGGTCGCGTCTTCTACCGGCGGTCGGGTCGCGCACGGGGCGTCGTCCTGACCCAGTCGCCCCGGCCTGGAGCCCGCCGGCCGAGCCGGACATCGGTCCACGTCACGCTGAGCGCCGGCCGTCGACGCCGGTGAGGCGGCTCCCCACCGGAACCCTCACGCTGCTCTTCACAGACATCGAAGGGTCGACCCGGCTGCTCGAGGAGCTGGGGGAGCGCTACTCGGACGTCCTCGGCGAGCACAACCGCGTGCTCCGCGAGGCGATCGGGCGCAACAACGGCGTTGAGGTCACAACCCAGGGCGACAGCTTCTTTGCCGTGTTTCCGAGCGCGGTCGACGCCGTCGGTGCCGCGGAGGAGGCACAACGTCGCCTGGCCGACGCGCCCGTCCGCGTGCGAATGGGCATCCACACCGGTGAGCCGAGGCTCACTGCGGAGGGCTACGTCGGCATGGACGTCCACCGGGCGGCGCGGATCGGCGCGGTCGGTCACGGCGGCCAGGTGGTCGTTTCCGAGACGACGCAGGCGCTGCTCGGCGACAAGTTCGAGCTGCGTGATCTCGGCGAGCACAGGCTCAAGGACATCGACACCCCGATCAGGGTCTTCCAGCTCGGGCGCGACGAGTTCCCGCCCCTACGCAGCCTCAGCCAAGCGCAACTCCCGATCGAGCCGGCCGCGCTGCTCGGACGGAAACGAGAGCTCGGCGACCTCCTCCGTTTGCTTGGACGCGATCGCGTACGGCTCGTCACGCTCACTGGGCCGGGCGGGATCGGCAAGACAAGTCTCGCCGTCGCTGCTGCCGGCGAGCTCGTCGAGTCCTTTCGGGAAGGCGCCGTTCTCGTCGAGTTGGCCGCTGTTCGTGAGCCTGCGCTCGTGCTGCCGACGATTGCCGAGGAGCTCGGTGGCGAGGAGTCAGCGGCGGAGCAGATCGCCGCCCGCGAGCTGCTCCTCGTGCTCGACAACCTCGAGCAGGTCGTGGACGCGGCCGGCGAGGTCGGGCGACTTCTCGGCGACTGCCCGAACCTCAGCATCCTGGCCACGAGCCGCGAGCCGCTGAAGATCGCCGGCGAGCGTGAGTTTCCGCTGCGACCGCTGGCCGAGGCTCCGGCGGTCGAGCTCTTCAGGCAGCGAGCTGAGGCCGTCCTGCCCGGATTCTCAGCCGACTACGGTCGGCTGGCCGAGATCTGTCGACGGCTCGACAGCCTTCCGCTCGCGATCGAGCTGGCGGCGGCGCGAGTCAAGGTGCTTCCCCCCGGCGAACTGCTCAGCCGGCTCGATCGGCGGCTGCCTTTGCTGACGGCGTCGCGGCGCGACCTTCCCGCTCGACAGCAAACGCTGCGGGCGACGATCGAATGGAGCCATGAGCTCTGCTCGCCAGAGGAACAGCGGCTCTTCGCCCGCTTCGCGGTCTTCTCCGGCGGCGGCACGCTGGAGGCAGTCGAGACCATCTGCGGCGCTGACCTGGACACGCTCGAGGCGCTGCTCGACAAGAGCCTCATCCGCCGCGACGCCGACCGTTTCTCGATGCTCGAGACGATCCGGGAGTACGCCGGCGAGCGTCTCGACGAGTCGGGCGAGGCGCACGAGCTTCGGCGCAGGCATGCCGAGTACCTCGCGAGCCTGGCAGAGGAGTTCGAGGACGAGCATCTGGGCCCAGAGCAGGCACAGGTTCGTGAGCGCTTCCGCAAGGAGTGGGACAACGTGCGCGCCGCGCTCGATTGGGCCGTGGAAAGCGGTGAGACCGCGGTCGGGCTCAGGCTGGCGGGCTCCCTGGCCATCCTGTGGCTGGATCGGAACGTCGCCGTGGAGGGAGAGCGCTGGTTTCGGACGCTCTTACAGGACACGGACGGCGTGGATCCGCACGTCCGGGCAAGGGCGCTGCAGACGGCGAGCACCGTTGCCGGAGTCCGCAGCCACTTCGATCAGGCTTGGGCCTGGTCCGAGGAGGCGCTCGCGGAGTACCGGGCGCTCGGCTCGGAACCGGGGGTCGCCTGGGCGCTAACGACCCTGGCGATCAGCCCGCTGGAGTCCGGCCGACCCGAGGAAGCTCGAACCATGCTCGAAGAGGCCGAGGCACTCCACCTCAAACTTGGCAACGACGCCGGCTTCCGACGCGCCCGCCACCTACTCGGCCAGCAGGCGGCCGCCGTCGGCGACCTCGAGCGCGGCCGCGAGCTCATGCGCGACACGGCGGAGCGTTCGCGCCGGGTCGGCGACTGGTTCAGCTTGGCGAGCTCGCTCCACTCGCTGGGCGATGTGGAGCTGCAGGCGGAGGACATCCGCGCGGCCAAAGCCGCGTACACAGAGGGGCTCGACATCGCGTGGCAGGCGGGTGCCTATCGGCTCGTGTGCTACTGCGTGGCCGGTCTCGCGGCCGTCGCGGCTGCGGACGGCGATGGCGAACGCGCTGCACTGCTGTGGGGCTTCGCCGAGGCGTACGAGGAGCGGCTGCGGTTCCGGATGCGCCGCCGATCCCTCTACGCCGAGCGCCTCGAGCCGGTGGCCACCGCGCTTTCGGGAACGCGTGAGGCGGGCAGCCGGCTTGACGTCGACTCCGCGGTCGAGCTTGCGCTCGCCTCGTAGACTCCCGCTGGGCCGAGGCGGTATTGCGGCAGTTGCCACGTCGTTGACACCGCCCGTTTAGGCTCGGTTGAATCCAGTGACGGCGAGCGAAGGAGCAGCTGGGTAGCGTGGAGCCCCACCCCGGGGACGACAAGCCACACGCACCGACGCCGAGCATCTGGCCGGTCGGTTTCGCCGTCGGCATCGCGTGCATCCTCGCCGGGCTCGTCATCAGCCGCCCGGCGGTCATCGTCGGTGCCGTCATCGCGGTCGTCTTCGGCGCGCTCTGGGCGCGCGACGCGATGCGCGGCGCCCGGGAGGAGCCCGCGCCCGACGTTGTGGAGGCGCAACCGGCGGTTGCCGCCGACGAGGGCGACGAGCCGGAGCGCTACCCGCGCAACGTCTTTCTCGAGCTGACGACGCTTGGACTCGGCGGCGTGATCACTGCGATCGTCGCGCTGCCGATCGTCGGGTTCGCCATCCTCCCCGCCTTCACCGAGGAAGATCCGTCGGGGGTCGACCTCGGGCCCATCGACAACTTCCCGGAGGGGGAATTCGTCGAGGCGACGTTCCTCCTCGACCCCTCGAAGGGCGAAGTGAGTCGGCGTACGGCTTTCGTCCGCTACAACGGGATGACCGAGGGCCAGCCGAGCTACACGATCATCTCCAACCGGTGCGTCCACCTCGGCTGCCCGGTGCAGGCGGCAGGGCCGCGGAACGAGGAGGAGCAGGAGCAGATCGACGCGAACGGCGTCGAGGTCAGGCTGACCCCGGTTCTTCCAGCGAACTACACGTGCCCGTGCCACGGTGGCGCGTACGACATCGAGGGCAACCGGACCGCCGGGCCTCCCGTGCGGGCGCTCGACCGCTTCAAGTTCTCGATCATCGACGGGAACCTCTTCCTCAACGAGACGTACAGCGTCGGCAAGGTCGAGGGTGAGGGCGCGACGGCCCAGATCCACGCCTACGGCATCCAGGGGCCGGGCGAGCACGTGGACGGCCTGTCCGGATGGATGTATCCGATCCAGCCCGAGGACCTGGAGTCGTAGTGGAGCCGAACAGACACACGCCGGTTCCTCCGCCGAGCCGGAAAAAGCGTCGGCTGACCGACAAGATCGTCGCGCTCATCTACATCCCGCTGAACTGGCTCGAGGAGCGCTCCGCGATCGTCAGCGGCGTCAGGTACTTCCTCTTCCGCAAGGTCCCCTCCGACACGAACTGGTTCCACACGCTCGGGTCGGCGACGCTGACGGCATTCCTCGTCCAGGCCGGGACCGGCGTCATCCTCGCGTTCTACTACCGCCCGACCCCCGATGAGGCCTACGAGTCGATCCGTTACATCACGCACGAAGTCACGCTCGGCTGGCTCGTGCGCGGGATGCACCGCTGGGGCGCCAGCGTCTTCATCATCCTGCTCTTCCTCCACATGGCGCGCGTCTTCATCTTCGGCGCCTACAAGTACCCCCGAGAGCTGAACTGGATCGTCGGCTTCCTGCTGCTCATCCTGGGCATGCTCCAGGGCTTCACCGGCTATCTGCTGCCGTGGGATCAGACCGCGTACTGGGCGACCGTCGTCGGGATCAACCTGAACGGCACGGGGCCGGTGATGGGCCCCTTCCTGGCCCAGTTCTTACGTGGCGGCGACGAGATCGGCCCGAACACCCTGACGATCTTCTACTCCATGCACATGCTGCTCTTACCGGGCGCGATCGCCGGCCTCATCCTCCTGCACCTGTACCTCGTGGTGCGCCTCGGCGTGACGTCGCCGCCGTGGTCGGACGAGCGCGCCGGCGCTCCGCGGCCGGATGAGGAGCCGCGCGGGCCGGGGCTCGTGCGGCCCCGAGCGCGCGGAAGGTTTGCGCGGTGAGCAGGGCGCAGGACGAGCGTCGGGCGGAGTTCGCGCGCTACAAGGAGGACGTACAGACCCGGGGGAAGCAGTTCCACCCGTACGCGATGTTCCACGACACGGTCATGAGCCTCGTCGTGGTCATCGTCATCGTCGGGCTCGCTTGCGTCTGGTACTTCACGGCCGAGGGGACGGAGGACGGGCCCTCCGAGCCGGGCTGGCTCGGCGTGCTCTACGAGGGCAAGGCGGACCCTGGGACGACGAGCTTCACGCCGAGGCCAGATTGGTACTTCTACTTCCTCTTCTACCTCCTGCGGATCTTCAAGTGGCCGGACACCGTCGTCCTCGGCACCGTCGGGATCCCCACGATCCTGCTGATCATCGGGTTCGCGCTGCCGTTCCTCGACCGGCGGCCCGAGCGGCACCCGTTGCGGCGGCCCGTGGCGATGGTGACGCTCGTCCTCACAGCGGTCTCGATGGGCGTGCTGACGTACAAGGGCGCTACCGCCGAGGAGGCGAGCGCCGTGGGTGAGGCCACGGTCGATACGTGGATGGAGAAGTTCAACCTGCCGGAGAACGCGCGCGCTGGTGCCGTGCTGTTCACCGAAGCGGGCTGCCTCAACTGCCATACGTATGACGGAGAGGGGACAACGGCGCTCGGCGCCCCCGATCTGACCGAGGAAGGGAACCGGAACCGAGGCGTCCAGTGGCAGATCGACCACCTCGTGTGTCCGAGCTGTGAGACGCCGGGCTCGCCGATGCCGGCGTTCGAGGGGCTGGGCGAAGAGAACCTCCGGAACCTCGCGATCTTCCTCGAAGCCTCCAAGGGCGAGTCCGGCGGCGGCTAAGTGAGCGTCGAGACCGGTCGGCTGCCGGCCGACGGCGTGCGCTCGATGTTCGACGGCATCGCGCCGGTCTACGACGCGATGAACCGCGCGATGACGGCCGGGCTCGACGGCCGCTGGCGCCGCCTGACGGCATGCGCCGTGGTCTCGCCCGGCGATCGCGTGCTCGACGCCTGCTGCGGAACCGGTGATCTCGCTCTTGCCGCGGAGGCCGAAGGGGGCCGGGTCACGGGCCTCGACTTCTCGGAGCGGATGCTCGAGCGGGCGCGGCGGAAGTCGTCCACGGTCGAGTGGGTTCGGGGCGATCTCCTCGAGCTGCCGTTTCCGGACGGGAGCTTCGACGCGGCGACGGTCGGCTTCGGGCTGCGAAACGTCGAGGATCTGGGGCGCGCGGTGGCCGAGTTGCGTCGCGTGCTGCGGCCGGGCGGCCGCCTCGGGATCCTGGACGTGGTTCGTCCGGCGGGGCCGGCCGCACTCTTCTATCGAGTGTGGTTCGACCGGCTCATTCCGCTCGCAGGCAAGCTGCTTCCAGGTGGAGCGGCGTTCACGTATCTCCCCGCCAGCGTTCGGCGCTTTCCGGGGCCCGACGACCTCGCGGCGCAGGTCGAGGCAGGTGGCTTCGAGGCCGTGGTTCACCGGCGACTCGCCGGCGGGATCGTTGTCTTGATGGTCGGAACGGCCGGGTGACCGCGCTCGCGGCGGTTGAAGCCGCACCTGGGCTCGACGAGTACCTCGCGGAGCTCGAGGGTCGCCTCCGCGACACCGTCTCGAGCCATCCGGGGACTGCCGCCGACGCCGGCGCCGCTGCGCTCGCAGCGGGCGGAAAGCGGCTCCGGCCCGTCCTCGTCTTCCTGGCCGCAAGCGGCGAACCGTCGCTGGCCGCGGGCGTCGCCGTCGAGCTCGTGCACATGGCGAGCCTCGTGCACGACGACCTGATCGACCGCGCCGCGCTCCGCCGAGGCCAGGCGACGGCCTGGAAGACGCACGGCTCGATCGGCGCGCGTGCGACGGGCGACTACCTGTTCGCCCGAGCCTTCTCCGAGCTCGCCGCGACCGGCGATGCCGACGGCGTGCGGCTCCTTGCCGACGCGGCGCTTGCACTCGTCCGCGGCGAGGCGCTCCAGCACGCCCAGGCTCGCAAGCCGGAGACGACGGTCGAGGAGTACTTGCAGCGCTGCACCTTGAAGACGGCGGAGCTCTTCCGGGCTGCCTGCATGCTCGCGAGCCGCGATCCCGTTCTCGGAGAGTTCGGGCTCGCCCTCGGCATCGCCTTCCAGATCGCGGACGACATCCTCGACTGCACCGGCTCGACGATCGAGACGGGCAAGGTCGCGGGCAACGACCTGCGCGAGGGCACGCCGACCCTGCCTCTCCTGCTCGCCGCCCGGAAGGACGAGGTCGTTCGCGAGGCGCTCGCAGGCGGCCCGCTCGACGGCGCGCTCATCCGCGTGGCACAGACCGGGGCGCTGGAGGAGGCGCGGGAGGTCGCGCTTCGCTACGCGGCGGAGGCACGTTCCCACCTCGAGCGCGGCAGCTACCGCCCGGAGCTCGAGGCGCTCACGCACATCGTCGTCGAGCGCCGCAACTGACGTATCGTTCTTTGCGGATGGGCGTCCTGCCGGAACAGATCGAGGCGCTGCTCGAAACCGCGCTCGTCGCCGAGCTGACCGTGATCGACTCGGGAGGCTGCCCGGTCACGCACCCGCTGATCCCGCTCTACGACGGCGAGGTGATCTACCTCACCTCGAGCATCCTCTTCTCGAAGAAGCTCGAGCACATCAAGCAGAACCCGAAGGTCTCGCTCTCGATCAGCGACCCGGTCGCCGTCAACACAGAGCGGTTCTCGCGCGCGACGATCCAGGGTGATGCGACGGTCGACGACTCCGATCTCCACGAAGGGTGGGAGCGAGTGCTTCCGCTCTGGCGCAAGAAGGAGCCCGCGATCGACTTCTTCCTCGGGAAGCGCGTGGCGTTGCCGCTCTTCTTCGAGCGCGCCGTGATCGAGCTGCGGCCGCGCAAGGCATTTCTCTGGGAAGAGGGCCGGACCGACCGGCCGCCGCAGGTCTTCCACGTGGAGCCGGCGCTCGCATGAAGCCCGAACCGGAGCTCCTCGCGAAGCTCGAGGATCGCTTCGCGCACGCCGTCATCGCCTTCGTCGAGGAGGACGGCTACCCGATGTCGGTGGCGTCCGGCTTCCGCGTCGACGCGGAGCGGGGAGTCGTCACGCTCGAGCAGGTCGCCGGCGACGCGCAGCCGCCGGCCGGCGAGCGCGTGAACGTGGTCTTCAGCCACATCCGGCCGCAGCCGGGCATCGGGTACGACGAGCGGCGCTACGTCTCCCTCTGGGGAGCGCTCCAGCCGGGAGCGGAGGGGCTCGAGTTCTTCCCCGACAAGGTCCAGCACTGGGACGAGCAGGAGATGTCGTTCTTCGAATACTCGGAACGGGGTGTGCCGCAGGCTCACCGTTACCTCGAGCAGGTGTCGGCGGAGACCGGGCGCGAGGTGCGCCCGAAGCTCGCGTTCGGGTGGCTCTTCCTCCGCGCCACGCGCCTCCCGTTCCTGACGGCGACGTTCGTCCCGATTCTTCTCGGCATCGCCGTGGCCGGGTGGACGAACGGCTTCAGCTGGTGGCTCGCGCTGCTCACGCTGATCGGCGGCGCGTGCATCCACCTCGGGCTGAACGTCGCGAACGACGTCTTCGACACGACGAGCGGCGCCGACGCGGCCAACGTGAACCCGACGCAGTTCAGCGGCGGCTCCCGCGTGGTGCACTACGGGCTGCTGTCGTTGCGCGACATCGCCCTGCTCTCGCTGGGCTTCTACGCCGTCGGGATCGCGATCGGCGTGGGTCTCGCCGCCGCGCGCGGCTGGGATCTCCTCTGGCTCGGCGTCGCCGGCGCGCTCCTGAGCTTCTTCTACACGGCTCCGCCGCTCAAGCTCGTCCATCGCGGTGTAGGCGAGATCGTCGTCGCGCTCGGCTTCGGGCCGATCATGACCCTCGGTGCCTACTTCGTCCAGGCGCAGGAGTACGCGCTCGAGCCGCTGCTCGTCTCGATCCCGGTCGGGATCCTGATCGCCCTCGTCCTGTACGTGAACGAGGTTCCGGATCGTCCTGCCGACGCGAAGGCCGGAAAGCGGACGCTGCCTGTTCGCCTGTCGAAGGACGCGATCGTCAACGGGTACGCAGCCGCCGTCGCCCTCTCCTTCGCCCTCATCGCCCTGTTCGCGATCGCCGGCTGGACGGTGCGGCCGACGATCATCGCCCTCGCTGCTGCGCCGCTGGCCCTGCCCGTCTACCGGGCGCTCCGCGACCACTACGAGGAGCCGTACACGCTCATGCCGGCGATGGCGAAGAACATCCAGCTGCACCTCGCGACAGGCGTGCTGCTGATCTTCGGCTACGTGATCGCGCTCATCGCGGACACCGCGATGACCGACCCGCCATTCTTTCTGGCTTAGGTCTCGGCTGAATCGGCTTCCTGGGCCTTCCGGCGAGCCTCGAGCTCGGCTCTGCCGCGCGCCTCCAGCTCGCGCAGCTCCCGAACTCGGGGGTGATTCTCCGCCCTTTGGCGGGCTCGCTCACGCTCCTGTTTCGTCCTCTTCCTCTTCATCGTTTTCCTCAAAGTAGTCGTGCAGCCAGCGGAGCTCGACAACGATGTCGGCTAGCGCTCCGATGATACTGAGCACCTCCTCGCGATAGATGAGCGGCCCGGTTTGGCTGGCGTTTGACACAGCCCATCCTGTCGTTCGGCTCGAGGCTGGGCAAGATGGCCGAGGTGAACACGATTCCCTGGGACTGGTACCGCGATCCGGCGGTGCTGGCTCACGAGCAGGAGGCGATCTTCCGGCGCGCCTGGCACTACGTCGGGCGACTTGGCGACCCCGGCGACGTCGTGCCCGGCTGGGCCGGAGAGGTGCCCGTCGTCCTCGTCAAGGCCGGCGACGGGACGGAGCGCGCGTTCGTCAACGTCTGCCGGCACCGCGGCTCCGTCGTCGCGGAGGAAGCGGGCAACCGCAAGACGCTCCAGTGCCCCTACCACGCGTGGACGTACGACCTCGACGGATCCCTGCGCTCGGCTCCGAGATCGGATCGCGAGGACGTCGATCTCAGAGACGTGGCGCTCGTCCCGGTGCGGCTCGAAGGGTGGGGCCCGTTCCGCTTCGTCACGCTCGACGACGAGGCGCCGCCTCTAGCCGAACTGCTCGGCGACATCCCCGAGCGGATCGCCGAAGCCGGGCTCGACGTCGACGCGCTCGCCTTCCACCATCGGGTCGACTGGGAGGTGGCCGCGAACTGGAAGATCGCGTGCGAGAACTTCCTCGAGTGCTACCACTGCCCCGTCGCGCATCCGGGGTTCTCGTCGATGGTCGAGACCTCGCCGGAGGCGTATCGCCTCCACGCGGGCGAGTCGCACTGGAGCCAGTTCGGGCAGCTAAAGGTGCGCGGCGACGCAGAGCTCCCCGAGGGCCAGTTCCACTTCATCTGGCCGAACACCGGCATCAACATCTTCCCCGGCCGGCCGAACCTCTCGATCGGCCCGATCCTTCCGCTTGCTCCGGACCGGACGCGCCGCATCCTCGACTACTTCTTCGCGCCGGACGCGACAGACGAGTGGGTCGCCGAGTTCCTCGAGTTCGACGACCAGGTCGGACGCGAGGACGCGCGGCTCGTGGAGCTCGTCCAGCGCGGCGCCGGCTCGGGCGTCATCCCCGAGGGCCGGCTGCTGCCGCAGAGCGAGCAGTTGGTCGCCGGCTTTCAGGAGCGCGTTCGTGCGGCGCTGGCTCGATGAACCGGCGAGCCTGGGCGTCGCCGCCACGATCGTTGCCACCTGCGCGATGGCAGTCGACCACCTCATGGGCGACGACCCGGGCCTCGAGGATCCGCCCGCCTTCCTCGTCGCCACCGGGCTGTGCCTGCTCGTGGCGATCATGCTGTTCGCAGTCGTCATCCCACGAACGCCACCCGAGCGCGCCGCTCGGCGCGGCTTTGCGTCGAGCATCCTTGCCGTTCTCAGCCTGCCGCTCGCCTTCCTCGGCTTCTTCTTCGTCCTCGCCGGGGGCGGGATCGCCCTCGGTCGAATCGGTCACGGCCGCCTCGCCACGGCGGCGTTCGTGATCGGCAGCGTGGTTGCCCTCGTCGGGACTGCTGCCTACACCTACGTCGCGATCACGAAGCTCTAGCCGCCGCCCGCGGCCTCCGCCTTCCGCAGGCCCCGCACGGCCCAGAGCGAGAAGAGCGCGATCAACGCGACTGCCGCGGCGAAGGCGTAGCCGACATGCGTGGGGGTGCCGGCGATCAGGCTGCGGCCCGCCTCGAGCAGCAGCGTGACGGGGTTCAGATGGGCGATCGCCTGGAGCCAGTCCGCGAGCAAATCGAGGGGGACGAAGACCGGAGCGAAGAAGAGGCTGAGAAAGATCGGCAGCTGCATGAGCGGCGCGGCCTGAAGCGTCCGGAACCGCATGGCGATCCCCGCCGCCCAGAGAAGCCCGACGACATTGACGAGCACGGCGAGCGCGTAGAGGCCGAAGACGTCGACGCCGTTCCCGCCGACCTGCATGCCGGCCAGCAGCGCGACGACCGTGAGGACAACGGCGGTGACGCCCCAACGGCCGAGCGCTCCGATCGCGTATCCGAGCAGGATCCCGCGCCGGTCCGGCGCCGCGAGCATCAAGCGCCGCGCGAACCCGGTCTCGAAGTCGCGCACGATCCCGAAGCCGGTGAAGACCCCGGCGAAGGCGGCGGACTGGAGCAGCACGAACACGAACTGGAACGCCGTGTAGCCGACAGGAAACTGGAAGCCGGGCACATCGTTCACCCGCGACAGGCCGCCGGCGAAGGCGACGAAGAAGAACATCGGGAACGCGAGGCCGGGGATCAGCAGCGACGGCGTCGTGAAGTTGTTGTGCAGCATCCGCCAGCCGACGGCGAGTGCCACGTCCATCGTCCGCCTCATGTCCGCGCCATCCTCGTGCGCAGCGAGAGTGACGAGAGAGCCAGGCCGATGACCGCAAGCCCAACCGCGATCGCGAAGCCGCGCGCGAGCGCGCGCTCATCCCAGCCGACGATCACGAGGCTCCTGATCGCCTCGATCAGGTAGGACACCGGGTTCAGCGACGCGGCGACCCTGAACCAGTCCGTCTCGATCAGGTCGCGCGGCAGGTTCATCGACGAGATGAACAGGAAGACGAAGAAGACCGGGAAGAGGCTGTGCACGGCCTCAGTCGACCCGGTGCGCAGGGCGGCGAGAGCGCCGAAGGTCCCGAAGGCGAACACGATCAGCACGGCGAGCACGAACAGCACGAGGGCGCCGGCGAGCCCCGACTCGAGGCGCACGCCGACCGCAAGCCCGACTGCCAGGTACCACAGAGCCTGGAGGACGCCCATCGCGATCACGCCGCCGAGGTGGCCGAGCAGCAGCGCGGCGCTCTGCATCGGCGTCAGCGCGAGCCGGTTCAGGAAGCCCGTCTGGATGTCGCGTGCCAGGTCGACGCCCGCGTTCACGGTCGCAAAGAGCGCGCCCTGGATGAACGGGAACGCGAGAAAGAACGCGATGAACGAGTCGCTCGGAAAGCCGGGGAGCTGCGTCGCCGCGTCGAGGCCGCCGGAGTTCACGGCCATGAGCGCGAGCGGGAAGATGAGCGGCGTGATCCAGTTGGCCGGCTGGCGAAGTGTCCGGATCACCGAGCGTCGTGCGAGGTGCAGAACCTGAGAGGTCACTGCTGATCCGGCTCGGACGGCTCCTCCGAGCCCTCGAGCGAGCGGCCGGTCTTCGCGAGGAAGACGTCGTCGAGCGTCGGCGCGTGCAGGTGGAGGTCGGCAAGACGGAGCTGGGCCGAGTCGAGCGCGCGGACGATCTCGGCGAGGTCGCCTTGGCCGTCGAGCCGCACCGCGGCGCCGGCCGTCGAGGGCTGGAGCTCGCCGAAGCGGCCGAGGATCTCCTCGAGCGCGCGGCTATCGGTCCCGTCCGCGGGGAGCGCCTCGATCGTCGGCCGCCCGATCTCGGCCTTGAGGGCGGCGGGCGTCCCCTCGGCGACGATCCGCCCGTGGTCGATGATCCCGACTCGGTCGGCGAGCAGATCCGCCTCCTCGAGGTACTGCGTGGTCAGGAAGACCGTGACGCCCTCGTCCCGCTTGAGCCGGACGACCTCATCCCAGAGGGCGCTGCGGCTCTGCGGATCGAGGCCGGTCGTCGGCTCGTCGAGGAACAGGATCCGCGGGTGGTGCGCGAGCGCGAGGGCAAGGTCGAGCCGGCGCTTCATGCCTCCCGAGTAGCCGCCGATCTTTCGGTCGGCCGCAAGTCGAAGCCCGACCCGCTCGAGAAGCTGGTCGGTCCGGTCGGCTCGCTCGGTGCGCGGGATGCCGTGCAGCGCGAGCTGGAGCTTCAGGTGCTCGCGGCCGGTGAGCAGCGGGTCGAGGGCTGCCTCCTGGAGCGCTGCGCCGATCGTGCGCCGGACCTCGGGCCCGTCCTTGACGATGTCGAACCCGCCCACTCGCGCGCTGCCCGAGGTCGGCGGCAGCAGCGTCGTGAGCATGTGGACCGTCGTCGACTTGCCGGCCCCGTTCGGGCCAAGGAAGCCGTAGATCTCACCGGGCGCGACGTCCAGGTCGATGCCCGCCACTGCCGTGATGCCGCCCTTGAAGACTCGGACGAGCCCGCGAACCTCGATCGCTTGTTCCACCAACGCAGACTAGCCGTGTACGAATCCTGTAAAGGCGCGGGTCTTGCGATAGCCTGGCCCGCGGGTCGTGTTTCGCAAGGCGCTCATTTCCTGCCTCGTTGCAGGCACTTTCGCGTCGCCGGCCGCGGGAGCGGTCGAGACGCTGATGCCGGGCGTGACCTACGAGAAACGGTTGCAGTTCACCCGGTTCGGGCCGATGCGGCTCCACATCCTTACGGCGCCGAAGCCGGACGGGAACCTCTACAAGGTGCAGCCGGTCCTCTCGAACGGCACGGTGCTCGGGCGCGAGCGCGTGACGGCAATGCAGCGACGCGCCGAGCAGAGCTCGACCGCGGCTGGTGTGAACGGGGATCTCTTCACCGCGGCCGACGGCATCCCGAACAACGGCCTGATCCAGGACGGTGTCCTGAAGACGACACCGCACCCGCAGCGCTCGATGGTCGGAGTCGACGCGGTCGGCAATTTGCGCGTTGAGCGCCTCGCGCTGCTCGGAACCTGGCAGGGGATCGGCCCGCGTCGGCCGGTGCATCTAGTCAACAGAGCTGCCGGCCCGAACGGAACGACGCTTTACACGCCGGCGTACGGGCCCAGGACGCCGACCACGGCCGGCGTCACCGAGGCGGTGCTCTCGCCCTTCCCGGCGGCGACGCCGAACACCGACCTCGTCGGTTTTGTCACTGAGAACAGGCGCGGGGGCACGCAGATTCCGCCCGGCGGCGCCGTGCTGGCCGCGCGGGGCACACAGGGGCAGAGGCTTGCGATCGAAGCGGCAAGCGGTCAGCTCGTGACCGTGCGGCTCGTGCTGCGCCCGGAGTGGCGCGACGTGCCGGAAGCGCTCGGCGGCGGCCCGGTCATCGTCCGTTCGGGCAGGCCGATCTTCAACGCGCTCGAGGATTTCGGCAGCTCCCACCTGAACCGCCGCCATCCGCGAACGGCGGTGGGGCAGCGTGCGGACGGGCGCATCCTCATGGTCGTCGTCGACGGCCGGCGCCCGGGCTACTCGGCCGGCATGACGAACTTCGAGCTCGCGCAGACGATGATCCGCCTCGGCGCAGCCACGGCGTCTGCCCTTGACGGCGGCGGGTCTTCGACGATGGCCTTCGACGGCCAGCTGCTCAGCCGTCCATCGGACTCGTCCGGCGAGCGCATGGTCGCCGAGTCCCTGAATGTCATGTACTACGGCGTCTACGCCCCGAAGCCGGAGCCGGCGTTCTCGCCAAACGGCGACAGCGCGGGTGACCGCCAGGAGCTGAGCTACAAGATCGTGCGTCCCTCGACGGTGAACGCGACGCTGACGGGGCCGGGCGGCGTGACCCGCTCGATCGACTCCGGCCAGCGCCGCCCAGGGATCTACCGCTTCAACTGGACGGGCCGCACGGACGCAGGGCCCGAGCCCGAGGGCCGCTGGCGCTTCGTGGTGACGACCGTGGACAACGAAGGCACCAGCTCCTCCGCTGACCGAACCTTCAGGCTGAACAACACCCTCGGGTTCCTCTCGGTTCAGCCGACGCGTGCGTTCGTGACGCGCAGGCGCGGGGCCCGGATCGCGATCCGCTTCCGCCTTACCCGGCCAGCACAGGTGAACGTCGCGATCACGTCGAAGACGGGACAGGTGATACGAGTCGTGCGGAACGCGCAGGCGCCGGCCGGTGAAGTGATCGCGTTCTGGAATGCGCGGTACCCGAACGGCAAGGTCGTCTTCTCGGGGAACTACGTCGCCAGAGTCACGGCAACCAATGCCGCCGGCCAGGCCGAGCTCAACCGTTCGTTCAGGGTGCGCCGCCGATAGCCGCCCTACACTCCGCTGAGGTGCCGGCGGCCTCCATCCTTACGACGATTACCGATGCGCTGACCGCGCTGATCGGCGACTACGGCCTCTACGCCGTCTTCATCCTGATGCTCATCGACGCCGTGCTTCCGGCGGCGAGTGAGCTCGTCATGGTCTACGCCGGCGCGGTGGCGGCCGGGGCCTTCGCCGGCCAGGACGTCGTGCTCTTCGGCCATACGTTCGAGCCGGGATTCGAGGCGTACGTCGCGATGTCGATGGCGGGCGGGCTCGGCTACCTGATCGGATCGATCCTCGGCTGGTGGATCGGCGTCCACGGAGGCCGTCCGTTTCTCGAGAAACGCGGCCGCTGGCTCCACGTGACGCCGCACACGCTCGACAGGACCGAAAGCTGGTTCGAACGCTACGGGGACTGGGCCGTCGCGATCAGCCGCGTCACGCCGGTCGTCCGCTCGTTCATCTCGATCCCGGCAGGGGTGATGCGGATGCATCTCGGCCGGTACACCCTGCTGACGGCGCCGGGCTCGTTTGCCTGGGCGTTCCTCTTCGCGGGCATCGGCTGGGCGGCGGGCTCCAAGTGGGAGGAGTTCCACCACGCTTTCCGCTACGCCGAGTACGTGGTGGCGGCGGCGATCGCGATCGTGATCGTCGCCGGGATAGTCCGTCATCGCCGCTCATCTAGACTCGGGCGCCGTGCCGAAGATCCCGCTGGTTGACGTCAAGGCGCAGTACGCGCCGCTCATGCAGGAGCTCCGGGAGCGGCTCGACTCGGTCCTCGACTCGTCAACCTTCATCCGCGGCCCCAACGTCCAGGCGTTCGAGGAGGAGGCCGCTGCCTACCTCGGTGTGAAGCGGACCGTCGGCGTGGCGAACGGCACCGACGCCCTCGTGCTCGTCCTCGACGCGATGGGGATCGGCCCCGGCGACGAGGTCATCTGCCCGGCGTTCACGTTCTACGCGACGGCCGAGTCGATCGCCCGCCGCGGAGCGACACCGGTCTTCGCCGACATCGATCCGGCGACGCTGAACCTGGATCCGGAGGACACCGCGGCGCGGGTTACGGAGCGCACACGCGCGATCATGCCCGTCCACCTCTTCGGCCGGCCGGCGCCGATCGCGGAGCTCTCCGAGCTGGGACCGCCGCTGATCGAAGATGCGGCCCAGGCCTTCGGCTCGCCGGGAATCGCGAGCTCGGCCGTCTCGACGTTCAGCTTCTACCCGACGAAGAACCTCTTCTGCCTCGGTGACGGCGGGCTGGTCGCGGCAAACGACGAGGAGCTCGCGGAGCGGATCCGGATGCTCGCCTTCCACGGCTCCCGCGACAAGACCGACTTTCACTTCGTCGGCTACAACTCGCGCCTCGACGAGCTCCAGGCGGCCTTCCTGCGGGTGTTTCTCACGCATCTGGGCGAGTGGACCCGCGGCCGCCGCGAGGCGGCGGCGCGCTACGCAGAGCTCGGCCTCGGTGAGCTCGTCCAGCTCCCTGAGGATGAGCCGGGGCACGTGTACCACCTCTTCGTCTGCCGGTCGCCGGAGCGCGACCGCATCCGTCAGGCCCTGAGCGAGGCCGACATCGCGAGCGCCGTCTACTACTCGACGGCCTCGCATCTCCAGCCTGCGCTGCGCTTCCTCGGCTGGGAGCCGGGCTCGCTGCCCGAGACGGAGCGCGCGGGCCAGGAGAACTTCTCCATCCCGCTCTGGCCGGGCATCCCGGTGGACGTCCAGGAGCGGGTGGTCGAGACGGTTCGTTCGGCCGTCGGGGTGCGCGTGTGAGCGTCCCTGTGAACCGCCACCGGCTGTGGC
>Ga0081538_10001136_pt1 | contig 19277 bp, 18 predicted proteins | sample TabmetS5T2R1_FD_71022 | JGI IMG/M metagenome (GOLD analysis project Ga0081538, IMG submission 71022) | Tabebuia heterophylla rhizosphere microbial communities from the University of Puerto Rico - S5T2R1 | ecosystem: Host-associated > Plants > Roots > Rhizosphere ... | reverse complement strand
AGGTAAATCGTATGTAGGGTTCTGCGCAATACGTGCTCCTGCTCGGCGCCCGTGGGGTGGGCACGTCGAGGCGTGCCTTCCGTGCCTCAAAGCCGCCACGTCAGCCGGCGCCCCGGCTATGAATCAGACAGTTCCGTGAGAGGAGTCGTGGTTCCGCACGCACGGAGACAGCCGGGCGCCACGGCGGCGAGGCTAGCGAAGCATGCGCTGGACGTCCACCGCAGCGGTTTCGACGGGTCAGCCGGATGTGCCGCTTGACAGCACTCGGCTCGAACCTATAATAGCGCCAGTCACAAGAACTCCCGTGAGGCTATTATTCCTCCCTTTTGCCTCTACATCACGGTAGCGCATAGGCGGTCCACCGCCAGCCGTCGCGCGAACAATACGGACCGCGTCAAGATTTCAAGATCGTTGGAACAGGACTTCCAGAGGAGGAAGCGCCATGAAAGCGCTCGTAATGAGGGAATTAAGCGGGCCGCTCGTGCTCGAAGACGTGCCGATGCCTCAGCCGGGTCCCGGTGAGGTCCTGGTACAAGTCCGCGCCTGCGGCCTCGGCCTGACCCTGGTCTGGAACCGCAACGGCCGCGGCGGTGCCCGTGGCAAGCTGCCCCGTATCATTGGCCACGAAATCGCCGGAGACGTCACGGAAGTCGGTCCATATGTCGACGCCTTCAAGCCTGGCGACCGGGTGACTGTGTACTACTATTTAGTCTGTGGCAACTGCCGCTGGTGCGATCGCGGACGTGACGATTTGTGTGAGAACCAAGCGGGCGTGGTCGGCCGACAGATCGATGGCGGTCTCGCCGAATACGTCAAACTCCCGGCTCGCAATCTCTGCCATCTCCCGCCGGAGATCAGTTACGTCGATGCAGCGGTCACAGCCGACGCCATTGCGACACCGGTGCATGTCCTACGGGAGCGCGCGCAACTAAAAGCTCCGGAAACCGTGCTGGTCGTCGGGGCCGGTGGCGGTGTGGGCATCCATATGGTCCAGATGGCCAAGGTGCTGGGAGCGTCGCAGGTCATCGCCGTGGACATCAATGCCGAGAAGCTTGCCCTGGCGCAACAGAACGGCGCCGATGCCGTGATCAACTCGCTGGAGGTCAGCTTTGATGAAGAGGCGTTGCGGCTGACCAAGGGGCGTGGGGTGGATGTCGTGGTGGAGATGGTCGGTGTGACGGAGACCCTGCAGCGGAGCCTGCGCAGTTTGGGCACAGGCGGGCGTCTCGTGTGGGTGGGGACGTACGACGGCAAGGCGATGCTCCCGGTGACGCAAGAGGCCTTGCGGGGGGAGTGTCTGCTCATGGGCACCCGCTATTGCGCCCGGCATGAGTTGGCCGAGGCGGTCGAGTTGGTGGCGCGGGGACGCATCCGCCCGGCCGTCACCCGCATCTGCCAGCTCGAAGAGGCCGATGCGGTGCTGCGGAGTATCGAGCGCATGGAGCTGGCCGGGCGTGCCTGCGCTGTGTTGCCCTGAGGGAAGCGGCATCAAGGTCGGGCGCTCCTCGTCTGTGCTACACACGGCATGAGGGGGTAGGGACGGTCTGCGCGCGAAGGGCGGTGCCACGTAGAATGGGGCCGCGATGTCCTCGTACACTTAGTGGTGCTTCCCTTTGCGCGGGCATCCCTTGCAATATCTCCCCTTTTTCTTGTAGGCCCTACAGCACGAGCCTTTCTTGCTCATGGTTTCACTGCCTCCTCACCAGTTACGGGGGATGCCCCCGGCAAGGGCCGTGTGGCGTTGGGGATACACGCGCGTGCCGAGGTGATGGGTAGCAAGGCCGCGAGCCATGAGTTGAGCTCCCCGTCGGCGTCCTTGCGTTTCTTCTGCCGCCCTCTCACACACCCCCAAGGCCATAAGGACGCCCCCAGCCCAGGCCAGCCACGGTCTCTCCGCGGGGACGATATTCGCAGCCGACCCAGCCCGTGTACCCCAGCTCGTCAAGAAGGTCAAACAAATAGGGATAGTTAATCTCCCCGACGTCGGGCTCATGCCGGCCGGGATTACCGGCAATTTGAATATGGCCAATCAGCGGCAGGTGCGCTTTAATCTCCTCGGCCAGATCACCACGCATGACCTGGCAATGGTAGAGGTCCATTTGCAGGAACAGATTATCGCTGCCGACACGTTCAATGATCTGGCGCGCCTGAGCTATGGTCGTCAGAAAATAGCCGGGATTGTCTCGGGTGTTGAGAGGTTCGATGAGGAGACGGATACCATGGGGCTTCAGCGTGTCGGCGGCCCAGCGCAGATTGCTCACATAGACCGCCTCACAGTCCTGCCGCGGCACCCCGGGCGGGGGAGTGCCCGCCATGGCATGCAGACAGCGGCAGGATAGCGCCTGGGCGTACGTCAGGGCGCGCTCGACACACCCGGCAAACACCTCTTGCCGCCGTGGCAGGGCGGCGACGCCACGTTCCCCACGTGCCGGGTCTCCCGGCGGTAAGTTACAGAGCGCCTGTTCCAGGCCACACGCCTGCAGACGTGCGGCGATATCTTCGGGGGACGCTTCATAGGGGAACCCATGCTCGACGCCGCGGAAGCCGGCGCACGCGGCTGCCTCAAATCGGTCGAAAAAATTCACTTCCTGAAACAGAAAACCCAGATTGGCAGAGAATCGAGGCATCGTGACACCTCCCGGAGCGAATATATTTGCCGCATCTGCACCCACCGCCCAAGGCGGACAGGCCCAGGGCAGGACCCAGTGGCGTTCATACGACGGCGTTGGATGAGTCGAGATCGCGTACCCGGTTATCATCACCAGTACGGCGACCTGACGGAGGGTGGCAACGATCATATCCTAATACCGAATGTCGTGGGGTGTATAGCAAAAACAAGGCACATGCTCTCCGCCCCGGGCAGATGCCGCAACAGCGGGGAAGCTCACCCCCGACGGCCGTGCATGCCGCGGTCTACCGGCTTGCCTTTGTCTGGCAGATGCGTTATGTAAGACGGATGTGCGACCTCAGGGACCCTCAAATGGCAATGCATACTGCCTACCCATCGGGCAACCGACGCCATTCGTGGCCGTCATCCAAGCATGTGTGGAGATCTCACTATGACAGGTTTACGCTTCGGCCAGACCGCGCCTGACTTCACCCTGCCGTCCACCTCGGGGGCCGACATCACGCTGTCGGCGCTCCAGGGGCAGGACGTGGTACTCGTATTCTACTGCTTCGACTGGGGTAGTATTTGAACGCCGGAGCTCCTCGGCCTGGTCAAGGTCGATCCGGAGGTCCGGCAGCGCGGCGCAACGATCCTGGCCATTAGCGCCGATAGCCCCTTCGCGCACGCCGCCTACGCTAAGGCTCAGGGATTTCCCTTCCCGCTCCTGAGCGACATCCATCGCACCGTCACCCGCGCCTATGGCGTCCTCGACGAGGCCCGCAATGTGGCCTGGCGCTCCACCTTCGTGGTGGACCGCGACGGCATGCTACGCTGGGGGCAGGTGGGCGACCGTCAAATGGTACGTGACGGAACGGAGATCCTGCGCGTCCTCGACCTGGTGGCGCGGCTACGGGCGACGTGATACCGAGCACGCGCTTCTAGGGCGGTGCACAAGAAGGCCAAGGGACCGGCGGGGCTGCAGGTTGGCCGATGCAATTCCTACGGCGTGGTCGTCGGTGGGTGGAGACGCGTGACAAAAGCGTCGTGTTCAGGACTGGCTATGCCGTGCTGGATGACGGCCAGCACGGTCGCCAGATCGCCCCGTATTGGCGCCGACGGGTCGAGCCACAACCCGGGAAAGACCTCGCTACGGACCAGGCCCTGAGCATCAGTAGGCATCCGCTCGTATTGTCCATCCCGCAGGGCGAACCAATCGATCTCCCGTTCTAACACGCGCCAGACGACGTATTCGCGCACCCCGTTGCGGCGGTAGACGTGCAGCTTGGCATGCAGGTCGTAGCTCACCGAACTCGACGCCACCTCGGCGACCAGTTCGGGAGCCCCCTCGATGATCCCATCGTCACTAATGCGGACTTGCCCCCCGCGGGTCGGATCAATGCACAACAACGCATCCGGTTGCGGCTCATTGTCCAGGTCTAACCGTACGCTGCTGTTATCACCCACCTCGACGCCAGGTGTGTGGGCAGCGTACTGGCCTAACCAACCGATCAGATGCGCATGGGGCGCGCCATGCTGGCGCTGACGCACGGGCGAAGGCACGTAGGCCACTCCTTCGATGAGCTCGGCTTTCTTGAGGTCTGGCATCGCCTCATAGCGACGCTCGAACTCGGCGCGTGTCAGCCGGTCGCCGTTTTCCAGCGCTGGCACGGCGTCATCAAGTGTCCGCATGGACATAGAGGTCGTCGTTGAACCAGCCATGCCATTCTCCCTGTCACAACTCTCCTAAGAGTGGCTAAGGATCCCTCAGAGGAATACCAGGCGTCGGGGCGACATTCTGTGCTTCTTGCCGCCGCCTATATAAACGCCCGCAGATTCACAACGTAAAATTAAACTGCTCCACCAGTGCTCCAGGCAGGCGGCTGCTCCCCGTCGAGCGTTCGTGGTAAGTGCTGGGGTCCAGGATGAAGTCGCGTTCGGCCGTGAGGCCTAAGAGATGCTCGCCTAAGAGGCGGTAAATGGTTTCATCGAAACGCATGACGCTCAGCGGGGCCTGGATGATGCCCCCTTCCACCCAGAAGGTGGCAAAGCGCGTCATCCCCGTGATGCGGCAGGCCGAACGGTCGGAGTAGTTGAGATACCATAAATTATTGATGTACACGCCAGTGTCGAGCCGCTGCAATACGTCGTCGCGAGCGATGTCGCCGGCGGCCATTTCGACTGACTCCGGGGCCTCAGCGTTGGAGGCCCCGTTCGTCGGCACACCGTATTCCTTGGCCGAACGCGGCGACACGAGACAGTCATGGAAGACGCCGGCCTCGATGAGCGTCACCTGGTCCGGTCGGATAAATCCGGCGGCCTGAAAATTCGGTGAGACGCCATCGCGGGTGTTCTCACGCAAGGTGACGGCCGGGTGCAGATGGACACCTTCCTCCACCATCTTGAGCAGCGTGGTCTGCTTCGTCCGATGATCTTTGAGACCAAAACCACTCCAGGCGAGCATTTCGAGAATGTCATAGAGGGCTGTGGGAGCCAGGTAGACGCGATAGCGCCCGGGGGGGATGATGCGCGGAGACCGCTTCAGGACCTCGAGCTGCTCTGCTGCCTCGGTGACCTTCCGTGCAAAGACCGTGGGCTCCCAGACGAACCCAGCATAGCTCGTCTTGACGGCCTTATCGCCTTGATAATAAACACTCCAATCGCAGTTGAAGGTAAAGCTTTCAAACCAGTTGCGCTGTCCAAGCACATTGGCAAATCCAGCGTAGATGCCGCCAGCCGCGTAAATGCCGACGAGATCTCGACCCCTGCCGGCGGCAAGGACGGCGGCGACGGCCTCAGCGCGATCGGGGAGATGGCTCTCCCCCTGTTGCACGGTGGAGCATACCGTGGTGGCATAGAGAAGATGCGGATCCTCGGGAAGATAGGGGAGCTGCTCCCGCAGTTCGTTGAGCAATTGGCTGACGCGGGCGCGGTCGCTCTCAAAATCCCCAGAGAGCGCAATTTCCGCTGCGGCATGTCGTCTGTCATGGATGAGGTCGAGGGTGAGAAAGCGCTGTGTCACGGAGCCAGCCTGGCGTATGGCACTCCGGTTGAAGCGTACGAAATCGGAATCCTCCGCATGGAAGGTGCAGGTATAGAACTCATCCCCGTGCAGTGATGCGGTGATAGCATCGGCAAGCGCGTAAAAGTACTCCTGCATCGTCTATTCTCCACCAAAAACCTCGACGTTGGCGAACAAACAGGCCGGAGCGGCGTGACCCGTGCGCATGACCTGATTCGGTTCGCCCTTGCCACAATTCGGAGTGCCCATGACTTCCACGGTGTCGCGATTGCCGACCATCTTCAAGCTGCGCCAGAAGGTGGCTGAGATGCCTCGGTAGTTGGGGTTTTTCACCACGGTCGTGAGGCGACCGCCTTCGATCAATTGACCCCACTCGCAGCCGAACTGAAACTTGTTGCGTGAGTCGTCGATGGACCAAGAGCAGTTCGTCCGCATATAGATGCCGCGGTCGACGGCGGCGATCATCGCTTCCTGGCTGGCATCCCCCGGCTCAAGGTTGATGTTGGCCATGCGATCGATCGGGGGGCGGTTCCAACTCGAGGCACGCGCATTGGCGACCCCCGGCACCTTGGCACGGATCTGTGAGGTGCGCCCACCGAGGGCGCGCTGTAGGATGCCGTTCTGGATGAGGTATTCACGACGCGCTGGTTGGCCATCGTCGTCGAAGCCGTAGCTCACAAACTGCTCAGGGTTGGTGGGGTCAAAGGTGATGTTCAGCAGGTCCGAACCGTAGCGGTATGTCCCGAACATGTCAGGCGTCACAAAGCTCGTGCCCGCATAGTTGCGCTCATCGCCGAGGATGCGGTCGAGTTCCAGAGGGTGTCCGACGGACTCATGGACTTGTAAAATAACCTGGTCTGGCGCCAGCAACACGTCCATGACGCCCGAGGGGCAATTGGGCGCCACGAGCAACTGCAGCGCTTCCTGGGCAATGCGGGGGGCAGCGGTCCGGAAGCCGACGTGTTCGAGGACCTCTAGCCCACCCTGACGGCAGAAACCCCTGCCGCCAAAGGTGCGTGTCTGCGTCTCCGCCCCGGCGTTGGCCGTGGCGCTGAGCATGGGCACGAGATAGCGAAAGCGCTGCTCGACCCGGCCGCCGTCAGCTGTGAGGTAGAGCGTGTCCACCTCTGTGTACCACAGCGACGTTTCCCAATCGACGATACGGTCGTCGATCTTGAGCCGTGCGCACTCACCCCGTAGCAGGTCGATCTTCTCAGACAACGGCACACCGGGCCAGGGTTGGCGCTCCACACTGCTGTACTCACCGTGAGGCGGCGCGCCGATAAGCTGCGCAAAATCCACCACGCTCTGGCGGGCGCTCAATCTCGCCCAGTCGTGCGCCTGCTCAGCGGCACGGCGCAGGCCACTAAGGCTCAGGTCGCTGGTAGCAGCATATCCCATACCGCCGCCAGCGTAGACGGTCAGCATGGCGCCCATGTCTTCTGACGTGGCGACGGGCTGGAACACGTCTTGCCGGACGGCGAGGTACTCAGAGCGCTCTCTGACATAGCGCAGCGAGCAGAAATCCACCGGCGGCGCCGCCTGGCGGAAGCGTTCTGCGAGACGTGCATCCATGCCTCTCCTCCTTAAGGGGTTGGAGCTGGGAGATGCGTTTCCCCTCTCCTGCCAAAGGCGGCTCTATTGTGGGGTTCGAACCGTTGCATCATGGTACGATGCAATATTGACGGGAATATATTAAAGGGCTCAGGAGCTGCTGTCGAGGGGCATCATCTGCAGATCAGGCGTGTTGAAGGGCTCTGACTGTGCAAGCGCAAGCACTTAGGATCGTTTCCGGGTAAAAGCAGTCACGGCAGAAAACCCATGCCGACAGGCCTAGGCTGACCCACGGCGCAGTCTGGGGTCCAGGATGTCCCGCAACATATCACCAACCAGGTTGAAGGCCAGCACCGCAATCCTGATCGCCGGCCCAGGGACGACAGCCAGCGCTGGCACCCGTTCCATGCATTGCCGACCCGCACCGCGACCCAGGAAATGTTGGCGAGCTTTGCCCCAGCTGGCCCATTCTGCATGAGGGGCGTTGACACGATAGGACCATCCCGTTAGATTAAAGGTAGAGTCGTCAGTCTTCTGCTGCTCATACCTTGCGTGTGTCAGGCTGCCACAGACAAGGAGAGCGTCGATGAAGAAGAGGCACACGAGTTTCTCCGCAGCCCTCGAACATCCCGCCCTGCCCGTGCTCCCGGCCCGATCCCGCGTCCTAGTGCGACCGAACTGCTGATCCACCTCGCCGTCCCCCCGAGAGGATGCGCCTCCCCCATCCCACAGAAACCGTCATCGGCCAGGTGCAATCCCCCACGGCCTGCAGAGACTCCTTCTTAGGAAGCCTTCATCGGCGTCTGTGATGCCAGGAGGGAGTAATGTCGCACCGCAGTCTCAGCGCAGTTCTCACGTTTTTCCATGAGCCATGTGCACCGCCCCCGCTCGCGTCTAAGGAGGGACCTGGCCATGAAGGGGATAGCCAGCGCAGTACTCGTAGGCATGCTCAGCCTGACGGCCAGCGCCACGGAATGGTCTACACCACGAGCGTTCTCGACGATCCCTGTGGGACTTGCGGTGGCGGCAACCCCTGTCACACCGCCGGCCGGTCACGGATGGCCAGAGGTCGCGTGGCACATTGATTTTTCCGATTATGTCGAGGGATCGATTGAGGAGTGGCTCCAAGGCAAAGGATTCCAATTAGAACAAGGGGCTCAGGACCCTGATCTGCTGGCGTTATCTACCCATGAGGGCGCATTAGTGGTAGAAACGAAGGCGCCCGTGAAGGGATTTCTCGTCAAGCAGGACGTACCGCTGCAGAAGGTTTCGAAAGTCCGGATTCACTGGGGGATCATCAAATACCCGAAAAACGCCTCGTATGAGAGACACGTGCATAATGAAGCCTTAATGCTTTATATCTTCTTTGGGAAGGATAAATTCCCCAGTGGTCATGTTGCGATCCCTGCGCTGCCGTATTTTATCGGGCTATTCCTGGGCCAGGAGGAGCAACTCAATACACCTTACCAGGGACGATATTTTCGCGAGGGCGGACGGTTTGTGTCTGTCGGAAATCCCCACCCGCATGAAACGGTGATCTCTGAGTTCAACCTGATCACCGCGTTTCAAACCTATTTTGCAAAACATGACGTGCCCATGATTTCCGGCCTCACGCTTGGCATTGATACCTTCCGCTCCGGTGATGGGGGAAAAGCCGCAGCCTATATTCACCGCGTTGAATTCCTGGAATGATGCCCTACTGGAAGCATCAGAGGGCGGTAGGCCGTCCGTCATTATTAGGTAGCACGCTGCACGGAGGCTGTCACCGTTGAGGGGAGAACGTGAGGCTTCTCAAACGGGCGCCGAGTTCCCAGGTGGCGTCAGCGCCTGGGCCGTGCGCGCAGCGGCGGCCTGGCGGGCACCCCGCTGGTCCCACAAGAAGGCGCCCCTGCGGCGCGAAGGTTGTCCCCCAGATGAAACCCCTCCACGACTTGCACCGCCGTGTGGGCCCCCTAGCCGGCGGGTTGTACCACTCGTCCGTGCTACGAAGTCGCTTTAAACAATGCTGTCAGCTCGAGTCGGTTATTGGTCAGCCAGCGACTGTTGATACGAATGCGCTCGAGACATTGTTGCACTGTGCGCGCCGCCGAAGGAACCGGATGGGCCAGGAAGAATTCGGCGATCTCGCGTTCTTTCGCCAACGTCGTGAAGTGGCTGGTCACCGCCTCGATCAGCCGCATCAGCAGAAAACCACCGCCTCCGTAGCGGCGATCGAATTCTTCCCAATGCGCCTTCGCAAACTCCCAGGCCAACTCGCGCCCGTGCGGATTGGCCGCTACCCCCGCTACGACGCGAATGGTGTCTTGCGACCGCACCACCGGCGAGAGCGACAGTTCCAAGGCATCTCGCAGTAGTTCTTGGTGCCGGAAGTGGGTGAGGGCCGCCAGAGCGCGCAGCTTTTCCTCCTGCAGGGTCGCCCTGCGCTCCACCTCACGTAAGGCGTCGTAAGTGGAACGATCGCCGCCCAACGCCGCCAGATTCAATACGGTGCTACGCAGGTCTGGATGAACTGCCTGCAGGTCCCGCACATACCGATCGAAGCGCGACCGCGCCTCAGCGATGACCGAGACCTCCTCATAATGTCCGATCTCGTGCAGCACGATCCCCCGCAGCAAGGCGTCGAGGTGCGATTCATTGGGCTGCGGCTCCCATCCCAAATGCGCCACGATGGGCTGTAGCAGGTGGCGAGCGAAGGCATTAAACTGGGATGCAAACGGTTCATCAGCGACGATATTCCCGAGCCACCCGAGGCTGCCGGTCAGGTCGCTCCACACGGGATATTCGCGTTCCTGAGCATAGGCGCTGGCGAGCGACAGGAATTGCCTCGCCGGCAGGTATCCAGCCCGCATGAGCGCAAACGCATCAGCTGCCAGGCCCAGCCGCTCGACCGTCGGCAGTGTTTTGCTTTCGATGGCAGGCCGCGAGCGTTCCCACATATCGGCGCTATAGTTGACCCGGAAGAAGCCCGTGCGGCCAGCGTTGACGATGATCAAGGGGCCGTCACCGCGGGCGGGAACATTGACGGGCAACGGCACGACGACATGCCGCTCCTCGATGAGCGTCACGAATGGCCTCACGGTCGTGGCGCTCCTGGCTGTTACGGTCTTGACCGCCACCGGAATACGCCAGAGGGACGGGTCCGGCTCGCCGCGCTCAGGATCGTAGTCGTAGAAGAAACGACTCTGCCTCAGCGCCAACTCCAGAGGCTCATCCCGCTGAACCTCATGGCGTACTTCGACCACGGGATAGCCCGGTTGTTTGGTCCAGGTGTCCATGATCTCCTTGACCGGCTGGCCTGAGACCTGCGCCAGCGACGCCCACAGGTCCTCCGTACGAGCATTGCCATACTGATGCGCCGACAAATAATGCACGAGGCCGCGACGGAAGGTCTCTTCCCCGAGGAACTGCTCCAGCATACGAATAATAGCTGCGCCTTTGCTGTAGCTGATGGCATCGAATAATTCGTTGATGTCGTGGGGGGTCTTCACCTGGGCTTCGATGGGATGGGTATTCTTCAGCCCATCCAGGCTCATCGCCGGTCCCGTATCGGAGAAGATGAACTGCGTCCACATGTCCCATTCGGGGAAGAGATGGTCCACCGCCTTGTACTCGATCCAGGAGGCAAAACCCTCGTTCAGCCAGAGATCGTTCCACCACTCCATGGTCACGAGATTCCCAAACCACATGTGGGCGATCTCATGCGCGATAATGATGGCCACCCGTTGCTTCGTGGCGGCTGAGGAATGCGCCGGATCGACCAGCAAGGCCACTTCGCGATAGGTGATGGCGCCCCAGTTCTCCATCGCTCCCGCGGCGAAATCGGGAATGGCGATGAGATCGAGCTTCGGCAAGGGGTAGGGGATGCCAAAGTAGTTGTTGTAAAAGCTCAGCAGGCGGCAGGAAACGTCGAGGGCAAAACGTCCCTGCTCCTTCTTGCCCGGCGTGGTCCACACGCTGACCTGCGTCCCTTCAGCCTGGGCCTCCACACGCTCGAACTCCCCCACCATGATCGCGAGCAGATAGGTGGACATGATAGGGGATTCGGCAAAGTGCACCAGCTTTGTCCCCGACCCCTGAGGCGTTTCGCTGACAATAGGCATGTTGGAGATGGCCGTGAGGTGCTCGGGGATGACCAAAGAAATCTCGAACGTGGCCTTGTGTGCTGGTTCATCCCAGCAAGGGAAGGCGCGGCGCGCGTCGGGGGCTTCGAATTGCGTCGTCGCCATGACGCGCTTGGTCCCATCTGGGAGCGCGTACTCGCTGCGATAGAAACCGCGCAGCTTATCGTTCAGAATGCCGGTAAAGCGCATGCACAGTTGCATCGTGCCGGCGGGTATTGGCGCGGCGAACGTCAAGCTCGCCGTTTCCGCCTCTCCATCGGTCGCAATCGCCTGCGCTGGCGTTCGTTGTCCGTCTCGTAAAAGATAGGCTTCCTGAATTTCCAGCTCAGCGGCGTTGAGGACGATCTGCGAGGTCGGCTGACTGACCTCGATCTCGATGGTCTCCTCGCCGGCAAAGGTGAACACCGCCAGATCCGGCGACAACCTCAGGTGATATTTGACGGGTCGGACCTCGGCGGGCAGCAACGACGTAGCCACGGTGGACATCTGTCCCTCTCCTTCCATGAACGGATGGTCTGTCCGAACGTATCGTGTCCCTTGAAGTACACCCTTTCATCTTATGGCTTGAGGCCGCGCAGTCAATAGAAAAGGTGGCATGGTGGCAGGGGATGCCTCTTGCCACCGCTTCGACGGATACCCTATACTGAGGCGATCAAGGGCTTTTAATGCCCCGCCCCTGTTGTTCTCTTTCCCTCGGGGAAGGGCCTTCGCTTCTAGACTCTTCCTCTCTGAGTGACTCCATCCATGCTACGCCCTCCCGCGGGGAAAGGGGCAGGGGAGGGGAAAGGCAAAAGCAGTTGAATAGTCGGGGAGCGTCGATGAGCCAGCAGTCAAAGTCAGCCGTTGTTCTTCTGAGCGGTGGCCTCGACTCCACTACGACATTGGCCATTGCCAAGCACGAAGGGTTTCGGCTGCATGCCCTGACATTTCAATATGGGCAGCGCCATGCTATAGAAATCGCCGCCGCCCGACGCGTGGCCCAGGCCATGGGTGTCGAACGCCACGTCATCGTCGACATCGACCTCCGCGTCTTCGGCGGCTCGGCGTTGACCGACGACTTGGCGGTGCCGAAGAACCGAACTCAGGAAGCGATCGGCGAGGGTATTCCGGTCACCTATGTGCCTGCGCGCAATACGGTCTTTCTCGCCTATGCCCTGGCGTTCGCCGAGGTGACCGGGAGCGAGGATATCTTCATCGGGGCCAATGCGCTCGATTATTCCGGTTATCCCGATTGCCGTCCCGAGTTTATCCGCGCCTTCGAGGCGATGGCCAACCTGGCCACGAAGGCAGCGATAGAAGGACACCAGCGCCTGCATATCCATACACCCCTGATGCAATTCAGCAAGGCCCAGATCATTCAGCGGGGCCGAGAACTCGGGGTGGATTACGGCCTCACCCACAGCTGCTATGATCCCAGCCGCGATGGCACGTCGTGTGGCCAGTGCGATTCCTGCCTGCTGCGGTTGAAGGGTTTTGCGGAGGTCGGAGTGGCGGACCCGATTGCTTATCGCGACCTGCCCCAGCCAACCCGGTAAGGGGAAAGCAGCCGGGATTCGGTAAATTGTACTTGCCCTAGGTTCGCTTCTCGGTTGCGCGCCGTCCATTTTCCACGCACTTTGCCCGTCTCCATTTTGTAATTCTCCCATGCCCCTGTGTAACGTTAACCAGCCTGCGTTCACAGCTGAGCAGCTTTCGAACCTGAGGAAAAGTTACCGGGAAATAGACGTCCGCGATCACCGAAGCCTCTCCACTGTGTCATCCTACGCATTCCCGTTCATAACCCTTCGCCGTCGCTCGCCAAGCGCTCGACCTACTGTCCTGAGCTTGAGGCATGAGGACGCGCAATGGCATTCCTCTTGCTCAGGTGGCAAAAGGCTGCAAGCAGGAACGTCACGGCAAGGGGAAAGGCGTAGAGGTAATCGGTATTAGCCGCACAACAGGAGCCAAGCATCGTTAGGAGACGTGGGATGAACGCTCCGAACAGGCACCGCCATACGTGTGCGGCGCACGTTCGGGGGGAGAAAACTTGGAATAGGAGGAAGACAATGATCCGAGACAAGTGCGAAGCCCGACTGCTGCGAAGACTGGAAGAAAACCTCCAGACCACCGTCGTCGTTAAGTTAAAGAAGACCCCAGAGCAGGTCCGGATGCTCTCGATGGAGCCGGCACGATTAAGCATGTCCACGCAAGCCGCCATGAACTCCCTCAAAAAGGAAGCCATGAACAGCCAGGGGGAGATCCGCGAGTTCATCGACAAAGAGTATCGATCGTTCTTGGGAAGCCTGCGCGCCTTGAGTATGAGCCCCCAGAGGGAGAAACCCCTCGTCAAGCCGTTATGGCTGGTCAACGCCATCGGCGTGCGAGGCACCCCGGAGTTGATTGCCGAACTGGCCAAGCGGCCGGATGTGGAAGAGATCGTGGAAAACCAGGTCTTTTCGCTCCCACGTCGGTTTAAAGGGGAAGCCCAGGGCGAGACTGAAATGACCTGGGGGCTTCGGCGATTAGGGGTTGAGGACTTGTGGGCCTTGGGTTATAAGGGTGAAGGGATAAAGGTCGGGCATCTGGATACGGGTGTTGACGCCGACCATCCCGACCTCAAAGGCAAAGTCGCTGGTTGGGCTGAGTTCGACGCGAACGGCTTTGAAGTGCCCGGTTCGATTCCCCATGACACAGATACGCATGGGACGCACACCGCGGGCACGATCATCGGTGGGGCCACCAGTGGGATCGCGATCGGCGTCGCCCCGGAGGCCACACTCTATTCGGGCATGGTGCTCAACGGTGGCTCTGGCACGCTCCTGCAGGTCATCGCAGGGATGGAATGGGCCCTGGCGCAAGGGGTGGATGTCCTGAGCATGTCACTCGGCGGCGATGGCATCACCTCGGTCTTCGATGAAGCCGTTCGGAATCTCGCCGCGGCCAATGTGTTCCAATCCTACGCCATCGGCAACTCGGGGCCGATGGTGACCAGTGCTCCCGGTAACGTGCCGGAGGCATACTCCGTCGGGGCCGTGGACATCAACGATAGGATCGCCTCTTTTAGCGGCGGGGGGATCGTTTTCCGAAAGCAGGACCGTATCCAGCCTGACGGCTGCGCACCGGGGGTGGATATTCTCTCAGCCTTCCCTCGGGCCAACGGCAGCTATGCGCGGATCAGCGGGACCTCGATGGCCACCCCCCACGTCAGCGGCGTCGTGGCGCTGCTGAAGCAGGCGTACCCGCACAGGTCCGCTGTGGAGATCGAAAGCGCCCTCAATGCTACGGCGCTTGATTTGGGTCGCAGGGGGGACGACTCGCGATACGGATTGGGGTTAATCCAACCAAAGCTGGCCTTGGCCCTGCTCAACGGTGGCTCGTCCGTTGGATAGGATACGTGTAGAAGCATCCTGTGAGGCCGTCGCACCTGTCGGAAATTGTGGGGAGGGAGCATGGCCGAAAAGAGGAAGATCGAGGGGAACTTGGCAGAACAAATGGCTCCTTTGGAGCCAGACGAGGAGGTCGTCGTCATTGTGCGAATGCGAGAACCCCCTCGAGCCACCAGAGCAGGCGATCCGGCGGAAGGGGAGGTAGCCGATCCCAAGATAGTGGCGCAGCAAAGTCAGCGAGGCTTAATCGCCTTCCTTGATGATCAGATCGCTAAGGGAGTACCTATGAGGTATAAAAGCTTCTACCTCTTCAACGGGCTCTCCCTGCAAGCGCCAAAAAGGATCGTCGAGGAAATCGCTGAGCGCGAGGATGTCGCGACGATAGAGATCAATAGGGAGGTTCGCGGGGGCTGAAGAGGCAGGGGAGGCACTGTTGGCACCGGGGACATGCGTTCTCGGTGCCAACGCGGATTGATCACCCCAGCCAGGGTCCTCAGCAAAGATCCTACGTGGTCCCCATGACACCGATGCTCACGATCGGTCAGCTGCACGATCGGAAGGCCGTCAGGTCGATAGCGGCGATCGAGCTCCCCCCAATTCGCGGGCAAACCCGCAAAATCGCCCGCTCTTTGCTGGCCATGACGCGGTCGACTTTCTGTTTGAACCGTCCATACCATAGCCCAAAGCCCCTTGTGACGGCGAGCTACAGTCTGGTGAGCTCGGCGCTGACCTGCCAGAGGCGCTCGGCGGCCGCACCATCGTACGAGACTTGCGACGAGCGCACGGCCTTTTGCTTCACGAAATACTGCCCAGTGATGCCCTTAACCTCCGGGGAACTCGCCAGATAGATGATCGTCTGGGCGCCTTCCTCTGGGCTGATGGCCGCCAGTTGCAGCAAGATACGGAAGAGTACCGCGGTGATGCCGCGGTTATCCCTGCCAAAATTCGTTGCCACAAAGCCAGGGTGCAAGGCGTTCGCCTGGACGCCTGTCCCCTCTAGCCGCCGTACCAGCCCATGGGTAAACAGGATGTTGGCGAGCTTCGAGCGCGAATAGGCACGCCAACCGGTGTAGCGGTGCTGCCCCTGCAAGTCCGAAAAGTCGAGTCGTGCGCGGCGGTGGGCCTCCGACGAGACGTTGACGATGCGGCCTGAGTCGGCGGCTTTCAAGGGGTCGAGGAGAAGGTTGGTGAGCAGGAAATAGGCGAGATGGTTGAGAGCGAAGGTCATCTCGATGCCGTCCTGGCTGAGCTGTCGCCGGCTGAACAGCGCTCCGGCATTGTTGATCAAGACATCCAGGCGCGTGAAACGGTGTTGAATCTCACTGGCCAGCTGCCGCACCTGCGCCTGGACTGATAGATCGGCGACCATCAATTCGACCGCCGAGTTGCCCGTCTCCTGCTGGATTCGGCTCACGGTAGCGGCGCCGCGCTCAGGGTTACGGGCGACAACGATGAGCGTCGCGCCCTGGCGAGCCAGAACCTGGGCGGTGACCAGACCAATGCCGGAGGTGGCTCCGGTGACCACGCAGACTTTGCCATGCATCAGATTGGCGGGGTGTGCCATGTCAGCTGTCCCTTATCGTGGATCGTCATTTCGTCCCTGACGAATGGGCCGAAACCAGCCGTCTAGACGATTCGCCTGTGCTACCTTCACGGCGAGCAGTGGCTCATGTGCGCTTGATCCCATGCCCTCGAACGTCGCAGCTGTATCAGATACTCCTACGATAGCACTCTTCAGCCCCCCCTTGCATGCCTTTAGGTGGACCTGCATCAAAGCCGCGGCGCGGGGCGGAATGCTTTTGTCCCGTGGGCACGAAACCGGTCGATTTGGGAGTTCCCCACGATCGAACCCTGCGAGTCAATGACTGTGGCCTTCTGCATGTACGGTCATGCCCCTCTTAGGGTATACTGACGGAATCTTTGGCGCAGTGGAGAGGTGAGGGCTCACTATCGCGGCACAACCGTTCATTGATCTCTAGGGGAGATGTCGATGATCCGACTGTTGAACACCCTGTTCGTGGCTATCCTGCTCACCAGCCCGGTTTATGGGCAACATCAGCAGAGCACTCTAGACAAGATCAAGACGACGAAAACGCTCAGCCTGGGTTACCGTGAATCTTCCTTCCCCTTCTCCTATGTCGGCGACGACAAAAGACCTACTGGTTACTCAGTCGATCTCTGTACCCGTGTCGCGGCAGGCCTTCAACAACAGCTCAGCCTCGCCGATTTGGCCATTAAATGGGTCGTTGTCACACCAGAGAATCGCCTCGCGATGGTCGCCAATGGCACGGTCGACCTCGAATGTGGCTCGACCACCAACACCCTCTCCCGCCAGGAGCAGGTGGATTTCAGTTTCATGACCTTTGTCGACGGCGGGAGTTTGCTTGTGGGCAGCAACGCCAACATCAATCGGCTTTCCGACATCGCCGGCAAACGGATCGCGGTGGTTCCCGGCACCACCACCGAGAAGGTGATGGCGGAGGCGCTGCGAAAAGCCAACCTCACGGCCCAGATGATCAAAGTGAAGGAGCATGCTGACGGCATCGCCGCATTGGAAAATGGCACTGCCGACGCCTATGCTTCGGATCGGGTGATCTTGATCGGCTTAGCGATGACGTCCAAGGACCCCGCCAAATGGGCCATCGCCGACCAATATTTCTCCTATGAGCCGTACGGCCTCATACTCCGGCGCGGCGATCCCGACTTTCGTCTGGCGGTAAATCGCGTGCTGGCGCGCCTGTATCGCTCCGGAGAGATCATTCCGGTCTACGAGCGCTGGTTTGGATCGTTCGAGCGTACGAGCAATCTCCTCCAAGCCATGTATCTCCTGCACAGCCTGCCCGAGTGACAGCGCTTCAGGGATATTCTGCACGGCCTGACCCGGGGAGCCATGCCCTGTGTCAGCTCACTAGCACCTTCACCGCGAGGCCACGGCATGAGGTGGCGTAGCCCAAGGCTTCCAAGGCTTCGAAGCGCCTGGATACGCTCGTACGCACGGGGCGGGCGTCTGGTAGATTTCTCAATTTGCCAAAGCGAGATGACAGGAGTAGAATGCCGCGGGATGCTGATGACAGGAGGCCCGAGCGATTCCGACCCACCTGACCTCCCGAGGTCTCCCGCATTCCGTTATCATCAGCATCTGATACCCCGCGGCTTCTGTGTTCGTCGTGATCGATGTCGGACGCGGGATAATCTGACCTACCACGGAGGAGAACGCCATGGCTCAGGCATCCTTAGGCAGGAAAGCAGCAGCGGAATTCATTGGCACGTTCTGGTTGACCTTTGGTGGGTGTGGAAGCGCCGTGTTGGCGGCGGCCTTTCAGACGGGGGGTGAACCCAGACTGTTGTTGGGTATCGGGCTGCTGGGGGTATCGTTCGCCTTTGGCTTGACGGTGCTCACGGGGGCCTATGCCTTCGGCCACATCTCGGGGGGCCACTTCAACCCTGCCGTATCATTTGGCTTGTGGGCAGGAAAGCGCTTTCCCGCGTCCGACTTGGTGCCTTATATCATTGCACAGGTTGCAGGGGCGATCGTGGCGGCCGCGATTCTGTACCTGATCGCCAGTGGCAGGGAGGGGTTTAGTCTCGCTGGTGGCCTGGCCTCCAATGGATACGGCACGCTCTCTCCGGGCAAGTATGCGCTGCACGCCTGTTTCGTGGCCGAAGTCGTCTTGACCTTTATGTTCTTGATGGTTATCCTTGGGGCGACCGATGCGCGCGCCCCGGCGGGCTTTGCACCGATCGCGATCGGCCTTGGCCTGACGCTGATCCACCTGATCAGCATTCCGGTCACCAACACGTCGGTTAACCCTGCCCGCAGCACCGGACCGGCGCTGTTCGCGGGCGGTGGTTACATCGGGCAACTGTGGCTGTTCTGGGTGGCGCCGATCCTGGGGGGAATCATCGCTGGGGTCGTCTATCCGGCAGTGGCGGGCGAATCGGGTGCCGGTACCGAGAGGGTCTCCAGAGCAGCCTGAGAGGCGAAGGAGGTGAGGCGGTGCGTCGCAATTTATTCATGCTGATGCTGATGATGTCGATCGGGCCCGTGTGCGCCCTGGCCGCTACCCCGGACCATTTCCGCGTGCGCAGCACCGCCGATCTGATCGAGATCTGCTCGACCCCGGCTAATGACTCCATGTACCCTGCTGCCCTGAGCTTCTGCCACGGTTTTGCGGTCGGAGCGTACCAGTATTACCGAGCTTCCGTGTCTGGACCCGAGGGCAAGCCGTTCGTCTGCCTCCCAGATCCTCCCCCATCGCGGACAGAGGGGTTGCAGATGTTCGTGGCATGGGTGCGCGAAAATTCACAACACCTGGGTGAACCGGCGGTCGAAACGCTCTTTCGATGGCTGGCGACCACGTGGCCTTGCCGCAAATGACCGCGAGTCGGACAGTACCGGCGAGTGGTTAGAGGACGCACCCCGCCCGGCAAGCAAGCCCGCAAAATTCTTCGGGGGCAAGGTTCGGGCGGGATGAGATCGTAGTGCGCGCGATTTGGTGGGGGTTAGACGATGCGAATTTTGGCTTTAGGCGTTGGAGTGTCCGCGAATCATGTCCACGGATTTGGACGATTTATGGCTCTTGGCCGAATGGCATGAAGTTAGGTGTAAG
>Ga0081538_10002212_pt1 | contig 19279 bp, 12 predicted proteins | sample TabmetS5T2R1_FD_71022 | JGI IMG/M metagenome (GOLD analysis project Ga0081538, IMG submission 71022) | Tabebuia heterophylla rhizosphere microbial communities from the University of Puerto Rico - S5T2R1 | ecosystem: Host-associated > Plants > Roots > Rhizosphere ... | reverse complement strand
GGGCTGGCCCGGGTAACGTTGATACCAGTCTGCAACCAAGACCTGCTCGACCCCGGTCATCACGTTACCGTTGGCCTGAAGCCGTGACAAACGCGCGCTCACTACGCAATTGTCGGCGTTCGCCGCCGGGCATGAGTCCCCCCATGTCGGAGCGTTTCCACCGATGGGGCCGTCGTAGGTATAGAGAACGTAGACATAAGGCATGGTCGGAAAGTTCGGGTCGAGAGCCATGCCAAGCAGCCCGCTCTTGCCGAAGTTGTAAACCTTCACGCGCAGATCGGCGAAGACGGTTGGGGTCATGTCGGAGAGGTTATCGAAGACTTTGATCAGTCCGCTTTTCTCGGCTACGAAGACGCGACCATCGGAAGCAAACTGCACGACAGTCGGCTCGGTAAGTCCGCTGAATACCACCTGTTCACTAAAACCCGGAGGCAGGATTTGTGCGCCCGACTCGTTAACCCAAACCAAAACAAGCCATATTATCCCCACCACCAACATCCACTTGCGGCATCCTAAAAATCCGGCTCCGTTTACTATGACCGAGGCTCCGCCAGCTGTGACCTCATGCGCCATGAAACTTCTCCATCGAAGCAATCAATGATGACAAACGTCTGTGCAGTTGACAGCGGACAAATTTCTCGCATGACTTTCGCCGAGCCGCCTGTGTTTCTTGAATACGGAAACCGAAAGACGAACGTGATTCCTGTCCACGCTTTCTTTTCAGAATCGAACTACCTTTGACAACGATGTCTACTGAACATCTTACCCACTGGAATCCCGCGGAAGAGTTCCTTCCATGAAATTAATCGCAAGGCCAACCGGGGGGTCGCGGGATTAGAACCAGGCCCCGGTATGGAGTTCAGGTCAGCCGTCAAGCAAAATGGAAACCATTACCAAGGTAGCCACATGAATTCATACAACGCGCTGAAATATCGATAGCTTTCTTCCATCGCGGTAGAGAAAAAAACAGGCATACGACCGCGGCAATCGGAATCCGGTGCCCGATGCCACGCGGTAAACTAGAAAATAAGGGCAAAAACTGCATTGAATTGAAAATAATCTCCGCGGGATGTGAAAACCGTCCTCGCTACAAGGCTGGAATACGCGGTGCAACTGGCGTTGACAGCAACGGACTCAATGGGAGACGTGACTGGATCACGCAGAGCTGGTGAACTTCGTCGAGAAACTAGCAAAGACTGAATTACTTGGTAAACCACCGAGATGATCGCCAGCCACGCGCAACCATGCAGCCTTGACAACTCGGGCGCCAGCTGACTAGCGTATCGGCAGTTCAGCGGTTACGTCCAATCAGGAGGGAACCCATGACAAACACGAAGAAAGTAGTGGACGCAGATACTCACATTTCCGAGTCTGAACCGATGTGGGAGCTATTTGATCGTGAGATGTACAAGCGCAGACCGGTTTTGGTCTCCGTTCCCGACGATACTCTTTATGGAGAGCGGAATGCGTTCTGGCTGATCGATGGAAACATTTTTCCAAAACCGGCCGGCAAGGGGGGCTTCAACTTGATCACACCTTCGGCCGCCAAACGCCAGCAGGTGAGAACCGATATCTCAGTCGGCTGTCGCGACCTGACCGATCCCGAAACGCGCCTCAAAGACATGGACCGACTGGGCTTTGACGTTCAGGTAATCTACCCGACGTTGTTTCTCATCTATCTCACCGATGACGCCGCCCTCGAAATCTCGTTGACGCGCGCATACAACCGCTTTCTCGCCCAAGCCTGCGCCAAAGCAAATGGCCGCCTAAGGTGGGTAGTCATTCCACCGCTTCGATCCATTGAAGAATCGCTAAGAGAAATCCGTTGGGCGAAAGAAAATGGCGCCGCTGGAGTTTTCTTCAGGGGTATCGAGGGCAATCTGACGTTGGACAACCCGTACTTCTTTCCTGTCTACCAGGCAGCGAGCGACGTCGATCTGCCGATCTGCATTCACCAGGGGTCCGGCAGTCCAACGTTCATCAACTTTTTCAATCTCGAACGAAACCGGCAATGGTCTCACTCCGCGGTGCTGCCGCTTTTCGCCTTCAACGATATCGTCAACAATAAAATCCCGGAATTGTTTCCACGTTTAAAATTCGGCTTCATCGAATCCTACGGCAGTTGGGTTCCTTATCTGCTGCATTCGTTCAAAAGACAATTCCGCGGCGAGTGGAAGTACTCAACGAGCGCGGATCTGTTCCGTGACTATAGACTCTACGTGGCCTGCGAAACCGAGGAAAACCTTCCCTTGCTGGCCGAGTGCATTGGCGAAGATAACCTGCTGATCGGTTCCGACTACGGCCACAACGATCCTTTCGAGCAACGCGATTTCTTACCGGTCCTGCGATCTAAAGAAAATGTCCCGGGCCGGATCGTCGAAAAAATGGTGCGCGACAACCCCTGCGCTTTTTACGGTATTAACTGATTGAGGAGCACCGATGGTCAGGGTGAGGATTTCTGGAAGCCAACGATCAAGTGATAGCCGTTCAAACCCCATTGCGTCGAGACTGATCTTGGTGCTCGCAATAGCCGGTGGCTTGCAAGGACTACCCAAGGAAGCCGCCGGCCTGGAGACGGTCAACCTAGCCCTGACAAATAGAAACTTTCAAATGGCCCTTTATCCTATCGCTCAAGAGCGAGGTTATATGCAGGAGGAGGGCATCGACCTTAGGCCCGTCCTGGTGAGATCAGAACTGAGTATCCAGGCCATGGTCGCGGGAAGCTTTCAATTCAGTATGGCTGGGACCATGGGCCTCGTTAGCGTTGCCAAGGGAGGTGCGCCCCTCAAAGTTATCCTTGCCACCAACGATAAAGTACTGAGCTGGATTCTCGGCAAGCCGGAACTGACGAGCTTGAAGGATCTTAAGGGAAAACGTGTTGCCGTCAGCGGTGTGACTTCCGCGACCACGATCATGGCCAAGCAAGTCTTGGCCAAACACGGTCTTGACGTTGAACGGGACCTGTCTTTTATCAACACCGGAGGGACTGGCAACTCGATACGAGCCCTGATGGCAGGATCAGTGGACGCCATCGTTGCTTCGGCCGGTGAGCGCTATGCCGGCCGCCCCCACGGTTTTCGCGAGCTGGTTTTCGTCGGTGATGAAGTAAAAAACTCCTGGGGAACGATGGCCACCACGGATCAACTGATCCAAGAGAAGCCGAAACTTGTTGCGGGTATCGTAAAAGCTTCACTCAAAGCCCTGAGATTTATCCACAAACAACGGGAGGCGACGATCGCAACTGCTATGAAATTCGCTGGCCTGGACAAGAACCTCGCGACCCAGATGTACGATGAATTGGTGGGAACGTTCACCCAGCACGGTATCGTCGACGAGGAAACACAGCGCAACGACATCGAAATCATCCGGCAGATCACTAAGACGACAGAACCTATTCCGATCCAACGGGCTTACGACTTCCGCTTCGCCCGCGAAGCCGACCGGCAGCTCACTCAATCAGGCTGGCGTCCGTAGACGCTTGCGCGCCAGGAAATCAGAAGAACACATTCGACGCACGACCCGAGACTCGAAACCCATGCGCAGCATTAGGGCTTCCAACCCGCCCTGTTGAGCTGCTGATCGGCTTCCTGCGCAAAGCTGAAATCGTAAGCCCTGGCGTTGGGCAAGGTTTCGTTGGTGTTGGCAACCTGACGAATAATGGCGAGATCGTTTCGCTGGGTTTCTTCGTCGACCACACCGCTGCGCGTGAATGTGCCAATGATATCATTGTAAACGCGGCTGGCTTGTTCCCGCGAGACACCGGAAAATTTTACCATCGCGGAGATTGTACCTTCTTTATCCTGACGCAAATAGCGCAGCGCCTTGATTGTTGCCCGGACGAAGCCGCCGACCATTTTGGGATTTTCCTTGATGAGTTTGTCCGTTGTCGCCAGCGTGCCCCAGGAATTCTTCACTTCGTTGCCCATAAAGAACATCTCGCGCATGCCCTTGTCGAGCGCCACATAGCGTTGTTCGACGCTGAGGATCGCGGCATCGAATCCGCCGCCCAATAGCGCCGTGAGCTGGTTACCTTGCCCCACATCTAGGTAAATGACGTCCTTGTTGCCATCCAGACCATGCTTCGTCAGAACCTGTTTAATCATGAATGTCGCGATGGCGGCTACCCCCGTTGTGGCGATCTTCTTGCCTTTGAGCTCCTTGGGGCTGGTGATCTCGGGCCGCGTTACAAACCATTGAAGCACCCGGTCGTTGGTTGCAACGATGACCTTAAGCGGCGTGTTGCCGCGAGCGATGCTGACCAGCGCGCTGCTACCCGCGCCGGTGAACTGCACATCGCCGCCGAGCATCGCCTGGATGCTGGTCGTCGGAGCGACGAAAATGACTCTTTGGTCCAGCCCTTCCTCCTTCATGTAGCCTTTTTGCTGCGCGACGGGATAGATCACCATTTGAAAGCTTTTCGAAGGAATCGCCATGTTGACGGTCTGGAGGGATTGAGCGACGACGAGCTTTGGATAGAACAGTTGCACGCACGCGACCAGTGCAGCCGCTAAAAAACCGGCGAACAAAATTCTGCGGACTTTTTTACTCGAATCGTTCGGCATTAGTCATCTCCCTCACCCTACCCTCCCTCGCGACGAGGGAGAGGGTAAAGAAGGAGAAGCACGACAGCAATCCAGTTGCGCTAATTCAACGGATAAAGGAGTTTCGGATTGTCAAAGAAGATTTTATCCGTGAGCGCCGACGGGATGTCTTCACGCGCGCGCATGGCGGCCACGAGCTGGCGCTCCTCGGATGGATCTTGGTGACCGTAGTCGGAGCCGATCACTAAGTGGTCCTCCCCGGTGTACTCCGAGATATACTTGACGTCTTCGTCCGCCTCGCAGGCGACAAAAATCCGATATTCGCGAAACATGTCCTTATCCGAAGAGAATTTCCACTTCTCGCGGAATAATCTCTTGAGAATATGCATCATGAACGGCACCCAACCGGCGGACGCTTCGATGAAACCGAACTTGAGTTTGGGGAACTGCTCGGGAATTTTATTATGGATCAGATCGCGAAACGCGAACAGCGGCTGCACTCGACTGTGGCCGAAGGTGTGGTTGCGTTCGACGTCGAAAAGTTTGAGAAACAGCGGGCAGCCGGCGCCGGTATGAATCAAGATTGGCAAGTCCGCGTCACTGGCGGTTTGGTAGATCGGATTGAAATAAGGATTGTCCAAGGTCCGTTCGCCCTCGATGCCGCGGAAGAAAACGCCGACGGCACCGTTGTCCTTGCCCCATTTTATTTCTTTCACCGATTCTTCCACCGAGTGAAGCGGCGGCACTACCACCCAGCGCATGCGGCTGCCACCCCTAGCGCACGCCCGAGAAATGAAGCGGTTGTAAGCCCGCGCCATAGCGATGTCTAAAGCTGCATCGTCGGTGACATAGATTAAGAATAAGGTCGGAAAAACGACCTGGGTATCGACTTGAAGCCTGTCCATGTCGTTGAGGCGGCTGGAAATGTCGGTCATTTCCCGGCAGCCGATGGCGATATCGCCCCGGGCAGATTCGAGCTTGGTCGCAGAGGGTGTGATAAGACGAAAACTGCCTTTGCCGTTGGGCTTGGGAAAAATATTGCCGTCGATGAGCCAAAAGGCATTGCGCGGGCCGTAGAGCGTATCTTCCGGTCCTTTTAGCAGCACCGGGCGCCGGTTGTACATTTCTTTATCTATCATGTTCCACATCGCCTCGGACTCTGAAATGTGGGTATCTGAATCAATTATGCCTGCCATAAAACACCTCCGGTCGTTTGATTCTGTTTTTCATTGTTCACCGTGCTTCCCGCGTCGAGATATAGCAGGAATCTGCCCACTGGGGTAGTCGCCTGGAACGATTGCTTTGTGCCACAGGCTACTCCTTAAGACCGCCGGGCACGATCCATTCTGAAGCCACTTGTCGGGCTCCCGGCGTGTCCGGAGCCACCTGAGATAGAAGTTTCTCCAGGTGTTTGAAATCCACGGTCAGCTCATCGTCCATGCAAACGACATAGTCGTCAAAGGTCTTGGCGGCAAAGGCCGGTGAGTGACCGAACTTTCCCTGCAACATGCGCAAAGTCTCGGCGCGATGAGTTTTCATATGACGGATTCCCTCGCGGTGAGCTTGCAGAAATGTAGAAAAATCTTTTTCTCTGTCGCGCAGCAGCGTCGCCGTCGTTTCTATTGAAATGGGCAGCGGATCATCGACGACATCGGGCCAGCCAGTGATTCTTTTAAACCCTCTTTCTTCAGCCCAAAAGCCGTAGGGTCGCGGCAGTAAAGCCGCGCTGGCTTTTCCGCCAATCAAGAGATTGAAAGCTACCACATCGCTGTTAGGCAATTGCAGCATCAGATCTTCGCCGACGATGAGTCGTGCCCGTTCGCGAAATGTCTCCGCTATCGGCGTGTTTCGTGAAGGACCTTCCCGGCAAACGATAGTTTTCCCTTTGAGATCTCTCAGATCTCGAACTTCAGGACTGGCAAGTAGATAGTAAGGACAACTATTCATCGCGCAACCGAGAATCCGGGTCGCTCTGGAATCGAGAAAGTGTTGCAACGATGCTCTGCCAACGACAAAAGAGATCTGCGCGCTGCCGTCCGCAAGCCTGCGATAGCGCTCCTCGGTCCCCTGCACATGATTCCACGATACCTCCAGACCATGCCTTTGGTAGATCCCGGCCTCCAACGAAAGATGGCCGGAAGGATCACGCGCAAACTTACCTGCGGTGCCTTCGAGATGGCCATACATTATGTTGAGTTGAACCAGGCTCATGTCCGATCCCCATCGACTATTTCTATATTACGCCTTCATGCAGTGCACAAACGACCAACGTCGCTGACACCGGGGGTGTTTTTTAACGCAATCCAGGAAGCGACTGAGGTCGCCTTGACAAGTTTGCTCCGAGAAGAATAGAGTCAATTCAACTAATCCATAAGGAGGTCAAAAATGAAGGTCTTGGATGTTTTTGATATGGCCAAGGAGAGGAGGAAAGGGCAACGGCGGATGGATCTATTCAGGAGGGAGAATCTCGACACCTGGATTCTTTATTTTCCTCCCGGCGACGTGCAGCGCATGCACAACCATCCTTCGGATCGGACGTACTACGTGCTTACAGGGAAGGGGATCATGAAAGGTCTCAACGAAACCCACGAGCTTTCAGCGGGTCAGATTATCAGCATCCCGGCCCACGAATATTATGAAGGATCGAATCCCTACGACGAACCGATGATTCTCCTGGGCAACAGCCATAAAGCTACGGCGGAGGATGTGGCCAAAGCCGGTGGACAGCGCAATGAGATCGATGAAAAGACTGGCAAGAGAATTATCTACCAGCATGGCGGTGGTCAAGATCAGGGCGTGCTGGCAGACTAACTACCGAACTGTGCCTCAATTTTTAGGCAAGCCCGGCCCGGGGTGACCCGGCCGGGCTTTATGCGTATTGATCGTCCATCGTCAACAACAATCGCTTTCTGAAATTCCATGGATGACGTCATAGAAAAACCTGCGATTAAAAGCGTAATTCGGTTGCGCATCAATCCCGGGTCTATTCTGGTGGGACTGGCGATCGCCGTGGTCGCTTATCTCACCCTCCTGCCGCTATTGATGCTCATCTACGGCAGCCTGCAAAGCGGCCAGCCAGGCGAGGCGGCGGACTTCACGTTAAAAAACTACCTCACGCTTCTCGGCAAATGGCGGCTGGTTCCGGCCTTTCTTAATTCTCTCGTTTTCAGCTTCGGAGCGAGTTTTCTGACATTCGCTGGCGGGCTCTACCTTGCCTGGATGACGGAAAGGACCAACGTGCCCTGGAAGGGCGTACTCTACGCCATGATCTTGGTTCCGATGGTTGTTCCCGGGCTTCTTACGACGGTGGGTTGGATCATTTTGTTCAGCCGTCGCACCGGGATCGTCAATATCATCGCGACCCAATATCTGGGATTCGAGCAACCCCTTGAAATCAACAACATGCTGGGGATGATTTGGGTCTTGGGGGTGGACCAGATCCCGCTTGCGTTTCTGTTGCTTGCGGCCGCTTTGCGTTCCATGGACCCGTCGCTGGAAGAAGCGGCGATGGTCGCCGGCTCCGGCATCGTGCGCACCACATTGCGCATTACGTTGCGCGTTCTCTTGCCGGCGATCCTAGCGGTCTGGATGATCACGTTTGTCCGGGCGATTGAAAATTTTGAAGTGCCGGCATTGATTGGCATGCCCGCGGGGATTTTGGTTTTCTCGACAGAAGTCTACCTGGCAACCAAAACCACGCCCACCGATTTTGGCTTAGCAAGTAGCTTCGGTATCGTTTACCTGGCGATTACCGCGTTGGGCATCTTCTTGTATCTCAGATTGACGGCCATGTCGGAGCGTTTTGCCACAATCACCGGCAAAGGCTACCGTCCGTCTCCGATCAATCTCGGTCGCTGGCGATTGCCGTTGGCCGCACTCAACATTCTGCTCTGTGTTATCGTTTTTTTTCTCCCTATTCTGGTCGTCGTGTGGTCTTCCTTCCTACCGTTTTACATGCCGCCTTCAGAGAAAGCCTTGGCCAGCCTCACCTTTGACAATTATACGAAGCTTTGGGAATTTCCGCTGATCCAGCGCGCTATGTGGAACAGCTTCATCCTCGGCGTGTCCAGCTCGACGATCACGATGCTGCTCACGGCAATCATGGCCTGGATCATCGTGCGGACCTCCTGGCAGGGCAAAGGTTTGCTTGACTTTATGACCTTCAGCCCAATCGCCGTTCCCGGTTTGGTTATGGGTATTGCGATCCTTTGGCTCTACCTGATAGCGCCCGTGCCGGTTTACGGCACGCTTTGGATTCTCTTGATCGCTTATGTCACCAAGTATCTTCCTTACGGCATGAGGGCGTGCTCGTCTTCGATGCTCCAGATCAAGAAGGAGCTGGAGGAAGCGTCGGAAGTTAGCGGCGCCAGTTGGCCCAGAACTTTTTCTCGGGTCATCCTGCCTCTCTTGGCGCCGGGTTTTGTTGCTGGCTGGGTTTTCGTCGTAACCCACTCCTTTCGCGAGCTGGCCACCTCGATTATGCTTTACCGGAGCGGGACAGAAGTGATCTCCGTTGTGCTTTTTGAGCTGTGGGAAACCGGACAATACCCCCAGCTGTCAGCCCTAGGCATGGTTCTCGTGGCCATCCTGGTAGCCATTAGCCTTTTGGCGCGGGCGATTGGCGGAAGATTTTCTATCCAGCAGGTATAACCCGGATTATTCGCTGTACGAGGAAAGCGCGACAGAATGTAGAGCGAGGCGAGGAGTAAGCCTCGGAGCGAGCGGGCACTGAGCGTAAAGGAAGGCTGACTTAGTTGGCCTTTGGCTCAAAGCTCGCGTTTCTTACCCCAGAGTATGCTTCACCCCTTCAATTTGCAGGCCTCCTCAAGGTAGAGGCCTATTGCCCGCGACCGGAGAGGCTTGCTCCTCGCTTCCTTACCCGTAATACTATGGGCTAGCCGGCTAGCTCTTTCAGCGGAGCTGCTTTCGAATAATGATCTCTTCGATCAGCTTGTAACCCTTGTCTTTTACCTTGGGCATGTGCTCATGGCCCATCATCAGCATCCGCACTCCTTTTTCTTCCAGGTTCGAAACCTCTTCATACGCCGCTTTGGCCCCTTTTCTGGCCGGCAGACTGCCTGCCTTGGCAAGCACCGCAGCGCCTTCGGCACTCAGGACATAGTCCATATAAAGCGCGGCGGCGTGAGGGCTCTTCGTGCTCTTGGCGATTCCACGATGGCTTCCCACGGATGCTGGCGACGGATTGGTAAAATTCATTGCCAGAGGGCAGCCCTTGTCATGCTTCATCTGCGCGACTCGCGCGGCATAAACCTCGGCAGCAATTTTGATTTCGCCGCTGCACAAGAGCTGCACTTGTAAGGTATGACCATTGCGAGCCACCGTACCGTTGCGCATCAACGACTTCATGTACTCGGCGGTCTTTTCCTCACCCCACTCGAGCAACCAGGCGAAGACCGCCTGTTCCGGTTCGGTGTCGATCGAAACCTCGTTCTTCCACTTCGGATTGAGCAAATCCTGATAAGTCTTGGGAGCTTCCGCCGGCTTGACCAGGTTGGTGTTGTAACCAATCACCAAGAGCGCATAGTCGGACGCGTACCAGAATCCGTTCTTGTCCCAGAAGTTGTTGGCATAGAATTTCTTTTCGGGCGTATCGTAGCGAACCGTCACCCCCGCTTTTAACAGTTCCTCGATGTAGTCAAAATCAACTCCAACGACGTCGGCCTGAAGTTTTCCGACTCGATGCTCCAGCAGGATGCGATCCAATCCCTTGGCTCCCTGGAGCCGCGTCGTATCGATCTTGACGAATGGATATTTCTTGGCGAAGCCGTCTTGATAGGCCCGAATACTTTCGAGACCGGTATTGGAATAAACCGTCACGCTTCCCTCTTTCTTCGCCCCTTCTTCCAGACGTTTTTGTCTTTCATTGGCGGGAAGCTTATTGATGCCTGAAAGTACTTCTTCGACGGTCGCCGATTGAGCGGAAGTAACAAACGCAGCCAGCCATGCGCCGGCCAGAAACCCGCTGAACACACGAGTGATTTTCATAGGTCCTCCCGGATAATGCTTTAATGATCGTTTACTGCCGCGATCTGGCTATCCTAATTAGCAGGGGTCATCAAAAAAGACAAAGCGTTTGATGGCGGTGCTTCGGCGTTGCTCGACCGGCGCGAGAAACTCTAAAACATCCGCTGGGATGCTCCTTAGTCAGCCTAAGGCTTCAGGCTTGCTGCAGGCTTTGGCTGAGGCGCAAGTGGATGCGCCGGACACGTTCCACCTGTCCTTTGGCAGGGAAGCGCTCGTAAAAGCCCTCGGCGCGAAATTCCCTGGACAATTCCGCCCACGGCCGCATGGCGCGGACAAAAGCCGTGGCGTCGCGTTTTTCCTCCCAGGCCTGAACGAGCCTGCGGTTTCGGATCAGTTCACCGAACACCCGCAGGAGCGCTTTGAGCGTCACGTCCCGAGTAAACATGTACCGTTCATTGTCGCCCCAAACGGAATTCATGACTTCCCGTACCGCCTTCAAATAGTCGCGGATCAGGGGATAAACACGGTCGGCGCGCAGTTGAAAGCGCTCGTCGAAGAATTTGCGGTTTGACTGCACGACTTTGTGGATCTCGTTAAATAACTCCGATTGGAGAATCCATTTCTCCTGGCGGCTCCGCCCGCCCAATCGATTGATGCGATAGCGCAACGGCGAATCACTTTCCTCATACAGCAAATTGACGACCTTTGCCGCGAATTTTTTCTCCGGCGTCTCCCAGGAAACGCGCTCGTAAAGATCCACTAGGTGCGATTTGTTGATTCGGGTGTGGGTCGAGTTGATGATGACGAACATCTCGGTTGCAAAGTCGGCACTCTTGCCGTCGAACACGACGCAGGGGACCTCGACTTGCTCGGCCAGTTCCGGATACTTCTGGCGAAAGAAATGGAGCGCCGCCAACCGATGTTGGCCGTCGATGATAAGAAACTTGCCATCCGCCTCGCTTAAGAATCCGATGTTTTCGGATAGGTCCGAGCGACGAAATCGCAAGGTTTCATCGGTAAAAAGAAGAATCGTTCCGGGTACCAAAGGTTGGCTTACCGCCGTTTCGTAAAAGTTTACGATCTGGCGGATTTTTCTGCGGTTGAGCACGCGCTGAAATGATTTTTCGCTCTTTTCGATGCCGGCAATAAACCGCGCGACTTCATCCTCGCCGGGCTCATCAGCCTCGATCTCCTCACCCTCGAAATAGTAGCGGCTGCTGAAGCTGACTCGCTCTAGCAGATCTGCCGCTTTGTACGCGACAAAATAAAAAACCCCTTCCTTTTGCACGATTCGTGTCGCCAGCATAAGACCATCCTCCTCCGCTGATTATAAATCTCCCGGTTGATCTTTTACCACTAAAAAGAACCGCCAAAACCCCCAGAAAATAGCCTGGTTAGCCCATACTCCTTTGAAGAGGCTCCGAGCTGGACCGCATGGTACTGCGTGCAAGGGGCGGGCGGGCCAGAGGTTATCCCTCTATTAGACTAAGGTCCAATAGACACGGGGGGCCATTTTAGGCTATTTCCTTGTCAAAACCGCCCCACGAGAAATTCGCGTCCGTTTGTGGTATCTTTATTCGGATACCCCGATGACCAGCAAACCGGTTTCTTCAGAACTGACCGAGGCGCCTTCGTTTGCCTCCCGTTTCTTTTCTTTTGTCAACAAGAAGCGATTGAAGACTTCGCTATGGGTGAGTTTGTGCGTATTGCTTTTGGTTGCTGCTGTTTTCGTTGAGATTCAAACTTCGCTCCTGCAATCGTGGTTCTTTACCCGCACCAACGAGCAAATTTCGTATCAAATGGCGACGGGTAATAGCGCCGACATCATTTTTCCGCGTTCGGCACCTTTCGATGACCGCCGGGGCTATTCAAAGATGCCCGCTTTACAGGCTCGATTGGAGTCCCACGGATATCAAGTGTCGCGACAGGTCCGGCAATCGGAGAAGCTGGTCGGTCTGATTAAACAAGGGATTTCACCTCCTTATGTGGAACCCCCTGAAGCGGGTCTCGATATCCGTGGGGCCGACAGCATGCCGCTTTTCCGGCATGCTCAATCGGAGTTCCTTTTCGGCAAGATGGAAGACATCCCGCCCGCGTTGGTGAAGGCGTTGCTTTTTCTCGAAGATCGGGATCTCGATGACCCCGCTTCTCCGTGGCAAAATCCCGCCATCGAGTGGGATCGACTATTCAAGGCCGCCCTGCTCTATATCGGTTCGAAGTTTCAGATCGAAGCCCCTGTACAGGGCGGCAGCACTCTGGCCGTCCAATTGGAAAAATTTCGTCATTCACCCCACGGACGGACCGAGTCACCCGTTGAAAAATACCGCCAGCTGATGGGAGCAAGCCTCAAAGCCTACCGCCAAGGCTGGAATACCCGCGCGTGGAGAGAACGGATCATTGTCGATTATTTCAACACCGTTCCCCTGGCGGCGGCGCCAGGCTACGGAGAAATTCACGGCCTCGGGGAAGGACTGTTTGCTTGGTTTGGAATGCAATTGGCGGATGTTGTCGAGACTCTAAAGACTCCGGGCATAACTCCCGCCAAACTGCGCGCTTACAAGCACGCCCTGGCGCTGCTCATATCGGTGCGGGCACCCTCGGTGTTCCTCGTCGAGGAGCGGGCCTCACTGGAAGAGAAAGTAAACCAGTTCACCCGCTTGATGGCGCGATCTGGAATCATCGATTGGGATTTCGCCGCGGCACTGCAGGAGACCCCGATCAAATTCATTCCCTCGGCACCCCTGCCGCCACAACCTTCATCGGGCAAAAACAAAGCGGCCAACGCCATTCGCACGACCCTCATGGAGTCACTCGGTGTCTATAATGTTTACGACCTCAATCGTCTTCATCTCGAAGTCGGAAGCACCATCGATGTTCCGCTGCAGAAGACCATCACCGATTTCCTCCAGAGCCTGACGAACCCGCAGGTCATCAAGGCCCGGGGGTTGGACGGCGAACGACTTCTTGAGAACGCCGATCCAAAAAAAGTGATCTACTCCGTGCTACTCGTGGAGCCGACCCCGAATGGCAATCTCGTGCGTGTCCAAGCGGATAATCTAGCCGGCCCGTTTGATTTCAACAAAAGCGTCAAGGTCGAACTCGGCAGCACTGCGAAACTGCGCACACTCACGCACTATTTGGAACTGATCGCGGCGCTACACAACGAAGTCTCGCCGCTGGACGCCGAGGGACGGAAGACAAAAATTCAACAAGCGCGCGATCCATTGACCAAGTGGGCCGCGGAAACCCTGCAGAAGGAAAAATCGCTTACTCTGGAAGCGTTTCTCGATCTTGCCATGGAGCGCAAATATTCCGCGAACCCTTACGAAACCTTCTTTACCGGCGGCGGCGTCCACCATTTCGAAAATTTTGAGCGCGAGGACAATAAGCGGATCCTGACACTGCGGGATGCGTTTCGGAACTCCACGAACCTGGTTTTCATCCGTCTCATGCGCGACATCGTGAGCTATCACCGGGCGCGCTTGGCCTATAACTCCGACGCGGTTCTTGCCGATTCCATGAACCCGGACCGAAAGCGCATGCTCCAGGAGATCGCCGAAGAAGAATCGCGTATTGCTATCCGGCGAGCTTATCAAGCCTACCACGGGCAGACCGAACAGCAGATCGTTTCCCGGTTGCTGGGTTCGAAAAAGAACGCCGAGCGGCGGTTAGCGATTCTGTTTTTTGCCTGGCAAATCGGTAATGATGAACAAGCGTTGGCGGCCTGGCTGGCAAAAAACCGAGTATCGATCAAGGAAGCAGAAGTATCAAAGCTGTTCCGCGCCTACCAGAATCCCAAACTGACGCTTGTGGATTACGCCTATCTTCTTTCTCTACACCCGCTGGATCTGTGGTGCGCCAGCGAATATCGAAAAAATCCCGATCTCACGTGGGAAAACCTGCTCGCGAGCAGTAGCGATGCTCGGCGCCAGGGCTCGGCCTGGCTGCTCAATCCGCACAACCGGAGGGCTCAAGACCTACGCTTGCGCATCCGCATGGAGAAGGAAGCCTTCGCGCATATGGTCCCTTATTGGCAGCGAGTGGGATTTCCATTTAAGACTATGGTGCCATCTTACGCAACCGCGATCGGCAACTCTTCGGATCGGCCGGTGGCCCTGGCCGAGCTGATCGGCATCTTGGTCAACGACGGCGTCCGGCGGCCCAATACGGAGTTGAGCAATATTCATTTCGCGCGCGGCACCCCTTATGAGACTGTATTCGAGCCGAAGGCAGAGCCAGGAGAACAAGTCCTTGCGCCGGAAGTGGCCCGGGCGGTGAAAAAAGCGATGGCCGCGGTCGTGGAAAGCGGCACCGCGCGGCGACTCAATGGGGTTTTCAAATTATCCGACGGGACACTGATCACGGTCGGGGGGAAAACCGGCTCCGGTGACAATCGGGTCGAGACTTTCAACCGATGGGGCGGAGTAACCTCTTCCCGCGCAACCAATAGAACCGCCGCTTTCGTTTTCTATATCGGAGAGCGTTACTTCGGCGTCGTTACAGCCTACGTGCAGGGGCGTGAAGCTGAAAAGTATCACTTTACCAGTTCTTTGCCGGTTACCATTCTCAAGCTATTGGCGCCGACTATCCTCGCCAAGCTAGACAAAAACGTGGCCCAGAGTCCCGCGCTTCCTGTCGAAAATCGAGACGATGCGGCATCTCACAAGGTCGACTTCAAGCCCCTCGGCTCGCTTTCTGAAATCACCACCCGCTAGAGTTACGCCTTCGAGATGTCCAAACGGACACAGGCGAGCCGCACGCCAAAGGTCTCAAGTCTCGCGTCTAATGTCTCGTGTTAACTCGAGACCCGAGACTCGGGACTGTAGAACCGTAACCCGTCTATGAGGGTTGGTCAGAAACCTGTTACGTGCCACGGCGATTGCCGAACAACTCAATGTGCAGCCGCGGTGTGTAACCGAAGCCATAGTGTTTGCACAGCTCGATGATCCACTTCGCTTTGCCCCGCAGTTCTCTCGCAGTCTGCCCCTGACCCATGATCAAGACATTGGAAGGTTGTACGCTTTCCAACCTCTTCAGAATCTCTTCGATCTCAGCAAAATCCTCCTTTTCATTGACGACAAACTTGAGTTGATAGTCATAGCGATCGATGAATTGTTGCATGACCTCGAAGTTCAGCCGTCTGGCTTCATGGGTTTTGGCGAACTTACCCTTGGCTCGGCGCCAAGGGGTAGAATGGGCGAGTTTGGGACTCATCGAGACAAGGTCGCACGCAACCGGTTTAAATACGGTCGCGGCAGTCTCAATGGTAACGTGAGCGCCCAGAGCTCTAAGCTTGGCCGTCAGCTCTTCAATTTCTACCGCTAAAAGCGGCTCACCCCCGGTTACGACGACATGCCGGCTTGGGTGCTTTGCCACCTCTCGTAAAATTTCCCCGACGCTCCACGGCTTTCCCTGTGGTGTCCATGAGGTATAGGGTGTATCGCACCAGACACAGCGTAAGTTGCAGCCCGACGTGCGGATAAAAACCGAGGGCATGCCAACGAGCCTACCTTCGCCCTGGATGGAATAAAAGATTTCCGCAATCTGCACGAGGCTACATTAACAGAGCGCGATTCGGGCGGAAAGCCACCGGTCAAGCCGCAAACCCAAAACGGAGTCGACGTGAGTCAGGTAGGAGACAGGCGAAAAGCGAATCGTCACATGTTTGGCTCGACCTATCGTCTGGGTTGTGATAGATGTAAAAGGTTGGATTTACCGGAAAAGAACGCATCTATTTCTTGCGCTGATTTCATCTCGATCCATGAACTCAGATAGAGAAGCGCTGTTAGCTGAAGAACGGAAACTTCGCCGACTGAGCCGGGCCATGGACATCGCGGCCATATTGCTCTGGGAGGTCGATCTCACCTTGGAGGAAGCCCAGGAAATCGTCAACCACGCCAAGCATACCGCACTCCAGCTCTTTCCGGATAAAGAAGCAACTTTTGATCTAATCTACGGTCCTCGTTTCCGGCGGATATTGGTGGAGAAGTATCACCTGCAATAGGGCTGAGTCATGAGCCAGAATTGGATCCAAATCCGGGGCGCCAAACAGAACAATCTCAAAAACCTCGACCTGAAAATTCCTTTGAACGCGCTTACGGTCATCACCGGCGTGAGCGGCTCGGGGAAATCGACGTTGGCCTTCGATATTCTCTACGCGGAAGGACAGCGGCGCTACGTCGAAAGTTTTTCCGCTTACGCGCGGCAGTTTCTCGACCGCATGGACAAGCCGGATGTGGAAAGCATCGAGGGTATTCCGCCGACCATCGCCATCGACCAGAGCCGCCCGGTCAGAACATCCCGCTCCACCGTCGGCACGATGACCGAACTCCACGACCACTTTAAATTGCTTTTCTCTAAGATCGCCGTGCTCCACTGTCGCGGCTGCGATCGAATTGTCGAACGAGATACGCCCCAGTCCGTTTTTAAGAAACTTTCTTCTCTGGCGGAGGGCACGCCGCTGGTCATCACCTTTCCGCTCGCCCGTTCTTTGCTCCCCTGGAACGATGTCAAAAGCGGGCTGCAGCAGGCTGGCTTTCATCGCCTGCTTTTGGAAGAAACAGTTCGTGACCTCGCCGAGGTCAACGAGGCGCCACCCAACGATGGACCTTTAGACGTTGTCGTAGACCGTTTTGCCTATCGCGCTGACAATCACAAGAGAGTCTCCGATTCCCTAGACCAGGCCTTTCATTTCGGTAAGGGGAGACTGAGTCTTTTCCTGCCGCAAGAGGCTAAGCGCGAACCTTTCAGTAACCATTTGCATTGCCCGCACTGCGATATCTCCTACCAAGATCCCGTACCCAATCTTTTTTCCTTCAACAGTCCTCTCGGTGCTTGCGAGACCTGTCGCGGCTTTGGCCGTGTGATCGATATTGATTTGGACCTCGTCATTCCGGATCCCGGCAAATCCCTAAGCGAAGGCGCCATCAAGCCTTGGATAACCAAGCCGCGAAGAACCCGCAGGCTGATGGAATTCTGCGAACGCAAACGGATTCCTACCAAAAAGCCCTTTGGCGAACTTACCGACAAGCAAAGGCGGCTCATCATCGACGGTGACGGCGATTTCAAGGGCATCCGCGGCTGGTTCAGACGACTCGAACGGAAAAGTTACCGCATGCACGTGCGAGTTTTTCTCGCGCGCTACCGCACGTATCTCCTCTGTCCGGATTGTCAAGGCAGCCGGCTCAAACCCGGAGCGCTCCATTACCGCATCGCGGGCAAGAACATTGCCCAGGTGAATGCGCTGAGCGTTGACGAAGCCCACCGCTTCTTCGACGAGCTCAGGCCCACCGGCGCCATGGATCAAGTCGCCAGCTTAATCCTTGACGAGATTCGCCGGCGCCTTAGCTACCTGCTGGGCGTGGGTCTGAGATACCTGACCTTGGACCGTCAATCGCGGACGCTCTCGGGAGGAGAACTCGAGCGAGTCGATCTGACGACGGCCATCGGCTCGTCTCTGGTCAACACGCTCTATGTGCTCGACGAACCGTCGATCGGCCTCCATCCGCGCGACAGCCGCCGCCTCGTGAAGATCCTCCACCGCCTGAGATCGAACCAAAATACCGTCGTGGTCGTCGAGCACGATCCGGAAATCATCAAGGAAAGCGATTATATCATCGATCTCGGTCCGAAGGCGGGAGATCAGGGGGGCGAGGTGATGTTCGCCGGCTCCTACGAGGAGCTGATCAAAAACCCGAGCTCGCTGACCGCCGCCTACTTGAGCCAACGCAAAGTCATCCCGTTCCCTTCGCGCAATCGCAAACCTCTTTTGAAGCGGTCGATCAAGATCCACGGGGCTCAGGCCAACAATCTCAAAGATATCGATGTGGAAATTCCCCTCGGCCTTTTGGTCTGCATCACCGGCGTCTCCGGATCGGGAAAGTCGACTCTGGTCGACGAAGTTCTCCATCGAAACTTGAAGAAGCTAAAAGAGTCTTCGTTCGCGACGGTTACGCATTGCAAGAGCATCGACGGCGTCGACAAGATCTCCGAGGTCGTGCTCGTGGATCAGTCGCCTGTCGGAACCACGCCGCGATCAAATCCGGTCACGTACATGAAGGTCTTCGATGCCGTCCGTCGGCTCTTCGCTTTGGCTGAGCTCTCGGGCATGCGCGGCTATACGCCGTCGACCTTTTCTTTTAACGTGGAGGGCGGACGCTGCGAAACCTGCCGCGGTGAAGGGTTTGAAAAGATCGAGATGCAGTTTCTCTCCGACGTCTACACCTCCTGCCCCGAGTGTCACGGCAGCCGCTTCCGTGAAGAGATCCTTGAAGTAACTTACCGGGGCAGAAACATCCGGCAAATTTTAGACCTGACCGTAGCCGAAGCCAGCGAGTTTTTCAAAGACGTCTCCGAGATCAAAGAGGGGCTTTATCCGCTGCGCGCGGTGGGACTCGAATACGTGCGGCTCGGGCAGCCGCTCACGACCCTGTCCGGCGGCGAGTCCCAACGGCTCAAGTTAGCCGCGCACATGGCCAAGGCGAAGAAGGCGGGCACACTGTTCATTTTTGACGAGCCCACCACCGGACTCCACTTCCATGATATCGAGCGATTGCTTTGGGCGTTCAATGAGCTGATCGATCAGGGCCACTCGATCGTCGTCATCGAGCACAACATGGAGGTGATCAAATGTGCCGATCATATTATCGACCTGGGACCTGAAGGCGGCGATGACGGCGGGCGCATTGTGGCCACCGGCACACCCGAACAAGTAGCCCGCTCGGAAACCTCTCACACTGGGCTATATCTTCGGC
>Ga0081538_10002211_pt1 | contig 19282 bp, 11 predicted proteins | sample TabmetS5T2R1_FD_71022 | JGI IMG/M metagenome (GOLD analysis project Ga0081538, IMG submission 71022) | Tabebuia heterophylla rhizosphere microbial communities from the University of Puerto Rico - S5T2R1 | ecosystem: Host-associated > Plants > Roots > Rhizosphere ... | reverse complement strand
GGCGGGCCCGCTCCCCCCACGACGACGGGGTGACGGCCGTGGCCGTCAGCGCCGACGGCCGCCTGGTGGCCGCCGGCGGCGCCGACCACACGGCGCGGGTCTGGGAGGTCACCTCGGGCGCCGAGCGGATCCGCCTCGACCACGACGAGGGGGTCACCGCCGTCGCCCTCGACGCCGGCGGCGGGCTGCTGGCCACCGGCAGCTTCGACCCCACGGCGCGGGTCTGGGACGTGGTCTCGGGCCGCCAGGTCGCCCGGGCCAACCACGACAGCATGGTCGCGGCGGTCGCCCTCACCCCCGACGGCCGCCTGCTGGCCACCGGCAGCGCCGACCACACGGCCCGGGTCTGGGACGCGGGCTCGGGAAGAGAGCAGACCTGGGTCGGCCACGACGCCGCCGTCACCGCCGTCGCCCTCGACCCAGGCGGCGGGCTGCTGGCCACCGGCGGCGAGGACCGCGCCGCCCGGGTCTGGGAGGTCGCCTCCGGCGAGGAGCGGGCCTGGGTCGGCCACGACGGCGCCGTCTGGGCGGTCGCATTCAGCCCCGACGGGCGGCTGCTGGCCACCGGCAGCGAGGACCGGACGGCCCGGGTGTGGGCGACCTCCGGGGCCGAGCTGGCCCGGGCCACCCACGGGTCCGGGGTGACGGCCGTCGCCTTCAGCCCGGACGGCCGCCGGCTGGCCACCGCCAGCCTGGACGGGACCGCCCGGATCTGGGCGTTGCGCCGGTAACCGCCGGACCCGACAAAAAGCTCGACATCGCAGACGGCGCGGAGCACACTTGCCGTGTGTCGACGGCTCTGGGGGGGAGCCACTGACAGCTGACAGCTCGGGCGCCAGGAACCTCGCGCCGGCCGTGAAGCTCACCGCCGATCGACCGACCCCGCCGTTCCCTGCCGCCGCGAGCGCCTTGGGGGGAGCAGCATCATGTACCAGACCGGCGCGGCCGCGTCCGCGTCCACCTGCCTTCGGCGAGCCCTGATCCTGATCGCCGTGGCCACCATCGCCCTGGTCCTGCTGGGACTGACCGTCCCGCCGGCCTTCGGCCACACCCATCCCACGCCCGTCGAGCGCACCGAGCCCGCCGTCGTCCGGGTGGAGACGTCGGTGCAGGTCGACATCTCGCTGATGGAGCATGACCGGCACGGCAAGCATATCGGGCTCTACCAGCGGCGCTACGAGCCGGTGGTGAACAAGGGCAGCGGGTTCGCCGTCCACCCCAGCGGGGTGATCGTGGCCGCCGGCGGCGTGATCAAGGCCGACATCAGGAAGGCGGAGATCTACGCGGTCAACCACATCTTCAACGACCGCTACGGCAAGCGGGCGCCGCTGCCCGCCGACCCGATGACCACGACGACCATCAGGAACGACAATCCGGACGACCCCCTGAACGCCCGGCTGCAGCGCTGCTACCGGGCCAACACGGCCGACACCACCGGCGGCTGCGTGATCGCGACCAGCAGGGTGATCCGCGTCTACCCATACGTCTCCTCGCAGGCCCGCTACGGGAATCTGGCCGCTTCCGTGCTCTATCCCAAGACCGAGGACCCCGGGGACGCGCCCGTGTCCGTGCTCAAGGTCGGGGCCAACAGCATGCCCACCGTCAACTTGGGCAACTCGACCGCCGGCACGGCGGACTTCTCCGCCCTCGGGTTCACCAAGATCCCCGAGGAGCGCCCCTCCGACAAGGGCCCGATGGTCAACGCCACAGGCCACCTGATCGGAGCCGGACCGGAGATCGAGAAGGACAAGTTCCAGCCGAAGCTGGCCACCGCGGTCGCGGCCGGGATCTGGGGCGGGCCGGTGGTCGGCAAGACCGGGGTCACCACCGGCTTCCTCCAGGTGCGGCCACCGGACCCGGACGGGAAGCAAGTGCCCTACATGACCGATGTGGGGGCGATCCGGAAGGCGCTGGCGGCGGCGCAGGAGGAGGCCCGCCAGGGGCCGACCGACGCGGTCTTCGAAGCGGCCATGCACAACTACAAGAACCACGCCTACGCGGCGGCGATCCCCAGTCTCGAGCAGACCCTGTCCCTCTACCCGGGCCACGCCCTGGCCAGGGAGTACCTCAAGACCGCCAAGGACAAGCAGGGGACGGACGAGGACACGACCGGCCGCGGGTCCGAGGTGAAGGGCATCAGCGTGGACACCGACGGGATGTCGCTCTGGACCATCGCCGTGATCGTCGGGCTGTTGCTGGTGGCTTCCCTGGTGGCGCTCGGGGCGGCGCGCAGGGGCACGCTCCGGCCGCCGGCCCTGCGCCGCGGCGGCGACGACGCCGCGACCCGCTCCGGGGAGGCGCCGGCGCGGCCGCCGCCCGCCCGCCGGGAGGCGCGGACCACTCCGCGCGAGCCGGTGGACTGGCCTCGAGCCGGGGCCCAGGCCACCCCGGTCCCGGCGCCGGGCCGGGCGCCGGTCGCGACCGCCCGGCGACCCGCTCCTGCGGCCGAGGAGGTCGGCTTCTGCACCGAGTGCGGCCGGCCGATCGAGCGGGAGCACAAGTTCTGCGGCTACTGCGGGCACAAGGCGCGCTGAGCCATGGGCGCCGTCGATCCCATGCAGCCGGTGCTGGCGGTCGGGACCGAGATCGCCGGCTACCGGGTGGAGTCGTTCATCAGCCGGGGCGGCATGGCCGTGATCTACCGCGCCCACGACCGGCGACTCGGGCGCCGGGTCGCGCTCAAGCTGCTGGCGCCCGAGCTGTCCCAGGACGAGCGGTTCCAGCAGCGCTTCCTGCGCGAGTCGCGGCTGGCGGCCTCGCTCGACCACCCCAACATCATCCCCATCTACGAGGCCGGCGAGGCGAGCGGGCTGCTCTACATCGTCATGCGCTACGTCGAGGGCAGCGACATGAAGGAGCTGCTCGACCGCGAGGGCCCGCTGGAGCTGGACCGGATCACCTCGATCCTGCGCCAGGTCGGGGCCGCCCTGGATGCCGCCCACGCCCGCGGGCTGGTCCACCGCGACGTCAAGCCGGGCAACATCCTGATCGCCTCGGGCACCGGCCGCGAGGACCCCGACCACGTCTACCTGACCGACTTCGGCCTGACCAAGCGCTCCTCGTCGCTGTCCGGGCAGACCACCAGCGGGCGCTTCATCGGCACCATGGACTACGTCGCCCCCGAGCAGATCGGCGGCAAGCCGGTCGACGCCCGCACCGACGTCTACTCGCTGGGCTGCGTGCTGTACCACGGCCTCACCGGCGAGCCGCCGTTCGACCGCGACGACGAGGCTGCCCTGCTCTGGGCCCACCTGGTCGACGAGCCGCCCCCGGTCTCGGCGCGGCGGCCGGACCTCCCGCCCGGCCTGGACGCGGTCGTGGCCAAGGCCATGGCCAAGGCGCCCGAGGACCGGTACGGCTCCTGCCGCGACCTGATCGTGGACTTCCGGGACGAGGTCGAGGGGCGGGCCGGCTCCCGGGAGCGGCGCCCGCAGGCGACCACGACCGCGAGCGCCGACCGCCCGGGCAGGCCACCGGCGCCGCCGCGGCGGCCCCCGCCGGCCGGCCCCAACGCCCGCCGCTCCCGCCGGACCCTGGCCCTGGTGGCGGTGCTGCTGCTGGCCCTGGTGGCCGGCGGCCTCCTGTACTTCCGAGGACGGGGCGACGAGCTCGCCAACAGCTTCACCAGGGACCAGCTGGTGCCGTTCTCCTTCCGGTATCCGGAGGGCTGGGAGCAGGCCGTGCAGGGCAACCAGGAGGTGTTCTCGCCCCACGCCCGCGAGCTGCTTCCGTTCTTCATCACGCTCGGCGACGGCTGGCCCGAGGTCAGCGCGCTGGCCGACCGGGACCCGTCGGAGACGGTCGGGCTGTACACCTTCTTCACCAGCTCCCGGATGGACACCAAGACGGTCGAGGAGATCCAGTCGTCCCTGAAGAGCCTGCTGCCACGGGAGGCCAGCTTCTCGCCGGGGGGTGAGCGGCTGGTCGTGGGCGGGTACACGGCCGACCGGCTGGAGGGCGACCTACGCGAGCCCGGTGGCCAGGCCGTGCTGCGCTTCCAGTGCTACGTGGTCCACGTCGGGCCGCCGGATCCGAAGTCGGTCATCCTTACGTTCTTCTCCTCCAGCGGCACCTTCGAGGGCCGGCGGGCGCTGTTCGAGCGCATCAGGAAGTCGGTCAACTTCCTGACGTGAGCGGCTGCCCCGTCCTCCGCGTCGCCACGGACGGGCGCGAGCTGGTCGTCGACCCGCCCGTCGAGGTGACCGTCGGCCGCGACGCCGGGGCCGACCTCAACATCCCCCACCCGCGGATCTCCCGCCGCCACCTGGTGCTGCGGCCGAGCCGGCGGGGCTGGGTCCTCGAGGACGTCGGCAGCACCAACGGCACCTTCCACGAGGGCCGCCGGGTCTCGCTGCTGCGGATCGACGGGCCGCTGCGGCTGCGCCTCGGCGACCCCGACGATGGGGTCGAGCTGCGGGTCGAGCCCGAGCCCGACCGGACCGGGGAGGCGCTAACCGGCACGCCGCTGCGGCTGGGCCGGGCCGCCGACAACGACGTGGTCATCAGGGACCCGACGGTCTCCCGCCACCACGCCGAGTTGCTGGGCGACCCCGTCCACGGCTACGAGATCGTCGACCGCGGCAGCCGCAACGGGACCTTCGTGAACGGGCGGCGGGTCCAGCGGGCCCGGCTGGGGCCCTCCGACCGCATCGTCATCGGCTACCACGAGTTCCGCCTCCGCCGGGCCGGGCCGGCCGGCGGCTACACCCTGGCGCAGTCGGTCGACCGGGCCGAGTGGTGGAAGCTCGCCGCGACCGTGGCCATCAGCGCCCTCACCGTGGTCGGCGCCGGTCTCGCCTTCTGGGGCGCCGGGCTGGGCGGCCGGGCGGTGGACGACGACCAGCGGGCGGTCCTGGAGACGGTCCGGATCCAGCAGCAGCGGGTCGGCCAGGACACCCAGGTGCGGGCCGAGGCCTCCCAGGCCGCCGCCTACCGAGCCGCCCTGGCCGAGGCCGAGGTGCTCGAGCAGGAGGCGGCGCAGGCCCGCCGGGCCGGCCGGCGGGCGGCGGCGGCGGCGCTGGAGGACCGGGCCCGGCAGGAGGAGACGCTGGCCAGGAGGCTGCGGCAGTTCTTCCCGGTCGATGCCCTCGAGGGCAAGGGGGCGCGGGCCAGGTTCCAGGTCGAGGGCCGCCGCCAGGTCCTGGCCGGGGCCACCCCCCAGGCTCTGGAGACAGCCCAGCTCGACCCCGACCGGACGGCCGCCCAGGCCGGCCAGGCCCGCCGGCGCGGCGTGCGGCTCCAGGCGTGGTCGGTGGCACTGGTCGGCGTCCTGGCCCTGCTCACCTTCGCCCGCCTCAGCGAGCCCGTGCGTCCCTGGCTGATGGTGACCGGCCTGCTGCTGCTGGTCGCGGTGGCCGGCGCCGCCGTCCTGACCACGCTGCCGTGAGGGGATGACCCGTGGCTGGTGGACCAGAGCTCGATCTCGGCGACATCGACCGGCTCGACAGCCGGTCCCGGCGCCACCTGGCCGCCTGCATCGTGCTCGTCTCGCTGCTGAGCAGCGTGGTGGCGCTGCTGGCGGCCGACGCCGGGGCCCGGGCCGACGAGCGCGCCCGCGAGGCCGAGCGCAGCGCGGTCGTGGCCATGGCCGCGGACGCCCGGGCCTACGTCGAGTATTTCGGCGGCCTGGCCGGCTACGCCGAGGCCCAGCCGGCCGAGCTCCGGCGCTGGATGGCCGAGGGGCGCGCCCTGGCCGTCCCCGACGGCGCCGACGCCGCCCGCTGGCGCTCGGCCCGCGACGCCCTGGCCGACCTGTCGCCGCCGGAATCGGAGCCCGATCCGGACGCGGCCGCCCAGCGCTCCTTCCAGGACCTCTACAAGCAGGTCGACCTGGCCTCGCTTCAGCAGGCAGCCCGCCGCGAGACCGCCGACGTCTGGAACGACCGGGCCGAGCGCTACTCGGCCGTGCTAACCCTGCTGGCGATCGTCCTGTCGGTCCTCGGCCTGGCCGCGACCTTCGGGCAGCGGCTGCGGCGGCCGCTGGTCAGGTCGGCGGTGGCGGTCGCGCTGGCCTGCCTGGTGTTCACGGCCGCGGTGGCGCTGCGGGCGGTCCCCGAGGTCCCCGACGGCGCGCTGGGCCAGGTCGCCGACGGCGACCGGCTGCTGACCCTCGGCGACCACCAGGGGGCGATCGACGCCTACTCGCGGGCGGTCGGCCTCGCGCCCGGCTACGCCGTGGCCTACACCCGGCGGGCCGGGGCGTACGCCCTCCAGGGCAGCCCCGAGCGCGACCAGGCCTATGTCTTCAGCATCACCACCCCGGAGGCCAGGGCCAGGAGCATCGCCGACCTGGAGCGGGCCTTCCGGCTGGGGGCCGACAACGACGTGCTGGCCCTGGCCACCCAGGGGGCCAACTACTTCTTCGCCAGGCGCTACGGCGACGCCGAGGCCCTGGCCCGTCGGGCCCTGGACCGCAACCCCCGCCTGACCGTGGCCCGGCTCAGCCTCGGCCTGGCCCTGGCCGCGCAGGGCCGGGCCGACCAGGCGGCGCGGAGCCTCGACCTGTTCGCCAGGCAGGCCGCAGCGGCCGCGGACCGGCGCCAGCGGGAGGAGCTGTTCGCCGCCGGGCACACCACCCTGGAGCAGCTGGCCCGCCAGGAGCCGGGACGGGCCGGCCTCGCCCGGCAGCTCCACGACCAGCTCACCACCGCTCAGACCGTGGCCGCCGGCCACCCCCTGCGCCCGCCCGCGCCCGGGGCGGCCGTCTCCGACCTTGCCCTGTCGGCCGGCGACCGGTCCCTGACCGCCACCTACCGCCACCGGGGACTCCGTCAGGGCGACGTCCTCGCCTGGATCGTCTACACCCGCCCGGACCCGGGCTCGCCCTGGCGGCAGCGGCCGGCGCTCAGCGGGTTCCAGCGGTTGAACGGCCCGGTGGACGGCGACACCGGCCGGGTCGGCCTCCGCACCGGCCAGTGCCCGGCCACCGGCAACTTCCGCGTCGACCTCTACCTGGGGGGTGTCCTCCAGGCGTCGGCCGAGGTCACCCCGCCGCCGCCACCGGAGCCGCTGGTCGCCGCCGACGATCTCCTGGCCAGCTTCCACGTGTGCCGCCCGGAGACGTGGACGCTGGCGGCCCGGGGCCCCGGCCTGCTGGAGGCGCGGTCGCCCGGCGGCGACCAACGGCTGACGGTCAGGGTGTTCCCGGCCCCGCCGGAGCTGACCAGGGCCGACGCCGGCCCGGCGCTGGCGGGGCTGGCCGACCGGCTGGCCGGCCGCCGGCGCTTCCAGCCCACCGGCGCCCGGCCCGAAGCCGGCGCCGTCGACGGCCTCCGGGGGACCCTGCGCGCGTACGAGCGGCCGGGCGAGCGCGACCGCGCCCTCACCACCTGGGTCTCCCTGGGCCCGGACCACGTCCTGCGGACCGTGGTCCTGGAGGGCGGCCCCGGCGACCGAGAGCTGCTCGACCGCCTGCTGGACGGGATCGGCTTCGCCGACCCGGAGGGCTAACACCCGGCGGGACGGTCGAATATCACAAACATAGCGTGACACGCATCACTGATAACTGGCTGGAACACGCCAATACTGAGAATGGCGGCGAGACCTACCGCTTCAGGCCCTCGGCCGGAGGGTCAGTCAGGGGGCGGCGCCATGTTCTTCTTCCATCCGGCTCCACACGACCACCACGCGGACATCCCGGCCAGGCATGACCGTCCGGGTCGGTCGCTCCTGCCCGCGCTCTGCCTGGCGACGGTCATGGCCCTCGGCGGGATGCTGACATTCCCGGTGATGGCCACCTCCGAGCCCGTGCCGGCACCGACGCGGCCCGACGGCCAGCCGGTGGAGATCCCCAAGGGAGCGTCGTTCGACCTGGAGCTCAGCCCGGCCAACCAGAGCATCAAGAACAAAAACTGGATCTGGCTCGGCGAGCGCAGGACCTACAAGGCGGAGGCGGTCGTCACCTTCAATGGCAAGGAGATCATGCGCCAGGTGGTCACCGACCTGACCGGCTTCAAGCTCGAGCAGGACGGCCGGCCGTCTGGCAAATGCGATCAGGCCACCTGCACACCCGAGACCGCGGGTGATCACACCGTCGAGGGCAAGATTCCCAAGTGGAAGCTTCCCGAGTGGCTCGAGTGGCTCGACCGGCTCCCCAGGGGGACCACCATCTTGGCGGTGCGGCAGCCGGTGGAGCAGCTGGAGCTCAAGCCACGCAAGGAGGTGATCCGGGCCGGCGGCCACATGCAGTACACGGCCACCGGGTTGACCCGCGCCGGCCAGTGGGTTCGGGAGGTCACCGGCGAGGCCACCTTCACCGCCAGGGCGAAGGGCGGGCCGATCCCCTGCCCGCAGGCTCGCTGCGAGCTCACCGTCGCAGGCCGATACGCCGTCACCGCGACCCTGCAGGAGGACCGCCGCGAGCCCGTCACCGGCAGGGCGAAGCTGACGGTGGGGCCTGGGGAGCCGGTGAGGCTGCGGGTGGAGCCGGACAGCAAGACGGTCGACCCCGGGGAGGCGGTGCGGTTCCAGGCGATCGCCCACGACCGGTACGACAACCCGATGGACCGCACCGAGCAGGCCGAGTTCACGATCGTCAAGCAGGGCACCACGGCCGCCGACGGCGGCTCGTGCGCCAAGGCCGGGGCCGTGGTCATCTGCAAGGGCGACGAGCCGAAGACCACCTACGTGATCACCGCGAAGCTGCGTGATCCCAGTCTGTCCGCCACCGCGACGCTGAACACGCTCGGCTCCACGCCGATCAACCCGAGCATCAGGGTCGGCCCCCGCTCCGGCCCGCCCAACACCGAGGTCGTGGTGGAGGGCACCATCGGCTCCTGCGGCCGGGACGGGAGACTCACCCTGGAGGGCACCCCTGTGCCGGAGCAGGTCGTCACGGGTAGGTTCACGACCCGGTTCAAGGTCCCCCCCGGCACGGCGACCGGCGACTACCAGGTCCTGCTCAAGGTGGTCTGCCGCAACGAGACCAAGCGGGCCACCGGCGACTTCCGGGTGACAAACCGGCCGCCGGAGCCGGTCGACGACACCGACGTCACCCTGCGGGACCGGGCGCGCTCGATCCCGGTCACCCGCAACGACCGCGGCCGCGACCCCGATGACCCCGACGGCTACCCGACGGTCCTGGTGCCGGGAGCGCCGCAGCACGGCACGACCGAGAACCAGAGGAACAAGCGGATCCGCTACATCCCGGACAAGGGGTTCACGGGAACGGACTCGTTCCAGTACCGCCTCTGCGACGATGTCGCCCCGGGGAACCTGCAGTGCGGCACGGCCACGGTCACCGTGACCGTGAATCCGCCGGAGCCGAAGCCGGTCGACGATCCCGGCAAGACCACCGACCGCGACAGCTCGGTGGTGATCGACGTCATGAGAAACGACCAGCACCCCGACGCCTCCCGGCTGCGCGCGCTGCAGCCGGACCGGCCGGGGGCCAGGACCGAGAAGCTGGCGAACGGCGACGTCGAGTACACCCCCGAGCCCGGATACGTCGGCGAGGACCACTTCCGCTACGACTACTGCGGCGCCAGGATCAACGCGGCCGGAGCCGCCGCCTGCCCCACCGCTACCGTCACCGTGGACGTCAAGGAGCCACCGACGACGACGACGGTGCCGCCGACCACGACGACGGTGCCGCCGACCACGACGACGGTGCCGCCGACCACGACGACCGTGCCGCCGCCGGAGCCGCGACCGGTCGACGACCCCGGCCAGACCACCGCCCGGGACCGGCCGGTGGTGCTCAACGTGATGGGCAATGACCGCGACCCCGTCGCCGCCCGGCTGCGGGTCAAGGACCGGCCGGACCACGGCGGGGCCGAGAAGCTGGCCGACGGCAGCGTCCGCTACACCCCCGACCCCGGGCACGTCGGTGAGGACAGCTTCCAGTACGACTACTGCGCCGCCGGGGTCGACGCAGGTGAGGCGGCCGCCTGCCCGTCGGCCACCGTGACCCTGACCGTGACCAGCGACCCGGTCATCACCTCGGTCCGGCCCGACTCCGCGGCGCCCGGGAGGACGGTGAAGGTCGCCGGCAGCACCGGCTCCTGCGGCCAGTCCGGCACGCTCACCCTGGAGGAGACCGGCGCCACCGCGCCCGTCACCGCCGACCAGCGGGGCAACTTCACGGCCGACCTGACCGTCCCGAGGGCCACCGCCCCCAGGACCTACACGCTGGCCCTCGACGTGGCCTGCCAGGGGCAGACCCAGCGGGCCGAGGAATCCCTCACCGTGACCAACCAGGCGCCGGAGGCGGCCGACGACGTCGAGACCACCGCCCGCGACCACCCCGTCGAGGTCGAGGTCACCGAGAACGACCGCGACCCCGACGACCCCGACGGCCACCCGACCCGGCTGCTGGCTGGCCCACCGATCTACGGGACCGCCGAGGTCCGCTCCGACGACGTCATCGTGTACACGCCGGGCCCCGACTTCGTCGGCCAGGACCAGTTCCAGTACAGCCTGTGCGACAACATCCTCAACGCCGCCGGCGAGGCCGACTGCGGCACCGCCACCGTCACGGTCAGCGTGACCGACACGCCGGCGATCACCTCGGTCAGTCCGACGGCGGCCAAGCCGGGCACCCCGGTGGTGGTCACGGGCAGCACCGGCTCCTGCGACCGCAACGGGACCCTCACCGTCGAGGAGACCGGCATGGTGGCGCAGGTCTCCGGCGAGCAGAACGGCAACTTCGCGACCGTCCTGACCGTCCCGGTCGGCACCTTCCCCGGGGACTACCGGCTGACCCTGCGCGTCGACTGCGACGGGGCGGCCCAGCAGGCCGAGGCCACCCTGTCGGTGACCAACGAGGCCCCGCAGGCGGAGGACGACGAGGCCGACACCGTCTCCGGCAGCGCCGTCTCGATCCCGGTCGTCGACAACGACCGCGACCCCGACGACCCCGACGGCTACCCCAGCCTGCTGCTGGTGACGAAGGGCCCGGACCACGGAACGGCCGAGACGCAGTCCGAGCGGACGATCCTCTACACGCCCGGGCCGGCCCACGTCGGCCCGGACCAGTTCCGCTACAGCTTGTGCGACAACACCCTCAACGCGGCCGGTCAGGCCGACTGCGACGACGCCACGGTGACCGTCAACGTCGCCGACGGTGAGCGTTGCCTGGCGCGTGACGCCTCCAGCATCCGGGTGGATCCGGGCAAGGGACGGGGCGGGGCGAGGCTCGGCATCACCGCGACCGTCGACCGCAAGCTCAGGGCCTGCCCGTTCCGCCTGCTGCTGGGGGAGAACCCGCTCGGCCCCGACGTCCGCGCCGGCGACGACGGCGGCATCGCCGCGCAGCGGGAGGTGCCCGGCGGCGTCACCCCGGGGACGATCCCGGTGCGGCTGGCGACCATGCGCGGCGACGTCCTGGCCCAGGTGCCCTTCGAGATCACCCGGCCCTGGCCGTGGCTGTCGAACCCGTTCGTCAAGGCCGTGCTCGGCCTGGCCGCGCTGCTGACCGGCGCGCTCGCCCGGTCCACCTGGCGCCGCTGGTGGGGCGGCCGCGACGAGGCCAACGAGGATCTGGCCGCCCCGGTCGAGGACGTCCGGACCAGGGTGTACGCCGGGCCGGCCGAGGTGGCCACCGAGCGCGTCCGTGACGGCACGCGGACCTTCGCGGTGCGCCTGGAGGCCCGCCACGATCCCGGGACCCAGCGGCTGGAGGAGGAAGACCGATGACCGACAGCGCCCGACCACTCACCGCCGCTCACCTCCTGTTCGGCGAGGGCCAGGACACCGAGCCGGCCCTGGCCCGGGCCCTCGACGACAAGGACGCCCTCGGCTCCCTCGACACCTCCCTGCGCCAGGTCTCCCAGGCCGGGCGGCAGGCCGCCGACCGCGCGCTCGCCGGCGTCGCCCACGGCCTGATCGACCTCGACCTGGGCGACATGGTCGCCGCCGGCTGGCGCAAGGAGGGCGAGCTCGCCGCCGCCGCCGAGCGCACCGCCGCCGACCCGGACAGCGCGGAGGTGGTCGAGCTGGCCAGTCAGCGCATCACCTCGCGGCACCGCCCGTACGTCGACCTGCTCATCAACGACGTCCACATGGCCACGGTCGGCCTTGAGCTGGACATCGAGTTCCTGGTCAAGACCCTGGTGGCCAACGTCCGGGGCGGGCAGGTGGTCAGCCTCGAATCCGGAAGCTGCGAGGCCACCGGCACCCTGGCCGCCGAGGGCGTCCAGGTGGCCAGCCGGCGGATCAGCTTCGAGCTGCCACTGGTCATCAGCTGGCCGCTGCGGCTCAAGGACTGAGCCCTGGTCGGGATGCCGGGATTTGAACCCGACCAGCCTGTCCCACGAGGTACAGACGCGTCCACCGTTGTGCGCCTGACCTGCATGCTTGCCACATACGTGTGCTGCGACGTCCAGGAGTACGCGCACCGTCTGTGAGCAAGCTGTGAGCGCCTCGGTCCCAGCGGGGTGGTGAGAACGTGGGCCTAGCGGGCTCGGCCATCACGAGCACAACCACCCTGCTCAACGTCCTCGAACGACCTCTGTGAGGAGCGGTCAGCTCTGATCGCTTACACCGGACCGGATCTCGTCATGCGAAGCGCTCGCCGTGCAGGGGTGGGCATCCTGCACAGGTCGCGCTCGTATCGTTATGCAGCGTAGTCGAGGATCTGCGCGCTCGTGGCGTACGCCCGCACCACGTCGGCTGCATACACGAGATCCTTCTTGGTTTGATAGGTCTCGCTGGTGAAGAGCACTTCGCCGTTGCTGGCCACGATCCGGCAGTAGAACTGGCCGTTGACGGCACGATGGACCTGGAACTCGATCACAGTTGTTGGTTCTCCTCGTCGTGGGTGCCCGGCGGCGCCCACCAACGGCGGGTTATCCGTGGCCGACGGGCAGGGTTCTCCCAGCAAGATCTCATCATCGTAATAGTCATGATGTCAAAACTTTGTACATACTGGATACGACGGCCTATCCGGAGATATGGAGCAACCGACTACCGAACTGTGCCGCGCTACTCACCACCAAGCTGCTGCAGACAGAGCCGAGGGACGGCGACGGATACCCATATCGGGGTGGTCGGTGCCGACGGGGGCTTGGCGAAAGCCTGATAGTGAAAGAGCACCGATCCAAGCAGCCCGCTGCGAAGTTCTTGAATGCTCAATCTGAGCGTCCGCTCCCAGGGCTGGTGGCGACGAGTCCCACCACACCACCGAGCGCCGTTGTCGCCAGAGCCAGGGGTGCCTCCGCAGCCTTTCCCTGGTAGATCAGCACGAAGGCCATGGAGCCAAATACGAAGATCGCCGCGGCCATCGTCCAGACGACGATGTACCACAGCCTTTGCCGCGTCTTTCGATCCGGCCTCCCAAGCAGACTCTCGGCCAGGTCCTGCCGCTGTTCGGTGGACAGGGCCCCGACAGCGCCTTCGGCGGCGGCCCGTTTCTGTTGGGGGGTGTCGAGGCTCTGCACGACGGTGGCGGCGAGGTCCTGCTTGGCCTCGTTGGGAAGTGCCCCGACGACGCCTTCGGCGGCGGCCATCTGCTGTTGGGGGGTGTCGAGGCTCTGCACCATGGCCGCGGCCAGGTCTCGTTGCTCGGCTGGTGTGACCGTATCCACTACGCGTTCGGCAGCACCTTGGGCTCCGGACGGGAGCCCCTCGCCCATCATGCGGGCCGTCGCCGTCGCATCTATGTCAGGTCGATCCAGCTCCTCGGTAACCGGCCGGTCTTGGCCGTCCGAAGGCTGATTCGCGGACGGCGCCCGGTCGCCGTGATCCGACATGGTGACCTCCCCGCACACACGACGCTGCGGTGTCCATCTTGGGGTCTACGTCGCGACAGCTCAATAGCTGGTCACACGCTTAGATCGTCAGCATTCGTCGCATTCGTCGGAAGGTCAGGGACGGCTGGCCTGTCGAACCGTCGGCCATTGCTGATGCCTCGTGATCCCGCGCTATCTCGGCGCTGCGCAGACCCAGCGCGGACCGAGTACCAGGTGATGTCCCTCGGTGCGAGGAGACAATCTGGATATTCGCGTGACGTTGGGAATGCTCGGAGACGGCTGCTGACCTGCGCGATCGACTGACCGTCGCTAGCCGCTGTTGTCCATGATCGTCTGGTGGTATGCGGCCCCAGGCCGGGTCCACGCCTGGTCGCGGACGCCTTCGGCGGTCCGGTCAGTGCCATGCGGGGAGCGGCGCCTGCAGAATCAGATCTTGATTGAGCGCTCTTAGGGTGACAGTCTCATAAGGGAAGATCCTCCTGCTTGAGGAGGTCTCTGCACATGCCTCCTAGTCATGGTTCCAATGAGGATCAGGGCAGCTCGGAGGAAGTCAAAGCGCTACAGGCACATCATGATTCTCTCGAACAGCGAGGCACCACCGTTCTTACTTCGGCTGCTGCTCTTACAGCGCTGATAGCCGCCTTTGCGGCCCTTGTTACAAATTCCACCAGCGGTGCGCTGCCTATTGGTGTCAGGCCGACGCTAGTAGTTGCCCTCCTGTCCCTTCTTGTCACAGGCGCGTGCGGCGTCGTTGTGCTCTGGCCGAGGCTCTCGTCGCCAACTGGCGCCATTGCTGATGAGCTGAAGCATCTTCGTAACAGAAATCAGCGAAAAGGATTAGCATTGCGAGCCGCATTTATTTCGGACCGGCACCTCCAGGAACCGCAGTGGCCCACGCCAGCATTCAAGAACACCATAGGAAACCCGGCTGGGCCCGGCTGGTGTGGGCACAGCCAGCCTGCTCAATGTCTTCGAACGACATCTGCCCGGATTCCGTCGAGTCGCCGAAGCTGTATCTTTGCGCTACTTACCGTCAAGCATCTGCATAGTCGCCCAATACGGTCATGCCGCTTCGCCACATTGACGGAAGGAGCCGTATTCTCCTGCACGGAAAGCTGCCTGGACTGTTGATGGGCCGGGGCGGGATCGTGCCCGATCGGCGAGAATCTCCCGGTCACCACCGAGCCGGAGAGGGATCCACCTGACACCGTCGGACAACCGCCGGGCCTGGGAGGACTGGGCAACCGTCGACCCGATGTGGTCGATCCTCACCGAACCGAGCCTGCGCCGCGGCAAGTGGGACCAGCGGCAGTTCCTCGCAACCGGGCAGGCCGCGGTCGACGCTATCATGGCCCAGGCGGCTCGCCTCGGGGTACCGGAACAGGGCGGCCGCGCTCTCGATTTCGGATGCGGGGTCGGCCGCCTGACGCGGGCCCTCGCCGGCTACTTCGAGCAGGTAGATGGCCTGGACATTGCGGAGACGATGATCCGTCGCGCGGTCGAACTGAACGCCGATATCCCCGGCTGCGCCTTCCGCCGCCATGAGGACACCGACCTGCGGGCCTTCGCCGACCAGACCTTCGACCTGGTCTGCAGCATCTTCGTCCTGCAGCACATCCCGTCGCGGGAGCTGATCGAGGGGTACATGCGTGAGTTCGTTCGCGTGCTGCGACCCAGCGGCCTGCTCGTGCTGGAACTGCCGACGGCGCTCCCGCCGGCACCCCCGCCGACGCTACGTGCCCGGATCGCACCGCGGACCCGCTTGACACGCAGCCTGCGCAGGCTGGGCGTGAGCCCCAAGTTTCTCTATGAGCACTTGAACTGGCGGCCGGACATGCCGATGACCGCGGTGACCGACACTGAGACGATCGCGATCCTGTCCGGGGCAGGAGCCCGGCTGCTGCATGCCTCGGAGCCAGTCACCGACTTCGGTGGCGTCCAAGCCCGCTTCTACTACGCCACCCGCTGACCGCAGCAATGCGGCTCGCAGAAAGAGCGCCCGCCACTGGGGATGACCCTCGTCCTGGTAGCCGCCGACCTTGTCAACTCGGTGGGTGGCCGCTTGGCCGCTTCGGTAGCGCATCCACAAGGTGGTCCGCGGGTCGGTCCCGCGCGCCATCGCTGACCCGCGGGAACAGAACGTCTCCACAGGTCAACCGCTACTTCCCGCCGATGTTGTCGCCAGTCTCATCCTCGGGACCGAGGCAGTCGGCGGTTCAAGGACCGCCACGTGATGGGTGGATCAACCGTCTTACAAACCCTTACGAATCGACCCCCAGCCTGTCGGATCCGCGGCTGGCTGGTGCTGGGGCTCCGCCGTATCGAGGGAGGGTCGAAGCCACATCGAGGCGCTGGCCGGCTGCATGGTCTGGTCGACCACCGCAAGCAGCTCGGCCGAGAGGGTGTCGAGGTCGATCTCGTCGCGTAGGCGGGCGCTGAAGGCCTCGATGGTCTTGGCGGCGTCGTAGCGGCGCCGGTTGAACCGCCGATCCACGGCCTGCTGGATGCGGCGACGCGCCGGTTGGAACAGGGCGGCGACGGCCAGGGTCGCGCCGGCTATGGCCCAGCTCGGTGGCTCGGTGCCGACTCGATCAAATAGCTGCCCCAGGCCGAGGACCAGACCGGCGTACACGACGGTGAGCAAGGCGGTGAGCAGCCCATAGACCAGGGTGCGGTGGATGAGCCGGTCGATGTCGTACAGCCGATAGCGCAGGATGGCGATGCCGATCGCCACCGGGATCATCGCGAAGCTGATCCCAACCAGCAGGTCGGACACGACCAGCGGCACCCGGTCCCAGAGCCCGGGAAACACCAGGGCGGAGCCGAGCAGCAGCGCGAGCTGCCCGGCCCCATAGGCGAACCACTTGAGCTGCTGGCGTTCCACGCCGCGGGCTTGCCGGAAGCGCACGACTACCGAGGCTGCGCAGAGGACCACGAGCAGGGCCAAGCAGACATTCACCAGCGTCTCGATCCGTTCAAGGGTCGGGCCGGCGCTCTCGATCCCAAGCGGGTTGCGAGGCTGGCCCGGCACTGCCTCCATCGGTCCCGGCATCGCGGCGAGCACGGCGGTCAAGGCGATCAGGCCGATGGCGCAGGCCCAGGCGACTGGCCGCCAGCGTGGCGATGGGAGCCGGCCAGTGGGAAACAGCAACGGCAGAAAGGTGAACGCCAGCCCAACCCAGATGGCCACCAACCACATGTTCAGCCATGCCATCGCCACGCCGCCTGGCAGTGACCCCTGCTGGGGGCCAAGCGCATAGCCGGCGTACTCAGTGGTAAAGCCGGCAAGGGCACCGAACAGCCCGGCGGCACAGCAGAGCCAGCCGACGGTGTTGCGCGGTTGCCGGGAGACCACGACAGCGCCGACCGTCATGAACGCTCCCAGGACGAAGGCCGGAATTAAGGCACTGGGGAAGTTCTGCTTGCTGTTGGCTGCCAGCAGGGTGGCGAGACCGGTCAGGAGCGCCCAGACAAACCAGGCGCCCCAGGCGAGGGACCGCGCCCTCACGGCCACGTCCCTTCTTGGTGGCGCGTCGGGTGCCATCTCATGGATCTTTCGACCACGGCGGCGGATATGGCCGCGGCTGCCGCTCGCTCCGACTGAAGCATCATTCGCTCCAGGCCGGTCCGGTTTGCACTAGCGGTCCGATGATCCTCTATCACCGTTCCGGGATCGTTACGGGCAACGCGATGACAGCCGGTCGTCGGGCCTATCGAGAGCGTCGCGCCCTAGGAGCCTGCTGAAGATGCCTGCTCCTGTCAGGGCGGTAATTGCTGCGACAGGACCCGAGGCGGCCGACCGGGAAGGTGTCCGATGGCTGGAGCCGGCCCGAGACCCCGATCGGCCCGGATGGTCACCAGCGTGTGTCAGGCCAGGACCCAGGCGCCGTCGTGGCGGGTAAGGCCAAGCACCAGCAGCCGGCGCAGGTTGACCGCGGCGACCCGCAGCGACCACCACGCCTCGTTGCGCTGGATCCCCCGGTAGGGCACCCGCCGGCAGCCGTCAGCGACCAGCCAGGCGATCGAGCGTTCCACCATCGGCCGCCAGCGCCGGTAGCTCTCCTGAAAGCTGCGGGTCATCGACCGGCGCCGCGCGGCGCGCAGCTCGTCCTCGTGGGGGTGCAGGTGGATGGTGCGGCCACCCTTGGCGGTGGTGCAGCGCCGGCGCAGCGGACACCCCTGGCAGTGACGGGCGAAGCTGACCCGGCCGGAGCTGCTGATCGGCACCGTGGCGCCCGCCGGGCACCTGACCATGCCGGCTTGGGTATCGATGCGGAAGTCGTGGATGGTGAACCCACCCGGCACCGCGCTGCGCAGCGGGATGGGCTTGATCGTCTGGGTATGGCCGGCAGCGCGCAGCGCCGCGCGGGTGGGCCCGGAGCCATAGCCGCTGTCGCCCAGCACCTCCAACCCGGGCGCCTCCCCGTCCAGCAGCTGCAGGCCGGTCGGCCCGTCGGGGAGGTTAGCGGCGGTCAGCGCGCACGCGGTCACCAGCCCGGTCTCGGGCTCGGCGGCGAGGTGGGCCTTGTAGCCGTCGCGCCGCTGGGCGTTGGTCTTGCGGGTATGGCGGGCCTGCGGGTCCACGGTGGAGATCACCCGGTCGGTGGCGACCTTGCGGGCGATCCGCCAGCTTCCCGGCCGCTGGCCTGGCTCGACGTCCTGGCCGGCGACCAGCGCCAGCAGCGCGACCGCCTCGGCCTGCTCGGGGTCCAGTTCCAGGTCAGCGACCGCTTCGAGCACGGCCAGGGCGTCGTTGACCAGTCCCGACACCAGGACCTGGGTGGCTTGTGGGTCATCCCAGGCACACACCGGCTTGCCTGGCCGGTCATAGTCATGCGCGGAGAGCTCGACCTCGCGCGCCTGCGGGATGAGCCGTCGCACCCGACGGATCGCCGCGACCAGCTGGGTGACGGTGTCCTGGGTGGCGACCGCATCCTCCAAGATCGTGGAGTCCAGCACCCGCCGACCCCGACCCCGCAGTACCCCGGTGACCTCGACCACCTGGCGGACGGCGTCAAAGATCCGCCGTGGCCGGGGCGAGCGGCGGATGCGGTTGCGCCAGTACACCAGCACGGTGGGGTGGAAGCCCTCGTCGTCCAGCCGCAGCCCGCAGGCGACCTTCCAGGCGATGTCGCGCCGCAGCGCGTTGATGGCCTCCCGGTCGCTCAGGCCCTCCAGGGCTTGCAGCACCATCACGGTGGCGACCACCTCGGCGGGCACCGACGGGTGGCCGCCGCCGTGCCGGACGACATCAGCGAACAGCTCAGGCGGGAACAGCTGGTGGCGGTGGTCGGCAAGGAAGGCGTACACCGACCCGTCGGGGATCAGGTGGCGACACCAGGTCGCCGCGTCCATCTGGGCGTCGGAGGCATGACGTGCCGGGCTCATGAGCCCGGCAGTCTGCCCGCTCTCGGCTCCCAGCGCGAACTACCGGACCGACCCGGCCAGCCAGATCGACCGCAACGACAGAACCACGCCCATTCAGCAGGCTCCTAGACCAGTTAACGCTGTCGCGGGATAGCCGGATTGTGGCTGCGGCCCGGGAAGTGGAAACCATCGTGCAAGACCGCCAGCTGGACTCTGATGCCATCGCG
>Ga0081538_10002210_pt1 | contig 19287 bp, 13 predicted proteins | sample TabmetS5T2R1_FD_71022 | JGI IMG/M metagenome (GOLD analysis project Ga0081538, IMG submission 71022) | Tabebuia heterophylla rhizosphere microbial communities from the University of Puerto Rico - S5T2R1 | ecosystem: Host-associated > Plants > Roots > Rhizosphere ... | reverse complement strand
TGCCGTGCCGGCCGCGAGTGACCGCTACCGGCCCCTCATCGTCCGCGTCGTGACCGGTAGCAACGAGCCGCTCGCCAGCACCAGGACGAGCAGCGCGCCCGCCGCGAGCAGCAGGAGCCTCGATCGCGACCCTTCACCCGACTTCGCGCTCGGCAGTAGGGATCCGATCCGGACGAGGTCGCTCCGTCGTGCGGCCGACGCCTCCGCAGCCGCGGCCTCCCGCGCTGCCTCCCTCGCCGCTGCCTTCCGCCTGGCCGCAGCCCGCTCGGTGCGTTCGCGCCTACGCCGGGCCGCCCGACGGCGCGCATGTGCCGCGCGTCGCTGCTCCGAGCGCGGTCCGCCAGCGGGGACGGGCGCCGGCTCGGCCGGGACGACCGGCGCCGGCTCGGCGGGGACGGCCGGTTCGGGTGGGGCGGCCGGCTGAGACGCCGGAGGCGCCGCCGGCTCGGGCGTGGCGAGCGGCGCCGGGGCCTCGTACCCGCCGGTGGCTGGAGGCGCGGGCTCTGCCGGCGGGCGCTGCGTGGGGGGCGCGGTCACCCCGCCCCCAACCGGGTCGGGAGCGACCTCCGGCGGGGTAGGTGCCGGATCGGGGTCGTCCTGGGCGGCCGCGTTGGCACTTGCCCCAGCGCCGAGAGCACACACGGCCAGCCAGAGAACGACGAGCGGCCGTCTCATCCTGCACAGCGGAGCCCTCGGCTCCATGACCCTTCACCCTCGTTCGTGAGCCAGATCGCGCAAATTCGACCGTAGCCCCCTGGATGGGGGATGTCAACGAGGTCGGCCACGAACGATGGTGAAGCCGACCGTCCTGCGCCTCGAGCGGTTTCCCGCGGCGTCGGTGGCGATGAATGCCGCTCGAAACACGCCCGGGTTCAGCGTGCGCCGACCGATCCTGCCGCCGAACCGCCTCGCGTTGCTCCCGGCGATGCCCTGCTGGCCGAACCTCCCCACCTTGCGATAGAGAGTGCAGCGCGGCCGTCCACGGTTGGCCCGAGTCCGCTGTCGGCATCTTCCCCGGACCTTGCGGCCTCCGCCCCGTCGACTGAGGGTGACACGGACCTTGGCCGCTTCGGAGAGGTTGTAATAGAAGGTGGTGGCTCGCTTCACCGCCGCCGCGAGCGCCGGCCCGACGCCGAAGCTGCTGGGCGAAGCCCTGAGCGCCGAGATCACCGGCGCCGTCAGATCAGCGGCGCGAAAGCGGCGAGGCGAAGCCTTTAGTCCCGAGATGACCGGGGCGGTCAAGTCGGGGGGAGGGGGCGGAGGCGGCGGGGGTGGGGGCGGCGGCGGCGGACCGTGGCAAGCAGTGGAGCCGGAATCGGTGAACGTCTTCCCCGCCTCGGGAGCAAACGCCCAGTCGTAGCTCGCCGCGTGGAGCGTCAGGAACAGGACGCCGAAGGTGTCGTTCTGGGCGACCTCGCTGTAAGGCTCAAGCGAGCCCAGCCCGCCGGTGAAGAAGGCGCCCCCAGTGCCAACCACGAACTGGCGGATGCCCCGCGCCGGGTCCAAGTTCCCGTTCCGGTCCAGCGGCGCGAAGCGCTCGTAGTCGTGACTGTGGCCGGACAGGAGGATCTCGACCTCGGCGTCGGCGAGGGCCTCCCAGAGTGGCTGCGTGAAGGTGCTGCTGCCGTCGTGCCCCGAGCTGTAGCGCGGATGGTGCCAGTAGGCGAGCGTGCAGGTGGTGGGATGAGCGGCCAGATCGGCACGCAGCCACTGCTCCTGCTCGGAGCCGACGCCGCAGTCGACGACGTCGCTCGTGTCGTCCGGCCTCGAGCAGTTCGAGTTCAGGGCGACCACGTGCCAGCTGCCGACGTCGAAGCTGTACCAGCCCTTGCCCCTCGGACCCGCCGGGCCGTCGGCGGCCCCGGAGCCGTTGAAGTAGTCGAAGTACCCCGTCCCGCTGCTTTCGTGATTGCCGACGACCGGCCTGCTGATCGCCTTCACGCGCCCCCACGTGTCGTTGTACGCGCCGGCGCCCATGATGTTCGAGAGCGACGCGCTGTTGTACTGGATGTCCCCGAGGGGAAGCACCGCGGCGAGGGGAGCGCCGACGAGCAGATTCGAGGTCGCTCCGTGGTGACACTCGGTGGCGGTGATCGCGGAGTTCGGCGCGCACGCGATGTCGCCGGCGGCGGCGATTACCGGGTCCTGCGCGACCGCGGCGGGCGCCCACAGCACTGCCGCTGCCGCCGCGGCGACAGAGATCACCATCAGCCGGCGCATGGGATCCTCGACCGTAGCCCGCGCTCGATGGGCCGACAAGCCGCCTATTGGGGACCTCCATACCCCCGACGAGTGAGACCGGGCGGTGGGGGCCGCTGCCCGGCGCGCCGTAGCACCAGGAGCAGGGTCCCCGCGATGAACAGCCCGATGCCGCCGAGGAGCGGCAGGCCGTAGTTCACCCCCGTGGCGGCCGGCTCGCTCGAGTCGAAGTCGCGCAGCTCCGGAAGCCGCGCGCCGCGAACGTCGGCTACCACGTCCAGGTAGCGGTAGCCGTACCTCTCGCTCGGCTCGACATGGGTGTTCTCGCTGAACTCGTTCCAGCTGATGAGCCCGATCGCGTCCGGCCCAGAGCCGGTCGCCGCGTCGAGCTCGGTACGCAGCGTGGCCCCGTCCCGTCGCTCGACGACGTTGCTGCCGCCTACTAGTCTCGCGTCGAAGCCCGGGGCGGCGGGCGCAACCCAGATGCCGCCGCGGGCATGGATCGCGCGGCCCATCTTCGCCAGCTTCTCGGCGTAGCCCGGGTACGTCCCAGGATCGACGGACCCCCAGTAGTACGCGTTGCCGTCGACGAGGTCGGCCACCCGCCGATAGTCGTGCGCGTTGCGCTCCGAGCCGAGAACGAGCAGCGAGCGCCGAGCGCGCTGCGTCACGCTCGCCAGCTCCGCGCGCGAAAACTCGGGCGTGCCCGACCAGATGACCAGCGGCCTGCGAAAGACGTCGAAGGCCGGCGCATCCGCGAACCGGGTTCGGAACACGCCGAGATCGCGGGCGATCCGGCCGGCCGGAAGCGGATCACGCTCGAAGTCGAGCCCCTGGTAGATGACCAGGAGCTTGAACCGCTCCGCACCGGCGACCTCGGCGAGCCGCTTCAGGCGGCGATTGAGAACCGGCGTGCTCTTCCAGCTCACGATGAACCCGTCGATGCCGGCTAGCTTGGCCCACTCCACGTGTCTGCGCATGACGTCCCGGTCGTCGCTCGAATAGCGACCGAGCAGCGGGTAGTCGGTCTTGGCCCGGTTCCAGGAGTCGGCGTTGAACCAGATGTAGTAGTAGGCGAAGACGGGATCGGGTGGGCTCTGCGCCCTCGCGGCCTGCTCGCCTGAGAGCGCGATCGCGACCGCGAGGAGCAGGCACGAGAGGTAGCGGGCCGCATTCCGGCGGACCGGTGCGGGCCGCCGGACGAAGAACAGCGCAAGCGCGATCGACGCCAGCCCCAGCAGCACCACCGCCAGGTCCAGCCAGCTGATCACACGCAGCTCCACCTCTTGGTCGCGGGAGAGCGCCACCGGTCTAGAAGAGGAGATGCCGAGCGCGTCGACTCCCACGCGGTAGTCCCCGCGAGGCAGGGAGTTCACAGCGAGGTCGGCGCTCGGTCCGAGCGCCATCCGGCGCTCGCGGCCGTTCGGGTACCGAAGCCGGACGTGAGATCCGATCGGGAAACCGAGCAGGGCGTCGCGGACCGTAACGCGGACGGCAAACAGCAGGAGGCGCAGCTGGATCGCCCCGTTCACCGCCGGCGTGAAGCGCTGCTGGCCGCGATGCACGACGTTGGAGCCGGCGACGAGCACCCGCTCGGCCGCGTAGCGCAGCCCGGTCGACCGGCGTCCTCCGCTCTCGGGAACGACCCGATTGCCCTGCAGCCACAGCGACCGCCCGGGAGCGAGGACGTGCCGGCCGCCGTCGCTGCCCCGCAGCGTCACCGAGTCGACCGCTCTCGGGTCGACGGGGTTGCCGCTCTGGTCGACGAAGCGCGCCCTGACGCGGTGGTACCGATTGATCGCGGCGATCCGGCCGCCCTGGTACCAGCGGTCGAACCTGGCGCGTACGCCGGAAGCGATCTCCGTATCCAGGACTCGCAGCGAACCTCTGGCGCCGCGCGGGGGTCGTGCGCGCCCGTGACGATCCGCCTCGAAGCGGTGGCCGTCGACGGCGAAGCGCATGCCGGGCACCTTGGGAACGGTCTGGATGGTGGTCTGAGCCTTGGCCGGCTCGCCGCTCAGCGTGACCAGCAGAACGAGCGCGATAGCCGCCGGCGCCGGCCGGCGCAGCACCCCCCAGCCGATGAGCGCCGCGGCCAGGACCAGCGCCGCCCCGTAGCCCAGGTAGATCACCCAGCGCCGGACTCCGGATGCATCCCTGGCGCCGCGCTCGGCGCCGACGATGCTCGGCTCGCGTGGCGGCCGCGAGAAGTCGAATGCGCCGGCGAAGCTGCGCGCGCGGGCGTCCCGCGGCCCGAGCGGCTGCAGGCGCCAGTTGTCCTCGATGAACCGAAGGATCGAGGTGGTGTCGAGCCGGGTGCTGTCCACGTGACCGCGGCGTGCGTATGGGCTGACGAGCAGCGCCGGCACGCGAAGCCCGCGGTTCCGGGGAGGCCGCACGTGGTCGAACCAGCCGCCCGGCTCGTCGTAGGTCCACATGAACGCCGAGGTTCGCCATGCGCTGCTCATCGACAGCGCGGCGATCAGGCGCCGGACGAGAGCCTCCCCCGGTCCGATCCGGCCCGGAGGGTGCTCGCTCGAGCGTGTCGGGGCGATGTATGCGACCTGGGGCAGGCTGCCGTTGCGAAGGTCGTCGTAGTAGTGCTCGAGGTCCACGATCCGGTCGAAGCGCTGCGGGTCCCGGACGTACCGCGGAGAGCTCAGAAGCGGCACCCGTACCGCGAGGTCGGCTTGACGCGGGTCGTAGTCCTCCACGTAGAACTTCCACGAGATCCCACGCTCGTCCAGGCGATCGAAGATCGTGGCCAGGTTGCCGAGCGTGCCGTGCGGGGTGCCCGGTCTCCCGGCTACCCAGAACATGTGGTTCGCCACGCTCCCGTCGGCCGTCGCGGGGAAGAAGCGGTCGAAGAGGACGTACTGCTCGGCGAGGTTCCAGTACAGCGGCAGATCGCGGTCGTCGTAGTAGCCCATGACGGAGCGCTCCACCTTCTGGCGGTCGATCGACGCCGCACGTACGAACCCGTCCATCCGTCCCTGGGCGTACTGGAGCCGGTGGATACGGCGGTCGTGACCGAGGTCGGGGACCGGGCGGCCGCCGAGGTGAAACGGCCGGACGCACGGTCTGGCGCGCGTCCCGATCGGCATGCACGTGCCCTTCGGGATGCCGTCGGCTCCCGGGTACGTTCCGAAGTAGTTGTCGAACGAGTGGTTCTCCTGCATCAGCACGACGAAGTGCTCGATCGGCGTGCTCGGACGAACGTCCGCGGCGGCGGCCGGCGCAGCCGTGAGGACGAGGACTGAGGCAAGCGCCGCGGCTCGTCTCACGGCTGCACCTCGAAGACCACGATGGCCGGCCGGTCCGCGCTCTCGCCTTGCGCCGTCCGGGCCGGGAGGACCTCGCTGTGCAGGATCCGTCCGTCGTAGCGGTCGGCGTAGGCGAGCAGGGCGTCCGAGAACCCTCGGGACCGGGTGGCCGAGAAGGTGTCCCAGACCAGATACTGCACCTCGCCCTCGCGGATCGCCCGATCGGGATTGATCAGCGGCTCGTACGAGGGATTGCGGTTGAGCGGGTTGGGACTGACCGACAGTCCGTACGCCTTGCGGTGGCCGTAGTACTGCACGAGGTTGGCCATCGACGGCCCGATGGTCATGAAGGTGGCGCCCCTAGGAACGTGCTCGCTGATCCACTCGCCGGCCTCGCGCCCGCCCGGAAGCCCACCGGATCCCGCGAGGAAGGTCTCGGGGAGTGAGCCCTCGACCCGCTCCCACGCGGGAACGAGCAGGCTGAGGGCGACGATCGCGCCCGCGAGCGCCTGCAGGCCCCGGCTGGCCGGCGAGGGCAAGGCGCTGAGCGAGCGGCCGGCGAGTAGCGCCAGGGCCGGCGCAATCGGGAGCAGGTACTGGAAGCCCTTGACGGGCCAGAGCCAGAAGAAGACGACCGGCACCACGATCCAAGACACAAGAAGCGTCTCCCGCCACGACCACCGGCGCCGCAACAGCCACAGGCCGACCACCGCCGCGAGCACCACTAACGGCCCGACGGCCTCGGGCACCGTCGTCGGATAGAAGAGCAGGTCGTGGTTCGGGCGCCGGAAGAGCTGCCAGGTGAGGTAGCTCTCCCCCGTCCCCGTGTGCCCCGCGAGCATCAGGCTGAGCGGGAACGGCGCGACCGTGAGCGCCATGACGCACCCCGAGATCGCCAGGTCGCGTAGCCGCACCCGGAGCTCGGGCGTCAAGGCCAGGAAGGCGTACATCCCGCCGAGCAGGACGATGCTCGTCTCCTTGGAGAGGATCGTGAGCCCCATCGCGGCACCGGTGGCGTACAGCCACACCGGTCGGCCGCTGAGCACGAAGCGCGCCAGCAGGAGCATGGTCAGCGTGGCGAAGAAGACCATCGGCCCATCGAGCAGGACCTGGCGCGAGACGACCACGTGGTACGGCATCAGGGCCATGAGAAGAGCGGCGAACAGGCCGGCCGTGCGCCCGTAGAGGAGTCTTCCGATCTCATAGACCAGATAGACGGTGGCGACGCCCATGACCGCGACCGTGAGTCGCGCGAAGCTGTCGCCGACGTGGAGCCGAAAGCCGAGCGACAGCAGGGTCTGGAGGAGCAGCGGGTGCGCGCGGAAGATGGGGAAGAACTCCTCGAGCTCGGGACGGTCCGCGATCGCGGCGGCCTGCCCCGCGTAGACCGCCTCGTCGCTGTTGAACCCCGTGCTGCCGAGCTGCCAGACCCTCAGCAGGGCGGCCGCGCCGAGGATCGGCGCGAGGTATACGGCCGTGGCCGGAGCGCGACCGACCCGCGTCGCGGGCAGCAACCGCCCTGCCGCCGGAGCGGCGGGGCTAAGCGCCTGCGGCTGACCCACCCGGGGCCCCGCCGTTGCCTCCCGTGAGGACGCGCGGAGCCGGCGAGGTCGCCTCGCGGGAGGGGGTCCAGCGGCTCACGACCGCGGGAACCCGTCGCCACCAGTCCATCGTCTCGCTTCGCATCAGAGCCGCGGGAACGCCCGCGAGGGCACTGGCGACGATTCCCCGCTCGACCTGCTTCAGATCCCGGCCGTTCCGGCGGCGCAGGGACGCCTCGATCGCCGGATAGGGCGGAAAGCCGTACGCGTCCTCGCAGTTGCGCATCAGGGTCTCGAGCGCCTCGCGCTCGTCCAGGTAGGCGGAACCCTCTCCTCCACGCTGAATCACGACCATCCCGGCCAGCCGAGCCTCGGGTGCGACCTCGACCCCGGGCACAAGGCGCTCCACGTGGTACTTCGGCGGCGGCACGATCATCTGGACGATCGCGTTGATCGTCGCCGCGGGAAGGTGCGTGCGGGCGAGTGTCAGCGCGACCCGTCGCCCGGAGCGGGAGTGCAAGCGGCTCTGGACGACCAACCCTATGCGCTCCCGCCGCGACAGCAGCGGGGTCTTCACTGCCTTCAGGGTGTGCCGGCTGATCGTGAGCGGCTTCGGGTAGGTGAGCACCCGCCCGTCGGGGCTCACCAGCGTGAGATCGTCCGACAGGAACGCGAACGTGTCTCCCTCGAGCATGCGCAGGCTGGTGGTGGTCTTGCCCGTGTCGGTCCTGGCCGTGACCAGGAAGGCGTCCTCCCCGGCGGCCAGGCAGGCGGCGTGCACGAGCGCGTAGCCGCGCGCGGCGAATGTCCAGCGCAGGATCGGCTCGACCACGTTTGTGTAGAGCACGTGAGGAGATCGCCTAAGGAGGGGCCACGCCGTCGCCTCGATCCGGTCCTCGAGGTCGATCGACACTCCGAACCCCAGCCGGCTCGGGCCCTCCTGGTAGCGGACGCCGGAGGCGCCGTTCGCGCTGACTCTGCCCAGGCGCACCCGGATGTCCGGATCGCCGATCAGCTCGCCGACCCGGAAGCGCTCGAGCTCGGGCAGGCGAGCATCGGACATCACGGTGACGATCCCGTGGATGTCGTAGGTACAGGAGCGCGAATCGACCTCCTTCGGCGCGCCCTTCCAGATCCACGTGTCGGCCAGCGCGAAACGCACCAGCGTTAGGCCCAGCAGGGAGATGACGTTCGAGACGACGTAGTGAATGCCGAGTCCGGACGTGAGCAGCACAAGCAGCGGCCCGCGCACAGCCAGGGCCGCGTTGTTCATGACGAAGAACATGGCCATTCGCGTCCCGAGGCCCCGCTTGTGCTCGCGATCGGAGAAGACCCACAGCTCGGTGAGGCAGAAGTTCCAGAGCGTCGACCCCTGCGTCGCGATGATCGCCGAGACGACGTAGAAGATTCCGACTACGTCGGTCAGGGCCGCCAGGAGAACCGTGTTGACCACGAGACCTGACGCACCGACCGCGCCGAAGCGGGCAAACCGCAGCCGGGCGAGAAGCGAGAGGTAGCGCAGCCCCTCGCTAATCGTGGCCTTGCTGCGGCCGGCGCGGCGCTCGCCGAACGTGAAGGACACCTCCGCGGACCGCAGCTCCGGATGGCGAATCAGCAACTCCAGCAGGATCTTGAACCCGCGCGGCCGCAGCCTGCCCAGCTCGATCGCGTCGCGGCGCACCAGGAAAAAGCCGCTCATCGGATCCGTGACGTTCCGTAGCCGGCGCGGGAACAGCATCCGCGCGACGCCGGTCGTTGAGCGGGAGGCCATCGCGCGCGCCCAGCCGAGGCCGGACCCGTTCCCGCGCTCGCAGTAACGGCTCGCGACGACCAGGTCGAGGTCGCGGGACTCGGCCTCTTCGAGCAGTGCCGCGATCAGCTCGGGCGGGTGCTGTAGATCGGCGTCCATCACGCAGACCCACGGAGCCCGCGCCGCGCGCAGCCCTTGGACCACGGCGCCCCCGAGGCCGCTGCGCCGACGATCGGGGGTCTGGCGCAGCAGCACGACATCGTGCGCGCATCGCGGGGCCAGCTCCTCGATAAGGCCCGGGGTGGCATCGGTGCTGGCGTCGACGAAGATGATCTCCATCGCGACGGTGGGGAGCACCGCCTCGAGGCGCTCCACGAGACCGGCAACGTTGTCGCATTCGTTCTTGGTCGGAACGACGATTGAGAGGAGCGGTCGCGCTGGGGCGGTGTCCGAGCCGGGCGTCTGACTTCGGGACGTCAGGGTGCGTGGTTCCACCGACCGGTGCTCCTAGGAGAGAGATGCCCCGTGCCCGACCTCTCCGAGCGTAGCCCTCGTCTCGTTCGGCCCGCGTCCGAGGAAGGGGTGATCCTTGTGCCCCAAAGGGGGCATCTTTGGCGGCCCACTAGCCGAACCCGCTCGCCCGTGCTCCGCGTCGAGGTCCACCCGCCGCGGCGTATACGCGGAAGTAGCGTGACACCGCCTGAGAGCGGTTTCGCGCCCCGAGCTTGCGCAAGATGTGCTTGACGTGCGTCTTGACGGTGTCCTCGGTGACGACCAGCCGCTGTGCGATGCGGGCATTCGTCTCTCCGTCGGCGAGCATCGAGAGGACCTGTTGCTCGCGGGGGGTGAGCCCCTCCAGAAGGTCCCGGTCCGGCACCGCCGTTGTTCTGGCCGACGAGATGTGGCGCACGCCTGAGGGGAGCTCGACACCGGCCGTGGTGAGCTCCTCGATGCTCGCCTCGGTCGAACGCGCGAGCGCCAGGACTCGCTCGGAGTGAGTGCGCAGGCGCTCGGCGATCACACCGCGCTCGAGCACGTAGCCGAACCCCTCGGCGAAGGCCCACAGCGCTGCGCGGTCGAAGTCCGTCACTGCCGGGCCGCGGGGGCCATGGTCGGCTTGGAACAGGGCAACTGCCTGCTCCTGGCAGATGACCGGCGCGGCTACGTAGGAGTGCGTAGCGGGGAGAGTCGCAAGTGCGTGGGCGTCGTCCGCTCCGTCCTTGACGAGCAGGGCTATCCGGCGCCGGAGCACCTCCGACTCGTGGAGCCAGGGGCCCAATTCGAACGACTCTCGGCGCAGCCGCGCGAGAAGCTGGTCGCCCCTCTCGGGTGCGCCCCGCACGTAGACGTTCTCCGGGGCCAAGGCGTGATCGCGGAGGGTGAAGACGGCGGCACGCCCGAAGCCGACCTGTTCGCACAACGCACACGCTGCGTGGCGGAAGAGCGCCGGAATCGAGATCGTCTGGCGCAGGCTCGCAAGCGCTTGACCGACTCCCATCAGCGCGACGACGGCGTCGGGTCGCTCCCGCGCGCTCACGGGACCCCTTGGCGCTCGCCGGCCGTGAGCAGATCCGAACCGGTCGGTGCGGCGCGCTCCTCGAGATTGAGGTCGACCAGGCGCTTTACGCGGAGCGCGATCGCGGCGTCGGGCGTCTCGACTTCGGCGTCGGCTTTCTCGACCGGCGCCACGGGGCCTGCCGGCGCCGTCGCGGCGGGCGCTCTCTCCGCCCCAGCGGGCTGCGGGCTCGGTTCCGCGGGCTTGCTCGTGGCGGGAGGCGGCGCCGGCGCCGGCGCAGTACCAGCTGGGCGGGGGCGGCGACGGGGCGCCACCGACCGGGAAGGGGGCGGCGGTTCGGCGGGTCTCGCGACCGGAGACGGCGCGGGCGGCGACAACAGCGCGCCGCCGGCTACCTCCGAACCGCCGCGATCGCCGGGCGTGGCGTGAGTCGCGAACAGCGCGCCGACCGCCGCGCCCGTGGCGAACACCGCGAGCAGCAGGGCGAAGGCCAGCCCAAGGTTCGGCCGGCTCCGGGGCGGCTGGGACGCTTGGCGTTCTACGGCGCGCTCGCCCGAACGCGGGCGGCGGAGCCTCGAGAGTCCGGCGAACAGAACCGCCGTGGCCAGGGCTCCCAGCAAGGCCGCGACCCACGGATCCAGGCCATCCGACGACTCCGGCGCGCGGGTGGCCGGCCGAGCGGCGTCGGGAGCGGGCTGCCGCGGGGGCGCGACATCGGCCGGGGCCGGACGGTCCGGCGCAATCCGGTCCGGTGCGCTCGGCTTGGGCGTCGCCGGGTCATGCGGCGCGGCCGGCCGTCTTGCCGTCATTGCGAGCAGACGCGTCCTGGTCCGTGGGCCAACCAGGCCGTCCACTTGAAGGCCACGCGCGCGCTGAAAGCGCTCGACCGAGGCCTCCGTGAGCGGCCCGAACAGGCCGTCGACGGGTCCCGGCCGGTGGCCGAGCCTCCGGAGGCGCCGCTGCAGGTCGCGCACTGCCTTCGAGCCGCCCTGCTTCCCGTAACCCGAGCCGCGGACCAGCAGGCCGGCTGACATGAGGGCTGTCTCGGAGGACTCGCCCCGCTCGGTGTGCGGACCGGCGGATCGGGGGTCGGCAGCGGCAAAGCCGCTTGCCGGAAGGCCGAGCAGCAGCGCCACAGCGACGAGGGCCGCCGCCGCGGTCGCTGAAGCTCGACTGGAGGGCCAGAGAGGAGACGTCATTTCGTGGTCCAGTGCTCACCTATCAAGTACCCGCGGGTCCCCCTCCCGGCCGGGGTGCGAAGTCAGGTCAGGGCGCTGGTACCACCTGTACGCAGCGTGATATCAGTGGCCTCGGCAAGCGCAACATGGGCGCGAGCCGAGGCGCAGAGCCAAGAACTGCGCATTGGCGGCCGCCCGGCGCGAAGGGTCACAGTTCAGGCGATATCACCTTTTACGGGAGGGTCTTCATCTAGGGTTCCCGCGGAACGGCGTAAAGGGCGACGATGTCCCCCATCACGATCACGGTCGAACAGGTGGCGCGTCCCGGCGAAAGCCGGCTCCCGGACCTGATCGAGCCGATAGTCGGGTTTCGCAACTGGCGAATCTTCCGCACGGGGCCCGCGGAGCTCAGCTCGCCCTATCTCCCCGTCGTCTGGTCCGAGCCCGTAGTGCGCGCCGAGTGCCGCCGCTGGCGCAGCCCTGAAGACCTGCTCAGGGATACGCACGCGGCCCCACACCCCGACTGTGGCTGCGGCATCCGCGCGTACCCGACGCCGACGAGCGACTTCTCGAAGGTCGACTACCGCGCCGTCTCCGGGATCGTGACCGTCTGGGGCAGAATCGAGATCGAACGCGACGAGATGCGGGCCGAGCTGGCGCGGGTCGAGGCGCTCGGTTTGTACCGCCGCTGGAGTCGGCGTCAGCGGGATGCGGTGCGAGAGGTTGCGAGCACGCTCGGCGCGGACCTCGTCGACCTTCACGAGCTCGACGCGGCTGCGGGCGGCTACGGCGCCCCGCCTCCCCCGTCGCTGATGACGGAAGCGCACGCGCCGGGCGTACGAGACCGCTTTGCCGCGCTGTTCAAATCGCGCGTCGGCGAGTGGAAAAAACCCGCAAAATCAAGTTAAGCTCGTGTTACCGACTGTTCGACATTCGCTGCGGACTGGGGCGAATGGCATCGCAAGCACGCAACGACCGAGACTCGGCGACTACTCGGCTCCTGGCCGCATACCGCGATCAGGGCGATCCGCGCGCGCGAGAGCGCCTCGTGCAGCTGTACCTGCCTCTCGTTGAGGCACTCGCGCAGCGGCACGACAGGCGCGGGGGCGACCACGACGACCTGGTGCAGGCCGGCTCGATCGGCCTTCTGAATGCAATCGAGCGCTTCGACCGTACGCGCGGCGACGAGTTCGCCGCCTTCGCCGTACCGACGATCGCCGGCGAGATCAAGCGCTATCTCCGCGATCGCACTAGCACGGTTCGCCTGCCGCGCCGCCTCCATGAAGTGAGCGCTCGCCTGCCCGAGGCCCGTCAGGAGCTCACGGCGCGGCTCGGCAGAGCACCCAGTCAGAACGAGCTCGCCGAAGTCTTGGGCGTTACCCCGGACGATCTCATGCGGCTCGAGAACGGATCGAACGGGAGTGTCGATGATCGTGCCTCGGACACCGCCGCGAGCGAGTTCGACGCGAGCGAGTCGCGCTTGCTGCTCGCCGATGCCTTCCGCACCCTGGACGAGACCGAGCGGGCGATCATCTATCTGCGTTTCGTTCGCGAGCGCAGCCGCCGGGAGGCTGCCGACGAGCTCAAGATGTCGCAGAGCGCCCTCGCCCGGCGAACGACCACCGCGCTCTCCAAGCTGCGCGGGGAGCTCGAGGACCGCGCATTCGAGCGAGGGAGCGCGCCGCCGGCGCTGGTCCCCGCGGCAGAGCCCGCTGCTCACCCGACCCCCGCTTCTCCGCCGGTCAAGCCACGTGCGGCCGAGGTGGATGAGCCGGCGGCCTCCGGCGCGAAGGCGCGCGCCGGCCACAGCGGGCGGCTCATGCTCCGCATGCCGCAGTCGCTGCATGCCGACCTGGCGCACGCGGCCGAGCGCGAAGAGGTGAGCCTGAATCAATTCATCACCAACACACTCGCCTCGTCGCTGCGGTGGCATTCGGAACGCGAGGAGGGGCGGACGCCACCGAAGTGGGCGCGCGCCGCGGTAGTGACGAACATCGTCGTGGTCGCAATCGCAGGGGCGATTGCTCTCGCCCTGTTGATCTTGGCGTGGCAGCAGGGATGGTGAGGGGGCGCCGGACCTACGCCACGGCGTAGCGCGCCCCTGGCAGTCGCCGGGAGTGCGTACTTACACTCCTGAAATGTCGGCTCCGCCCACAGGAACGCGCGTCCGGCTGGCCGAGCTGATCGCGATGATCTCCCTCGGGACCGATCTCGGGATGGGTCAGCCGATGGAGCACGTGCTGCGCCAATCGCTGATCGCGTTGCGGCTCGCCGAGCGGCTGGGTCTCGATGAGGCGACTCGCGGAGTCGTTTACTACGTCAGCTTGCTCGCCTGGGTCGGTTGTCACGTCGATGCGTACGAGCAGGCGAAGTGGTTCGGGGACGACCTGGCGCTCAAGGCCGACGCCCGGAATGTGGACATGCGCGGCCTGCCCGCGAAGGTGGCCGTCTTGAGCCGCGTCGGTGCGGGCCGCGGGCTGCTGGAGCGGGCTCGATTGGGCGTCAAGTTCGCCGGCGACGGGCTGAGCCCCAAGGAGGCGATCGAGAATCACTGGCTGGCGACCAACGAGCTCGCGGCTGCGCTCGGACTGGGCCGGGAGGTGCGTGACGGCCTCTATCAGACGTTTGAGCGCTGGGACGGCAAGGGGGTTCCCGCCGAGGCCCGGGGCGAGGAGATCCTGGTTCCGGCACGCCTCGTCAACCTCGCGGACGTCGTCGAGGTCTTCCACCAAGCCGGGGGGGTGGACGCGGCGGTCGCCGTCGCCCGGGAGCGCAGCGGCACCCAATTCGACCCGGCCTTGGTGGACGTCTTCTGCGCCGACGCGCCGCAGGTGTTGAGCGGCCTCGATGCCGTGACAGCCTGGCCCGCGGTGATCGGCGCGGAGCCGGAGCTCGAGATCATGCTCTCCGACGAGGAGCTCGACTCCGCCCTGGAAGCGATTGCCGATTTCACCGATCTGAAGTCGCCCTGGACCATTGGCCATTCGCGCGGTGTGGCCGATCTCGCGTATGCGGCGGCGAAGCTCCGGGGGCTGTCGGACCTTGACGCCGAGATGCTGCGCCGGGCCGGGCTGGTGCACGATCTCGGTCGCCTGGGCGTTTCGAACGCGATCTGGGACAAGCGCGGGCCGCTCACCCCGGCGGAGCTCGAACGGGTGCGCCTTCACCCCTATCTGACCGAGCGGATGCTCGCGTCATCCGAGGCGCTGGCCGCGCTGGGCGCGATCGCCGTGCAGCACCACGAGCGTCTCGACGGTTCGGGGTACCCCCGCGGGCTTTCCGGCGACGCGCTCACGCCGGCCGGTCGGATACTCGCGGCAGCCGACGCCTACCACGCGATGACCGAGCCCCGGCCTCACCGCGATGCGCATACCGCCGAAGGGGCCGCTGCCGAACTGCGCTCGGGCGTCGCACAGGCGCTGTTCGACGGCGACGCGGTCGAGGCCGTGCTAGGCGCCGCAGGGCATCCCGTCAAGCGCCGGCGCCAATGGCCGGGAGGCCTCACCAGCCGTGAGGTCGAGGTTCTAAGGCTGCTCGTGCGCGGATTGTCGAACAAGGAGATCGCCGAGCAGCTGGTGATCTCGCGCAAGACGGCCGGCAGCCATGTCGAGCACATCTATTCGAAGACCGGCGTCTCCAATCGCGCGCAAGCCAGCCTGTTCGCGATCAAGCACGGCTTGATGGTCGCCGAGTAGGCGGCTGCAGAAGATCGGGCGAATGCCCGAGGCGCGGGCGGTGCGCCCAGCCTACGGTCGCTTCCATGAGCCAACTGATCGAAGCGGACCGTCGTACTGCGCTGGGGCGCCTGGGGGCATGGGCGGCTGATCACCGCCGGCTGCTCGTCATCCTTTGGGGCGTCGCCGTGCTGACCCTCGGGGCGCTCGCTCCGTTCGCAGACCGGGCGCTTTCGGGCGCCGGTTGGGAGGCTCCAGGATCGGAGTCCGGGGACGCTCGCCGCGCGATCGAGTCGCATTTCCCCGGGCAGGGGACGTATGCGCTGTCGGTGCTCTTGGCCGGCGATCGGGCGGGGATCGGCGATCGGCCGATGCGCACAACGCTCGCCGCGGTACAGGCGGTGCTTCGCGGCGATCCGGCTGTGAGCGGGGTACTCACGCCCGAGCGGGGCGTCACGGTGTCGCGTGACCGCCGGACCGCGATCGTCACGGGACTCGCGGGCGCACCACCCTCGGAGATGGTCGAGGCGGCGGGCCGCCTCAAGGACCGTCTCGCCCGGCTCTCCACGCCCGGCGTCACCGTCCGCCTCACCGGCCCGGCCGCTATGTGGTCCGACTTCAACCACGCCAACAAGGCCGCGATGATGAAGTCCGAAGCGCTGTCCTGGCCGCTCACGCTCACGCTGCTGGTGCTCGCGTTCGGCACTCTTGTGGCGGCCGGCCTCCCGCTATTGCTCACGGCGGCGGGGCTCCTCGGCGCCGGCGGCCTGCTCTTCGTATCGGGGCAGTTCCTCGACGTGTCCATCTGGGCGATGAACTTCGCGATGATGTTCGCGATCGCGCTCGGGATCGACTACGCGCTGTTCATCGTGGTCCGTTTCCGCGGCGCGCTTGCGGAGGGGCTGTCGCCGCGCGACGCAACGGTGCGCACGATGGCCACGGCCGGCAAGGCCGTGCTCGCCAGCGGGCTCACCGTGATTGCTGCTCTGCTCGCGGTCATGCTCGTGCCGGTGCCGACGTTCCGCTCGGTGCCGCTCGGGATCGTGCTGGCCGTCCTGTCGGTCCTAGCGGCGACCCTGACGCTGCTGCCCGCCGCGCTATCCGCGCTGGGCCACCGGATCAACGGCGGTCGGATACGCCTGCGGAGCGCGGCCGCCCATCGCAGCGAGCGCTTCGCCGCCTGGGGCCGCCGCCTGTGGGCGCGACCGCTGCCGTATGCGGCCGCCGCGGTCGCGATCCTGCTGGTCCTCGCCGCGCCCGCGCTCGGGCTGCGGACGGGGATGCCGACGATCGCGGTCGTGCCCCACAGCGCCGACTCACGTGAGGGTCACGCGCTCCTCCAGCGGTCGTTCGGGGCGGGTGCGCTGAGCCGGCTGCAGGTGGTGGTCAAGGAGCGCGAGGTAGCCCGTGCCCGGACCGTTCTGGAGCGCGATCCGGGGATCGCGACGGTCACCTCCACGCAGCGAGCCGATGACCGCGCCCTCCTCACCGCGGTCCCCACAGCTGGTGAGGGCAGCCGCGAGCTGCGATCGACGATCGACGCCGTGCGCGCTGAGCTCCCCACCACCGCGCTGGTTGGCGGCTCGGCTGCCGAGAACCGTGACCTCGAGCAGGCGCTGGTCTCGCGGCTACCGCTGGTGGTCGGCGTCATCGTGGGCCTCGGATTCCTGCTCCTGGTGACGCTGCTGCGGGCGCCGCTCGCAGCGGCGGCTGCCGTCGTCCTCAATCTGCTCGCGACCACCGCGGCGTTCGGCGTCGCGCGGCTCGTGTTCCAGAACGGAGCGCTCGAGGGGTTGCTGGGCTTCGAGTCGCAAGGATTCGTCGACGCGTGGGCGCCGATCTTCTTCTTTGCCCTCGTATTCGCGCTGGCGATGGACTACACGGTCTTCCTCCTGGCGACGACAAAGGAGGCGTACCAGCGCACCGGCGACGCGCGCCAGGCTGTCGTCGAAGGCCTGGCCGGGACGGGCCGTGTGATCAACGCGGCGGCCGCGGTCATGGTCGTCGTGTTCATGACGTTCGCGCTCGCGGGTCCCATTCCGCCCAAGGAGATGGGCTTCATCCTCGCGGTAGCGGTGCTGCTCGACGCCACCCTGGTCCGCCTGCTGCTGCAGCCGGTCGTCCTGCGCCTGCTCGGGCCTCGCGCCTGGTGGATGCCCCCCTGGCTGGACCGCCTGTTGCCCAAGTCTGGGCTGGCTCACGAGATGCCGGAAGCCGAGGCCACACAGGCGCTCGCGGTCGCCAAGTCGTAGCAGCAGAGATGGTGGGTGACCGGCGCGGAGCTACGCCACCGCGTAGCGCGCCGCGGGGGCGGCCTCGCGGCTCTGCGGGAAGCCGACCGCCATGTAGAGCAGCACCATTCCCGCGATCTGGGCGAGGTGGTACAGCGACGTCGGGTCGAGCCCGATGGGACTGAGCAGCTCGGGACTTAGCGCCTTCGTCCCGGCTGCTGCACCGCTCACGAGGATCGCGACCATCACCGGCCGGGCCAGCGGATGACGCTGGTGCGCAGCCCACACCCAGAGGGCCAGCACGCTGAGCATCGTCAGCGCCTCGCACGCAAGCATCGTCCCGATGCCGGCATTGCCGCTGATCGCAATCACCAGGTAGGCGACGAGGCCTACCGAGCGCAGCAACCAGAAGGCACCCCTGCGGCCCGGACCCAGCACCTCGGCCACGGTGGCCGCGAGCAGGTACGACACAGCAACGACGACCATCACGCTGATCACGGTCCAGCTCAAGTCGCCCGCGGTCGGCGACCGGACAATCAGACCGTGGTGCACCGCCCCCGCCAAGGCAGCTATGCCGAACCACCAGAAGGCCGTCCGCCAGTGGTTATGACCCGCGGGTGAGCGCCCCATGCGAATCGCGAGCACCACCGTCACGGTCCCGAGGGCGAGGTCGGTCAGCGATTGTGCCGGCTCCGCGAGCACCCCTCCACGGTAGCCGACATGCCGCCCGCGCCTCAGTCCACCTCGGCGGCTTCGTCCGTCGCGGGTGCGATCTGCTCGAGGTTCCGGATGATCTTCGTGAGCGCACTCTCGAGGTGACGCCGTTCCTCGCGCGTGAGGTTGGCGGTGGCGCGCTCCTCGAGTCGTCTGAGTTCCTCGTCTATGCAGCTGCCCAGGGATCGCGCCCGATCGGTTAGGTGCAGACGAACGAGGCGAGCGTCCTTGTCGTCTCGGCGCCTCGTCAGCAGGCCGGCGGCCTCCATGCGAGTGGCCATCTTCACGATCGTCGGAGTGGTGACGTGCAGGCGCTGGGCGAGCTCGCCGGGCGTGAGGCCGTCATCGGCCGCGAGCTCGTCGATGACGAGGTTCTGACCCACCCGGACGCCGTGGCGACTCATCCCCGCATCCGCGGCGCCGCGCATCAGCTTCGACGCGCGCGTGAAGAGCGGGATGAAGTCGCCCATTCGGGCGAGTCTACCGGCTGATCAGTTGACGGCTAACGATCTTCGCTATGGTTATTGCTTGCCGGCTAACGATCTGTTTCGAGAGAGCAGGAGAGCGAGCATGACCACCCTTGTCAGCGGAGCCACCGGACGCGTCGGGAGCCGATTCGTGCCGCGGCTGTTGGCAGACGGCGAGCACGTACGCGTGGTGGTCCGGGACGCCGAGGCCGCCGCGGCGCTGCGCGAGCGGGGAGCCGAGGCCGTCCATGGCGACTTGCGCGAGGTCGCGACCCAGGCGGAGGCCGTCGACGGCGTCGATGCCGTCGTGCACCTGGCGGCGGCGTTCCGCGGCGTTCCGGACTCCGAGGCCCGGGCGGTCAACCACGCGACCACGGTGGATCTGGCGCGGGCCGCCATCGCCGCCGGCGTAGGGCGATTCGTCTTCGTCAGCACCAACCTCGTCTACGGCCCCGGCCGCGGCCGCCCGGCGCGCGAAAGCGACGACCCCGCCCCGACCGGCGCCTACCCGGAGAGCAAGGTGGCGGCCGAGGAGGCGCTTCGCGCCCTGCACCGCAGCGACGGGCTCGGCCTACGCGTGGTGCGGCTCGCGTTCGTGTACGGCGAAGGCGATCCACACCTGGCCGAGTCGATGCGCTGGGCAGCCACTTGGCCCGCCCACAAGCGCCTGCACCTCGTCCACCACGCCGACGTGGGTCAGGCTCTGGTGCGGGCGCTCCGGACCGCGGGCATCGACGGCATGACCTTCAACGCC
>Ga0081538_10002209_pt1 | contig 19292 bp, 16 predicted proteins | sample TabmetS5T2R1_FD_71022 | JGI IMG/M metagenome (GOLD analysis project Ga0081538, IMG submission 71022) | Tabebuia heterophylla rhizosphere microbial communities from the University of Puerto Rico - S5T2R1 | ecosystem: Host-associated > Plants > Roots > Rhizosphere ... | reverse complement strand
GCTGGTGCTGGAAAAGCCGCTGGGTCACGATCTCGCCTCCTCGCGCGCGATCAACGAGGCGGTCGGCAAGGTGTTCGCGGAGCGGCAGATCTACCGCATCGACCACTATCTCGGCAAAGAGACGGTGCAGAACCTGATGGTGCTGCGCTTCGCCAACTCGCTGTTCGAGCCGCTGTGGAACCGCACGCACATCGATCATGTCCAGATCACGGTGGCGGAGACGGTCGGGGTCGGCGGCCGGTGGGGCTACTACGATGCCTCGGGCGCGCTGCGCGACATGGTGCAGAACCACCTGCTGCAGGTGCTGTGCCTGACCGCGATGGAGCCGCCGATCACGCTCGACGCGGATTCCGTGCGCGACGAGAAGGTGAAGGTGCTGAAGTCGCTCAACATGCTGTCCGGCCAGGAGGCGGCGAACGCCACGGTGCGCGGGCAGTATCGCGCCGGCGCGATCGACGGCCAGCCGGTGCCGGGCTATCTCGACGAGACCGACGCCAAGGATTCCAGCAGCTGCGAAACCTACGTCGCAATCCGCGCCGAGATCGACAACTGGCGCTGGGCCGGCGTGCCGTTCTACCTGCGCACCGGCAAGCGCCTGCCGCAGCGCTGCTCCGAGATCGTGGTGCAGTTCAAGACGCCGCCGCATTTCATCTATCCGACCTATGGCGCGATGCCGCCGTCCAACCGCCTGATCATGCGTCTGCAGCCGAACGAGGGCGTGCGGTTCCAGATGCTGAACAAGCGGCCTGGCCCGGGCGAGTTGCGCCTGCAGCAGACCGCGCTCAATCTCAGTTTCGCGGATACCTTCGGCAGCATCATCCCGGATGCCTACGAGCGCCTGCTCCTGGATGTGATTCGTGGCCGGCCGACCTTGTTCATGCGGGTGGACGAGGTCGAGGCGGCGTGGCGCTGGACCGACTCAATTCTGGATTCCTGGCAACAACTGAACGTGCCGGCGAGGCCGTATACAGCCGGCTCTTGGGGGCCAAGCGCCGCCATCGCGCTCATCGAACGCGACGGTAGGACTTGGCATGAGGACGATGCTTGAGAAACCACCGCTTGGTACCAAGGTCCGCTGGACCGATTGTCCAGACCGCCAAAGCTGGGCCAACAAGGCCGCGGAGAAGATAGTTGAACTGCTGGACGGCAGCATCGCCTCGCGCGGTGTCGCCAGCCTGGTGGTGGCCGGTGGCACGACGCCGCAGCCGATCTTCAATCGCCTGTCGCAGATGCATCTCGACTGGCCGAAGGTGCATGTCGGCCTGACCGACGAACGCTGGGTGAAGGCGAGCCACCGCGACAGCAATGCGTACCTGGTGCGCCATTCGCTGCTGCGCAACCAGGCGAAGTCGGCCCATTTCCATCCGCTCTACATCGACAAGCCCAAGCCCAGCGCCGCGGTAGCGGAGGCCGAGCGCACCATCAGCGCCATGCCCCGGCCGTTCGACGTGGTGCTGCTGGGCATGGGAACCGACGGCCATTTCGCCTCGTTGTTTCCTGGACTGCCGGAGACCAAGGTTGGGCTCGATCTGCACAACCCGGCTCTGGCCGTGGCGGTGGACAAGCAGCAGAATGGCTATGCGCGCATGTCATTGACGATCTCGGCGCTGCTCCATTCGCGGCTGATCCTGGTGGCGATCTCCGGCCGCCCGAAGCGCACCGTGGCGCTGCAGGCCCTGGCCGGCGCCGGCGCCACCCCGATTGCAACGTTGCTGTCCCACCGCAAGGACGACCTGGAATTCCTTTGGACCGAATGAGTGCCGCATGACCCAGTTGAATCCCGCCATCCACGAGGTCACGGAGCGGATCAAGGCCAAGAGTGCGGACAGCAGGCGGGATTACCTGGAGCGCATGCAGGCGGCGCGTATGCAGAAGCCGCAGCGCACGCATCTGTCGTGCGGCAACCTCGCGCACGGCTTCGCGGCCTGCGACAGCCACCACAAGCAGGCGCTGGCGGCGGACACCGCGCCCAATATCGGGATCGTCTCGGCCTACAACGACATGCTGTCGGCGCATCAGCCGTACGGCGATTATCCGCCGCTGATCAAGCAGGCCGCCGACGAGATCGGCGCGGTGGCGCAGTTCGCCGGCGGCACACCCGCGATGTGCGATGGCGTCACCCAGGGCCAGCCCGGCATGGAGCTGTCGCTGTTCAGCCGCGACGTGATCGCGCTGTCGACCGGTGTTGCGCTGACGCATGGCATGTTCGACGCCGCGCTCTGCCTCGGCATCTGCGACAAGATCGTGCCGGGCCTGTTCATGGGCGCGCTCGCCTTCGGCCATCTGCCGGTGATCTTCGTGCCGGGCGGGCCGATGCCGAGCGGCCTTCCGAACCCCGAGAAGGCACGCATCCGGCAGCTGTACGCCGAAGGCAAGGTCGGGCGCACGGAGCTGCTGCGCGCGGAATCGGAATCCTATCATGCACCGGGCACCTGCACCTTCTACGGTACCGCCAATTCCAACCAGATGATGATGGAGGCGATGGGGCTGCATCTGCCGGGCGCCGCCTTCGTCAATCCCGGCACGCCGCTGCGCACCGCGCTCACTCGTGCCGCGACCCAGCGCGCGGCGCAGATCACCGCGCAGGGCAACGACTATCGGCCGATGGGCGAGGTGATCGACGAGCGTGCCATCGTGAACGCGATTGCCACCCTGGTTGCGACAGGCGGCTCGACCAACCACACCATCCACTTGGTGGCGATGGCGGCGATCGCCGGCATCCATATCGACTGGACCGACATCTCCGACATATCGCGCGCGACGCCGCTGCTGGCGCGGGTCTATCCGAACGGCCAGGCGGACGTGAACCATTTCCAGGCGGCGGGCGGCACGGGATTCGTGATCGCCCAGCTGCTGGCGACCGGCCGGATGCATGAAGACGTCGAGACCGTGGTCGGCAAGGGCCTCGCTGCCTACGCGCGCGAGCCGTGGCTGAAGGACGGTAAGCTGGATTGGCGCGACGGGCCGAAGCAGAGCGGCGACCGCAACGTGCTGCGCCCGGCTGACGACCCGTTCGATTCCGAAGGCGGGATCAGGTTGCTGACCGGCAATCTCGGCCGCTCGATCATCAAGGTCTCGGCGGTGAAGCCGCAGCATCGCGTGGTGCGCGCGCCGGCGGCGATCTTCGACGATCAGGACAAGGTGCTGGCCGCCTTCAAGGAAGGCAAGCTGCACCGCGATGCGATCGTGGTGGTGCGCGGGCAGGGACCGCGCGCCAACGGCATGCCGGAGCTGCACAAGCTGACGCCCGCGCTCGGCGTGCTCCAGGACCTCGGCTACAAGGTCGCGCTCGTGACCGACGGCCGCATGTCGGGCGCATCCGGCAAGGTGCCTGCCGCTATCCACGTCTCGCCGGAAGCGGCCAGCGAAGGGCCGATCGGCAAGCTGCACGAGGGCGATGTGGTGTCGCTCGATTCCGAGCACATGACCCTGACGGCGGAAGTGCCGGAGGCGGAGTGGAACGCCCGCGCGCAGTGGCGGCCCGATCCACGCAAGTCCGCGTTCGGCTTCGGCCGCGAGCTGTTCGCCTCCATGCGCAACACGGCGACGCTGCCGGAGCAGGGCGCCATCACGCTGCTGGGAGCGGCGTGAGCGATGCCGCAGAACACCGACTTGCTGGTCGCCGACATCGGCGGCACCAACGCCCGCTTCGCCGTCAGCGACGGTGAGGGTGCGCTGCAGGAGTTGCGGGTCCTGCATGCGGCGAAGTTCCCCAAGATCGAAGACGCCGTTGAGTCCTATCTGGCCGAGCTGAAGCGGCCGCGTCCGACCCAAGCATGCTTCGCCGTCGCCTGTCCGGCCAAGGGCGCGGAGATTAAGCTCACCAATTCCTCCTGGCGCTTCGTGAAGGAGGACTTACGGCAGCACTTCCGGTTCGAGCGCTTCGTCGTAATCAACGATTTTGAGGCACTGGCGGCATCGGTGCCGATCCTGAAAGGCCCGCAACTGGCTGAGCTGCGATCCGGCAATCCCGATCCCACGTCCGTCAGCCTGGTGATCGGCCCGGGTACGGGCCTTGGTGTCGGCGCCTATGTGCCGGCCGGCAAGAGCGCCTGGGCGGTGATTTCCGGCGAGGGCGGCCACGTCGGTTTCGCGCCGAACACGGAACAAGAGATCCGCCTGTGGCAGCGCATGCGCGAGAAATACGGCCGCGTCTCCGCCGAGCGCGTGCTGAATGGCGCGGGGCTGGTGAATGTCTATCGCTTCATGGCGGACGAAGCGAGCCAGCCGGCCGGCGAGATCGACGCGCCGGAAATCTCCCGCCGCGCGCTGGCGGGCGAAGAGGTCGCCATCAACACGGTGCTGATGTTCTTCGACATGCTGGGCAGCGTGACCGGCGACCTTGCGCTCGCCTTCGGGTCGCGTGGCGGGGTCTATATCGGCGGCGGAATCACGCCCAAGCTGCTGGATTTCGCGCGCCGCAGCAAACTGGTCGAGCGCTTCCTGGACAAAGGTCGCGTCGCCGCCATCCTGCAGAGCATGCCGATCTGTGTCATCCTGGAAGAGCGTGCCGCCCTCTACGGCGTGCGCCGCCAATTCGATCGCGAGGGAACATGAGCGGACCATCTTCTGCCTTTGCCCTGCTGAACGGCGTCCGCGCGCTGCCGGTGGTGGCGATCGACAATGTCGAGGATGCGATCCCGCTGGCCGACGCGTTGGCGGAAGGCGGCCTGCCCGCGATCGAAGTCACCCTGCGCACCGCGGCGGCGTTCGACGCCATCGCCAAGCTGCAGAAGCAGCGGCCGAAGCTCCTGATCGGCGCCGGGACTGTGGTGACGGGTGCGCAGATGAAGACCTGCGCGGCGCTCGGCGTGCGGTTCGCGATCAGCCCTGGCCTGACTCCCGCGCTGCTGGAGATCGCGCACGAGCTCAAGATGCCGTACCTGCCCGGCACGGCAACGGCGTCGGACGTGATGCTCGGCATCCAGCATGGCTGGAGCGAGTTCAAGTTCTTCCCGGCCGAGGCGGCCGGCGGCGTGGCGATGCTGAAATCCTGGGCCGGGCCGTTCCCGGACCTGCGCTTCTGCCCGACCGGCGGCATCAACGCGCAGAATGCCGGGAACTACCTCGCACTGCCCAACGTGATCATGGTCGGCAGCTCCTCGATGATGCCGGCGGCTTCGCTCAAGGCCAAGGACTGGGCCGACATCGCGCGCCGCTCGCGCGCCTTCACCGACGCGCTCGACAACATCACCGCGGTCTGAGCCCCAAACAAAAGTGCGCCCGGAGGGGATGATTCTCCGGGCGCCGGTTCAGATGGCACCCTTGGGGACGGATGGGTGTGGGCGCCGCCTGATGGAAGGGAGTAAAGACCCAACAGGCGATTCCGGTCTGTGATGCCCATCACACCGCGCCCCGGCTTGAAGCCGGGCGGGGGCGGCCGATACACTCCGGTCACCTCTTGGGACGCCCCGGCGTCCACATCACCCCAAGGAGATCACCCATGTCCGCCGCGCTCAGCCTCGAAAGCTGGAACGACCAAGCTCGCAGCCTCAGCTACCGGAACCAGTGCTTCATCGGAAATCGTTTCGTTTCAGCGGCTTCCGGGAAGACCTTCACCTGCACCAACCCGGCCACCGGCAAGGCGCTGACCCAGGTTTCGGCAGGCGACAAGGAGGATGTCGACCGCGCCGTGAAGGCTGCCCGCGCCGCTTTCGACAAGGGGGTGTGGCCGCGGATCGCCGGCGCCGAGCGCAAGAAGGTTTTGTTGCGGTTTGCCGACCTGATGGAAAAGCACGCGACCGAGCTGGCGCTGCTCGAGACCTTGGATATGGGCAAGCCGATCGGCGACAGCTCCAGCGTCGACGTGCCGCTCGCGATCCAGTGCATCCGCTGGTACGCCGAGGCGATCGACAAGATCTACGACGAGATCGCGCCCACCGCGCCCAACGCCATCTCCCTGATCCGGCGCGAGCCGCTGGGCGTGGTCGGCGCCGTCATCCCATGGAACTTCCCGCTGCTGATGGGCAGCTGGAAGATCGGCCCGGCGCTCGCCACCGGCAACTCGATGGTGATCAAGCCCGCCGAGCAGTCGCCGCTGTCCATGCTGCGTCTGGCGGAGCTGGCAGCGGAAGCCGGCGTTCCCGAGGGCGTCTTCAACGTCATCCCCGGCTATGGCGAGACCGCAGGGCAGGCGCTCGGCCGCCACATGGATGTCGATGCCATCACCTTCACCGGCTCGACCGAGGTCGGCAAATACTTTCTGAGATATGCCGGCGAGAGCAACATGAAGCAGGTCTCGCTGGAATGTGGCGGCAAGACCCCGAACATCATCATGGCGGACGCACCGAATCTCGACGCGGCGGCGGAAGCCGCCGCCTGGGGCATCTTCTTCAACCAGGGCGAGGTGTGCAACGCGGGTTCGCGGCTCATCGTGGAAGAATCCGTGAAGGATGCCGTGCTGGAGAAGATCCAGAAGGTCGCGCAGATCCTGCAGCCGGGCGACCCGCTCGATCCCAAGACCAAGATGGGCGCAATGGTCGACGAGACGCAGATGAACCGTGTGCTCGGCTATATCGAGGCCGGCAGCAAGGAAGGCGCCAAGCTCGCCTTCGGCGGCAAGCGCGTGCGCGCCGAAAGCGGCGGCTATTACATCGAGCCGACCGTGTTCGACGGCGTGAAGAACAGCATGAAGATCGCGCAGGAAGAGATCTTCGGCCCGGTCCTCTCCACCATCACCTTCAAGGACCAGGCGGAGGCGGTGAAGATCGGCAACGACACGATCTACGGCCTCGCCGCCGCGGTGTGGACCAGCGACATCAACAAGGCCTTCAAGACCTCACAGGCCCTGCGCGCCGGCGTGGTGTGGGTCAATTGCTTCGACAACGGCCACATCTCCTCGCCGTTCGGCGGCTTCAAGCAGTCCGGCTTCGGCCGAGACAAGTCGCTGCACGCGATGGACAAATACACCCAGCTGAAGGCGACCTGGATCAATATCAGCTAGGTCTGTTGACAAGCTCGTCAGAAGGGGCGCCGCGTGGCGCCCGTTTGCTATGCGCAGAACGTGGACTGCAACGCGTAGCGGCGCAGGACGACTTCGCCGACGATGCCGTGGAACATCGTGCTGTTGTAGAGCCCGGCCATGGTCAATACGACCAAGCCCTTGCTCGGTACGATGTAGAGCCGCTGGCCGCCGTAGCCGACGGCGGAGATCCACTTGATCTCCTCGCGATTGGTGAGCGAGCGGCCAAGCCACCATTGATAGCCGTAGAAGAACAGGCCTTCGCCGTTGATGTGGGGCGCCGTCGACTCTTCGATCCAGGCGCGGGATACTACTTGCCCGTTCTGCCAGCGTCCACCGTCGAGCACGAGCTGGCCGATCTTCAGGAGGTCGCGTGGTCGCATGCGCAGGCCGGAAGCGGCGACCGGCGTGCCATCACTATAGCGGATCCATTCCACGTTTGTGATGCCGAGCGGCTCGAATAGCTCCCGCTGCGCCAGCACGTCGAGCGGCTGGCCCGAAGTCTTAGTGAGGATCGCGGCTAGCAGCGCGGTGGTGCCGCCGTTGTAGATGTAGGTGCGTCCCGGCGGCCGGACAATCGGCTGTTCCAGCACGTAGCGGCACCGGTCCGGCGCGTTGGTCATCAGGAGCTCGCTGTTCTGCGGATTGCTGTAGGGCAGATCCTCGTTCCAGGCGAAGCCGGCCGTCATGGTCAGCAGATGACGCAGCGTGATCTTGTCCTTCTCCGTCGTACGCAAGTCGGCATGCTCCGGGAAGAAATGGAAGACCGGCGTGTCGAGATCGGCGATCCAGCCGCGATCGACCGCGATGCCGAACAGCAGGGACGTGACGCTCTTTGTGATCGACCGTAGATCGTGCTGCTTGTTGGGGTCGTAGGCAACGCGACCGAGTGCCTTACCCCACGCCCAGTCCTCGCCAGTGAAGTAGTGCTCGTAGACCAGCTTGCCGTGGCGGGCGATCAGGATGGCGTGGGCGTTGGCGTCGGTCCAGGATTCGAAATGCGGGCCGATGCCGTGGAGCAGATCGCCATGCAGACCCATGCTCTCGGGCGAGGCAACCGTCCAGCCATCGGCCAGCGCAGCCGGTTGAATATCGTCGGCCATTGCAATGTCACTCCATCATGACTTTCGGACTATGTCGCCCCAATCCAATCGACGCGCGGTCTTGAATGAATCGCCGGCCCGCTTCGCGAAGACGCGGTCGGCAGCGTATCCGTCTTCCTGGCACAATTTCAACGTCACGGCAGCCTTGCTGGCGCGCGGCGGCGCGATGACGCGCGCCTCGGCATGAAGTCCCGGCTGTCTCGAAGCCGCAACATAGATGAACTTCTCATCCTCCCACGGCACCGTGCCGCCCTTCGCCTCGCGGTGCCGGCGGGAGCGGGCGACGCGGGCAGAGAAGTGGCACCAATCGGGCGCGGCGAGCGGACAAGGCTGCGTGTGTGGGCAGGGCGCCAGGATGTGCGCGCCGAGCTGGATCAGGACATCGCGGGCGTGGAGGATGCGTTTCCAGCCCGCCGGCGTGCCCGGCTCCACGATCAGCAGCGTGTCGCCGGTCAAGCTCCAGAGCCGCGTGATCAAAGGCTCGCGCGCGGCTTCCGGCAACTCATCCAGCACATACGCAAGCAGGACGACGTCGCTTGATGAGAGATCTGCGAGGGCGGCATCCAACCTGCCGGCAATCCATCTCGCGCGGGTGAAGGGCAGGCCCAGACGTTCTCCAACCGCACGGATGGCGGGGCTTGCTTCCACCAGCGTCGCATCCTCGAGACTCTCCCATTGTTGGGCTGCTGCCCAGGTCGCGGTGCCGGGCCCGGCGCCGGCGTCGAGTGCGGTCCGCGGTGCGAAATCAGGCCGTGCCTCGGCGACCGCCGCCAGCGCCGCCGAGATCGCAGCGAAGGTCGCCGGCAGGCGCGTCGTAAGATAGGCGCGCGCCGCAGCGTCGTCAGCGAGATGCAGCCGTCCGTCCCGCACCTCGGCGCGATAGCGTTGCGACAGAGCCTCCGAAGCGCGCGAGAGGTCGGCGAGCGCGATGCCTTCCAGCTCCCGGTCGATCGCCGCGCGCAGGGGAGGCGGCAACTGCATCGTGGTTCAGCGCTGCGTGCCGTCCAGGGTCAGGACCGGCTTGTAAAGGTCCGGCCGGCGGTCGCGATAGATGCCCCAGTTCTCGCGATAGGATCGGATCTCGGCGAGGTCGAAGGTGGCGGTGACCACTGCCTCCTGGTCCTCCGGCGCCTCCGCAACCTTGGCGCCGAGATGATCGGCGATGAAGGAGGAGCCGTAGAAGCGCAGCCAGTTGCCCTCGGGATTCTGGGTCGAGCGCTCGATCCCGATGCGGTTGGAGGCGACGAGCGGCATCACATTGGCGGCGGCGTGGCCCTGCTGCGTGCGCTGCCAGTGTTCGCGCGAGTTGTGCGGCGGAGAGGGTGGCGGCTCGTTGCCGATCGCGGTCGGGAACAGCAGGATCTCGGCGCCCATCACGGCCATCGAGCGCGCGGTCTCCGGGAACCACTGGTCCCAGCAGATACCGAGCCCGATGCGCCCGTGCCGCGTCGACCACACTCTGAAGCCGGTGTCGCCTGGATTGAAATACTGCTTCTCCTGGTAGCCCGGCCCGTTGGGAATGTGGCTCTTGCGATAGAGGCCCATCACCTCGCCATCGGCATCGATGATCGCAGTGGTGTTGTAGAAGGCGTGATTGGCGCGCTCGAAGAAGCTGATCGGGATGACGGCGCCCAGCTGCTTGGCGACCGGGCGGAAGTGGCGGATGGCGCGGTTGTCCTCCGCTCGGGTCGCCAAAGCGAAATGCTTGGAATCCTGCTCGATGCAGAAGTAGGGCGTCTCGAACAGCTCCTGCAGCAGGATGACTTGCGCACCTTGCTCGGCGGCTTTGCGCGCCAGGCGTTCGGCGCGGGCGATATTGGCGTCGATATCCCAGTCGCACGCCATCTGGGTGGCGGCGACCGTGACACGGCGCGGCTGATTCGGGTGGCTCATGCGCGCACTCTAGAGGCGGTCAGGTCTTGGCCGCAATGGCGCGGATGGCCATCTGCTCGTCGCGCTGCCGCAGCTTTTCCGAGCGGCGCATCTGGATGGTTGCGATGATCACCCCGATCGACACCACCGCGATGATGATGGTGGCAAGCGCATTGATCTTCGGATCGAGTCCGAGGCGGACCTTGGAGAATACCACCTGCGGCAGCGTGGTCGTGCCGGGGCCGTTGGTGAAGGCGGTGATGACGAGGTCGTCCAGCGAAATCGTGAAGCCGAGCAGCCAGCCGGAGACGATGGCCGGCGCGACGATCGGCAGGGTAATGACGAAGAACACCTTGAGCGGCTTGGCGCCCAGATCCTGCGCGGCCTCTTCAAGGGACAGGTCCAGCACCAGGAAGCGCGAGCGCATCACCACCGCGATGTAGGACAGCGTGAAGGTCGTGTGCGCGATGACGACGGTCGTGAATCCGCGCCCCTGCGGCCAACCGACCAGGTCCTGCATCGCAATGAACAGCAGCAGCATGGAGAGGCCGGTGATGACTTCCGGCATGACCAGCGGCGCATTGACCATGCCGGAGAATGCGGTTCGTCCCAGGAACTTCGGGAACCGCACCAGCACGTAGCCGGCGATGGTGCCGAGGATGGTAGCCAGGGTCGAGCTGATGGCAGCGATCTGGAGGCTGAGGATCGCGGCGTCTATGATCTGCCGATCCTTCGCGAGCTCGCCGTACCACTTGAAGCTCCAGCCGCCCCATACGGTCACCAGCTTGGATACGTTGAAGGAATAGATCACGACCGAGATGATCGGCGCGTACAGGAACGCGAAGACGGCGATCAGCCAGGCAATGATGAACCAGGAGAGCCGGTTGCTCATGCTTCCTTCTCCAGCTCTTTGTCCTGGTACTTTTGATAGATCATCAAGGGAATGACCAATGCCAACAGGATGGCGATCGCGACCGCCGACGCGGTAGGCCAGTCCCGGTTGCTGAAGAACTCGCTCCAGAGGACGCGGCCGATCATCAGGCTGGACGGTCCGCCCAGCAGCTCCGGAATGACGTATTCACCCACGGCGGGAATGAACACCAGCATGCTGCCGGCGACGATGCCGGGGAAGCTGAGCGGCACCGTGATGACGAAGAAGGCCTTCAGCGGCTTGCAGCCGAGGTCGGTCGCCGCTTCGATCAGCGACATGTCCATCTTCTCTAGATTGGCGTAGAGCGGCAGGATCATGAACGGCAGGTAAGAATAGACGATGCCCAGATAGACCGCGAAATTGGTATTCATCATGGCGATCGGGGAATCGATGATACCGATGGCCATCAGCACGTCGTTGATCAGCCCGTTGTTCTTCAGCAGGCCGATCCAGGCATAGACGCGGATCAGGAAGGACGTCCAGAACGGCAGGATCACCAGCATCAGCAGGATGTTGCGCACCGAAGAACTGCACCGCGCCATGCCATAGGCGAACGGATAGCCGATCAACAGGCATAGAATGGTCGAGACGGCGGCGACCGTCAGCGAATTGAGATAGGCCTTGATATAAAGTGCGTCATCGACCAGGCGGCGATACGTGTCGCTGATGTTGATGCCTTCCCAACCGAGGATCCGATCCACCCCAAGATGCGTGTAGGGCGGCTGGGCGATTGCCGTGAAGGCGATACTGACCTTGAGGACGATCAGGAACGGCAGGAAGAAGAACAGAAGCAGCCACAGGTATGGTATGGCGATGACGACCCACCGGCCCTTGAACCCAAGGCTCGCCAGTGTTCGCGCGAGCCAGCCGGCGCCGGGAAGACGGCTTGTGCGCTGGGCGATGTCTGTCGATGCCATGACTGCGGCTCAGCTCAGGAGCGCAACGGGAGAGTTGGCGTGCCAGGTGACGCTGACGCGGTCGTCCCAATCGATCATGAACTCTGCCGCTCGGACCTGGTTCGGCATCGTTATCTTGATCTGCTTGCCGCTGTCGAGCTGCACCAGATAGATCGACAGGTTCCCCATATACGCGATGCCCTTGACCGTACCCTTCAGGCAATTGTGAGGCTCTTTCAGATCCTGCTTGGTAAGGTGGATCTTCTCCGGCCTGATGGCGACCCAAACTCTAGCACCGGGCGCACTTGATATGCCGTGATCGATGTAGATGTTTCCACCGGCCTCTTCCGAATGGATCAGGACATGGTCCGGTTCGTCCTCGGTGATACGACCTTCGAATAGATTCACCGAGCCGATGAAATCGGCGACGAACTTGCTCTGCGGATATTCGTAGATCTCCTGCGGCGAGCCGATCTGCACGATCTGGCCGACATTCATCACGCCGATGCGGGTGGAGAGGGTCATCGCCTCTTCCTGGTCGTGGGTCACCACAATGAAGGTGATGCCGAGGCGGTCCTGGATGTTCATGAGCTCGAACTGCGTCGCCTCGCGCAGCTTCTTGTCGAGCGCGCCCAATGGCTCGTCGAGCAGCAGGAGCTTCGGCTGCTTCACCAGCGAGCGGGCAAGGGCGACGCGCTGGCGCTGGCCGCCCGACAGCTGGTGCGGCTTGCGCTTGGAGAAGGGCGAGAGCTGCACCATCTCCAGCATCTGGGAGACGCGCTGCTTGATCTCGGAATCGGGATACTTGTCCTGCTTCAGGCCGAAGGCGACGTTCTGCTCCACCGTCATGTGCGGGAACAGCGCGTACGACTGGAACATCATGTTGGTCGGACGGTCGTAGGGCGGGATGCCCGCCATGTCGACGCCGTCGATGTAGATCTTGCCGCTGGTCGGCGTCTCGAAGCCCGCCAGCATGCGCAGCAGCGTGGTCTTGCCGCAGCCCGAGCCGCCGAGAAGGGAAAACAGCTCGCCGCGATAGATGTTGAGAGAGACGTTGTTGACCGCGACAAACTCGCCGAACTTCTTGGTGACGTTCTCGACCCGGATGTAGGGCTCGGCCTTCGGGTCGTTCCAAGGCGTGTTGGTGTGCTTGTGCTGCGGCTGTTTCGTCTTCTCTACTGCGGCCATGATATCCCCTAGCTGCTGAACGCCCCCATCCGCGCAACCGACGCGGACAAGCCTCACTGTCCGGTCTTCAACCTGGTCCACTCGCGCGTGATCACGCGCTGTACTGTCTCGTCCCGCTCGACCGAGGGGAACATGCGCTGCTGAACCTCTTCATTCGGGTAGATCGCGGGATCCTCCAGGATCTCTGGCAGGATCATCGGGCGCGATGCCAGATTGCCGTTCGCATAGTAGATGTAGTTCGTGGCATCCGCGGCCACATCGGGTCGGAGCATGTAGTTGAGGAACAGGTGCGCGTTGTCGGGATTCGGCGCGTCGCTTGGAACCAGCATCGCATCGAACCAGATGTTGCTGCCTTCCTTCGGGATCGTATAGGCAAGCTCGATTTCCACCCCGGCTTCTGCAGCCCGGTTGGCCGCGACGGCATAGTCGCCCGACCAGGTCATCACCAGGCACATGTCCCCGTTCGGAAGCGAGTTCAGGTACTGCTGTGAATCGAACAGCCTGATGAAGGGACGGATCTTCATCAGCATGTCGGTCGCCGCGACGATGTCATCGGGATTCTGCGATGTCGGATCCTTGCCCATGTAGGCCAGCGCAAGCTGGTACACATCCTCGGGCGAATCCAGCAGGCTGACGCCGCAGTCCTGGAATTTCGAGACGACCTCGGGATCGAACAGCATTTTTAGGCTGTCGAGCGGCGCATCCGGCATCCGCTCCTTGATCATGGCGACGTTGTAAGTGAAGCCATTGGTGCCCCACATGTAAGGCACGGCGTATTCGTTGCCGGGATCGGAAGCCGCCTGATTGTCCAGCACGAAGGGGTCGAGGTTCTTCCAATTTGTGAGCTTGGACTTGTCCAGCTTCTGGAAAATGCCGGCCCTGATCAGGCGTTTGAAAATGTTGGAAGAGGGAAAGACGATATCGTAGCCGGTGGAGCCGACAACGAGTTTTGATTCGAGGGTCTCGTTGCTGTCGAATGTGTCGTAGCGAACGGTGACGTTGTACTCTTTCTCGAAGTTGGCGACGGTGTTTTCGCCGATATAGTCCGACCAGTTGTAGATGTTGAGCTCGCCATCGGCCTTGGCTGGGGGCGGTAGCCACGCGGCGGCAACCATGGTCAGGGATGCGGCGGCGAGCGCCATCAGCGCCGGCTTGGCCGGGCGTGCGGATCCAGACATGCAAATCCTTCCCATCGATAGAGCGCAGCCGGCGGTTCACCGGCCCCTGTCGCTCATGCCTCGTTCTTGTTTTCTGTAACTATGACGGTGGGTTATCTGGACTGTCAACCGCCGGCCGGCCTTGGTTGCGAAAATTTTGAACGCTCATTCAACATTGATCGGGCATCCCAAAAACAAGCGGGCCCTGCCGGCTGGCAGGGCCCGTGGAAAGTTTCGCGCAAGTCCGCGGATTTACTGGCCGGTCTTGACCTTGGTCCAGACCCGCGTGCGCAGGCGATCCAGCTCCGGATCGACCGGCGAGTCGGCGAACAGGTTCTTCTTCACCTCGTCGGTCGGGTAGATGGAGGGATTGTCCTTCACCTCGGGGCTGACGAATTCAAGCGCCGCAGTGTTCGGGCTGGCGTAGGTAACGTAGTTCACGCCGTTGGCTGCCACCTGGGGGCGATTGAGGTAGTCGATGAACTTGTAAGCGTTATCGACGTTCTTCGCATCTTTGGGGATCGCAAGCGAGTCGACCCACAGCAGGGTGCCTTCCTTGGGGATGCGGTAGTCGATCGTCATGTTGGCACCCGCCTCCTCAGCGCGGGTGGCCGCAATGAAGACGTCGCCTGACCAGCCGATCACGGCGCACAGCTCGCCATTCGCAAGATCGTTGATGTATTGCGAGGAGTGAAAGTATTTCACGTGCGGACGCACCGCGATCAGCATCTGCTCGACGGCGGCGTAGTCCTCCTCGGACTTGCTGTGCGGATCCTTGCCCAGGTACTTGAGGGCTGGAGGCAGGATGTCCGACGGGGAATCGAGCATCGCGATGCCGCAATCCTGGAGCTTCGCTGCGTTCTCCGGCTTGAACAGCAGGTCGAAGCTGTCGATCGGCGCATTTTCGCCCAGCCGCTCCTTCACCTTCTCGGCATTGTAGCCAATGCCGACGGTGCCCCAGAAGTAAGGCACGGCATACTCGTTGTTCGGATCGAACGGCTTCAGTGCCTCGAGGATTTGCGGATCGATGTTGCCGTAGTTGCTGATCTTCGACTTGTCGATCTTCTGGTAAATGCCGGCCTGGATCTGGCGGCCCAGGAACGAGCCGGTCGGCACGACGATGTCGTAGCCGGTGCTGCCGGCCATCAGCTTTGCTTCCAGCGTCTCGTTCGAGTCATAGACGTCGTAGCGGACGGTGATGCCGGATTCCTTCTGGAAGTCCTCGACCGTCGTCTCGCCGATATAGTCCGACCAGTTGTAGACGTTGAGCTCGCCGCCGGAGCCGGGTGCTGCCTCCGGGGTGCTTGCTGCCTGTTGCTCGCCGGTGGCCGGGGCGGTCGCCGGCTGCTCAGTCGTGGCGGTTTGTTCCTGAGTCGGCTGTGCCGGTTGAGCGGGTTGTTCCTGGGCGGGCGCTGCTGCTTGTTCCTCTTTCTTCTCTTCGCCGCAACCGGCCAACAGCAGGGCCGATACGAAGGCGACCACGCCGAAACGTGCTGATTTCACGATTACCTCCAAGTCACGCATAAGTTTCCGGGTCTCGCTCTGACGATCAGGCCAGGGTTGCCTGACGAGCCTTTGTTGCGCTGACGCCGCAGTGTCCCCAGCCGTTCCGGGGCTGTCAACAGGGCGCTGGTAAACATCCGTACAGGTTGGACGCGTGCGGCACGATCACCCTTTGGGGAAGTCGAACTTGTAGGAGCGGGCCCTCGTGAACGCGGCCTCCGCAATCTTCGTATACCGCATCGTGTCCTGCCGGAATCGCAGATAGGAGGATGCGATCTGGCGCGTGATATCGTCGCCGTGCTCCAGCAGTTCCTGCAGCACTTCGCCGGAGGTACGCCCAAAGGCGACCAGCACGTCGCGCGGGAACTCCTTGAGCTGCACGCCGTGCTCGTTGATCAGTGAGGCGAGGGCGGCCGGGCTGCGGCCGTTGAACTCGGCCAGCATCATGTCGTTCTCGGCGCTGCAGCAGGCCGCGACGATCTGCTTCAGCTCGTCAGGCAGGGCCTCGAACTTGCCCTTGTTCACCATGCATTGCGTGGCGGAGCCGGGCTCGTGGAATCCCGGCCAGTAGTAGAGCTTGGTGATCTTGTAGAAGCCGAGCGACAGGTCGTTGTAGGGGCCGACCCATTCCGCGCCGTCGATCGCGCCGGACTGCAGGTTGGAGAAGATCTCGCTGTTGGGCAGCGGCACGATCTCGACGCCCAGCTTGGCGAGTGCCTGCGCGCCATGGCCGGTGATGCGGAACTTCAGGCCCTTGAGGTCGGCGACCGAGCGGATCTCCTTGCGGAACCAGCCGCCCATCTGCGCTCCGGTGTTGCCGGCGAGGAATGCCTTTACGCCGGCGGGCGCGTACAGCTCGTCCCACAATTCCTGGCCACCGCCGAAATAGATCCAGCCGTTGAGCTCGCCCGCGGTCAGGCCCATCGGCATGGCGCCGAAGAAGCCGGCGGCCGGCAGCTTGTCGATGTGATAGCTGCTGGAATCGTGCCCCATCTCCGCCTGGCCCTGGGAGACCGCATCGAAGCAGCCGGTCGCATCGACCAGCTCGCCGGCGGCAAAGACCTTGACGTTGAGCCTGCCGGCCGAAGCCTTGGTGATGCGCTCCGCCAGGCGCTCAGCACCGGTGCCGAGGCCCGGCAGGCCTTTCGGCCAAGCGGTCACCATTTTCCATTCCAGCCGATCCTGCGCAATCGCCGGACGCGGCAGGGCAGATGCAAGCGTTGTCGCGCCCGCCGCCAAGCCGGCGCCGGTCAGGAAGTTGCGACGTTTCATAGACCTCACACCAATTCAGAGCACATGCTCGCCATTGTCGATGCGCCGTCTCCCTGACTCGAACGTCGCATCGGCGGGCGGAAACTAGCAGGGCATATGCAGTTGCAAAAGACCTCTCGCTCGTCCGTGGGGCGTCGCGTCATTCCAGACGCTGCCAACCCTCCGGACCATATCCCTCCAGCGGACGAAAGCCGGACTTGTACGCCATCTTGCGGCTGTTCTCGACCCAATAGCCGAGATAGACAAAAGGCAACTCGCGCCGCCTGGCTTCTTCAATGAGCCATAGCACCACGTAGACTCCCAGGCTGAGATCCGGCCGCGCCGTTTCGTAGAAGCTGTAAACGGCGGAGATGCCGTCCGTGTTCCAGTCGGTCAGGCAGCATGCGACCAACTTGCCGCTGGGATCGCGCAACTCGATCATGCGCGTGTCGACCGGGCTGTCGGCCACCATGCTGCTGTAATCCTGCGGACCCATGCCGACCATTTCGCCGTCGGCGTGGCGCGCTTCGAGATAGCGCACGAACAGCTCGAACTGCTCCTGGGTCGGCACGTTGTCGCGGATGCGCGCCACCAGATCGCGGTTGCGGCGGCTGATGCGGCGCTGCGTCCGGTTGGGATCGAACTCGGCGGCCGGGATACGCACCGGCACGCACGCCTGGCAGCCGGAGCAGGCGGGGCGGTAGGCGATGGAATGGCTGCGGCGGAAACCGGCGTGAGACAGCAGCTCGAACAGCTCGGGGGCGTTGCCGCCGGAGAGCTCGGTGATGACCTTGCGCTCCATCCGGTCAGGCAGATACGGGCAGGGCACCTCGGTGGTGACCAGGAACGGGATCGGAAAGCCGCGGCCCAGAACGCTCATGCGGGACAAAATACCGCAATTCCAGGCCGTTGCGCCAGCGGCGCTAAGATATTCTTTGGGCTAGCTAATTGCCTTCCAGGCGTCGGCCCGCACCACCACGGTGGCGGCCACGAAATCGTGGGCGGCCCGCCAGCGCGGGTTTAGGAACATGACTACGGCTGCCAACCAGCCGGTCACGCCATGGATGGCCCAGAACACGATCGACATCAGCAGGGCTTGAACATTGTCGGGCTTTCCGCCGGACCAGGTGACGACCCTCAGCCCGAACAGCCGCATTCCTGGAGTCGCCGAGGCAAAGCCACCGATGGTCAAGGCATCGTACGCGACACTGACCAGGACGGTTGCCGGGATGGCGATCAGGGCGGTGATGACGCCAAGCGGAATGAAGGCGAGAACGAGGAGGATCCCGATCAGGATCATGTCCACGAAGAAGGCGAAGGTCCGCCGCAGTGCCACCCCCTCGTAAAGCTTAGGATGCACCAGCGGGTCGTGGATCGCCCCGTCATCGCGGCTGTTGCTGGTCCCGCCAAGCACAATGGCCGGCAGCTTGCGTTCGGTCACCTCGTGCGCCTTTCGATCCGTGAAGGAATCACCCTTCCATATTGAGGGGCATGCCCCTCATTGCAAGGGGCGCACGATCTGTTGAGGGGCGGGTCCTAGGGGACGAGTTCGGCGGGCGGGCCGGAGCGGCTGGTCGGCTCCGGGACCGAAGTCGGCATGACCGCGCCGCTTTCCAACGGAATCGCGGCCGGGGCTGGAGCCGGCTTCTTCTCGCGCAACAGGACGATGCTGATGCGGCGGTTCTGCGGATCGAAGGGATCGGCCTTGACGAACGGGTCGGTGTCGGCGCGGCCCTTGATCATGGTCAGGCGGTCCGCGCTGATGCCGGCGCCGACCAGGACCCGGCGCGACGCGTTGGCGCGATCGGCGGAGAGCTCCCAGTTGGTGTAGTTGTCGCCGCCGGCGTACGGCTTGGCGTCGGTGTGGCCGGAGATCTCGATCTTGTTCGGCAGCGACTTCACCACCTCGGCGACCTTCTCCAGCAGCTCCTTGCTGCGCGGGTTCATGGCCGCGCTGCCGGAGGGGAACATGGAGATCTTCTCCTGGTCGAGCAGCTGGATGCGGATGCCATCCTCGGTCTGATCGATCTTCAGGTTCTTCTCCAGCTCCTTGAGCTCGGGATCGTCCTTGATCGCGTTCTTGATGTCTTCCTGGATCTGCTCGAGCTGCTTCTGCTCGTTGGCTTTCACTGCTGCTTCGGCTTCGGCAAGATCGACCGGCTTGTCGCCTTTGCCGGGTTGCGGCTCGTTGCCGGTGCCGATGTCCGGCTTCTCGCCTTCGAGGCTCTGCGGCCGGTCGCCTTCCCCGGTGGCGGGCGCCTGCTGCATCGCCTGCTCTTCGTCTTCGCTCTCCGAATCCTGCGAGGCGCCGCCCGACATGTCCTCCATCGGCTGCGCCTGTCCGGTCAGGATGGTGAAGGTGGCGGAGGTGTTCTGCACCGCCAGGGTCGGGCGGAAGTAGGCGGCGATGCCCTTCTTCTGCTCCTCTGT
>Ga0081538_10002208_pt1 | contig 19292 bp, 18 predicted proteins | sample TabmetS5T2R1_FD_71022 | JGI IMG/M metagenome (GOLD analysis project Ga0081538, IMG submission 71022) | Tabebuia heterophylla rhizosphere microbial communities from the University of Puerto Rico - S5T2R1 | ecosystem: Host-associated > Plants > Roots > Rhizosphere ... | reverse complement strand
CGGCGTGTTCTGGGGGCAGTGGGTTCAGCACGACGTTGGCGGGTACAAGGCCGCCATCGCCCGCCTCGCGCGGTGGTGCGCGCAAGGCAAGCTCTCGTGCCACATCCAGCAGGCCTATCCGCTCGCCGAGGCGCCGCAAGCGCTCGCCGCGCTCGCCGAGCGCAGGGTCATGGGCAAGCTCCTGCTGCGGCCGTGAGCTGGGGCTACGACTGCGCCTTCATGCGCGCGAGCGTGGCGCGGGCGGCGTCGCGATGCTCCGGGCGCATGTTGCCCGCCACCATGCGCACCGCGGCGAGCAGCACGGCGGCATCGTCGCTGAAGCCCAGGAGCGGCAGGACGTCCGGCATGAAGTCGAACGGCAGCACGAAATAGGCGAGCACGCCCACGAGCGCCGCCTTCACCGGCAAGGGCGTGGCGTGGTCGAACGCGCAGTAGTAGGCGGCGAGCAGATCGTCGGCGAACGGCAGCCGCGCCGCCACCCGCGCGGCCTTGCGCCAGAAGCCGCGCCGCACGCGCGCCTCGTTGCGCGCCGCGCGATCGCCCAGCCCGTCTTGCCCCCAATACGCGGCACGTTCGAACGGCATTGCCTGCTCCAGCCAATGGGTTACGCAGCCATCCAGATGGTGCCCGTATCGATACGCCGCAAGCGCAAGGCCACGAATTGTGCCATGAATCGTGCGCGGGCCCGCCACTCGCAAACGCGTTCCGAGCGCATACGTAACCCGTCGACCCGTGCTGTCGTGCGGAGGCCTTCATGTCCTGGTCGTTCAATATCGGCAAGGTCGCCGGAACGGCGATCCTCGTTCACGTCACCTTCGTCCTGTTCCTGGGCTGGATCTTCGTGGCGAGCTGGGTCGTGGGCGGGCCGGAATCGGCCTGGCAGGCGCTGGCCTTCATGGTGCTGCTGTTCGCCTGCGTGGTGGCGCACGAGTTCGGCCACATCTTCACCGCGCGCGCCTTCGGCGTGACCACGCCGGACGTCGTGCTGCTGCCGATCGGCGGCGTGGCCCGGCTCGAGCGCATCCCGGAAGAGCCCAGGGAGGAACTCCTGATCGCCGTCGCCGGCCCTCTGGTGAACGTCGCGATCGCGTTGGCCCTGATCTTCCTCTTCGGCGCCCGCGCCGACAGCGCCAATCTTTACGCGGTCGAGAATCCGGCGACCTCGATGACCGACCGGCTGGCGGCGGTGAACCTGTTCCTTGCCGTGTTCAACATGATCCCCGCCTTTCCCATGGACGGCGGGCGGGTGCTGCGCGCCGTGCTCGCCGCGCGCATGGGCTATGTGCGCGCGACCGAGATCGCCGCGTTCATCGGCCAGGGTGTCGCGTTCGCGCTCGGCTTCATCGGGTTGTTCTACAACCCGCTGCTGATCTTCATCGCCATCTTCGTCTACCTTGCGGCTTCCTCCGAGGCCCACCTCGTCGCCATCCGTGCGATGTCGCGCGGCGTGCCGGTGAGCGCGGCGATGATGACGCGGTTCGCCACGCTGACGCCCGACGCGCCCGTCGAGGAGGCGGTGCAGACGCTGCTGCAGACGAGCCAGGCCGAATTCCCCGTGGTCGACGCCGCGGGCAAGCCGGTCGGCCTGCTCGGCCGCGGCGACCTCATCCGCGCGCTCAAGGAGCGCGGCCCGGACGCGCGCGTCGCCGACGCGATGACGACCACGGTGCCGACCATCGCGCAGCGCCGCTGCCTCGAAGAGGCGTTCCGCATGCTGCAGGAGAAGTCGGCGCCCGCCGTCGCCGTGATCGACGGCAGCGGCCGCCTCGTCGGCCTCGTCACCTCCGAGACCGTGGGCGAGATGCTGATGCTGCACGAGGCCTTGCCCGCGGGCGTGCGGCTCGGCCCGTGGACGCGTCCGACCGGAGCGTGAGGCGTTATCCACCGTCATCAATTCGTCGCACGGCCGTCCGCAAGCTGTGAGAATTCGCCGCCATGTTCGCCTCCTCCGGGACAATTGGAGGCCTTCCATGATCGTGCGCATCCCCCTGTCGCGCCGGCGCTTTCTGGGGACGGCGGCGGCCTCGACCGCGATCTTCGCCGTCGGCGGCATCGCCAGACCCTATCTCAGTCGTGCCGCCGACCGTCCACGCCTCACCCACGGCGTGCAGTCCGGCGACGTCGCTTCCGACTCCGCCGTGATCTGGGCGCGCGCCGACCGTCCCGCCCGCATGCTGGCCGAGGTCGCGACCACCGACAGCTTCAAGGTCATCCAGCGCGCCGTGTTCGTCGATGCGCTGCCCGAGACCGATCTCACCGCCAATGCGCTGATCGACGGCCTGCCCGCCGGGCAGGACATCTTCTATCGCATCCGGTTCCAGGACCTGGCGTCGCCCACGATCGTCGGCGAGGCGGCGATCGGCCGCTTTCGCACCGCGCCGGGCGACCGCCGCTCGGTCTCGTTCGTGTGGTCGGGCGACACCGCCGGGCAGGGCTGGGGCATCGACGAGGCGCGCGGCGGCATGCGCACCTACGCCACCATGCTGCGCAACCGGCCGGACTTCTTCATCCACTGCGGCGACACGATCTACGCCGACGGCCCGATCGCCGCCGAGCAGAAGATGCCCGACGGCCAGATCTGGAAGAACCTCGTGAGCGAGGACAAGGCCAAGTCGGCGGAGACGCTCGCGGAGTTCCGCGGCAACTACAAATACAATCTCACCGACAAGAACGTGCTCGCCTTCAATGCCGAGGTGCCGATCTTCGCGCAGTGGGACGATCACGAGGTGACCAACAACTGGTGGCCGGGCGAGCCGCTCACCCGTGCCGAGCATGCGCGCAAGAAATACGTCGAGAGCAATGCGCTGCAGCTGGCGGCGCGCGCGAGCCGCGCGTTCCACGAATACATGCCGCTGCGCCTCACCCAGGCCGAGGCCGGACGCGTCTACCGCAAGATCTCCTACGGGCCGCTGCTCGACGTGTTCATGATCGACATGCGCAGCTATCGCGGACCCAACGGCGAAGGGTTGGAAACGAGCTACGGCCCGGACGCCTACTTCCTCGGCCCGACGCAGGTCGCCTGGCTCAAGCGCGAGCTGATGAGCTCGCAGGCGACCTGGAAGGTGATCGCCGCCGACATGCCGATCGGTCTCGTCGTCGTCTACGACACCGACCGCAAATGGGGGGTCGAGGCGGTCGCCCAGGGCGACGGTCCGGCGCGCGGCCGCGAGCTCGAGATCGCCGACCTCCTCGCCTTCATCAAGCGAGCCGGCATCCGCAACACGCTCTGGCTCACCGCCGACGTGCACTACACCGCCGCGCACTATTACGATCCCGACAAGGCGGTGTTCCAGGATTTCGAGCCGTTCTGGGAATTCGTGTCGGGCCCGCTGCACGCCGGCAGCTTCCCTCAGAACCGGCTCGACAACACGTTCGGCCCGCAGCGCGTCTACGTGAAGGCGCCGGAGGCGCCGAACCGGCCGCCGAGCGAGGGCCTGCAATTCTTCGGCCATGTCGCGATCGACGGCGCGACGCAAGTCATGACCGTGACGCTGAAGGACGTCGAGGACCGCGCGCTGTGGGCGACGACGCTGGAGCCGAAGCTGGGGTGATGACCCGCGAGGCTCGTAGCCCGCATGGAGCGGAGCGGAATGCGGGGCGGTCGTGCCGCGCGGCATGAATCCCGGATTGCGCTTCGCTCCATCCGGGCTACGTCCATCCCAAGCTAAGCTACGGAGTTGCTATGCCGGCTCGCGCAGCGCCGCCAGGTCGCGCGCCGGCTCGGCCGTGCGCTGCTTGGTCGAATAGTACGAGGCGTTCTGCTCGCCGCGCAGCGCCTCGCGCGTGAACTGGATGAGGTGATGGGCGACGAAGCCCATCCCGAGCACGGCGTCGATCTGCCCGCGGCGCAGCGCGTGGCGCGCGGCGCGCCAGAACGGCTTGCGGTAGTCCGACAGGATGCCGATATGCAGCGCGAGGCGGCATGCCAGCACCAGCGCGCTCGAAAGGTTTCCGAACGTGAGCTTGCCGCGGGCGGGCAGCACCATCCGGTTGACATAGGTGGCGTCGACCTGGTGCTCGAAGCGGGCGAACAGCCGCTCGGGATCGTTGGCATGGGCGATGCAGCGACGCCACATCGCCACGACCTCGTCGTAGGGCCGCAGGAAGCGCACGTTGCTCTCCAGCGTCGGATCGTCGAGGAGCCGTCCGGCCTTGTCGAGCCGGTCCCACAGCGGCGTCTTCGGCAGCGCCTGCAGCAGGTTGATGGTCAGCATCGGGATGCGCGAGAGGTCGATGAAGTCCTTGAGCCGCGCCTCGGTGTCGTCGCTGTCGGTGTCGAGCCCGAGGATGATGCCGGAGGTGACCTCGAGCCCGTAATCGTTGAGCGTCTTGATCGATTCCATCATCGGCACGGCGACGTTCTGGTCCTTGCGCATGGCCTTGAGCGCATCGGCCTCCGGCGTCTCGATGCCGACGAAGATGGCGATGAAGGAGGTCTCGCGCATGAGCGCGAGGATCTCGGGCTGCTTGGCGATGTTCAGCGTCGCCTCGCAGACGAAATTCATGGGATAGCCGTGCTGCTTCTGCCACGCCCGCAGGTGCGGCAGCATCTCCTTGGCGGCCTTGCGGTTGCCGATGAAATTGTCGTCGACGAAATAGACCACCGGCGGATGCCCCTTCTGCCTGCGCATGGCATCGAGCTCGGCGGTGATCTGATCGGGCGTCTTGAGCCGCGGCTGCCGGCCGTAGAGGTTGGGAATGTCGCAGAACTCGCAGAGATAGGGACACCCGCTCGAGAACTGCAGCGTCAGCATCAGGTAGTTCTTGAGCGGAATCAGGTGGTAGGCCGGGATCGGAAAATCCCGCAGCGCAAGCCGATCCCTGGTTTCGAAGCGCCGCTGCCCAGACGGCGGCGCGACGCTGTCGTCGAGGCGCGCGATCAGCGCGTCGGTGGCGTCCCCGATCTCGCCGATGTGGAGGTAGTCGATGTCGGGATACATCTCCGGCGAGGCCGATACCGACGGCCCGCCCAGGACCACGACCTTGCCGGCGGCATGCGCGCGCGCGGCGATGTCGTGGATCTGCGAGGCCTGCACATGCATGCCGCTGACCAGCACGACGTCGGCCCATGCGAACTCGGCGGCCGTCGCCTTGCGGATGTTCTCGTCGACGAAGCGGACCGGCCAGGCCTGCGGCATGTAGGCGGCGATCAGCAGCAGCCCCTGCGGCGGCATGAAGGCGCGCACGCCCTTCATCAGCCGGTAGGCGTGGTTGAACGTGCCGAACGCCGGCGTGTAGTGCGGAAACACGCACAGCACCCGGCGCACGGTCTTGACTGGGATCGAGCAGCGCACGCGACCCTCCGACCTCCCCACGCCATCGTCGCCTCCCCGGCGCCGCGGCGCAAGGGCTCGCGGGCTCCGATGCCGACCCATGGTGCATTGCGTCCGTCGGCTTAGCGACTATATTCGCGCCAACAGCGGGCCCTCGGGGCCCGCGATTGGTTTCCGCCGCCTCCGATGCGCCTGCGCAACCTCGCCATCATCGCCCATGTCGACCATGGCAAGACCACCCTGGTCGACCGGCTGCTGCAGCAGTCCGGCGCCGTCCGCGACAACCAGCGGGTGGCGGAGCGGGCGCTCGATTCCAACGACCTCGAGCGCGAGCGCGGTATCACCATCCTGGCCAAGGTGACCTCGATCCTCTGGCACGGCACCCGCGTCAACATCGTCGATACCCCCGGCCACGCCGATTTCGGCGGCGAGGTCGAGCGTATCCTCAACATGGTGGACGGGGCGCTGGTGCTGGTCGACGCCGCCGAGGGGCCGCTGCCGCAGACCAAGTTCGTCGTGTCGAAGGCGCTCAAGGTCGGCCTCAGGCCGATCGTCGTCATCAACAAGGTCGATCGGCCGGATGCGCGGCCGGCGCAGGTCGTGAACGAGGTGTTCGACCTGTTCGCCGCGCTCGATGCGAGCGAGGAGCAGCTCGATTTTCCGATCCTCTACGGCTCGGCCAAGGAAGGCTGGATGGCCGCCGCGCCCGACGGGCCCAAGGACCAGGGCATGGCGCCGCTGTTCGATCTGGTGATTCGGCACGTCGCGCCGCCGATCATCGAGGACGGCCCGTTCCGCATGCTCGGCACCATCCTCGAAGCCAATCCGTATCTCGGGCGCATCGTGACCGGGCGCATCAGCGCGGGCACGGTGAAGCCGAACCAGAGCGTCAAGGTGCTCGACCGCAACGGGGTGCTGGTCGAGGAAGGCCGCCTGACCAAGGTGCTGGCCTTCCGCGGGCTCGAGCGCACCGGGGTCGAAGAGGCCTCGGCCGGGGACATCGTCGCGATCGCCGGGCTGCCGGCGGCGACGGTGTCGCACACGATCTGCGCGGGCGAGGTGACCTTCCCGCTCCCGGCGCAGCCGATCGATCCGCCGACCCTGGCGATGACCTTCCGCATCAACGACTCCCCGCTTGCCGGCACCGAGGGCGACAAGGTGCAGAGCCGGGTCATCCGCGAGCGGCTGCTGCGCGAGGCCGAGGGCAACGTCGCGCTCAGGGTCGGCGAGTCGGCCGAGACCGATTCCATGGAGGTTGCCGGCCGCGGTGAATTGCAGCTCGGCATCCTGATCGAGACCATGCGGCGCGAGGGCTTCGAACTGTCGGTATCGCGCCCGAAGGTGCTGCTCGAGCGCGACGCCGACGGCAACCTGATGGAGCCTATCGAGGAGGTGGTCATCGACGTCGACGAGGAGCACACCGGCGTCGTGGTGCAGAAGCTCGCCGAGCGCAAGGCCGAGATGACGGAGATGCGCCCGTCCGGCGGCGGGCGCGTGCGGCTCTGCTTCCGCGCGCCGACGCGCGGACTGATCGGCTACCAGGGCGAGCTGCTCACCGATACCCGCGGCACCGCGGTGATGAACCGCCTGTTCCACGGCTACGGGCGCTATCGCGGCGAGATCGTGGGCCGGCGCAACGGCGTGCTGATCTCCAACGATCAGGGCGAGGCGGTCGCCTACGCGCTGTGGAATCTGGAGGATCGCGGACCGATGATGATCGAGCCGGGCTGCAAGGTCTACCGCGGCATGATCGTTGGCGAGCATACCCGCGGCAACGACCTCGAGGTCAACGTGCTCAAGGGCAAGAAGCTCACCAATATCCGCACCCATGCCAAGGACGAGGCCGTGCGCCTGATCCCGCCGATCCAGATGACGCTGGAGAAGGCGCTCGCCTATATCGCCGACGACGAGCTGGTCGAGGTGACCCCGAAGGCGATCCGGCTGCGCAAGAAGCTGCTCGACCCCAACGAGCGCAAGAAGGACGAGCGGCGCAAGGAGGCGGAGCGGGTGTGACCGCCGCGGCCGGCCGCGCGATTCGCCGGCCCGCCGCCCTGCCGCCGGCGGATGTCGCGCGCCGCGGCGTATTTCGGGCCGATGCAAATCACATTTTGCGCGACCTGCGTGGCGTCGGTGCAACATTTCGTTACCGCACGGAGGCGGCCGGGCGCAGCAGTGTGGCAAATCCACATCAATCGCCGACATCATTAACCCAGCATTAAACATAGCTCTTGAAGCGGGGCGAACTGCTTGCTTCTATTCACCCCATGAGCACGATCCTAATCGAAGTCCGCCGCGCCAAACCGACCGATGCGTCGGCGGTTGCGGCGACTCACGACGAGGCCTGGAGGAGCGCCTACCAAGGCATCATCCCGGGGCCCGAGCTGGACAAGCTCATCAACCGCCGCGGCCCGCAATGGTGGGACAGCGCCATCCGCAAGGGCAGCCGGATCGCGGTCCTCGCCTTCGGCGACTGCATCGCCGGCTATGCCAATTACGGCCGCAACCGCGCGCGCAGCCTGTATTACGACGGGGAAGTCTACGAGCTCTATCTGCGGCCGGAATTCCAGGGGCTCGGCTTCGGCCGCAAGCTGTTCTCCGCGGTGCGGCGCGACCTGACGCAGAGCGGCCTCCACAGCCTGGTGGTCTGGGCGTTGTCGGACAACGAGCCGGCCGTCGGCTTTTACCGCGCGCTCGGCGGCCGGGCGGTGGCCCGCTCCTCCGAGCGCTTCGGCGCCCGCGTCCTGGACAAGGTCGCCTTCGCCTGGAACGGCTGAAGGCGCAGGACCTCACTCCCGATCGTTGCCCGGCCGCTGGTCGAGCGCGGGCGCCGGAACACCCGCCAGCGCGCAGGCCGCCCGCACCGTGTTGGCGAGCAGGCAGGCGATGGTCATCGGTCCGACGCCGCCCGGCACCGGGGTGATCGCGCCGGCGACCTCCGCGACCTCGGCGAAGGCGACGTCGCCGACGATGCGCGGCTTGCCGTCCGCGCCGGCAACCCGGTTGATGCCGACGTCGACCACGACGGCGCCCGGCTTGACCCAGTCGCGCCGCACCATCTCGGCTCGCCCTACCGCGGCAAAGAGCAGATCGGCCCGCCGGCAGACCGCCGGCAGGTCGCGCGTCTTCGAATGCGCCACCGTCACCGTCGCATTCTCCGCCAGCAGCAGTTGCGCCAGCGGCTTGCCCACGATGTTCGAGCGGCCGATCACGATGGCTTCGAGCCCCGCGAGCGCGGGGCGCGCGGTCTTGGCGAGGAGGACGCAGCCGATCGGCGTGCACGGCGCCAGTGCCGGCAGGCCGGCGCACAAGCGCCCGGCATTCATGGGGTGAAAGCCGTCGACGTCCTTGCCCGGATCGATCGCGCCGATGATCTTGTGCGGGTCGATCTGTGCCGGCAGCGGAAGCTGCACCAGGATGCCGTGGACGACGGGATCGGCGTTGAGCCGGGCGATCAGCGCCAGGAGCTCGGCTTCGCTCGTCGTCTCCGGCAGCCGGTGGTCGAATGACCGCATGCCGCTGCCGGCGGTCGTCTTCACCTTGCTGCCGACGTAGCTCTCGCTCGCAGGATTGCTGCCCACCAGCACGACCGCGAGCCCGGGCGTGATGCCGCGGTCGCGCGTGAGGCGGTGCACCGCATCCGCCACCCGGCCGCGCAAGCCGGCCGCGATCGCCTTGCCGTCGATGATGGTTGCGGTCATGTCGTTGCGCCTGCGAAGCTCAAGAAGGACGGATGGACCGCATTACCCGACCGCGCAGATTTTCTCCAGCATGGCGGCATGCGCCGCGCCCGCGCCGGCGACCCGGATGCGCTTGACCCGTGCCGACGCGCCGGCGACGAGGCGCAGGTCGCGGCGGGCGACGCCGAGCGCCTCGGCAAGCAGCGCTAGCAGCGCGGCGTTGGCCTCGCCCTCGCTCGCCGCCGCGCGCACCCGCACCTTCAGCACGCCGCGCCCGTCGGAGAGGCGCTCGACGCCGTCGATGGCATCGCGTCCCCCGCGCGGCGTGAGCCGCACGGTGAGCGCGAGGCCGCCCGCCTCGATCCGCCACGGAGGATCGGGGACGCTCATGCCGCCGCACGCTTAGAGCGCATCCCGATTCGCTCGGATCGAGATGCGCTCTGGATCCCTTCGCGCATGTCCTTGTCGGAAAACCGGTTCCCACTTTTCCGGGACATGCGTTAGGCGACGAGCCAGAAGATCAGCTGATCGATGAACATCAGCGCAATGATGAGAATCACCGGGGAAATGTCGATGCCGCCCAGGTTGGGAAGGACCGAGCGGATCGGCCGCAAGCCCGGCTCGGTGATCCGATAGAGGAAATCCCAGATCGCGCGGACAGTGGAATTGTAGCTGTTGACGACGTTGAACGCGATCAGCCACGACATGACGGCGGCCGCGATCAGAACGTAGATGTAAAGCCAGATCAGCGTATGGATGAGCCAGAGAAACGGATTCATTGGAATTCATCCCGAATGCCCCGGTCGACGCGTGGCCGGGAGCCGCACGCTTGATAATCGGCTTGCCGCGCCGGCGTCAACGCAAAGTGGTTGCGGCGAGGCGGGCGCCGCGCCCCCGATCCTTGACTCCCGGGACTCCGGGCCGTAAATGCCGGCACTCGCAAGCACCGCATGCGGTGGCATTTTGGCGGGGCCGTAGCTCAGTTGGGAGAGCGCCTCGTTCGCAATGAGGAGGTCAGGGGTTCGACCCCCCTCGGCTCCACCACCCGCCTTCGCCCGAAGCTGCGGCAGCTCGGTGATGTGCGTCGGCGCTGCGGCGCCGACGGGCGGCGAGGGCATTTCCGGACCAATCCGGGTGGGATGCGCCCGCGCCGCCGCCACGAAGCGGCCCCACGCCGATGAGCCCGCCCGCCGCCGTGCCGGAATCCACCAGGGGGCGCCTTTTCCGGCGCTGCGCCACAGCGACGGCTTCGCCGAAGAAGACGTGAGGCGCCCCGCTCAGCCGGCGGACGCGCGGCCTTCTGCCTGCGCCGGCTCCGAGTTGCCCAGCCAATGGTTGAGGAACGCGGCGAGCCACGCGCGGCCGGCGGGGTCGTAGACCGCCCGGTCGGCGAAATGCGCCACCCGCGGCTTGGCGTTGGGCAACAGCGTGCGCTCGTGGCCGCGCGTGGTCCAGCGGCACATCATGGCGTGGGTCACGTCGGGATGGAATTGCAGCGCGAAGGCCGAGCCGCCGTAACGGAAGGCCTGCACCGGGAAGGAGTCGCCCTCGGCCAGGAGGTCGGCGCCGTGCGGCAGGTCGAAGCCTTCGCGATGCCACTGGTAGACCTGCTCGGGCCAGGGATCGCAGACCGTGCGGCCGACATTGGTCGGTCGGATCGGGTAATAGCCGACCTCGGCGTGGCCGTCGGGATGCTTGTAGACCCGGCTGCCGAGATGGTGCGCCAGCATCTGCGCGCCCAGGCAGATGCCGAGAAACGGCTTCTTCTCCGCGAGCGGCACGCGCAGCCAGTCGATCTCCAGGCGGACGAAATCGTCGGTATCGTTGGCGCTCATCGGGCCGCCGAAATAGATGACGCCGGTGTGAGCGGCCATGGTCTCGGGCAGCGGATCCCCGAGGCGGGGGCGGCGCATGTCGAGCGGGTAGCCGCGCTGACGCAAGGCGTGACCGACGCGCCCAGGGGTCGACGTCTCCTGGTGCATCACGATCAGAATCGGATCGAGCATGGAGCAGTTATGTCGAGCAAAATGGGCAGAATTTCAATGCCCCCGCGTCGGCGACCTGCGTCCCGCTCTCTCCTGCCCTGCAACCGCCGCACGAGCTCCGGCGAGACCGGTCAGCGGCCGCCCCTTCGGCGCCCATCCATGGATCGGAACAGCAGGCTGCGCGGCACGAGCGGAGCGATCAGCGTCACCACCCGGTTGGCGGAGCCCGGGACCACGACCCGACGGCCCTCCGTGAGCGCCCGGTAGCCGTCGCGCGCGACCCGCCCGGCGGAGCGCGTGAGCAGCGACGGAAACAAGTCGCCGGCGATTCCGCTGCGCGCCTGAAACTCGGTCGGCACCGGCCCCGGGCAAAGCGCGGTCACCCGCACCCCCGCGCCCTTGAGCTCGTGATGCAGCGCCTCGCTGAACGAGAGCACGTAGGCCTTGGTCGCGTAATAGACCGCCATGCCCGGGCCTGGCATGAAGCCGGCGATCGAGGCCACGTTGAGGATGCCGCCTCGGCGGCGCTTGAGGCTGTCGACGAAAGCGAGCGAGAAGTCGGTCAGCGCCCGCACGTTGAGATCGATCATGGCGAGCTGCTCGGCGCGGTCGAGCTTGTCCGCGGTCCCGAACAGGCCGAAGCCGGCATTGTTCACTACGACGTCCGGCTCGAGGCCGAGCCGCGTCAGGGTTTCGGCGATCTCTTGCGCCGCATCGGGGTGCGCGATATCCGCCCGAAGCACGGTCGGCCGCCTCGCGCCGGTCGCCGCGACGGCGTCCGCCAGCGCGGCGAGCGCCGGCTCGCGCCGGGCGATCAGGACGAGCTCGTGACCGTGGGCGGCGAATTCCTGCGCGAGCGCCGCCCCGATCCCGGCCGAAGCACCGGTGATCAGCGTGACGGCGCGCGGCTCCGCCGTCACGTCCGATCGGCCTCCCGCCGCTTCGCCACCTGTTGGCGCAACTCGATGCGCTCGCGCGACGAAACGCCGAGGAGATCCGCTGCGCGCCAGATCAGGTTGCTCTCGAAGTCGCTGACGCCGCGGTCGGCATAGACGATCTCCCACATCATCTCGACCACGCGCCGGCGGCCGTCCTCGTCGAGCGAGCGATTGATCACGCTGGTGAAACGATAGAGGTCGATCGCCTCGTGCTCCGCCGCGGTCGCCTCGGCGACCAGCTCGTCGGTCGTGACGTCGTCGAGACCGAACTGCCGCTTGATGACGGCGCGCAGCTTGTCGCGCTCGGTCGCCGAAACATCGCCATCGATGGTGGCGGCATGGACCAGCAGCGCGGCCGCCGCGAGGCGGTAATCGTCGTGCTCGAAATGGGCGGGATGCTTGTCGCCTTCCGAGACGTCGGACAGGAATTTGCGAAAGCTCTCGAACATGCGTGAGGCGCCATGGGCCGGAATGCCGGCGTCACGTGGCACGCCGCCTCGGCAAAGTCCAGGGGCGCTCGCGCGGGGGGCTACTGGGTGGCCTTGCCCTTGCGCAGGTTCGCCTCGAGCAGATCGAGGTTGTTCTTGACGTAGGCGTTGCCGGGGTCCTTGGCCTGCGCCTCCAGCAGCGTCTCGCGGGCGCGCGTGTGATCGCCGCGCAGCATGTAGGAGTAGCCCCGGTTGTTGAGGATCTCCGCCGTCGGCCCCGCGATCTTCACGGCCTGGTCGTAGGCGCGGTCGGCGAGCTCAAACCGGCGCAATGCATCGTAGGAGGCGGCAAGCCCGAGCCAGCCCTCGAGATCGCGCGGATGCAGCTCGACGGCGCGCCGGAAGTGACGCTCGGCCAGGGTGAATTTTCCCGCGCGGAAATGCTTCTTGCCGAGGCCGAGCTCGTTGTCGGAGTTCCTGCCGGGCGCTCGCTTGGCGGCGGCCTCCGGCTGCGCGTCGGGCGCGGACTGGCGCACGCTGCCGGTCGTGGCCGGTTCCTGCTCGGGTGCTGCGCCCTGGGGCGCTTCCGCCCGCGCCTGGAACAGGTCGCCGAGCTGGGTCGAGGTCTCGCAGCCGTTGAGCCACAGCAGGCACGCGGCGGTTGCAAGCAGGACTCGACTGGCTTTCGCTGCCATTGGCGCGTCTCCCCCACGGCCGCCGGTTTCGGACCCGGCCCAGGCGAAACACACGCGGCGCGCCGGCATGAGCGTCACCATCGCCGGCAGGAATGAAGCTAGGCGGCGATGGTTAAGAATCTCTCTCCCGCAAGCGCACCTGAAGCGCCAGACCGCGCGGACGGGGATGGGCGGGACCCATGCGGACATCGCAACCGATCCCGAGTTCATCGCAGAAACCGGACAGTCAACACTGCGCGAGCGCGGTTGATCGCAATGTGGCCGTACGGCAACATATGCGCGGGCGGCTGCGGCATGGTTAACAGGCGGTATGCGCCGCGACCGTCGCGAAAGCGACCGGCCCACACGGGAGACGATCGATGTCGAAGCCATGGATCAGCTATGTCGACCCGGCGACCGTCGAGGACGAGGCCATGCGCACCGAGTTCGACCGTTGCGCGCGTGAAGGCACGCCGCGTCCGGAGAGCCAGGCCATCCGCGCCCACGTACCGGCGGTGTTCTGGGCTTTCGCCAATTCGTGGCGCGACGTGTTCAAGAACGGCGTCGCCGACCACGCGATCAAGGAGCTCTGCCGCATCTACGTCTCGCGCTCGGTGCGGTGCGAGTTCTGCGGCAACCAGCGCTCGATCAAGGCGGCGAAGCAGGGCGTGGTCGAGGACGACTATCGCGACCTGATCGATTTCGAAAGCTCGAGCCGCTACGACGACCGGCAGAAGGCGGCCTTGTCCTATGCCGAGGCGATCACCTGGGACCTGCCGGTCGACGACAAGTTCTGGGCGCGGCTGCACCGGCATTTCAGCGAGCCGGAACTGGTGGAGATCGGCTATTTCGTCGCCTTGACCATGGGGCAGCAGCGCTGGCTGCGCACGCTCAATATCGAGCACCACCAGGTGCTCGCGGGCACCGACGCCTCGATGGCGCCGGGCTTCGAGACCGAGGACTCGCTGCGACGCTCGAAACAGGCCGCCGATTACTGGGCGAAGAAGCCTGCGCCCCGCGCGAGCGAGGCCGCGGAATAGGCTGTTACCGCCGTGTCGACGACGCGATCGCGAACCCTGCCTACACCCGCGCGAAGCCGCGCGGGAACGAATGCAGTCGCTCGGTTCCGGTCTGCGTGATCAAGACGAGCTCGCCGGTCTGCACGCCCGCCCTGCCGTCGGGTGTCACCACGTTGGGCTGCACGACCACCGTCATGCCGGCCTCGAACGGCTCTTGCGGGATCGGCCCGGCGGGACGGCTGCGGCTGCCGAGGATCGGCGGGAAATAGCCGCCGCCGTAGCCGTGCAGCAGATCGTCGATGATCGTGAACCCGGCGTCCTCGATCACGCCCGCGGCGTCGACCACCTGCGCCGGGGTTGCGCCATGCCGGAGCACGGCGACGACCGCGTCGAAGGCGGCGTCGGCGGCGTCGTGCAGCGCGCGGTAGAGCGGCGGCGGGTCCTCGCCGACGGCGAAGCTGCGCAGCACCTGGCCGGAATGGTCCCAGAACGCCGCGCTGATCTCCGCGAACACGATATCGCCGTTTACGACCTTGCGGGTCGAGGGAAATTGCGCCGGCACGCCGAGGCGCGGATCGTGCATGGAGGTGGCGCCGATGAAGTGGATGACGTTGGTGCCGCCCTCGCGCATATAGGCGCGCTCGATCAGGTCGCCGAGCGCGCGCTCGTCGAGCCCCGGCGCGAGCCCGTCGCGCAGCCCCGCCATGCCGCGGTCGCTCAGCCAGGCGCCGATGCGCAGCCAGTCGATCTCCTCCGCCGACTTCACGCGCCGCAGCCGCACATAGGCGCGGTTGAGATTGGCGATCCGCCCGAAGCGCGCCGCGAGCGCGGCGTGCGGCTCGAACGGCAGCCCGCCGATGACGGCGACGCGGTTCTCGCGCGCGCCGCGCTTGTCGAGCACGGCGATTGCGGCGCGGATGGAGGATTCGCCGCCCCAGGCCACCTCCGCCTCCGGGGCGAGCCTGCGCGCGAGCGGCGCGTGATTGATCCACTGCACGAACAGCGCGTCGCGCTCGCGCGGCGAGAGCACCCCGACCGCTTCCACGGTGACTGGCCACTGCGTGAGCCATTGCACCGCGGAGCCGGCGCGGTTCGCCCCGTAGAACACGAGGTGGTCGCAGCCGGCCTCCGCGAGCGCGGCCTCGACCGCGGAGCGGCGCCGCGCCATCTCGGCCGCGCTGTAGCGCGGATACTCTGCCTCCACGATGCGCCGCAGCCGCGCCGGCAGCGGGGGCACCGGCTGCACGCCGCCGCTCATCCGGTGGCGCGCGCCATCGCGTCCGGCTTGGCGGCGAGCCGCTCGTGCACGAGCTTGGCGGCGGCCATCATGTCGACCTTGCCGGAGCCGAGCAGGGGGAGCTTCTCGACCACCCAGACCTCGGACGGAATCATCAGGTCGGAGGCATGCTTGGCCTTGGCGAAGGCCTGGAAATCGGCGCGGGTGGCTCCCTTCTGTTGGGTGAGCAGGACGAGCCGTTCGCCCTTGCGCAGGTCGGGCGCGGCGGCGACGGTGGAGAGCGCATCGGGCCACAGCTCGGACGCCAGCGCCTCGACCGCGGCGAGCGAGATCATCTCGCCGCCGACCTTGGCGAAGCGCTTGGCGCGTCCCTTGATGGCGATGAAGCCCTGCTCGTCGATGCTGACGATGTCGCCGGTGTCATGCCAGCCTTCCTCCGGCGGCTCGAGCACGCCGGGATTCTCAGCCTTGAGATAACCGAGCATCACGTTCGGCCCGCGCACATAGAGACGGCCTCCGTCCTCGACGCCTTCGACCTTTTCCAGGCGCGTCTCCATGCCGGGGAGGACGCGGCCGACCGTGCCGAACTTGTTGAACATCGGCGTGTTCACGGCCAGCACCGGCGCGGTCTCGGTGACGCCGTAGCCTTCGAAAATGCGCAGGCCGAACTTCTCCATATAGGTCTGACGCGTCGTTTCCTTGACCGGTTCCGCACCCGCCAGGATGTAGCGCAGCGAGCGGAAATCGTAGGCATGCGCCACCCGCGCATAGCCCGCCAGGAACGTGTCGGTGCCGAACATGATGGTGGCGTTCACCCCGTAAATGAGCTCGGCCACGGTGCGATAATGCAGCGGCGAAGGGTAGAGATAGACCGGGACCCCCGAGACGAGCGGCAGCACCATGCCGACCGTGAACCCGAACGAATGAAACACGGGCAGGACGTTGAACACCTTGTCCTCCCGGCCGAAATCGATGCGGGCGGCGGCCTGCGCGGCATTCGCCAGCATGTTGCGGTGGGAGAGCACCACACCCTTCGGCACCCCTTCCGAGCCCGACGTGAACAGGATCGCGGCCCAGTCGTCGGGCTTGCGCTCGAGCAGCGGCTTGTTGGCGTTGATGAGCCCGCGGATCTTGTCGCCCACGCCGATGTCGGCACGGATGTCCTCGAGATAGACGAGCTTGACCTCCTTGGCGAGCGCGGCGACCAGATTACCGAGCCGGCCCTTCTCGACGAAGACGCGTGAGGAGAGGATGGTGTCGACCTGCGCGGCCTTGCAGGCGGCCAGGATGTTCGCCGCGCCGGCGGTGAAGTTGATCATGGCGGGCACGCGGCCCGCCGTCATCAGTCCGAGCACGGTGACGACGGCGCCGTTGGCGTTGGGCAGCATGACCCCGAGCGCGCGCCCCGGGGGCGCCATGGGCATGAGCTTGCTGCCGAGGATGGCGGCGCCGACGAGGAGTCGCTTGTAGCTGAGCGCGCCGGTCACGGGGTCCTCGATCGCGACCCGGCCGCGGCCGTGCGTGGCCGCGGCCTGCATCACCGCTTCGATGACCGTGCGGTCGGTCGAAGTCGTGCGGAAGACCAGATCCGACATGATGCCGTAGAGCGCCGCGCCAGCGGCCAGTCGCCGCTTGCGGCCCTTGAGGTCGGGATCGACGGTTAGCTTCACCGGCTCGAGGATGGTGACCTTCACCTTGGGAAACCAGCGCCGGCGCGCTTGGGTTTTGGACAGGCGGCTGAACGGAGTCTGCTCCAGGCCTTCGATGCGCACCGGCACGATCTCGGCGTTCGCCTTGTCCGCGATCATGGCGGCGCCGTCGTAGACCTTCATCAGGCTGCCGGTGACGGTGATCCGCCCCTCCGGGAAGATGATCAGGGCATTGCCGGCCTTGACCGCCTCGATCAGGGAACGCACCGCCATCGGCTTCATGGGATCGAGCGGCATCGCATTGGTCAGCTTCACGAACGGCCGCACCCACCACTTCTTGGCGATGCCGACGTCGATGGCGAAGACCGGCTTGCGCTCGCGCAGCGACAGCGCCAGGCCGGCGTCGAGGAAGCTGACGTGGTTGAGCGCGATGATGAGGTTGGGTCCGGCCTTGTTGAGGTTGTCGATCCCCTTCACCTCGATGCGGAACAAGGCGCGGTAGATGATCGAAAGCGCGTCGCTGAGCGCGCTCGCCGGCATGGTTCGGCCGATGGCGACCGCGACCAGGAAGCACGCGGCTCCGAGCAGGAGAAACAGCTGCGACGTCGTCATCCCGGCGGTCTGCAGCAGGGCCACGATTACCGTGCTGCCCGCCATGAAAGCGGCGTTGAGCACGTTGACGGCGGCCACCACGCGGGCGCGGCGGTCGGCGCCGGCCCACGCCTGCACCGCGGCGAAAGTCGGCACGATGAACAGGCCGCCGGCAATGGCGAGCCCGGCGAGGTCGAGCGCAAAGTGCAGCCCGCGGGCGGAGCCGAAAATGGCAAGAAAGCTGTTCAGCCCGGGAATCGGCGACGCGCCCAACGTCGAGAAGCCGAGATCGACCGCGAACACGCCGAGCAGCACGGCGCCGATCAAGGTCGGCAGCAGGATGATGCGGCCGGCCGCGAGCCAGGCTGCAAGCCCGGAACCGATCGCGATCGAAACCGAGAAGATCGCAAGGCAGGCCGTGACCACGTCCTCGCTGCCGCCGAGCACGTTCTTCACCAGCGGCGGCATCAGCGACAGCGAGACCGCGCCGACCAGCCAGAACCAGCTGGTCACCAGCGCGCCCCACCACAGCCGCCAATCTTCGCGCAGAAAGTTCAGCAGCCCGATGGTCGAGCGCAGGACGTTCGCCTGCACCTTGAGATCGGGCGCGGCTTGCCCGGTGCGCGGAATGAACAGGCTCGCGCCCCAGCACATGAGCGAGAACACGATCATGAGGAACGCGAAATGGGCGGGCCCCCCGTGCGTGGCGGCGATCCCGCCGACGATGGTGCCGAGCAGGATGGCGATGAAGGTCGCGCCCTCGACCAGCGCGTTGCCCCTGGGAAGCTCGGAGCGCGCGAGATGGTCGGGCAGGATGCCGTATTTGATCGGACCGAACAGCGAGGCGATCACGCCGAACAGGAACAGCGCGACGAACAGCAGCGTGACCGAGGACAACGCGAAACCGGTGACCGCGATGAAGGCGATGCCGATCTCCACAAACTTGAGCCACCGCGCCACGACCGCCTTGTCGTAGCGATCGGCGAGCTGCCCGCCGAGCGCGGATAGGAAAAAGTAGGGCGCGATGAACACCGCGGCGGCGAGCGTGATCAACGCATCCGCCTCGGAGCCGCCGATGTGAAACAGGATGAGGAAGACCAGCGAGTTCTTGAGGAAGTTGTCGCTGAAGGCCGAGAAGAACTGGGTCCAGAACAGGGGCGCGAAGCGCCGTGTCATCAGCAGGGACGAGGACATGACCTTTTCCGGTGGTTCGATCGGCCGCTGCGGCCCCAACTGGCTCGGGGCCCATGGGGCACCGGCGATGACGGTCAGCACGATTACAGGCGCAAGTGACTACCGCCGTGAGTGACGATAGCCAAGTCGCCGGTTCCAGAGAGGATAATCCGGGCGGGAAAGCGGCCTCAACCGCCGCGACAGCGGTCAGGTGTCGAGGATGGCCGGCAGGAAGCGCGCACAAGAAAACGGGCAGCCCGGGGCTGCCCGTTGTTCAAGTCTCACCATGTCAATCCGTTACCTGCGGAGGGGCCGCCATTCCGCCGTTTGCATCAACACCGCTGCAACGCTCAGGGCAACGGCAGCCGCCGAGGCGAATGTGAACAGCGATATCCACATGGCGCGATCCCTCCTCTTGGTTCTGCCGCAATCGCCAATCGAGCGCGCGGTCAACGCCGGGCCAATCATTCCGTTCCTGGAACTCCGCAAAATCTTTGATGGGTAAAATACTACCTAACGGTTGCACGAGGGGTCGCAACTCCCGCGGCATTCGCGCCTCGCCCTACGTACCGGTGCGCGATGAGGCGACCCCCCGGAGTCGTTGCGTACTTTTGACGTTGTCTCAGCTATGCGCGACTATCGCGGTCG
>Ga0081538_10002207_pt1 | contig 19294 bp, 19 predicted proteins | sample TabmetS5T2R1_FD_71022 | JGI IMG/M metagenome (GOLD analysis project Ga0081538, IMG submission 71022) | Tabebuia heterophylla rhizosphere microbial communities from the University of Puerto Rico - S5T2R1 | ecosystem: Host-associated > Plants > Roots > Rhizosphere ... | reverse complement strand
GCGATCCTCGCCCTGGACGTCTATGCCCTAGTCGCGGTGATGACCCCCGGGCCGGGCGGACCGGCCAACGCCACCCAGGTGATCGCCCTCCAGATCGCCCAGAACGGCTTCCAGTTCGGCCGCGCCGGCTACGCCTCGGCGATGGGCGTCGTCCTGTTCTTCTTCACCCTGATCGTCGCCGCCATCATGCTGCGCGTCACCCGGCGCCAGCGGATCGAGTACTGAGGGACCCCGCCATGGCCGTCACGACACGCACCGGCGACACCGGCACCCCGACGCCGACCCCGCCCCGGCGGCCCGGCGAAGGCCGCAGGACCCGCCGACCCGGCGACGTCGGGGTCAACGCCTTCTCCCACGTCGTCCTGATCGGCTGGTCGGTGATGGTGCTGGTCCCGTTCGTGTGGGCCCTGCTCGCGTCCGTGAAGACCTCGGGCGAGATCTTCGGCTCGCCGTGGTCGCTGCCCGAGGCCTTCCAGTGGCCGAACTTCGCCAGCGCCTGGGACAAAGGGGTCGGCGAGTACCTGCTCAACAGCGTCATCGTCGTCACCGGCGGCGTGGTGCTGACCATGCTGCTCGGGTCGATGGCCGCCTACGTGCTGGCCCGCTACCGGTTCCCCGGCAACCGGCTCATCTACTACCTGTTCGCCGCCGGGATGATGTTCCCGGTGTTCCTGGCCCTGGTGCCGCTGTTCTTCGTCGTGCAGAACCTCGGCATGCTGTCGACCTACCAGGGGCTGATCCTGGTCTACGTGGCCTACTCCCTGCCCTTCACCGTGTTCTTCATGCACGCGTTCTTCAGGACGCTGCCGACCTCGGTCGCCGAGGCCGCGTTCATCGACGGCTGCTCGCACTCCGGCGTCTTCTTCCGGGTCATGCTGCCCATGGCCAAGCCCGGCCTGCTGAGCATCGGCATCTTCAACGTGATCGGCCAGTTCAACCAGTTCGTCCTCCCGCAGTTCCTGTCTCCCGAGCGGCCGGTGCTGGCCCAGGGCATCGCCACGCTGCTGGCCAGCCAGCGGTACGAGGGGGACTGGGGCGCCCTGTTCGCCGCCCTGACCATCGCCATCGTTCCCGTCGTGGTCGTCTACCTGCTGTTCTACCGGCAGGTGCAGGCCGGCCTGACCAGCGCCACGCTCAAGTAGCGCCACGTTCGATCGCGCCCCGGATGGGTACGGAGTGCCCATGGACCGGCAACCGCTCATCCATGCCGAGCTGATGTCGCAGCCGGACTGCTGGCGGCGCGCCGTCGAGGTCGCCGCGCGGTCCCAGGGCCTGCTGCCTCGGGACGGTGAGCGGGTCGCGGTCGTGGGCTGCGGGACGTCCTGGTTCATGGCCCAGGCCTACGCGTCGCTCCGGGAGTCCGGGGGCCGGGGCGAGACGGACGCCTTCGCCGCCTCCGAGCTGCCCCGCGGGCGCAGCTACGACCGGCTGCTCGCCATCACCCGGTCCGGGACGACGACCGAGGTCCTCACCCTGCTCCGGCAGGTTCGGGGACGGCAGCCGACCCTGGCCGTCACCGGGGACCCCGCCTCCACGGTGACCGGCGCGGCCGACCAGACGATCGCGCTCGACTTCGCCGACGAGCGGTCGGTGGTGCAGACCCGGTTCGCCACCACCACGCTCGCCCTGCTCCGGGCGAGCCTCGGTCAGGACCTCGGGCCCGCCATCGCCCAGGCCGACCAGGCCGTGGTGGCCGAGCTGCCGGCCGGCCTGCTGGAGCGGACACAGTTCACGTTCCTGGGCTCCGGGTGGACCGTCGGGCTCGCCAACGAGGCGGCGCTCAAGCTGCGGGAGGCCTGCTCGGCGTGGGCGGAGTCCTATCCGGCCATGGAGTACCGCCATGGCCCCATCAGCATCGCCGACGCCCGGAGCGCGGTGTGGTTCCTCTCCGAGCCTCCGGCGTCGCTGCCGGAGGAGGTCGCGGCCACCGGTGCGCTCGCGCTCACCCCCACCGGGGATCCCATGGCGGAGCTGGTGAAGGCGCAGCGGCTGGCCGTCGCCCTCGCCGCGGCCAGGGGGCTCGACCCGGACCGGCCGCGCAACCTCCGCCGATCGGTGATCCTTCCCGCTCGGCCAGGCTAGGCGATCCCCCTGTCCCCCACCGACTGCGTAGCGGCCCTCGACGTCGGCGGGACGACGATCAAGGGAGCGGTGGTCGACCGCGACGGGAGGGTCCTGTCCCGGCTGCGCCGGCCGACGCCCCCCCGCGACCGCGGGCCCGGCGAGGTCCTGGCCGCGATCCTGGCCACGCTGGACGAGCTCACGGCGGCGGCGCCAGGGGACGCCGGCGTCGACGGCGTCGGGCTGGTGGTCACCGGCATCGTCGACGAGCGGCGTGGACTGGCCGTGCGCTCGGAGAACGTCGGCTGGCGGGACGTGCCCGTGCGATCCCTGGTCGAGGAGGCGACCGGGTTGCCGGTCGGCTTCGGCCACGACGTCCGGGCCGGGACCTTGGCGGAGTGGCGCCTGGGCGCCGGCCGGGGACTCCAGGACCTGGTCTTCGTCCCCATCGGCACGGGCGTCTCGGCCGGCATCGTCATCCAGGGAAGGCTCATCAGCGGCGGCGGCTATGCGGGCGAGATCGGTCACATCGACCTGGGCCACGGGGAACCGTGCGCCTGCGGGGGGCGTGGCTGCGTCGAGGCGGTCGCCTCCGCCGCCGCGATCACCCGCCGCTACGCGGCCGCCTCCGGGCGACCGGTGTCCGATGCCAGGGAGGTCGCGGAGCGGACGGCCGCCGGCGACCGGGTCGCCCAGCGGGTCTGGGCCGACGCCACGGCGGCGCTGGCCCTGGCGCTCGCCTGGACCTCGGTCGTGCTCGCGCCGCAGGCGATCCTCCTCGGCGGCGGGCTGGCCCGGTCGGGGAGGCTGCTGTTCGAGCCGATCCGCCAGGCACTGGGTCGCCACCTCGGCGTGGTCCGGCAGCCGCGGCTGGCGCCCGCCACCCTACAGGACGAGGCCGGCGTCCTCGGCGCCGCCCTCCTGGCCTGGGAGGCGCTCGGGCGGACGGGAATCCCGCAGGTTGGAGGCGGCGGGTGACGACCCTGACCGACGCGCGGGTGGTCCAGGGCGACCAGGTGGTCGAGGGTGGCTGGGTCCGCTGGGAGGGCGAGCGGCTCGCCGAGATCGGTCGCGGCCCCCTCCCGGCCGACCGGCACCGCTCGGCCGGCGGCCGGCTGGTCGTCCCGGGCTTCGTCGACATCCACGTGCACGGTGGCGGGGGCCGCAGCTTCACGACCGGCTCCGCCGAGGACGGCGCCGCGGTCGCCCGCTTCCATCGGCGGCACGGCACCACCACCCTGCTGGCCAGCCTCGTCACCGCGCCGCGGGCGGAGCTCCTGCGGCAGATCTCCGCCCTGGCCGAGCTGGTCGACGACGAGATCGTGGCCGGGCTCCACCTGGAAGGGCCGTTCCTGTCATCGGCTCGTTGTGGCGCGCACCCTCCGAAGCTGCTGCGAGCCCCGACGCCAGCCGCCCTCGAGCAGCTCCTCTGCCGCCGGCCCGGCGCCGTCCGCATGGTGACCCTGGCGCCCGAGCTGGACGGCGGCATCGACGCCATCGCCCAGCTCGCCACGGCGGGGGTGGTGCCGGCCATCGGTCACACCGACGCCGCCTACGCCGTCGCTCAGGCGGCGGTGGACGCCGGGGCCAGGGTCGCGACCCACCTCTTCAACGCGATGCGGCCGATCCATCACCGCGAACCGGGTGTGGTCGTGGCCCTGATGGAGCGTCCGGAGGTCGTCTGCGAGCTGATCAACGACGGCCTCCACCTTCATCCGTCGCTGGTGCGCTGGGTGCTGGGGACCGTCGGCGAGGCTCGGGCCGCGCTCGTCAGCGACGCCATCGCGGCCGCCGGCGCCGACGACGGCCTGTACGCCCTCGGTCGATCGGCGGTCCGGGTGCGCGACGGGCGGGCCGAGCTCGTGGACGGGTCCTCACTGGCGGGCAGCACCGTGACGATGGACGCAGCCTTCCGGCGGGTCGTCCAGTGCCAGGGCCTCCCCGTGGGCGCGGCCGCTCGGGCGGCGGCCACCACGCCAGCCGCCGTGCTGGGCCTCGACGACGTCGGCCGCATCGCGCCGGGGCGACTGGCCAACCTGGTGGTGCTCGAGGAGGACCTCACCGTGCGGGCCGTCCTGGACCGAGGGTCCTGGGTCGACGGGCGGACGCCATGATCCTCACCGTCACCCCCAACGTCGCCCTCGACATCACCTACCGGGTCGACCAGCTCACGCCGGGGTCGAGCCACCGCGTGCGAAGCGTCGAGGAGCGGGCCGGCGGCAAGGGGGTCAACGTCGCCGGCGTCCTCCGCGCGCTGGGCCACGACACCGTGGTCCTCGGGTTCGTCGGCGGCGCGACGGCCGGCGCCGTCACGGCCGACCTCGCTGGTGGCGGGCTCGCCCACGAGCTCATCGCCGTCGAGGGGCCGACCAGACGAACCATCGCCGTGGTGGACTCCAGCAACGGCGAGGCGACCCTCTTCCACGAGGCGGGCCCGCGCGTGCCCGCCGCGAGCTGGGACGACCTCGAAGCGAGACTCGCCGCAAGGCTCCCGAGGGCGACGGCGCTGGTCGTCTCGGGAAGCCTGCCACCCGGCAGCGACGACGCCGCCTGCGCCCGGCTCGCCCGCCTGGCCGCCGCGCACCGGGTCACGGTCCTGGTCGACACCGTCGGTCCGGCCCTCCTCCAGGCCGCCGCGGCCGGGGCCGACATCGTGAAGCCGAACGCGGGCGAGCTGCTCGACACCACCGGCGTCGCCGACGTCGCCGCGGCGGCCACCGAGCTCCGGCGGCGGGGCGCGACGGCCGTCGTGGTCTCGCTCGGGGCGGCCGGGATGGCCGCGTTCACCCCGGAGGGATCCTGGCGGGCGGCGCCTCCGAACCGGCTCGCCGGCAACCCCACCGGCTCCGGCGACGCCGCCGCGGCCGCGCTCATCGCCGGAGCCGTCGCCGGCGCGCCATGGCCCGATCGGCTGCGCGATGCCGTCGCGCTGTCGGCCGCGGCCGTGCTCCAACCGACGGCCGGGCTCGTCGACCTGCGCGACTACCGTCGGCTCGTCCCCCAGATCCTCGTGGAGGAGCGCCATGCCCCTGTCCTCGACCGCTGACATCGTGACCTCCGCGGCCCGCGACCGTCGCGGCGTCGGCGCCTTCAACGTCGTCCAGCTCGAGCACGGGCAGGCCATCGTGTCCGGCGCCGCCCAGGCCGACGCCCCGGTGATCCTCCAGGTCAGCCAGAACACGGTCCGGTACCACGGCGGGCTCGAGCCGGTGGCCCTGGCGACCCTCGCCATCGCCCGGGGCGCGACCGTGCCCGTGGCGGTCCACCTCGACCACGCCGAGACGCCGGAGCTGGTGGAGGAGGCCGTGGGGCTCGGCATCACCTCGGTGATGTTCGACGGGTCCAGGCTCCCCTACGAGGCGAATGTCGCCGCCACGGCCGACGTCGCGCGCCAGTGCCACGCCCGCGCCGTCTGGGTCGAAGCGGAGCTGGGCGAGGTCGGCGGCAAGGACGGCGCGCATGCGCCAGGGGCGCGCACCGACCCGGAGGAGGCGGCCAGCTTCGTGGCGGCGACCAGGGTCGACGCCCTCGCCGTCGCCGTCGGCACCTCCCACGCCATGCTCACCCAGGAGGCCACGCTCGACTTCGAGCTCATCGGACGGCTCGGCGCCCGCGTGGAGGTCCCGCTCGTGCTGCACGGCTCCTCGGGCGTGCCCGACCCCGACCTGACGCGGGCGGTCGCCGCGGGGATCACCAAGGTGAACGTCTCGACGCGCCTCGGCAAGGCGTTCACCGCCGCCGTGCGCGCCTGCCTGGACGAGAACCCGTCGGTGGTCGACACCCGCGCCTACCTCGGCCCGGGCCGCGAGGCCGTGGCGGCCGAGGTGCGGCGCGTCCTGGAGGTGCTCGGTCAGGGCCGGGCGGCTCCGCCATCCAGCCGGAAGTCGTAGACGAAGGGCACCTCCGGCCGGGCGCCCGCCGCCCCTGGAGGCGCCCGGTGGACGGCGAGCCAGAGATCTGAGAGCGAGACGTCGCCTTCCCGCAGGTCGGCGACCTCCAGGCCGCCCGCGAGGATGGCCTCGGCACGCCCGACGTCACCGTGGAGCAGGGCGGCCCGCGCCTCCAGGAACCGGAACCTCCCGGCGAACGACGACGGCGGCGCCGTCCTGGCCAGCGCGATCGCCTCCGGGAGGCGGTCCGCGGCGATCAGCGCCTCGATCGCCTCCACCCGGAGCTGCGGGAGGTCGGGCATCAGGTCCAGCGCCCGCAGGTACTGCTTGGCCGAGCGCCCGGGCGCTCCCGCCAGGCCGCTCGCGGCCGCGAGGTTGCGCAGCGCGAGCCAGGAGTCCGGCTCCAGCGCGGACGCCGCCCGCCAGGCCTCGACGGCGGCCTCCCGATGGCCGGCGCTCCACCGGACGACCCCCCGGTGCAGCATCGACGCGGCCGAGTCCGCCGCCCCTTCGAGCAGACCGGCCCAGGACCGGCCAACGACATAGGAGCGCGGCGTCCCGGGCGGCGCCGTCCCCGTCTCCAGCAGCGTGATCCACGGCTCCTGGTCGTCCCCGAGGCTGGATCGGGGGAACAGGCGGTCGACGACGGGCGAGGGCGGCTCCCGCGCCACCTCACGCCGAAGCGACTCCAGCGCTCCCCATCCCGAGCCGGCGTGCGCCCGCTCACCTTGCCGGTCGTCGTCGGCCCGCGCGTCCCCGCCGAGCAGGGACTCGATCTGCGCCTCGGCGACCACCTGCTCCAGGCACTCGACCGCGTCGGCCCACTCCCCGCGCGCCGCGTCCGCGGGGACCGAGACCGGTCCGTAGACCTCGGTCCACGACCAGCTGGCTCCCGGACCGAGCGGAATGTGCTCGAGCTGGGTCCTGGTCAGGCCGCCCTGGATCTCGAAGTAGGACTCGGTGGAGCCGGTCAGGAACTCCTGCCAGCGCCGGCCGCCGGGACTGTTGCCCCAGGTGAACAGCTTCCGCCCACGGAGCCGTCTGGAGGACACCTGCAGCAGCCCGACGCCGGCCGCGTCGACCGCCGCGATCCAGGGAAGCCTCCCGGGGTCCAGCTCGAAGAAGTGGTCGGCGGTCCGCGTCGCCGCGAGCGGATAGGTGAGGTCGGACGACGGGGGCCCCGGCACGGGAACGCGACGGAGCCGTCGCGCGTAGGTGAACTCGAACGCCGAGCGGCTGGGGACCACGACCCGGATGCCGGGGGAGGTCGGGACGGCCACGTTCGACCACCAGTAGACCGGCACGGCATGGGCGTTCGGGTTGGTCACCTTGACATCGACCGCGAGGCGGCGCGACCTGGGTCCCAGCCTGAAGTCCACCTGGTAGACAAGCTCACGCATGCGCTCCCACTCGTAGATGCGGAGGCCTGGAGCGCCATCTGGGAGCTCGAGGGAGGCTGCGTGGACAGGCGAGCAGGTCAATGCCGTATGCCCCGTGGTCCCCAGGTTCCATTCGACGCCGCCCGGGAACCAGGCGTTCCGCAACCCGAGATTTCCGAACTGTATCCGGTCGTTGTTGTAGAGAAGCTCTCGACCGCCAACCTTGTCCTGGAGCGACCAGAGTCGGCCACCGAAGTCCAGCAGAACCATGGCGAGCAGGTAGTCGTTCTCGAGGGTCGCCACCCTGGTCTCCAGGGGCGCGAGCTCGCGCGCGTAGTCGTCCTGCAGCAGGTATGGCAGCACGCTGCGCGCGTTCCCGTAGCCGATGTTGCGGGTCATCTCCGCGTCCAGCCCGGCGCGATCGATGTCGTCGTGCAGAGCCCCGAGGAGGCGCAACGGAGGAAGAGGATTGAGGCTCCCCAGCCGTGGCGCATGCAAGACGATTGAGCGGATATCGAGGATCGTCATGCTTCCCCCAGCGCGTCGACCACCCGAGCTCGCATGCTCCCACACCCGGTTCGTGACCGGAGGTGTCACGGCTGGGGCTGTCGTCTTGTCCTTGGGGCAGGTGATCCTCGACCAAGGAGTCCATGATGAGGGTGTTCGTGGCGGGAGCCACGGGAGCGATCGGGAGGCAACTGGTGCCGCGTCTGGTTGCCGCCGGTCATGAGGTGCATGGCATGACGCGTCACGAGTCGAAGCGGGCGATGCTCGACGAGCTGGGCGCCGTGCCGGTGGTCGCGGACGCGCTCGACCCCGAGCAGGTCGCGGAGGCGGTGGGCGGGGCGAGGCCGGACGTGATCGTCCATCAGCTGACCGCGATCGGAGCGCTGGACATGCGTCACTTCGATCGCGATTTCGCGCAGACCAACCGTCTGCGGACCGAGGGGACCGACCATCTGCTCTCGGCCGGGCAGGCGATGGGGGTGCGACGGTTCGTGGCGCAGGGGATCGCGACCTATGGCGCCTATGTGCGCACCGGCGGGCCGGTGAAGAGCGAGGAGGACCCGCTCGACCCGACGCCCGCGCGCGACATGCGCGAGACCCTGGCCGCGATCCGCCATCTCGAGGAGGCGGTCCTGGGGGCGCGGTGGACAGAGGGGATCGTGCTGCGCTACGGCGCCTTCTACGGGCCGGGCACCGCGATGGCGCCGGACGGGGACCAGACCGAGCTGGTCCGCAGGCGTAGGTTTCCGCTGGTCGGCGACGGCGGCGGGGTGTGGTCCTTCATCCATGTCGCCGACGCGGCGGAGGCGACGGTGGCGGCGGTCGAGCACGGCAGTCGCGGTGTCTACAACGTGGTCGACGACGACCCCGCTCCCGTCGCCGAGTGGCTGCCGGCGCTGGCGCGGACGCTGGGCGCCAAGCGGCCGATGCGCGTGCCGCGGTTCGTCGGATGGCTGTTCGCCGGGGAGACCGGCGTGGTGATGATGACCGAGCTTCGCGGGGCCTCGAACGCGAAGGCCAAGCGCGAGCTCGCGTGGCGCCCGGCGCACCCGAGCTGGCGGCAGGGGTTCACAGCGGCATGACCGGGCGTGAGCGACTGCTCGACGAGCTGCGGCCGGTCGCGTTCGCGATCGCCTACCGGATGCTCGGCAGCGTCTCCGAGGCCGAGGACGTGGTGCAGGAAGCGCTGCTGCGGGTGCATCAGGCGCTCGACGCCGGCGAGCGGATCGCATCGCCGCGGGCGTTCGTCGCCACCGTGACCACCCGGCTGGCGATCAACGAGCTGCGCTCCGCTCGCGTCCGCCGCGAGCGCTATGTCGGCGAATGGGTGCCGGAGCCGATCATCACCGACGGCCACGACGATCCGGCCCGGCACGCCGAGACGGCCGATTCGTTGTCGCTGGCGATGCTGGTGCTGCTGGAGAGCCTCTCGCCCGAGCAGCGAGCCGTGCTGCTGCTGCACGATGTGTTCGACTACGGGTATGCGGAGATCGCGGAGATCGTCGGCAAGCGTGAGGACAACGTGCGCCAGCTCGCCACCCGCGCCAGACGCCACCTCCAGCGGCGCCGGCCTCGCTTCCAGACGACGCGCGAGCAGCGCGACGAGCTGGCGCGACGGTTCTTCGCGGCCGTCGACCGAGGGGACCTCGCCGGGCTCGAGGCGCTGCTCGCGCACGACGTGGAGCTGACCGCCGACGGCGGCGGCAAGGTTCCGGCGCTCGGGCGGTCGCTGCGCGGGCGCACCCGTGTCGCCCGCGCGGTCATCAGCTACCGGGGCCGGGTCGCCCGCGTTCCGGGCGTGTCGTTGCGCCCCGTCGAGGTCAACGGCGGCCCGGGTGCGCTCCTTCTCGACGCGCGGCAGCGGTTGATCGGCGTGGTGGCGCTCGATGTCGCCGGCGGCCAGATCACCAGCATCAGCGGGATCGTCAACCCCGACAAGCTGTCGCACCTCGGCCCACTCGCCGACTACACCTCGCTCCTGAGCCACCGAGCGACCGAGGGAGGAAACCGATGAGCGACCTTCAGGCCATCGCCGATCGCGTCGAGATCGAGGCGCTGCGCGGCGAGTTCACCGACGCCGGGATGCTGCGCGACTACGACCGCTTCGCGTCGCTGTTCACAGACGACGCCGTGTGGCGGATCCCCGTCGTCAACGTCGAGTTCGTCGGCCGGGAGCAGATCCGCGCCGGCATCGAGCGGCTTGCGGAGGGTCTCTGGGACTACCTCGCGCAGGCCACGCACCCGGGCGCGATCCGGCTCGAGGGCGACACCGCGTCCGGCCGGGCGTACGTCCTGAGCTTCGGGCACATGCGCGACGGCGGCTCGCATCTGAACTACTCCGTCTACCACGACCGCTACCGGCGCACCCCGGAAGGCTGGAAGTTCAGCGAACGCGCCGACGAGATCAAGTACCTGGACACCACTCCGCTGGCGGGCTCGCCGCCCCCGCCTGCGTCCACGACCGGCGACATGGTGGCTGATCGGTCCGCCTGACCGAGCCTAGGGCTGGCGGAACAGCAGCCGCCGCAGCGCCTGCTCCACCGCCGCGCGCGGATCGCCCGCGGCCGCGGGAGCCCGCCACGCGACGACGGCGTCCGGCCGGACCAGCACGGCGCCGTCGGGGCCGAGGCGGTAGGCCTTGGCGAACGTCTCGCCCTTGTCGACCAGGTCGCCGTCCGGGGCCACGCGGTAGCCGCTGACCGGGCAGCCGAGGGCGACGCCGGCCTGCGAGGCGGCGTCCAGCCACTGTTGGCCACCCGGTGCGGCCAGCAACGCGAAACCATGGCCGAGGACGTCATGCACCGAGCGGGGCGCGCCGTCGAGCTCCACCGGCACGTGCGGGGCCCGCGCGCCCACCCGTCCGGTCGGTGTGCGGGGGTTCTCCAGCGCGGCCCCGTCGTCCCCGCCCTCGGGGAGCAACCCGACCGACCGGTACACCGGGCCGAGCTCGATCGACGCGTCGTCCATCGGGTCGGCGAGGTTCTCCCGGGGAAGCGTGGGGTCGACCCGCAGCACATAGCGCGTGTACGCCTGCTCGACGACGAGGTCGCACACCGGACGGCGCTCGGCGTCGTAGGTGTCCAGCAGGCCGGCGCCCGCGGTCCCGCCGACCACCGCGGCCAGCTTCCAGGCCAGGTTGTGCGCGTCGCCGATACCGGTGTTCCCGCCGAAGCCCCCGGTGGGCGGCATGACGTGCGCGGCGTCCCCGGCCAGGAACACCCTCCCGTCGCGGAAGCGCGACGCGTGCGCCGCCGCCGCCGTCCAGCGCTGCACGTTGTCGATCTCGACCGGGATGTCCGCGCGGCCGAGCGCCTTGCGGACCAGCTCGATCGCCCAGGCCGTGTCCATGGTCTCGCCGACGGCGGTGTTCTTCGCGCCGTCCGGGTTGATGGTGGCGAACACCGCCAGGAACCCGGAGTCACCGGTGATGGAGAACCGGAAGAACCCGAGCAGCTCCGGGTGGTTGACGTAGACAACGCTGAGGTTGCGGTCCCCGATGAGCTCCCGCATGTCGGCCCGGAAGTAGATGGTGACGCAGTCGGCGAACGCCCCGCGCCCGGCCATCTCGATGCCGCAGCGCTTCCGGGTCGGGCTGTGCGCGCCGTCGGCGGCCACCAGGTAGTCGGCCCGGACGGTCTGCTCGGCGCCGCCGTCCCGGGGGCGGAGGACCGCCGTGACCCCCTCGTCGTCCTGCCCGAAGGAGACCAGCTCGGTGGCGTAGGCATGCTCGGCGCCGCGCTCCTGGGCCGACCGGCGCAGCAGCGGCTCCAGCCCGATCTGGGTGATGAACAGCCGCGACGCGGGGCTCAGCCCCTCGACGCCCTCGTTGAAGTGCCGGAAGAAGAACTTCATCTCCGGGCTGGCCAGGCGCTCCACCGAGACGATGGCGCCGTTCTGCGCGAACTCCCGCGCCGACGCGGACTCGATCTCCTCCTGCAGCCCCACACTGCGGAAGATCTCCATGGTCCGCTGGTGGAACGAGGCGGCCCGGGGGTGGACCGCGGTGCCGCGGTGCCGCTCGACCAGCAGGTGCGGCACCTCCTGCGCGGCCAGCAGCAACGACGTCGACAGCCCCACGAGGCTGCCGCCGACGATCAGCACGGGCACCTGGCGGTCGCTCACAGGGCCACCCTGTTGGGTGGGCGGGGGTGTGTCAAGCTCCCCTGCGGGTGACGCCGGGTCGCGCCAGCGGGGCGAGGGTCGGCTCCTTCACCGGGGTGTCGCCCAGCGCCTCCTCGATGGCGGCCAGCGTGTCCGGCGTGAGCTGCATGCCCGAGGTCTTGGCGTTGGCGTGGACCTGCTCGGGGCGCGTGGCGCCGACGATCGCCGACGCGACCTCGGGGCGGCGCAGCACCCACGCCAAGGCGAGCTCGGCCATCGAGCGACCCGCCTGGTCGGCGACCGGCCGCAGGCGCTCGACGGCCTCCAGGACGGCGTCGTCCAGCAGCCGGCTCATGGCCACGCTCATGTCGCTGCTCGCCGCGCGCGAGTCGGGCGGCGGCGCCTGCCCGGGGCGGTACTTGCCGGTCAGCACACCCTGGGCGAGGGGTGACCAGACGATCTGCGAGATGCCGTTGGCCGCACACAGCGGGAACAGCTCCGCCTCGGGCGCCTGCCAGAGCATCGAGTACTGGGGCTGTGAGGAGACGAACAGCTCCGGCCCAGCCAGGTCGATCGCCGCCTGGAGCTGCTCGGTCGTCCATTCGCTGAAGCCCAGGTACCGCGCCTTGCCCGAGGCGACGACCTGCTGGAGCGCCTCGACCGTCTCCTCGATGGCGACGTCCGGGTCGAAGCGATGCGCCTGGTAGAGGTCGACGTGGTCGGTCCGCAGGCGGGCCAGCGAGGCGTCGATCTGCTTGCCGATCTGCGCCGCCGACAGGCCACGGTCGGCCGGGTCGTCCGACATCTGGCCCCACACCTTGGTCGCCAGCACATAGGAGTCACGCGGGCGGCCAGCCAGGAGCTCGCCCCAGGCCGACTCGGCCGCGCCGCGGCCGTAGACGTTGGCGGTGTCGAAGAAGTTGATGCCGGCCTCGAAGGCCGCGTCGGTGCACGCGCGGGTCTGCTCGAAGCCCACGCCGCCCGCGAAGGTCAGCCACGAGCCGAGCGAGATCTCCGAGACCTCCAGGTCCGAGGAGCCGAGCCTGCGGTATCTCATGATGCTCCTTGCCGCCGGGGGGAGTTGGCAGTCAGCTGCTCCATTGTGCGCTGGCTAGAGGGAGCGGATGGCCTCGCGCGCCGGGACCTCGCCCTCGAACAGCTCGAACTCGACGCCGATCGTGTTCGGCGCCTGCAGGCACTCCAGCAGCACCAGGGCGACGTCGTCGCGGGGGACGTCGGCGCGGCCGCCGGACGCGCGGCTGACCCGGACGCGGCCGCTGCCGGGGGCGTCGGTCAGGTGGCCCGGCTTGACGATCGTCCAGTCGAGGCCGCTCCGCTTGAGCGCGTCGTCGGCGTCGCGTTTGGCCTGCAGGTACGGGCGCATCGCCTCGCCCGCGCCGGCGACGTCGTGGGTGCCGATCGAGGAGACGATCACGAACCGGGTGACGCCGCGGTCGCCGGCCGCCTCCATCGAGGTGACGGCCGCGCCGTAGTCGACGGTCCGCTTGCGCGCTGGCCCGCTCCCGGGCCCGGCGCCGGCGGCGAACACGATCGCGTCGGCGCCGCCGACAGACGGGCGCAGGTCGTCGCCGCGCTCCAGATCGCACACCACGGGCTCGGCGCCCGCCGCCTCGAGGTCGCCGGCCTGCTCGGCCATCCGGATCACGCCACGGCCGCGGTGCCCGTCGCGCGTGAGCAGCCGCAGCAGCCGCAAGCCGACCTTGCCATGGCCACCGACCACCAGCACCTCCATGGCCGGCAGTGTACCCAGGTCGACGCCGAGCGTCCGGCGAGCGCGATGTCGGCCACAATGGAGACCTACACGTCACCCCGCTCGGTTGGAGGTGCGGTTGGACCAGTCCCGGCGGATGGCCGACCTCAGGCGCCGCGTCGAGCCGGCCATGCGGCTCGCCAAGACCGGCCTGGCCGGGCGGGTCCTCGGCCGCCTGATCGAGGTCCACTTTCTCGACCGCGCGGTCATCCTCGGCGCCCAGGCCTTCAGCGCCATCCTGCCCCTGTTCATCGTGGTGAGCACCGTCAGCCCGCACCCGGGCGGCGACAGTCCGGCGACGGTTCTGATGGGCAAGCTCGGCCTGGGCGCCACCGAGACGTCGTCGCTGCAGGCGGCGGTCGTACCGCCCCCATCGGCGCGGGCCTCGATCGGCGTCCTCAGCGTCGTCCTCACCCTGCTCACCGCGACCAGCTTCGCCCGGGCCCTGCAGCGCAGCTACCAGCTGGCCTGGCGGCTGCCGCCGGTCGGGCTGCGGGCCGCCTGGCGCCCGCTGGCCCTGGTCGTCGGCCTCGCCCTCTACATCGAGCTGCTGTTCCTGTTCGGGCGCCTGGTCCGCGGCGTCCCAGCCGGCTCGGTCCTGGAGGACCTGGTGACCTTCGCCGGCGCCTGCGCGTTGTGGACCGGCGCGGGGTGGATCCTGCTCGCGGGACGGGTCAGGCCGCGGCTGCTCGCCGCCGGCGGGGTGCTCACCGCGATCGGCTTCGCGTCGCTGCGCCGCCTGTCCGCCTTCTACCTGCCCAGCGTGGTGGTCAGCAACCAGCAGCAGTTCGGGCTCCTCGGGGTGGCGTTCACGCTGTACAGCTGGCTGTCGGCGTGCTCGTTCATCATCGTGGTGGCCACGGTCGTCGGCGCGGTCCTGGCCGAGGACCCCGGTCGCCTCGGCCGGTTCATCCGGGGCTCGGGGAGCTGAGCTCCCAGGCGAAGGTGGCCGCCAGCTCGGTGCGTGAGCGGAAGCCTCGCTTGCGGAACACGCTGGCCAGATGGTGCTCGACCGTCTTGGGGCTGAGGAACAGGGCGGCGGCGACCTCACGGTTGGACAGGCCACGGGCCACGAGCACGGCGACGCGGGTCTCCTGGGAGGTCAGCGGCTCGGAGGCGACCAGCCGGCGGGGCCGGGCGGTGGCCCCGGTGGCCCCGAGCTCGTCGGCGGCCCGTTGCGCCCAGGCGGTCAGGTCCATGACCGTGAACGCGTCGAGGGCGACCCGCAGCTGCTCGCGGGCGGCGACCCGCCGCCCGGCCCGGCGCAGCCTGGCCCCGTACAGCAGGCGGGTCCTGGCCGCCTCGAAGGCGTCCGGGGCCTGGGCGTGGGCGGCCAGGGCGGCCTCGAACGCCTCGGCGGCGGCATCGTCGTCGGCGGCGGTGAGCCCCCGGCAGCGGGCGACCAGGGCGGCGGTCGGCGGTGGCGCCGGCTCGGGGGTGGCGGCGGCGTGCCGCTCGGCCAGGACGGCGGCGTCGGCCGCCCGGCCCAGGCCCACGTAGGCCTCGACCAGGGTCGGGGCGACCCCGAGGGGCTCGCCCATCTCCCCCACGCCGCCGTCGGCGGCGATGCGCGCCTCCAGCAGCGCCGCCGCCTCGGCCAGGTCGCCCCGGCACAGGGCGCAGAACGCGGCCGTGATCGCCTGGTGGGCGGCGACGCTGGTGGTGCCGGCCCGGTCGGTGAGCGCCCTGGCCCGCTCCAGGGCCCGGCGCGCGTCGTCGTGGAGGCCGCGGGCGGCCGACTGCCAGGCCACCATCTCAACGGCCACGGCGGCGTCGGTCGCGTAGCCGAGCTGCTCGCCGAGCTCGGCCGCCTCGCCGGCGTCGGCGAACGCCCCGGCGTGGTCCCCCACCCAGGCCCGGGCGGCCGCCAGCAGGGCCAGCCCGGGAACCAGCACCCCGAGGGCGCCGCGCTTGCGGGCCTCGGCCAGACGTTGCTCGCCCGGCGCCACGAGGTCCCGGACGTCGCCGAGGAACCCGGCCGCCAGTGACAGGTGGATCAGGTATCGCGGGTCATCGCGCAGCGGTGGCGACTGGAGCAGCTCGAGGACGTCGGCCAGCAGCGGGCGGGCGGCGGCCGGGTCGCCGCCGACCATCAGCGTGACCCCGCGGGCGAAGGAGGCCAGGGCCCGCTGCCCGGGGTCGCCCGGGTCAGCGGCCTCGGCCAGCCGGTCGGCGCACTCGCCCACGCCGGTCAGGTCGTTGAGCCGGAACCGGGTCATGGCCAGCTCGGTCAGCGTCCAGACCCGTTGGGGGCCCACGGTCAGGTCTGCCGCGGCGGCCAGCAGCTCGGCGGCCCGCGGGACCGACCCGGCGTACTGCTCCAGCACCCCCAGGGTGGAGAGCACCTGGGCGCGGGCGGCCGGGCCGGCGGGACCGTCCAGGACCCTGGCGGCCAGCGCCCTGGTCCGATCGATGTCGCCGGCCAGGAAGGCGTCGCCGACGGCCATGGCCAGCAGCTCGGCCGCCCGGCCCGGGTCGGTGGTGAGCAGGGCGGCCCGCTCCAGGGCGGCCGAGGCGGCCGCGAACCCCCGGCGGGTCCGGTCCTCCTCGGCCACGGCGAGCAGCTCGCCGGCCAGGGCGTCGTCGGGGCCGTCGGCCGCCTCGGCCAGGTGCCAGGTCCGGGCCGCCCGGGCCGCCTCCCCGGGGAGGGCGTCGGCCAGCTCCAGGTGGGCCGCTCGGCGCTGTGCCGGGGTGGCCAGCCGCCAGGCCGCCGCCCGCAGCAGCGGGTGGCGGAACCGGAGGCCGCCCCCGTCGCGGACCAGCACCCCGCGCTCCTCGGCCTCGTCCAGTGTGGCAGCGGGATCCACGCCGTCCTGTCGCAGGGCGCGGGCCAGCGCGGCCGGGGCGCCATCGGGGCCGGCGGCGCACAGCAGGACGGCCCGCCACGCCGGCGCCGACAGCCCGGCCAGCAGCGGCTCGTACACCAGCTCCAGGCGGGCGCCGACCGGCAGCGGGTCAGGGAGCGGCGCGGCCCCGACCCGCTGGGCCTGGGTGAGCCGCCCGGCCACCTCCGTGAGGGCCAGCGGGTTGCCCCGGGTCTGCTCGACCAGCCGGGCCGCCACCGGATCGGCCAGCCGGCCGGGCAGCAGGCTGGCCGCCTGGGCGGGCGGCAGCCCGGTCAGGGCGAGCACCGGCAGCCCCTCCAGCGCCGCCGGTCTGCCTGACCCGGACCGGACGGCGAACAGGAGCGCCACCGCGTCGCGGCGCAGCCGCCGCGCGGCGAACAGCAGGGCCGCCGCCGACTCCCGATCGACCCAGTGCAGATCATCGACCACCACCAGCACCGGCGACCGCTCGGCCGCGGCGGCCAGCAGTGACAGGGTCGCGGCGGCGACCAGGTACCGGTCCCCCGAAGCCCGATCGACCGGGGGACCCCCCTGTCTGACCGGGGGACCACCCCGGCGGTCCCCCGGACCCCCCCGGCCCGCCGGTCCCCAACCGAGGGCCGCCGCCAGGGCCTCGGCCTGGGCCGCCGACAGGTCGGCCAGCCGCTCCCGCACCGGGCTGAGCAGCTCCAGCAGGGCCGCGTGGCCGAGCGCGGCTTCCGACTCCACCCCCCGCGCCCACAGGCAGGTGAACCCGTGGGCCAGCTCCTCGGCGGCGAGCAGCAGGGTCGTCTTGCCGATGCCGGCCTCGCCCTCGACCACCAGGGCGCCGGCCACCCCACCGCGGGCCGCCTCCAGCAGGTCCTGGACGCGGCCCAGCTCCTCCTCCCGGCCCAGCAGTCCGCCCGCAGCTTTAGGGGATTCCCCCGACGCGAGCACCCGACCGCCGGTGCGACCGTGCGCCCAGGAGGAACCGTCCGGAGGAGGTCCCGATGCGGACATTGACCAAGATCTTAGAGAAGATCGGCGAGCACTACGCCTGGGCCACCTGGATGTACGGCGCGCCGGTGCCGCGTCCGCCGTTCTACCCCCGGGGACTCGGGGTGGTTGGTCAGCGGCGCGCGGTCCCAGTTCATGTCGCCGGCGAGCAGGAGGGCCTCGGCGGGCACCTCGGCGCCGGCGGCGATCTCACCGCCCGCCGGGCCGCGGCCCTGCCTTCCAGTCGCACCAGGAGCGGATGACGGCCTCCAGCTCGGCCCGGCCGGCCTCCAGCTGGTCCAGGTCGGGGAAGCGCATGGTGCGCACCAGCTTGCCGTCACCCTCGAGGCGAGGATAGGCGCCAGGGATCTCCGCGCCCCGGTGGAACATGATGCTGAGGAGGTGCTTGGACGGGTTGAAGCTGGCGATGTTGCCCTGGTAGGCGAAGGTTGGCGTCTTCCACTTGATGGACTCGGTGACCCGGTCGTCGGCCCCGAGGATGATGTCGCGGGCGCGCCGCATCATCTCGGCCACCGGGCCGTCGGCCGCGTCCAGCCACTGGTCCACCGCTGGCTCGCGGTTCACCGCCGCCTCCTTTGGGATATATGCGTGAAATCTAATATGCGTTCAGTCTAAAGTGTCAGGATGCAGGAGGCAATCGACGCCATCGCCCATCCGGGCCGCCGGGCCCTGCTCCGGCTGGTGCTCGACCGCGAGCTGCCGGTCAGCGAGCTCGCTCAGCGGACCGGAGTGAGCCAGCCGGCGGCCAGCCAGCACCTCAAGGTCCTGCGCGACGCGGGGCTGGTCCGGGGGCGGGTGGACGGTCGGCGGCGTCTGTACCGGGTCGACCTCGAGGGGCTGGAGCGCTTGCGCGCCGAGCTGGACGCCTACTGGGGACCGGCGCTGGGCGCGCTCAAGGACGCCGCCGAGGCCCGGGACCGGCCGTGAGGCTGGCGTCCTACGAGGTGAGGATCGCCGCCCCGGCCGAGGTGGTCTGGGCCCACCTGACCACCGCCGAGGGGCTGGTCCGGTGGGTCGGCCCGGAGGCCACCGCCGACCCCACCCCGGGTGGGGCCCTGCGCTGGACCCACCCCAACGGCGCCACCGTCGTCGGCCGGTTCGTGGAGCTGGTCCCCCATCGTCGGCTGGTCTTCACCTACGGCTGGGAGGACGACCTCATGGGCGTGCCCCCCGGGAGCACGACCGTCGAGATCGACCTGGCCGAGGGCGAGGACGGGGCCACCACCCTGCGCCTGGTCCACCACGGCTTGCCCCCCGAGGCCGCGGCCGACCACCAGCGGGGCTGGGCCTACTTCCTCGGCATCCTGCGCGACACCCTGTCGACGGGCTGACCCGATCGCGGGTCAGGTCGCTCGCGGGGCGGGGCGCTTGCGGCCGGTCTCGAGCTTGCTGCGCACCTCCCGCCTGACCCGGGGGGCGAGCGCGTCGCGGTGGGCGTCCAGGAACCGCCGCACCGCCTCGGGATCCCAGTAGACCAGCTCGCGGAGCGCCCACGACAGCGCCTTGACCACCATGTCGTCGCCGTCGCCGGCCAGCCGCCGGCAGATGTCGAGGGTGCGCCCGGCGTCGCCGGTGCCTCCCCTGGACCGGAGGTTGAGCGGCACCGTGGAGACCAGGGCGGCCCGCCGCCACCACCGGTCGGGGGAGGCCGCCCAGCGGTGGACGGCCGCGTCCGGGAGGCGTCCCCGCCGCCAGGCCGGCCCCGAGACCGAGCAGCCGAAGGCGTCGACCGACCCCCAATCCGCCATCCCCTCCCCCAGC
>Ga0081538_10002206_pt1 | contig 19301 bp, 18 predicted proteins | sample TabmetS5T2R1_FD_71022 | JGI IMG/M metagenome (GOLD analysis project Ga0081538, IMG submission 71022) | Tabebuia heterophylla rhizosphere microbial communities from the University of Puerto Rico - S5T2R1 | ecosystem: Host-associated > Plants > Roots > Rhizosphere ... | reverse complement strand
GACGGCGCCACGCAGATCGGCGGCGTCGAGGAGGCCACGAGCGGCTCGTTCTGGCGCTCGGCGCTCGCCGGCGAGCTGTTCGGCCTGCCCGCCGCCGTGTACTGGTGGCTCGGCCTGACCCTGATCGCCACGGTGGTGCTCGCCCACACGCGCTTCGGGAACTGGATCTACGGGGCCGGAGGCGACCCGGACGCGGCAGCCAAGCTCGGGGTCCCGGTGGCTCGGGTCAAGGTGGCTCTGTTCGTCCTGACCGCGGCGTCCGCCACGCTGGTGGCCGCCATCGGCGTGCTCGTGAACGGGGCCGCGGACGTGCAACAGGGTCAGCTGAAGGAGTTCCAGGCGATCACCGCTGCGGTCATCGGAGGCACCCTGCTGACCGGCGGCTACGGGACCGTCGTCGGCGCCGCGTTCGGGGCGCTCATCTTCGGGATGGTGAGCCAGGGGATCTTCTTCACTGGGGCCGACGCGGACTGGTTCCAGGCGTTCCTCGGAGCGATGCTCCTGTCGGCCGTCCTCGTGAACAGGTACTTCAGGCGGCACGCGCAGGAGCGCTGAGGAGTTGTCTCAGCCTCCCGCGATCGAGGTGCGCCGGGTGTCGAAGGGGTTCGGCCACGTCGACGCGCTGCGCGACGTGTCCCTCTCCGCGCCGAAGGGTGCGGTCACGTGCCTCCTCGGCGACAACGGCGCCGGCAAGTCGACGCTCATCAAGCTGCTCTCCGGCGTCTTCAGGCCGGACGCCGGAACGGTGCTGGTCGACGGCCGCGAGGTCTCGTTCCGGTCGCCGCGTCAGGCGCTCGATGCCGGGGTCTCCACGGTCTTCCAGGACCTGGCCACGATCCCGCTGATGTCGATCGTGCGGAACTTCTTCCTTGGCCGCGAGCCGACCCGCAACGTGCCGATCCGGCTGGTCGACTGGCCGCGCGCCGAGGAGATCACGCGGCAGGCGCTCGGCGAGATGGGCATAGTCCTCCGCGACGGCTCCCAGCCGGTCGGCACCCTCTCCGGCGGCGAACGCCAGTCGCTCGCGATCGCACGGGCGCTCCACTTCGGAGCCTCCGTGCTGATCCTCGACGAGCCCACCTCGGCGCTCGGCGTCCGCGAGGCGGCGAATGCTCTCCGCCACGTGCAGGCCGTGCGAGACCGGGGCCTCGCCGTGATCCTCATCACGCACAACGTGGCCCACGCGTACGCCGTCGGAGACCGGTTCGTCGTCCTGGACAGAGGCACCGTGACGGCCGAGCTCGACCGCGAGGACGCCACGACCGAGGAGCTCCAAGAGCTGATGGCGGGCGGACGCGAGATCCAGCAGCTGCTGGGGCCGGCGCGGTAATGGATGTCAGGGCGCCCGTCCCAGGGTGACCCGCTCGTCCCCGCGGGCATCGAGCAGCGTTCGAGCCTCGCGGAGAATGCGCCGCATCTCCGACGCGTGATGGGGCGCATGCTCGAGCGCCAGCAGCGTGCCCGGCGGCGCCTGTGAGATCAGGTTACGGATCAGGGCGAGGCTGTCCTCGCCCGCCCACAGGGCGACACCGGGCTGAAAGCGGGCCTCCTCCGGCGGAAGACGCTGGGTCGTCTGGTCGGTGTCCGTGTAGGGCAGATTGGCGAGCACGAGATCGAAATCTCCGGGCGGGAGCCCGTCCGCCTCGGAGATCTCGACGTCCAACCCGAGCCGCCGGGCGTTCTCGCGGGCGACCTCCACGGCCGACGGCGAGATGTCCGAGGCGCTCACCTCGAGGTCCGGCCGCTCGTTCTTGACGGCGAGAGCGACCGCGCCGGAGCCTGTGCCCACCTCATGAAGCTGCGCGCCGGCCGCCTGGTCGAGCGCGGCCTCCACGAGCGCGCCGGTCCGATGCTCGGTCGGGACGAGGACACGTCGATCGACCATGAGTGCGAGGCCCCGGAAGGAACACGACCCAACGATGTACGCGAGCGGCTCGCGCCGGGCGCGGCGCTCGAACAGTCCGACGGCGGATCGCTCGATCCCCCGGGCCGAGCTCCTCGCGGCATGCTCGAAGAGAACGCGGGCATCGGCGCCGGGGCTCTCTACGCCGGCGCGCTCGAGCATCGCGGTGCCCCGAGCGATCAGTTCGTCCTCCGTCGCGTTCAACTCGCCTCCGCGCGAGGCTCGCACCCACGCCTCCCACTGCGCATCGGCCGATCGGCCGATTGCACGATGGACGAGGCCGCTGAAGGCTCCCGGGCATATGACGGACGTTGGGCCTTCGTATGGCCTCAAGGGCCTCGACGCCGCCCTGGCGCGAGCGATCGAGATCGACGACGGCTTCTACGTCGAGGCGGGCGCGAACGATGGGCTGGCGGAGAGCAACACGCTCCTGTTCGAGCGGCATCGCAATTGGACCGGGCTCCTGATCGAGCCCGTCCCGCGCCTGGCCGAGCGATGCAGGGTCAACAGGCCCGCGGCGCTCGTCGAGCAGGTCGCGCTCGTGCCGTTCGATCACCCGCGCCCGACGATCCGCCTGCACTACTCGGACCTGATGTCGGTCGTCGAGGGCGCGCGCGGCGACGAGGCGAACGATCGCCACTGGGCTGAGCTGGGCTTCCGCACCGCGGGCAACTCCCCCGACCTCGACCTGCCGCGGACGATCGATGCTCCCGCCGTTCCGCTGTCCGCTCTGCTCGACCGGCACCGCATCGAGCACGTCGACCTTCTGTCGCTGGACGTCGAGGGATACGAGCCGAGCGTCCTCCGGGGCCTTGACCTGCGGCGCCACCGGCCCGCCTTCATGGTGGTCGAGGCCTGGGACGAGCCGGCGATCGACGCGTTGCTCGCCGGGCGCTACGAGAAGGTGGGGCCGCTCTGCTCGCACGAGCTCGACGGCCGCTCGTGGCGGGACGTGCTGTACCGGGCTAGCCCAGGCTGACCGGTAGCGACTCGAATCCTCGGGTCGTGTAGGTCCTCGTCCGCTCCGGCTGGCCGTCCATTGAGAACTCGGGCATGCGTTGCGTGATCTCCTCCAGCACGACCCGCGCCTCCAGCCTCGCGAGGGGCGCCCCCAGGCAGTGATGGATGCCCTCGCCGAACGCCAGGTTGCGCCTCGGGGCTCGGGCTGGGTCGAACTCCTCTGCGCGCTCCCACCGCTGTTCATCCCGGTTCGCCGCGCCGAAGATGAGCGCGACGCGGTCGCCCGCCGGAATCGTGGTTCCGTGCACCTCGACGTCGCGCGTGGTCACGCGGCCCAGGTACTGAACCGGCGACTCCCAGCGGAGCACCTCCTCGACGCATGCGGGCGCGAGCGTGGGGTCTCGCGCGAGGTCGCGCTGTAGCTCTGGACGGTGAGCCAGCAGCCACACCATGTTGCCGATCAGGCTGAAGGTGGTCTCGGTCCCGGCCACGGTCAGCAAAGTGCAGAGGCCGGCGATCTCGTCGGTGAGCGGGGCGCCCGCCACGTGCTCCGTCGCGATCGCGCTCAGCAGGTCGTCGCGGGGCCGGCGACGCCGGTCTGCTGCGAGCCGGGCGAAGTAGTCGTGCATCTCGCCCACTGCCCGGTGCGCCGACTCCGGCGCCCTTCCCTCGCCCGGCAGGCGGTGGATCGCGTCCGCCACCCAGCCCTGGATCCGGTCGGCGTCGTCGAGCGGGAAGCCGACGACCTCGCAGACCGTGGCGATGGGAAGCGGCCACGCCAGCGCGGTGGAGATGTCGCCGCCACCTGCGGCGCGAAGGCCGGCGATGAGCTCCCGCGTTCGAGCCCGAACGCGGCCCTCCAGCTCCGCGACCGTCTTTGGCGCGAACGGATGGCGAACGAGGCCGCGGAGCTCGTCGTGGCGCCTCGGATCCGAGTCGATGAAGTTGCCCGGGCCGAAGACGTCGGTGGTGTCGTCCAGGTCGACACCCGCGGCGTTGGAATAGGTTCGCCAGTCCCGAGCCGCGCCCTGGACGTCCTCGAAGCGGCTGAGCGCCCAGACCCCGCGGTCGGGGTTGTGGTAGACGGGGTTCCGCTCGCGCAGCACCCGGTACGCCGCGAAGGGATCGTCCAGCGCACTGTGTTCGAACGGGTCCCAGACGGCCGCCGCTTCGCCCAGCTTCACCGGATGCCGCGCTTGCTGAGCTCGATGGCCTGCTCGGCGTTGTCGGCCGTTATGTAGGCGGGGCCGGTCTTCGTCAGAGCGGGCGGGCGGAGGCCGTACTCGAGGAAGAGCGTCAGGACCTGGACGGGGAGATAGCCCTGGAGGTACTGCTGCTGATCGCTCGTGAACAGCATGTCACCGTCCCTGACCGCCGCCAGCACCTCCGGAGTCAGATCGATCGACGCGAGCTTCACCTCATCCTCGAGGCCCATCTCCTGCACCGCCTGCAGCGCCTGGGCCCCGTTCACGGTGGCGGCAGTGACGAGCATGCCGTCGACGCGGCCCCGCTGAAGCGCGGCCTTCATCCGGTTCTTCGACGCTGTCCGGTCGTCGAGAGTCGTCGCGACCACCGTCGCGTTCCCCTCGCCGAGCGCCTCGGCGAACCCTCGACAGCGGGCGTCGAGCGGGACCGAGCCGACCGCCGGGTTGATGCAGTAGGCGGTCTGGACTCCCGCCTGCCTCATCCGCTCGCCGGCCCTCTGCCCGACCTCGAATTCGTCCTGTCCGACGAATCCCAGCGCCCCGGTCTTCTCGAGCGTGTCGGGTCCCATCGCGTTGGTCACGACCACGGGGATGCCGGCGTCCACCGCATCCTCGATCGGGCCGTCGATGACATCCGGTGACTCGTTGCTCACGACCAGGCCATCGGGCTTGCGGGCGATCGCCGCCTGGATGAGCCGCCTCTGCTCCTGGAAGTCGTATTGCGAGGTCTCCTTGTATGCGACGTCCACGCCGAAGTCCTCCCCCGCCTGCCTCGCGCCGTTCTTGATGACGTTGTAGAACGGGTCGCCGGGCACGCCCACCATCGCGAACTCGATCTCGATCGAGCTGCGGGTTCCGCGTGTCGCGTCGGTTGCGTCGTCGTCGTCGCCACAGCCGACCGCCGTTGCAACGCAGGTGAACGTCAGCAGTGCAAGCCGCCCGAAGCGGCGCCAGTGGGTCATGGGTGCGGAGCGAACCAGCGGCCGCGAGGACGAACCAGCCCTCCTTCTGCCTCTCCGCGGGTGAGCAACGAAGCGCTGCCCTAGTCGAGCTCCCCGGGGAGCAATCCGAGCGGCAAGGGCAGCGGCCGCGGGCACCGGCTCTCGATGTCGACGGCCCGACCGTCGGCGCCGGCACCCTCGAGCGCGGTGAGCACCTCGAGCACGTGGTACGCGAGCTCCCCGGAGGCGCGGCACTGACGGCCGGTCCTGATCGCGTATGCCATGTCCGCGACTCCGATCCCTCGGCCGACGTCGCCCTCGTGGGTGAGGGGGATGGGTGTCCATGGGACGGATCCGGGGGGCGGCGGGGGCGTCTCGAGCTCCTCCCTGCCGGCCCGGCGGAGCCGTGGCAGGCCGCCGAACTCGTCCGGGTTCGGCACCGCCAGCGACCCCGTCGTGCCATACACCTCCAGGTACGGCAGGTGGGTGGCCCAGATGTCCCAGCTCATCAGGACGGTCGCCACGGCGCCCGAGTCGAACTCGAGCGCCCCGGTCACGTGGGTGGGCACGCGCACCGCGATCCGCTCTCCGCGACGCGGCCCCGCCGGGACGATGCGCTCGGTGGCGGGCGAGTGCGCGAACCCGATGACTCGGTTCACGCCGCCGAGCAGCGCGACCAGCGCGGTGACGTAGTAGGGCCCGAGGTCCAGAGCCGGGCCTCCGCCGGGCCCGTAGAAGAACTCGACGTTCGGGTGGTAGTGCTCGTACCCGTGCTCGGTCACGCACGCGACGGCCGCCACCGGCTCGCCCAGCCAGCCGTCCTGGACGAGCTTCGCCGAGGTCTGCAGACCGCCTCCGAGGAACGTGTCCGGCGCGCAGCCGAGTCGCAACCCCGCCGTCTCCGCGGCCTGGAGCAGACGGCGCGCGTCCTGCAGGTTCGCGGCCAGCGGCTTCTCCGACCACACGTGCTTCCCGGCCCGGATCGAAGCGAGGCTGGTGTCCGCATGTGAGAGGGGCGGCGTGAGGTTGACGACGAGGTCCACGTCCGGGTCGGCCAGCAGCTCGTCCGGCCGGCACGCCTTCGGGATGCCGTGCTCCCGGGCCTTCTGCTCAGCTCGCGCGAGGTCGACGTCGGCGCATGCCACAAGTCGCAGCACGCCGAAGGCGGAGCAGCCGCGGAGGTACTGGTCGCTCACGTGGCCACATCCGAGGATGCCCACGCTGACCGGCTGAAGGCGCACGGCGGCCAGACTGCGGCCGGCGGCCCGGGCTCTCAAGCCACATCGATGTCACTCGAGCAGGCCGCGGCGCATCGCCTCGGCCACCGCGGCGGCGCGCTCGCCGACGTCGAGCTTGTCGTACAGGTGCTGGAGGTGCGTCTTGACGGTGCCGGTGCTCAGGTGGAGCCGCTTGCCGATCTCGGGCGCGGACAGGCCCTCCGCGACCAGCTTGAGGGTGGCGAGCTCGCGCTCGCTCAGGATCGGCCGGTCGCTCACCTCGCGCAGCCGGATCTCCCGCGCGATTCCCGCCTGGAGCTCCGGTGCGAGGACGGTACGCCCGCGCGCCACGGCGGAGATCGCGTCGCACAGCTGCCGCGCATCGATACCGGTCGTGAGGTAGCCGGCCGCGCCGTTCGCGATCGCCGCGTACACGACGCCGGGCGGCGGCTCGGCTGCCAAGAGGATCACGCGCGTTGCGAGCCCGTCTCGGTCGACCGCGTTGAGGACCTGCTCTCCGCTCAGCTTGCTCAGCGCTCGATCGATCACGGCCACGTCGGGTCGCGTCTCCTCGATGGCGTCGAGGGCTTCGCGGCCGTCGCGGGCTTGTCCCACGAGCTCGAGCTCGGGGCGCTCTCTGATCGCCCGAGTCATCGCGTCCCGGTAGAGCGGGCGGCTATCGGCGGCGAGCACGCGGACACGCCGCCTGCGGCGACCCGAAGCGCTCGCTGCGGCATCCGTCCTTGTGAATGTCTTGCCCGCCGTGGCAAGTCCCTTGCTCGCTGAGGTTCATGAGTTGTATCAGCAGAATGCTCAGTTTGCGTCGACACTCTTGAGCATTCGAGTGCGGACTGAGGGGGTCCCAGCGGAGCCTTGCGGGTGAATGCAAAGAGTTCTCGTAATGGTTGAGACCCGATGTCCCGCGCCGCGAGTGGCTTGGGACTGGGCGGGGCTGCGGTCGCGGTGCCTGGTCGAGGCCGGTCGCGTGCTTCCGCGGGCGGACGCCGAGGAGGCCGTTCAGGAGGCGCTGATCAGAGCCTGGCGGCGCCGCGACGCCTGTCGCACGCCGGACTTCCCCCTGCCCTGGCTGCTGGAGATCACCCGGAACGAGGCGCGCCGAGTGGTAGCCCGCCAGTCGTGGCGACTGCAGCGCGTCGCGCCGGACCGGCCCCGCTGCGAGCCGGCGGTGGAGGACGACGCCCTCGCGGGTACGACGACACGGCTGACGGTCGAGCAGGCCCTGGCTCGCCTCCGGGACGCCGATCGCCGGGTGCTACGGCTTCGCTACGCGGACGATCTGACCCACGCCGAGGTGGCGCGGCGGCTGGGCGTCCCCGAAGGCACGGCCAAGGTGCGCCTGCACCGGGCACGCGGACGTCTGCGGGCTCTGCTCGAGGAGCAGCGTTGAACCCGAGCCTCCGCCGCTCACGACGCCGCCTCGAAGTGCATGAACACCAGACGTGTCTGGATCCCGTCGTCGCCGGACTTCGCCCGGCGGCTCTCGCTTTGTTGCGCGATTCGCTCCGCCTCGGCCAGCCACCCCATGAGGGCGTCCGTGAGCTCCCCCCACCCCTGCTCGTCCACGACCAGCGGCGTCCGGCTCAGGTGGAAGTCGGACCGGGCCTCGAACGTGCCCTCCTCTATCGCCCGCGAGACGTCCTCCCAGACCAGCTGCAAGCCCACGTCCGCCACCGCCTGCCGGCCGGCACGCGGAAGCCGCTTCCAATCCGCGTCGCTGAAGAACGGCCGCCTCACCGCCCGGTAGTAGTGCTCGATGGCGCCGCGGCGTTGAGCTGTACGAACCAGCTCTATGCACTCGAGCTCCGCGAGCGCGCGAACGTGGTAGCTCACGTTCGGAAGCCGCTCGTCGAGCATGTCGGCGATCTCGTTGGGACTCGCGACCTGCTGATCGAGGATCGCGAAGATCCGCGCCCGGAGCGGATGAGAGAGCGCCTTGGCAAGGCGCAAATCGACGAGGCCCGCTTGGCGCGGATCGACCATGGCCGCCACCCTACTGCGTGCAACGAACCTGAGCGCTCGACGGATGGTGACCTGTGAACGCCACCGCGTGCGCGTCGACGGCGAGGGAGTACGACGCCTTCGCTCCCTTCTACGACGACTTCACCGCAGCGTCGGACTACGAGACCTGGACCGGCCACGTCCTCGAGCTGGCGGCAAGTCTCGGCCTCACCGGGAGGTCGCTGCTCGACCTCGCGTGCGGGACGGGCAAGAGCTTCCTGCCGTTCCTGGAGCGCGGCTTCGAGGTCACCGCGTGCGATGCGTCGAGCGCCATGCTCGAAGAGGCGGCACGCAAGGCGCCGGGCGTGACGCTGGTGCACGAGGACGTACGGGAGCTCGGCAGCCTGGGGCGCTTCGACCTCGTCACGTGCTTCGACGATTCCCTCAACTACCTGCTGGACGAGGACGACCTGAGCCGGTCGTTCGGGTCGATCGCCGCCAGCCTGCACCCGGCCGGCCTCGCCCTGTTCGACCTCAACACGCTGCTCGCGTACCGCACGATCTTCGCGAGCGACGCCGTCACGGTCCGGGACGAAGCGGTCTTCGCCTGGCAGGGCGAGACCGCGGCCGATGCACCCCCCGGCTGCCTCGCCGCGGCCCAGCTCGAGATCTTCGCGCCCCGCGACGGCGGGCTGTACGAGCGGGTACGCAGCCGCCACGTTCAGCGCCACATCCCGGCCGCACGCGTGACCGCGCTCCTGGGTGAGGCCGGGCTCGACTGCCTCGGAGTCCACGGGGTGCGCGACGACGGGTCGCTCGAGCCCCAGCTCGACGAGACCCGGCACCTCAAGGTCCTCTATGCGGCTCGACTCACGAAGGGAGGTGATACCCCGTGAGAGTCAAGAAGGTGGACAAGCCGGCGCTGCCGGTTCTGTCCGTGGTGAAGATCTCCTGAGACAGAGGCGTGCCCGGCCCGGCGCTCGTCGGCGGGCCGGGCATTGCACGCACGCGAAAGGAGGCGCCCGTGCACAGGCCGCGCCTCAAGCGCACGACCGACGCGGTCCGGTCGGCCGCCGGCGACATATACATCCTCAGGCCGGCCGACGCCGACCTTGTCATCGAGCAGCCCGACGAGGCCACCCGTGCGCTCCTCGCCGCGCTCGACGGCACCCGCTCGACCGTGGAGCTCGAGCGCGACTTCGGCCGCGATGCCGTTCGCGGCGCCCTGGATGTCCTGACGGAGCACGCGCTCGTCGAGGACGCCTCCGACGACGACCGGCTCTCGGAGCGCGATCGCGTCCGCTACGACCGCCAGTTGCGCTACTTCGGCGATCTCGCCTCGGGCGAGACGCCCGCCTCCGAGTACCAGCGGCGGCTGCGGCGGGCGCGGGTCGTGATGCTGGGCGTCGGCGGGCTCGGAAGCTGGGCCGCGTATGGCCTGGCGTGCTGCGGCATCGGCGAGCTCGTTCTCGTGGACGGCGACGAGGTCGAGGAGACCAACTTCAATCGCCAGATCCTCTACCGCGAGGTCGACGTGGGCAGGCTCAAGGCGGAGGTGGCGGTCGAGGCCGTCGCCGCCTTCGACTCGGCGTGCCGCCTGAGCGCAGTGCCGCGCCGGCTCGGGTCGGAGGCGGAGGTCCGCGAGGTCGTGGAGGGCGCGGACTTCGTCGTCAACGCGGCGGATTGGCCGGCCCACGACATCGAGCGCTGGGTGAACGCGGCCTGCTTCGCGGCGGGCGTGCCGTCGATCACCATGAGCCACTCGCCGCCGGTTGCCCGCGTCGGACCGATGTACGTGCCGGGCGAGACCGGGTGCTTCGCGTGCCAGGAGACGCGCTACCGCGCGACGCATCCCCTCTACGACGAGCTGGTCGAGGAACGGCGTGGACGTCCGTCGCCGGCCGCGACGCTCGGCCCGGTATGTGCGATCGTCGGCGGGCACGTCGCGCTCGAGGCCGTTCATCAGCTGACCGGCCTGGTCCGGCCCGCCTCGCTCGGCACGGCGTTCGTCTACGACCTCCGCACCATGGGGGTCTCGCGAGAGCCGGTGCAGCGTCTCGCGGACTGCGAGGTCTGCGGCACGGGCTGAGCGAGACACGACCACGCCCGCGCGGCAGCGTGCCGCGTGCGATGGCCCGGCGCACGCTTCGGATCCGAAGCGCGGGACGTGGTCGCGTTCCGCTTGAAGCCGGCGCGCGGGGAGTCTCTCCCCCGGCCCGTTCCGTCCGCGGGCGAACGTAAGTTCGTCTTCGACCAGATAAAGAGCCCCGGCGACGCGACCACGTCCCGGGGCATGGCACCGAAGGGCGAGCTTCGGCGCATCACCACGATACCCCGTGCGCAAGCGCTGACCCGGCGTGTCCTTCGCGTGTCCGGACGAAAGGAGCGCGATGGCGCTGGCGTCGGTGGAGGTTCCCGCGGCCCTGGTGGCTCCGCTCCGGGAGACGCTCGTGCTGCTCTACGAGGCCACGGTTGAGGCGCTGCACCTCGCGGTCCGCGGGGCCGGCCCGCCCAGCGAGGTGCAGCGTCACCGGGAGCGCCTGCGGCAACTGGAGGCGCTGCTCGAGCGGATGGGCTGGCCGGCCGGGGCGGTCCCCGAGGGCGCCCTCGAGCTGAGCGGCCCGCGTGACGTCCTGCGCGATGCGATCTACGGCGCGCTGATCGATGCCGGCGAGCGCCTCGCGGCGGCGTGCAACGGCTCCTGGCAGGGCACCGGCGAGCCCGACGGCGTCCGGCAGGCGGCGGCGGAGGTGATCGCGCTCGACCGGCTGCTGGCGCGGGTTCGCTAGTCCTGTCCGCGCACCGCGCGGGCGAGCGCGACGCGGGCGTCGCGCAGGTCGCGCGATCGTTCCACGAGCTGGATAGTGGCCTGGCGGGCGGCCTCGGGATCGCTCCGCTCGGCGGCCTGCGCGATGTCTCCGAGCGAGGCCTGCACGGGGCCGATGGCCGACACGAGCTCATCCTGCTCGTCCGCCAGATCGTCCGGGGGGTCGAGTCCCTCGAGGTCCGCGCGCACGTCGCGGAGCTCGTCCTCGAACCGCCCGAAGTCGGTGGCCAGCTCCTCGTCCGTCGACTCGCCCGCGGTCTCGATCGCCTGGCCCACCTCTTCGCCGAGCGAGACGATCCTCTCGCTCACCTGCCCGAAGTCGTCCCGGTACGCGTCGTCGTCGTCATCCCCGCCGCCACATGCCGAGGCGCCGAGCACGACCAGGACGAGAGCGACCAGCGCTGTGGGTCGGCGGAGCAAGCGGCCCGCAGGGTAGCGTCACCCGAGCCGCGCTCGCCGCGCCGACACCGCCGCAACCAGGCACAGGCCGACGACCAGCGACAGCGCGGCGCGCAGGCTCGACGCATCGGCCAGCAGGCCGATCAGCGGCGGCCCGGCGAGAAACCCCGCGTAGCCGACGGTCGAGACGGCCGCCAGCGAGGGGCCGGCTGCCTCGCCGTGCACGCCCGCCGCGCGAAGCGCGAGCGGGAAGAGTACCGACAACCCGAGCCCCATCAGGGCGAACCCCGCTACGGCGGGGGCCGGCTCCGGCACGGCGAGGGCGAGGCCGAGCCCACCCGCGGCGACCAGCGCGCCGCCGCGAACCGCGGGGGCCGCTCCGGCCAGCTCGGCGACGCGGTCCCCGAACAGCCGCCCTACGCCCATCGTCAGCGAGAAGGCGGTCAGGCCGAGTGGCGCCGCCCCCGCCGCGGCGCCCGTCTCGTCCGAGAGGTAGACGCCGCTCCAGTCGAAGACCGAGCCCTCCGCCATGAGCGCGCAGAAGGCGATCACACCCAGCGCGGCGAGGCGGCGGCTCGGCCTGGCGAAATGGGGGCCCTCCGCCTGCCCCTCGTCGTGCAGGAGCCCCCGGGCCAGCACCACCGCCACGGCTGCGCAGACCGCTCCGTTGACCGCAAGGTGCGGCAGCGGATCGACGCCCGCCGCGGCGGCCGCCGCCGCGAGGCCGGCGCCGGTCAGGCCGCCGAAGGAGAACGCGGCATGAAGGGAGCTGAACAGCCGCTTGCCGAGCGCGCGCTCGACCGCGACGCCCTGGGCGTTCATCGCGATGTCGAGCACGCCGTTGGCCGCGCCGACCACGAACACGGCCAGCAGCAGCGTGACCATGTCGGTCGCGAGCGCAGGCAGCACGACGGCGAGCAGATAGAGCGGGGCCGCCGCGACCAGCGGCCGCGAGCCGTGCCGCACCGTGAGCGCGCCGGCCAGCGGCTGCATCACCAGCAGTCCGGCGGGCGCCGCGAAGAGGGCGATCCCGAGCTCGCCGGGAGTGAGGTCGAGCTTCTCCTGGATGGCCGGCACGCGCGCGTACCAGGCGCTGAAGCAGACGCCGTTCAGGAAGAAGACGCCGGTGATCGACGCCCGCGGACCGAGGGCTACGGCAGGTCCCCGTCGAGTGCGCGGATGTAGCGCTCCGCGGAGCGCCGCACGATGCCCTTCGCGTCGCCACGCACGATGCGGCCCCACCAGGCGCCGTAGAGCGTGTCGAAGTCGTACGGCTCGAGCGCCGCCGCGATCCCCTCCACGGCCGCGGCGGGGAGCGGGATCAGGTTGGGATAGCTGTACATGAACGAGACGTGCGACCGGTCGGGGATGACCTGGACGATGTCGCCGGACAGCAGGGAGTTGCCGCCCGCCCAGTGAAGGACCGTCCCGCCGGCGAAGTGGCCGCCGCAGCGCACGAGGGTGAGGCCGTCCCCGACCTCCTTCGTCTCTCCCTCCCACAGCTCGACGGCCGGATCGGGCCGCATGATCCAGCGCTCGTCGTCCGCGTGGATGTACACCGGACAGCCGAACCGGTGCGCCCACTCGACCATGCCCGTGTAGTAGTGCGGGTGCGAGATGGCGATGGCGGCGAGGCCGCCGCGCCGTTCGATCTCGTCGGCCGCCGCGTCTTCCACGAGGTGCACGCAGTCCCACATCAGGTTGGTGCCGCCGTGGGGCACGAGCAACGCGCGCTGGCCGATCGCGAACCACGGCTCGACGCCGACGCCGGTGATGTGGCCGTCCTCGCGGATCTCGTTGCTGCGCTCAGCGCGCAGCGCGTCGGTCGTGGTCCATTGCTGCCCCTCCTCCGGCACGTACTGGCGCGGGTCGGTGCAGATGGCGCACTCGGCGGGGGGCTTGTCGCTCTCGGCAAATTGGGTCCCGCAGGTCGCGCAGATCCAGTGCGTCATTCGGCGAGCGCGGCGAGCAGGCGGTCGACCTCCTCCTCGCTCGTGTAATGGAGGAAGCCGGCGCGCACCGCCCCGCCGGACTCGGCGAGGCCGAGCGCGCGGATCGGCTCGACGGCGTAGTAGTCGCCGTCCCACACGTAGATGCCGCGCTCGCCGAGCAGCTCGGCGACCTCGCGCGGCGATCGGCCGTGGACGTTGAAGCAGAAGGTCGGCGTGCGGCCCTCGACGGTGCGGAGGCCGTACAGCTCGATGCCGTCCGGGAGCCCGTCGAGGAAACGGCGTGCCAGCGCCTCCTCGTGGCTCCCGATGCGCTCAAAGGCCACGTCGAGCGAGCCGTCGCCGAGCGAGCGCAGGTACTCGATCGCGGCCGTCGTGCCGGCCACCGCCTCGTGCGACTGCGTGCCGGTCTCGAAGCGGTGCCCGGGCGGGTGCTCCTCCGCCGGCCGGACGCGGTCGGCGGGCAGCGAGCGGGCCAGGTCGGGCCTGATCGCCGCCACGCCGAGGTGCGGGCCGAAGAACTTGTAGGGGGAGCAGAGCAGCACGTCGAGGCCCCACTCGGCCGCGCGCAGGCGGCGGTGCGGGGCGAGATGCACGGCGTCCGCCCAGGCGAGCGCGCCCGCGGCGTGCGCGGCGGCCGCGATCCGGGCCGGGTCGGTGAGCGAGCCGACCGCGTTCGACGCCAGCGTGAACGCGACCACACGGGTGCGGTCGCCGATCAGGTCCTCGAGCGTGTCGTGATCGAGGGTGACATCGTCCGGGTTGATCGGCGCGTGCCGCACGACCAGGTCGTGGTCCGCCGCGAGCAGCAGCCACGGCGAGATGTTCGCGTCGTGGTCGAGCTGCGTGACGACGATCTCGTCGCCGGGGTCCAGGGTGCGGGCGACGGCGTGGGCCAGGAGGAAGTTGAGCGTCGTCATGTTGGCGCCGAAGGCGATGCCGTCGGGATCGCCGCCCGTGAAGTCGGCGGCCGCGGCACGGCCTTGCCTCATCGTCTCGTCGGACGCGGCCGAGGTCGGGAAGGCCCCGCCGAGGTTCGCGTTCGAGTCGCGCATGTAGCTCGTCGTCGCCTCGAGCACCTCGCGCGGGCACTGGGAGCCGCCCGGCCCGTCGAGGTAGGCGGCGCCGCCGGCGAGCGCCGGGAAGCGCTCGCGGACCGCCTCGACGTCAAGCGGCGGCGCGCTGCTGCTTGAGATAGCTGAGGAGCCCACCGTGCAGGAGGATCTCACGTTCCTTCGCGGCGAGATCGTGGGTGACCTTGAACTCGTCGCCGGAGTCCTCGATTCGCACCGTGATCTCGTCGGCGCCTTCCTCGAGCTCGTCGCGCACGTGCGGGAGCGTCCAGGTCTCCCCCACCTTGGCGCGGTCGTAGTCCGACTCGTCCTTGAACGTCATGGCGAGGATGCCCTGCGCGACCAGGTTGCGCCGGTGGATGCGCGCGAACGACTTGGCGAACACGGCCCGCACGCCGAGCTGGAGCGGGGCAAGCGCGGCGTGCTCGCGCGACGAGCCCTGGCCGTAGTTGTCGCCGCCGACGATGAACCCCGAACCCCACTCCTCCATCCGCTTGCGGAACTCCGGGTCGCGGTGCTGGAACGTGAACTCGGCGATCGCCGGGATGTTGGAGCGGTACGACATGACGATCACACCGTCGGGCGCGAGGTCGCCGGTCGAGATGTTGTCGGGCTGCACCGTGGCGACCTTCGCGCTCAGCTCGTCCTCGAGCGGAGAGTGCTCGGGCGGCGTCTTGATGTTCGGGCCCCGCGGGATCTCGATCTGCTCCGCCTCGTCCTCGGGGGCGGGCGGGAAGATGTGGCGGTCGTCCACGTACGGCTTCAGCTCGGGCATCTCGAGCAGCTCCGGCGGCACGCCGAGCTCGCGCGGGTCGCGGATCTCGCCGTGGAGCATCGAGGCGGCGGCCACCGCGGGCGAGCACAGGTAGACCTGGTCCTCCGGCGTGCCGGAGCGGCCGGGGAAGTTTCGGTTGAACGTGCGCAGCGAGTTGGCGTCGGAGGGCGGGGCCTGCCCCATGCCGACGCACGGCCCGCACACCGGCTCGAGCATCCGGATGCCGCCCTCGACCAGCTGCCGGTAGACGCCCGACTCGGCGATCGCCACCAGGATCTGACGCGAGCCGGGCGTGGCGGTGGCGGTCACGCGCTCGTGGACCTGGCGGCCGTCGCCGCCGGCGAGCACGGCGCCCGGCAGGGCGAGGTCGAGGTAAGCCGAGTTCACCGAGGAGCCGATGCAGACCTGCTCGATCGGAGTGCCGGCCACCTCCTCGACCGGCACGACGTTGTCGGGGTTCTGCGGCTTCGCGACGAGCGGGCCGAGCTCGGCGAGGTCGATCTCCACGCGGTCGTCGTACTCCGCGCCGTCGTCGGGACTCAGCTCGGCGAAGTCGTCCTCGCGCTGCTGGCGGCGAAGCCACTCGCGGGTGTTGTCGTCGGGCGGGAAGACCGCGCTCGTGGCCCCCAGCTCGGCGATCATGTTCGCGATCGTGCCGCGCTCGGGGACGCTCAGGTCCTCCGTCCCGGGGCCGGTGAACTCGAACACCTTGTTCTTGCCGCCCTTGACCGAGAGGCGGCGCAGCAGCTCGAGGATCACGTCCTTCGCCTGGACCCAGGGGCGCGGGAGCGTGTTCGTGAGGTGCACCTCCACCACCTCGGGACAGGCGATCTCGTACGGATGGCCGGCCATCGCCACGGCCACGTCGAGGCCGCCGGCCCCGATCGCGATCATGCCGAGCGCGCCGCTCGTGGTGGTGTGGGAGTCCGCGCCCACCAGGATGTGGCCGGGCCGCGCGTAGCGCTCGATGTGCACGTAGTGGCAGATGCCGTTCCCGGGCCGCGAGTAGTGGATGCCGTACTTGCGGCAGAGCGCCTGGAGCATCCGGTGGTCGTCCGGGTTCTTGAAGTCCAGCTGGATGACGTTGTGGTCGACGTACTGCACGGCCCGCTCGACCTTCACGCGCGGCACCTCGAGCTGCTCGAACTGCATCAGCGCCATCGTGCCGGTGGCGTCCTGGAGCAGGGTCTGGTCGATCCGGAGCGAGATGGCCGCGCCCGGCGTGAGATCGCCGTCGGCGAGATGCTCCTTGAGGATCTGCCGCGTGAGGTTCTCGGCCATGCCGGGTTTCTACCCGCCCGCGGGTTACCCCACCCGCACGAACGTCCCGCGCGCCGCGGCGAGGCGCTCGCCGCCGTCGCCGCTCGCCTCGGCGGCGAGCTGGAGCTTCGGCCCCTCGGTCGACTCCAACCGGGCGGTGACGGTCACGAACGTCCCCACCGGAGCGGGCGCCAGCAGGTCGACCTCGAGACGGGCGGTCATCGCCAGGGTGCCTTCCTCGTGCACGAGGAGCGCCATCGCCTCGTCCAGCGCCGCCGCCAGCACGCCGCCGTGCGCGTAGCCCGGCGGGCCCTGGTGGTCCTGCTTCACGAAGAAGCGGCCCTCCACCCCGCCGCCCGGCGCCGGCTCGAGCTCCAGCTGGAGCCCGAACAGGTTCGCCTGGCCGCAGCCGAAGCAGAGCTCGTGGTGGACGATGCGTCTATCGCGCAAGCTCGCCCAGCACGAAGTGGAGGATGCCGCCGTGGCGGAAGTAGCGCCACTCCTTCGCCGTGTCGATGCGCAGGCGTGCGTCGAACTCGACGCCGTTCGACGCCGTCACCGTCACCGTGCGTGCCCCCTCCTCGAGCGGCCCCAGGTCGAAGCTCTCCTCGCCGGTCAGGCCGAGCGACGAGAGCGTCTCGCCGTCCGGGAACTGCAGCGGTACCACGCCCATGCCGACCAGGTTCGACCGATGGATCCGCTCGTACGACTCCGCGATCACGAACCGCACCCCGAGCAGCCGGGGGCCCTTGGCGGCCCAGTCGCGCGAGGAGCCCGAGCCGTACTCCTTGCCGGCCAGCACGCAGAGCGGCACGCCCTCGTCGGCGTAGGCCATCGCGGCGTCGTAGATCGTCACGACCTCGCCGTCCTTCTTCGTGAAGCCGCCCTCCGTCCCGGGCGCAAGCAGGTTCCGCAGGCGGATGTTCGCGAAGGTGCCGCGCATCATCACCTCGTGGTTGCCGCGGCGCGAGCCGTACGAGTTGAAGTCGCGTTGCTCGACGCCGTGCTCCAGCAGGTACGCGCCCGCCGGCGAGTCCTTCTTGATCGCCCCGGCGGGCGAGATGTGGTCCGTCGTCACGCTGTCGCCCAGGACGGCGAGAGCGCGCGCTCCGGCGATCTGCGGCAGCTCCTCTGAAAGCTCCTCGAAGTACGGGGGGCGGCGCACGTAGGTCGAGTCCGGGTCCCACGCGTAGCGGTCCCCCTCGGGCACCTCGAGGGCGTTCCAGTTCGCGTCGCCCTCGAACACCTCGCCGTAGCTCTTGCGGAACATGTCCGACTCGATCGCCCGCTCCATCACCTCCGCCACCTCCTGGCGGCTGGGCCAGATGTCGCGCAGCCAGACGTCCTCCTGGAGCGGCTCGCCCAGCACGTCCACGTCCATGCGACCGGCGAGCGCGTACGCCACGCACAGCGGCGGCGACGCCAGGTAGTTCATCTTCACCTCGGGGTGGATGCGCCCCTCGAAGTTGCGGTTCCCCGACAGCACCGAGGCCACCACCAGCTCGCGCTCCTGGATCTCCTTGGAGATGTCCGGGGGCAGCGGGCCCGAGTTCCCGATGCAGGTCGTGCAGCCGTAGCCGACGAGGTCGAAGCCGAGCGCCGAGAGCGGCTCGAGCAGGCCGGCGCGCTCCAGGTACTCGGTCACGACCTTCGAGCCCGGCGCCAGCGAGGTCTTGACCCATGGGCGCCGCGACAGCCCCGCTTCGACCGCCTTCTTCGCGAGCAGCCCGGCCCCCAGCATCACGGAAGGGTTCGAGGTGTTCGTGCAGCTCGTGATCGCGGCGATCACGACCGCGCCGTGATCCAGCCCGTCCGGCCGCTCGGCGACCGCGATGTCGACCCCGGCGCCGGTGTGCACCGTCCGGGGCTCGACTCCGGTCACGCCGTCCGCAGGCGCGGGCGGGTCGCTCGCGGGAAAGGACTCGGCGACCGCCTCGTCCTGGGTGCCGGGGTCGGGCTCGGCGTCGTCCACGAGGTCGGAGAGGGCGGCGCGGAAATCGTCGGCGGCGTCGCTGAGCGGCACCCGGTCCTGCGGTCGCTTCGGGCCGGCCAGCGACGGCACGACGTCGCCGAGGTCGAGCTCGAGCGTGTCCGAGTAGACCGCGTCCTCGGAGTCCTCGTCGTGGAAGAGGCCCTGCTCGCGGCAGTAGGCGTCGACGAGCTCCACGCGCTCGCGCGGGCGCCCCGAGAACTCGAGGTAGCGGAGCGTCTCGGCGTCCACCGGGAAGATCCCGCAGGTCGCGCCGTACTCGGGGGCCATGTTCCCGATCGTGGCCCTGTCGGCGAGCGGCAGCCCGGCCAGGCCCTCGCCGAAGAACTCCACGAACTTCCCGACGACGCCGCGCTCGCGCAGCATCTGCGTCACCGTGAGAACGAGGTCGGTGGCGGTCGAGCCCTCCGCCAGCTCGCCCGTCAGGCGGAACCCGACGACCTGCGGGATCAGCATCGACACGGGCTGGCCGAGCATCGCGGCCTCCGCCTCGATCCCGCCCACGCCCCAGCCGAGCACGCCGAGGCCGTTGATCATCGTCGTGTGCGAGTCGGTCCCGACGAGCGTGTCGGGGAAGGCCTGCCCGTCGCGCGTCTCGACCACGCGGCCGAGATACTCCAGGTTGACCTGATGGCAGATGCCCGTGTTGGGCGGCACCACGCTGAAGTTGTCGAAGGCGGTCTGGCCCCAGCGCAGGAAGGCGTAGCGCTCGCGATTGCGCTCGAACTCGAGCTCGGCGTTGCGCTGGAAGGCGAGCCGCTCGGCGAACACGTCGACCTGGATCGAGTGGTCGATCACGAGCTCTACCGGCACCAGCGGGTTGATGCGGGCCGGGTCCCCGCC
>Ga0081538_10002205_pt1 | contig 19305 bp, 21 predicted proteins | sample TabmetS5T2R1_FD_71022 | JGI IMG/M metagenome (GOLD analysis project Ga0081538, IMG submission 71022) | Tabebuia heterophylla rhizosphere microbial communities from the University of Puerto Rico - S5T2R1 | ecosystem: Host-associated > Plants > Roots > Rhizosphere ... | reverse complement strand
GCGGACTCGCGACTCGAGGAGCTGCGCGACGCGGTCCGGTTCGATTGGGACGCGATGGACGCCTGGTTCGAGGAGGACGAGCAGGTGTTCACGCACCCCCGCGATCCCTATACGCGCGTCGACATCCTCCCCAGCTCGCGCCATGTGCGGGTCGAAGTCGCCGGGGCGACGATCGCGGAGTCGGCCAAGCCCACGCTGCTGTTCGAGACCGGGCTACCGGCGCGGTACTACCTGCCCAAGCCGCATGTCCGCCTCGACCTGCTGACGGCGACCGACACCGTCAGCCACTGCCCGTACAAGGGCCAGGCCGAGTACTGGTCGGTGGGGGTGGGCGACACGGTGCACGCCGACCTGGCGTGGTCGTATCGGACCCCGTTGCCGGAGAGCCAGAGGATCGCCGGGCTCATCGCGTTCTACAACGAAAGGGGCGACATCTACGTCGACGGCGAGCGGCAGGACCGGCCCACCACCAAGTTCTCCTGAGCAGCCACATGGCAACGGGCACGCGCCGCCCCCGCCCGCCGTGGATGTCCAACCTCAACCGCGGACAGAAGGCGCTAGTGGAGGACACCAACCAGTGCCCCTGCAGTGGTGCGCACCGCGTTGCCGGAGGTCAGGTCGACCACCGTGCCGGTGATCGTTGCGGCGCGGTCCGAGGCCACGAAGACGGCTGCGTCCGCGACCTGGGCCAGCGTCGGGAGCCGCCCCAGCAGCGTCACGTCCTGCGCCCACTGCTCGATCCACTGCTCGACGCTGAGGCCCGCGGCGGCGGCCCGCGGCCCGAACGTCTGTCCGGCGAACGAGCCGTTGGCGGGCCCGTCGAAGATCGCGTGCGGTCGCAGGCAGACGACGCGAACGCCGCTCGGCCCGAGCTCGACCGCAAGTCGCTGGCTCATGGCCTCGACCGCGGCGGTGATCGTGCCGTACGTCAGGTTCCCGGTGGATACGAGCTGGGACGCGCCCGACGACAGCGTCAGGATCGTTCCCGAGCGGCGCGCTGTCATGTGCCGCGCGACCGCCTTGGCCGTGATCAGGTTGGCCCGCAGGAAGGAATCGATCGGAGGAACGATGTCGTTGACGGCCAGGTCGGCGACAGGGGTGCCGTGCACGAACGGGAAGGCCACGGCGTTGAGCGCGATGTCGATGCCGCCTGCGTCCGCCGCCACGGCATCGGCGTGCTCGACGACGGCGCGCTCGTCGAGGACGTCGACCTCGGCCACGGCGGCGGCATCGCCGATGTCGCTCGCCACCTTCTCGAGCCGGGCCCTCGTGCGTCCCGCGAGGTACACGCGGGCGCCGGCATCGGCAAATGCACGGGCGACGGCGCCGCCGGTCGCCCCGCCGCCGCCGTAGATCAGTGCGGTCTTGTCTTCCAGCATCATCGTGATCTCCTCGATCATGGGGGTGAACGTGTGTCCCGAGGATGCAGACACCACGACGGCGAGAAACTGGGCGCACTGGTGCCGCCCATTTCGCGGCTCGGCCGGTGTCGATACTGAGGTGGACACGGCGACCGAGAGGCATGACGCGCGAGTGGAGCGGTGACAGGCGACCTGCTGACCAGGGCACGGGCGGGCGACGGCGACGCGTTCCGGGAGCTGACCGAGCCGTACCGTCGGGAGCTCCAGGTGCACTGCTACCGGATGCTCGGATCCTTCCAGGACGCCGAGGACGCCCTGCAGGACACGCTGCTAGCCGCCTGGCAAGGCCTCGCGGGGTTCGAGGAACGCGCCTCGATCCGCACCTGGCTCTACCGCATCGCCACCAATCGATGTCTCAACGCCCGTCGCTCCGCCAGCCGACGCCCCGCCAAGGAGTGGGACGTGCCCGCGGTTGAACCACCCGAGCCGAGCCGGCTCGGCGACGTGGTATGGCTCGAGCCGTTCCCCGATGTTTTCCTCGGGGGTGCGATCGACGCGCCGCCCGGCCCCGAGGCCCGCTACGAGCAGACCGAATCCATCTCGTTGGCGTTCGTGACCGCCCTCCAGGTCCTGCCGCCCCGCCAGCTCGCCGTGCTCGTCTTGCGTGACGTCCTCGGCTTCCACGCCAACGAGGTGGCCGACATGCTCGACTCGACCGTCGAGTCGGTCAACAGCGCCCTCAAGCGGGCGCGCGCCAGCCTGCAGCGCCGGCTGCCGATGGCCGGCGATCGCGAGCCGCCTCCAGCGTCCGGCTCGGCCGCCGAGGATGCGATGGTGGCGAGGTTCGTCCAGGCGTATGAGTCCGCCGATCTCGACGCGCTGGTGGACCTTCTGACCGATGACGTCCTTGTCTCGATGCCACCGATGCCCTTCGAGTACCAGGGCCGAGACGCCGCGGCCCGCTTCAGCGCCAGCATCTTCGGCTCGGGCCGCAGGTTCGACCTCGTGCGGACGCGAGCCAACGGTCAGCCGGCGTTCGGGCTCTACCTGCGCGCGCCGACCGGCATCCGCCACGGGACCGGCCTCATGGTTCTCACCCTCGCCGGCAACCGGATCGCAGCCATGACGCGCTTCGACAAGAGCGTGCTCCCATGGTTCGGGCTGCCGCGATCGCTCCCTGGCCGATAGTCAGCCTTTGATCGGCGGATGGGCGCGGCAGCGTCGGGCTGTGCGAATCATCTGACGCTGGTGGGCGGCAGGTGGGCGGCAGGGACCCGGGCTGCGTCACCGGTCGATGGCGGACAGGTTCAGGCGTTCGATGCGCTCGGGATCGGCGAGTTGGTCGATCCCGACGATCCTGCCGTTCGCAACCGTGAACGCAATCACCGAGGACGGACGCCCGTTGATCACCGCGACGACACCGGCGGTGCCATTCACGATCACGGGGCGCAGCACGGCGGCCGGCTGGGCGAAGGTGATCGCCCCCTCCGCCACGCGGGCCGCACCACGGGTCACCACCGACAGGGCGGGACGGAGGGTGCCGCCGTCCGAGCGGAACACCACCTCGGGGTCGAGCACCGTGAGCAGCGCCTCGAAGTCACCGGCGCGGGCGGCGGCGAAGAAGGCATCGACGGCCTGTCGCTGCCGGCTGAGGTCGGGATCGGGAACCGCGACACCCTGCACTCGACGACGAGCACGGCTGGCGAGCTGGCGGGCCGCGTCGGGAGACCGTCCCGCGACTCGGGCGATGTCTTCGAACGGGACCGCGAACATGTCGTGCAACACGAAGGCGAGCCGCTCGGGCGGGCTCAGCGTCTCGAGCACCACGTTCAGCGCCATCCCGACCGAGTCGGCCAACAGGGCGTCGTACTCGGGGCCGCCGTCGTCCTCACGCGTGACGACGGGATCGGGCACGTGCGTGGCTACGAGATCCTCGCGCCGGGTCGCCCGTGACCGCAGGATGTTCAGGCACACCCGCGACACGACGGTGGTCAGCCAGCCCTCGAGGTTCTCGATCGCGTCGGCATCGGATCGGCTGAGCCGCAGCCACGCCTCCTGAACCGCATCGTCGGCCTCGCTCAACGACCCGAGCATCCGGTACGCCACCGCCCGCAGCCGGGTGCGGTCCTGCTCGAAGCGCTCGGCCAACCACTCCCGCTCGTCCATGTCACGTTCCTTCGTCCGACCGTGTCATTCCACATGACCGACGAAGCGTCGGCGATGTGACAAGGAGCAGACAATGCAACCGCGGATGACCCAGCCCGCCTTCGTCGTGCCCGGGGCGATGGAAGCGTTGCGGGCCCTCGACAGGACCCTGTACCAGGCCGACGTCCCCAAGGAAACGCACCATCTCGTGCACCTGCGGGCCAGCCAGATCAACGGCTGCAGCGTGTGCGTCGACATGCACGCCCGCGACCTCCGCAAGGCCGGCGAGAGCGACGAGCGCATCTCTTCCGTCGCCGCCTGGCGGGAGACGCCGTACTACACCGACGCCGAGGGGGCCGCCCTGGCCTTAGCCGAGGCCATGACCCGTCTCAGCGACCGGTCCGATCCCGTGCCCGATCCGGTCTGGGACGAAGCCGCCAGGCACTACGACGAGCAGGCGTTGGCAGCGCTGACGCTCTCGATCGCCACCGTCAACGTGTGGAACCGGCTCAACGCCACCACCGGGCAGGTAGCCGGCGCAGCGTGGTGACCCGCACGGGAGCCAAGCCACCCATCACCGGAGCCCGGGCCCGCCCAAGCACCGTCCGGGTCGCCAGTTGGATGTGCGCGGCGCCGAGCAGCACGAGGTCCGACGCCAGCAATGCCCCGCGATGAGTGGGGTCACCGCCGGAACGCCGGCCGGTGGCTAGGGCCAGATGAGGCGCGTGGCCAGCTCGCGCCATTGGTCGACGGGCGGGGAATCGGTGGCGGCGATCACGCCGATGGCGACATGGTCGGCGCCCGCCTGCTGCTGCGCGCCGATGTGGGTCCCGACGCCTTCGACGTCGCCCCAGGCCACCACGCCGTCGACCAACCGATCGGCGAGCTGGGTGATCTCCTCGTCGGTGAAGCCCATCCGGCGGAAGCTCGCCTGGTAGGCGGGGAGGCTCGCCAGGAACTCGAGCCGCCCGCGGGCGAGCTCGCGGGCACGCCTCGCCTCCGGCTCGAGCGCGACCAGCTGCTCGACCGCCAGCGTGGTGTCGTCTCCCAACCGTGCCCGTGCCCGCGCCGTGTACTCCGGCGTCACGAGCACCGGGAACGCACCCGACGCCCGCTCCCGGGCCAGGTCGAGCATGCGAGGCCCGAGGGCCGCCATGACCCGCGCACTCTGCGGCACCGCGGTCGGCTGCGCGTCCAACCGGTCGAGGTAGTCCCCGAGGGTCGCCAGCGGGTTGGCGCCATGGGCTCCGCCCAGCCCGACGACGAAGCGACCGGGGTCGCTGGCCTCGAGCTCGGCGTACAGGGCCGACACGTCGTCGGCCGGGAACCGGTCGACGGAGATGATCCCGCTGGCGATCCACGCTCGCTGGGTTGCCCGGACCACCGCGGCGACCTGGTCCAGGGCGGTGAGCGGACCACCGGTGAGCCAGATGGTCGGAAAGCCCAACGCCTCCAACTGAACCGCGGTGTCGACCAGGTCATGCCCCCGCCCCGCACCCACAACCGCACCGATGGCGCCAAGCTCGATCCTAGACACGCAATGACCTCCCTCGACACCGGCGGCGCGTCACGCTACAAGCACAGGATCCGGCCCAGTGGCGCATCGGGAAGGGAACGACTTCGACCCACCACGATGGCGTCCACCAGCACAGTCCGATGAATTCCGGGCACCCCGCCGGTCTGACCTACGTGCCCCACGAACGCGCTGCGACCTCGCCCTCCCCAACCAACCCCCGATCGGAGTGACCATGGACCAACCGACCACCCAGCTCGACCCACGCTTCAGCGAGCCGAACACCAAGCCGACCTCGTGGGAAACGACCCGGGAGGTGCTCGAGAAGGCCGAGCTCGCCTGGATCTCGACGGTCCGGGCCGACGGACGCCCTCACGTCACGCCCCTGGTCGCCGTGTGGCTGGACGGCGCCTACCACTTCTCCACCGGTCCCACCGAACAGAAGGGCATCAACCTGGAGACGAATCCGAACGTCGTGCTGTCCACGGGTTGCAACCAATGGGACCAGGGACTCGACGTGATGGTGGAGGGACAAGCCCGGCGGATCACCGACCGGCCCACGCTCGAACGGCTGGCCAAGGCCTGGGCCACCAAGTGGGACGGCTTCTGGCAGTACGAGGTGACCGACGGGGGCTTCCGCCAGCCTGACCCGACCGGCGATTCCGCTGACGCCGGCACTGTCCACTCCCTCGTGTACGCGGTGGAGCCGTCGAAGGTCCTCGCCTTCGGCAAGCGCCCCTTCACCCACACCCGTCACCTCCCGCCGACCACCTAGCGCGCATCGCGGCCGACCCGAGCAGAGTCGTCGGAGTCCACGTGAATGCCCTGCTGACGTTTCCCTCCGGTGACCCTGCCGAGCTCGATGGTCTGACCGACGTCGAGGCCGACCGGCTCAGTCGTCTGCAGCAGTTCCAGGCCGAGCAGCTGGGCTACGTCCAGATCCAGGGAACCAGGCCCCAGACCCTGGCCTACGGGCTGACCGACTCACCGGGCGGCCAGCTCGCCTGGGTCATCGAGAAGTTCAAGGAATGGATTGACCCCCGCCACCAGTTGCCGGAGCAGGCCATCGATCGCGACGTCCTGCTGACCAACGTCAGCCTGTACTGGTTCACCGCCACCGCCGGGCCGTCGGGCCAGCTGTACTACGAGGCAAACCATGACCCGTCGCAGTGGGCACCGAAGGAGAAGGGCACCGTCCCGACGGGTGTCGCCGTATCGCGGCACGACATCACCATCCGGCGCCTCGCCGAGCGCGATCACAACATCGTCCATTGGGTCGACCTCGACCGCGGGGGACACTTCCTCGCCCTCGAGGAGCCCCAACTCTTGGTCGACGAGGTCCGGACGTTCTTTTCCGAGGTGAGCCGCTGACGAGCGTCAGAGGTCGAACGCCACACCCGCTGTTGCACCCGGCCCCGGCGCGTGTCACCCGGTCTCTACGCGCTCGTCGACGGTGGGCGCCGGCGCTCGCAAGCGTGTGCCAAGGGCCCCGATCGTGACCAAGGCGACGACAACGCCGTAGAGGAGCCAACGGCTCGCGCCCAGCCCCGCCCAACCGGCGAGCTCCCGGCTGTTGGTGAGCAGCAAGAGCGCTGCGACGGCGATACCCATCGGCCGCGCCGGGATGTGGCGCACGGCCCAGGCGGCAACCGGTGCGGCGACGATCCCGCCGGCCAGCATGGCGACGACGATCGAACCCTCGAGCCCGCCACTGCCCAGCGCAGCGACGAGTGAGGTTGCCGACACCGTCGCCACCGCAACCTCGGCGGTGTTCGTGGAGCCGACGGCGAAGCGGGGGTGAAGCTTGCGGTGCATCAGAAAGGGTGTCACCACGGGGCCCCAGGCTCCGATCAGACCATTGGTCATGCCGCCGCCGGCGGCGACGGCTCGCAGGCCGCGCCGATCGAAGGGCGGCATCCGATCCGGGTCGTCGTCGAGATCCTGGAACTCCGCGGCGTTGACGGCCAGCGGACGGCTGAATCTGCCCAGGATGCGCAGGCCGATCACGACCAAGAGGGCGGCGAGGATCGGCTTCAGCGCCGCGCCGTCGACGTTGGAGAGGACCGTCACGCCGGCGATCGCGCCGATGCAACCCCAAAGGGCCAGCTGGAGAACCAGGCGGTGGTCGATGTTGCGGAATCGCCAGTGCGACACGGCTGCAGCGATGCCGGTCGCGACCTTGGCGACGTTGACCGTCATCGAAACCGACGTCGGCGTCAAACCAGTGCTCATCAGAATGCTCGAGCTGGTCGGACCGAATCCCATGCCGAGGGCGCCGTCGACCAACGAGGCACAGAACCCGGCGACTGCCACCAGCACCAGTTGGGCCATACCGAACTAAGTCTAGCGAGATAGTGGGATACCGTCATGACGACAGCCATGAGCAGATCGATGGTCCGGCGGATGTCCGCTTGATGGATATCAGGCGAGCTCGGCTTGGAGGGTCTCGGCGGCGGGCCGGCGGGCCCCGAGGCGGGCGGGGATGGTGGTGAGCGCCGCGGTCACGAGCACGGTCACCGGCACCACCGCGAGCAGCTGCCAGAGGGGCAGGTTGGCCGTTTGGTCGCTGCTGACGGCGTTGAAGAGTGCGAGGCCTCCGGGGATGCCCAGGGCGGCGCCGGCGAGCGCGGGGAGGACCTGCGCTGCCGAGAGCCCGGTGCTGACCTGCTGTGGGGTGGCGCCGAGGGCGCGGGCCAGCGCCGAGGCGTGCTTGGCGTCGAGGGCGGTGGCCCAGGTGATGAAAATGGCGTTGATGGCCGCCAGGGCCACCAGCGTGATCGTGATCACCAGCAGCACCTGGTCCAATCCCTCGCCCTTGATCGTGGATCCCCGATCCTCGATGAGGGCAGGGTCGGCCTGGGCGGCCAGCGCGGCGACGATGCCGCAGACGGTGATGGCCATGCTGACCACGGCCAGTACCACGCGGCGCGGCCGCCGGGCGGCGACCCGCAGCCCGAGGAGCAGGGGGACGGGCAGTCGCGCCGAGACCGCGATCAGCCAAGCCGTGCGTCGAGGTGCGCGGGCGGAGTCGGCCAGGGCGCGGACCGTACTGGTCCGGGCGGCGCGGACGGCAGGAACGAAGGTCGCCGCCACCGCGACCCCCACCGCCACGGCCGTGACCATGGCGACCGTGGCGATGGTGAGGGACGGCGCCCCCGCGCTGCCGAGGAGGCCGGCACCCGGATCGGTGAGCAAGGGAGCGGCCACCCAGCCGGCCGCCAGCCCCGCCGCCGCCGCGAGCAGGGCCACGACCAGGTATTCGGCGAGCAGCACGGCGGCAACCAGGCTCGGTGTGCCACCGACGGCCTTGAGCAGCCCAACGCGTCGGGTCTGGTCGGCCATGCGGCCCCCGACCAGCACCGCGACGCTGGCCACGGCGAGCAGGGTGAGCAGCCGGCTGCCGATCAGCAGGACTTGCTGCTCGTTGCGCTCCAGATCGGCGGCGATCTGGTCGCGGACCTGCTGCCAGGACTGCAAGCTCCGCCAGTCGGCGCTGACCGCCTCGGGCGATCGTCCGGAAGAGAGGTAGGTGTTGGCAAACGCCGACGCTCGGGCCGGGTCGTCCAGCGTCAGGTTCAAGACGTAGCTGGGAGACTCCCCCTCGGGGACGAGGCTGCGCGCATCGCGTTGGGTGAGCCAGACCAGGCCGGGATGCTCGAAGTCGATACGGCGCAACGCCGCCTGTACCTCGGGGCTCGGCTCGCCACGCATCTCCGACTGCTGGGCGCAGGGGTCAGGGTAGGGGACGCAGTACTGCAGCGGATTGTCCTCTGTGCCGCTTGGGGACATGGTCGGGTAGGGCGGCACGGCGGCGGTGACGGCCACACCGACGACCCGGAAGGAGCGGCCGTTCAGGGTCACCCGATCCCCAGCGCCCACGCCGAGCGCGTCGGCGAAGGCCGACTCGATGACCGCGCCCCCGTCGCCTACCCAGCTGCCTTGCGTCAGCTCGGGTTGGTCGACCGCAGCCGCGTCGGGGTCGCGTCCTTCCACCTGGGCCGTCGCCAGTTGGCCCTGCGCCTCCAAGACCGCCCCGGCGACCGGGTACGGTCCGCTGTGGTCGACGACGCCCGGAGCGTTGGTCAGTGCCTCGAGGCTGGCACGGTCGGCGGGCTGGTTCTGCACGGAGTCCGCGGAGACGCTCGCGACGACGTCGGGCCCCGCCGTCGCCTCCCGGGTCCTCTGGTAGGGGTCGCTGGCCACGTCGTGCAGGACGAGCCCCAGCGTCAGCGTGGTCGTGGCAGCGGTGATCGCCAGCAGAAGGAGGGCAGCCTCGGCCGGGCGTCGCCGCAAGTCACGGGCGGCGAGGCGACCGACGAGCAGGAATCGCCCCATCACGCGGTTCGGTGCCAACCCCATCACCTCGCCTCCCGTCCGCACCCGACGCAGTACGCGGCCCGAGGGCGGTACGGCGGGTAGCTGTCGTCCACGACCTCCCACACGTGTTCGCGGTCGCGCTCGTCCCGTCTCCACCGCCGTAACACCAGCATGGTGCCCCGGTTGTACGTCTCCATCTCGCTCCGGTCGACCACGATGATCCGCCCGGCGTAGTCGGCCACGTGGACCCGCTCGTGGGTCTCGTCGTCGATCCACACCACGGTGTGGCCGGACCGGACATGTGCCTGCGGCATCGCCATCAGCACACCTCCGCCTCGAACAGCTCGGTCGCGCACCGCTCACACAGGGTGTACGGCAGATCAGGCGGGCTGGGCCCGTTCTCCAGGTCGGGGTCCTGCCCCTTGTACGTGGTCGCCGGGTTGTCCACGGTCGGCAACTCCCGGCACCGGCCGCACCGGTTGAGGTCGTGCTCGCGCGGCAGCGGCATCGGCAGGAGCACGCCGTGGTCGAGCTCCATCTCGAGCACCCACCGGCGCATCCCGTCGTGCCCGGTCAGCGGATCGTGGGCCGCCGGCGTGCTGTAGGCAGGATTGCTGAACGTCATGTGGTTCACCCCTCCAGCCCGACCAGGGCGCCCAGCTGGCCGGTGGTCCCGCCGCTCAGCCTGGTCTCGTCGACGAGGGCGCCGTCGCGCATCGAGATCAGCCGGTCGGCGGTGGCCGCGATGCGCTCGTCGTGGGTGACGATGACCAGGGTCTGCCCGGCCTCGCGCAGGTTCTCGAAGAGCCGCAGGACATCCACCGTGGCGGCGCTGTCGAGGTTGCCGGTGGGTTCGTCGGCGAAGACGACGAGCGGCTCGTTGGAAAGCGCCCGGGCGATGGCGACGCGCTGACGCTGGCCACCCGACAACGCCGAGGGCAGGAAGCCCGCCCGGTCGGCGAGCCCGACCCGCTCCAGCAGGTCAGCGGCCCGTCGTCGAGCCGCGCGGGGTGAGCGTCCGGCCAGCAGCGCCGACAGCTCGACGTTCTCCCTTGCGGTGAGCTCGTCCATCAGGTGGAAGGCCTGGAACACGAAGCCGACGGCGCTGCGCCGCATCCGGGCCAGGCCCCGTTCGCCGATCTGGTCGATCCGCCGTCCCCCCAGCCACACCTCCCCGCTCGAGGGCCGGTCGAGGCCGCCCAACAGGTGCAGCAGGGTGGACTTGCCGCAGCCGCTGGGCCCCATCACCGCCACGCACTCGCCGAGTGCGACATCTAGGTCGACCCCGTCGACGGCGCGCACCAGTCCTTGTCCGTGGCCGTAGTGCTTGCGGAGCCCGCGGGCCCGCAGCACGACGGTGTCGTCGGTGTAGCTCATGATCTGCTCCTTCGGCCGGTCCAGCTCTGTTCGCAGGCCTCCAACCAGCGCAGGTCGGCCTGCAGCCGCAGCACGATGCCCTCCAGCAACAACGCCGCGTCCGAGCCATCCGGCTCGGCCATCGCCGCCCGTTGTGCGTCGCGCAGCCGGCGCAGCAGCTCGCGGCGCTGGGCGTCGACGATGCTGAGGGGGTCAGCCAGCCCGGCTGCCGCAGCCGCGACCAGCTTGAGGTGGAACTCCGCCAGGTCGGGTTTGGGCCAGCTCACCTCTGCGAGCCATTCGGCGACTCGCTGCTGGCCGTCCGCGGTCAGCCCGTACACCTTGCGGTCCTGCCCGTCCGCCAGGCCATCCGTCCGCTCGGAGGTCACCAGGCCCGCCTTCTCCAGCCGGGTCAGCGTGACATAGACGTGCCCAGGGTTCAGCGCCTCGCCAAGCGGCCCCAGCGCATGGCGCAGCCGGGCCCGCAGCTCGTAGCCGTGCGAGGGCTCCTTGGCCAGCATCGCCAGCACGACTTCCTGCTGCATCGGTGCTCCAGTCAGTCTAACGGTTAGCTCGCTACGCTAACAGTTATCCCCCACCCTGGCAAGCCCCGGAGGTGGACGGTGTGACGGAGGAGCTAGACGGATCTCGTCGCGCTCCGGTCCCGGCTCATCCATCCGTGCCGGTGGCGCCGAAGGTGTTCATGGCGGGCCTTTCCGGCTGGGTGGAAGGGAGCACCGATGGGACGACTCCGGAGGATGAGGGATCGCGGCGTGCGGGTCGTGGCCGGCGGGGCGGCCGCCAGCATGGCGCACGGCTTCGTGCTGCCCGACGGCACCTACACCACGATCGATGCGCCGGGCGGCGCCCAAACGCTGGCGTCCGCGGTCAACGACCACGGCCAGGTGATCGTCGGCTCGTTGGCCCCCACGAGCGACGACCCGTCCGCTGGCGCCCGCGGATTCGCGCTGCGCCGAGGCGTCGGCGGGCCGTTCGAGGAGATCCGATTCCCGGGGGCGGCGAGGACGATCGCCACGGGGATCGACGACCGCGGCCGGATCATCGGCACCTACGAGAACCCGGGCTTCGAGCCCGATGTCCCAGGCGCACGCGTCCAGCCGGCGGATCCGCCGCCCGGGTTGCCGGCAGGGCTCGAGACGTGGAAGGAGACACGATGAGACCACGCCGCACCGCCGCCACGCTGCTCGCCGCCGCGCTCGCCGCGCTCCCCGTCGTCGCCGACGTCGGCCGGTCCCCGGCGACGGCACAACAACCGTCCCGGTCGGCTCGCGAGCAGCCCCAGCCGACGATGGCGGACCAGGGCCACCGGTCGTGGGCGGAAGCACTCGGCCCTCACAAGGCCGACCCCCTGGGGCACCGAGGTGGAAGCCACGGTGCACGACAGGAGGTGGCAACCAGCAACGTGTTGCTCCGCAACGGTCGCTTCACGGTGCTGCCGGAGGCGCCCGGCGCCCAGCGGACCGTCCACCGGGGTCTCAACGACCGGGGCCAGACCGCGGGTGTGTACATCGATGACGGCGTCGAGCCCGACCCCGATGGGTTCTTCCCACCCGGCGCCGGGCACGGCTTCGTCCACACGCTCCGCCATGGACCCGATGCCCGTTTCAGGGCCATCGAGATCCCCGGCGCGCAGCTCACCCTGCCGTACGACATCAACAACCGGGGCCAGGTCGTCGGCGTCTACCTCGACGAGGGCGCCGTCCCCGGGCCCGACGGTTTGCCCGCGCCGGGCGCCCAGCACGCGTTCCTGTGGGACAGGGGCAAGGTGACGATTCTCGACCCGCCCGACACGGTCTACGCGCCGAACGCCTACACCATCAACGACCGGGGCGAGATCGTCGGCGTCCGCGTCGACGACACCGGGAACCAGATCGGCTTCCTCCGCCGGCTCGATGGTCGGTATGTCACCCTCGATCCACCGGGCGCCGCTCAGAACAAGGCACTCGGCATCAACGACCGGGGCCAGGTCGTTGGCGTTTACCTCGAGGACGGCGCCGTCCCCGGGCCCGACGGGCGCTACCCGGCCCGATCCCTCCACGGCTACCTGTGGGACCGCGGCCACTACGAGCAGCTCGACGTCCCCGGCGCCCGTGCCACCGCCGCCGCCGACATAAACAACCGCGGTGACGTCGTCGGCGAGGTCAAGGATGCTCACGGCCGCATCCGGGGCTTCGCCCGTCTCCGTGGCAGGTACACGTTCGTCGACGGTCCCGGCGACGGGAACACGTCATTCCCCATCCACGTCAACGACCGGGGCGACATGCTCATCCCCGCCCCCGGCACCATCGAGGGCCTCGTCGACCTCGTCCAGTGATCGTGCGGCTCATCTGCCCGGGGCAGACAGCTCGAGACCGCCCGAACCGGTCCCAGTCGGCGAGCTCTCCGGCCACCGGTCGCCCTACCGCCGATGTATCAGTCCACTCCTCACTCAGCCGTTGGCCCGTCCGCCGGTGCATCGACTGCAAGCACGGCCGCCCGAGATCGTGACAGCTTCTCCAGCCGCCGCAGCGCCCGGCTGTTACGGAGACGCATGGCGGCGGCCAAGGGTGGCGACCACAGCGCCTTGATCGGCCCTGACACCGGCTCTTCCCGCATCTCGACCCGGGTCCCACCGTCGGTCGGCGTGAGAGTGAAGTCGACCTCCGCCTTACCGAGAGGGCCCATGCCGGCAGTCAACACAAGGCGGCTGGGCAGGTCGTCTAGCACGACGATGGTGCGGTCACGGATGTGCAGGATGCCGAACCCCACGCTGTGGTGGAACTGTGTCGCCGGCTCGGGCCAACGGGCGTCGAACCAACGGATGCGCTTGCTGCCCACCACGACCCCGTCATAGCTGCGGGGGTCCGCGAGCACAGCCGCCACTGCCGCCGCCGGGGCGCCGATGACACGCGCGACGGTGGCCATCACAAACCCGCCACCGCGCGGGTGAACCGGTCCTTGACGCTGGTGGGCACCACCCGTCCCAATCGCGCCACCAAACCGGCGCGGGTGCCGACGCGGTATAGGAAGCGAGGCCGCCCGGCCCGCAGCACTTCCCCGACCAGTTGCGCCACCTCTCCGGGATCGCCCGCCCGGGCCGCGAGGTTGTCGATCGCCTCGATGGTCCGGTCGTACACCCGCGGCGCCGCCGAGCCTTCCCGCCTCCCCCGCAGCCGGGTGGTCGCCTTCTTCCAGATGGGAGTCGCGAAGGGGCCGGGTTCGACCACCACCACGTCGATGCCCCAGGCCGCAAGTTCGGGACGCAGGGCGTCGCTCAGTGTCGTAAGTGCCCGCTTGGTCGCCTCGTACCAACCGAGCATCGGGCCGGCGACGTTCCCGGCGATCGAGGACACGTTGACGATGCGCCCCTCGCCCCGTTGGCGCATCGCCGGCACCGCCAGTTGCACCAAACGGATGGGGGCCAAGAGCATGACGTCGAGGTGGTGGCGCCCCTCGTCCAGCGGCTGCTCCGCCAACAGGCCGGGCCACATCACGCCCGCGTTGTTGACAACGCCCCAGGGCTGATGCCGGTCGATGACACAGCGGAGCGCTTCGTCGTCGGTCACATCCAGCGGCTCGACGGCGACGCCGACCTCCGCATCGCGGGCCGCGGACAGCACGGCATCGGCCTGGTCGTCCCCGTGGACGGCCGCCACCGCGCTGAAGCCCAACCGGGCGGCCTCCAGTGCGGTGGCGAGGCCGATCCCCGAGCCCCCGCCGGTCACTATCACCACGCGTTCCACGGCGTGACGCCTACCCACCGGATGGACCCTCAAGCCGATGACCGGTTTGGGCACTCGGGGCGGTGGCAAGCACAGGGGGCCAGCCGAGCACCGCGACATCCGAGGAGAGTCGACATGGCCTTCAACCCGCTCGAACAGACGGGAATCCCGGTTGATGCGCAGTTCCGCAATTGGGCGGAGCTGAACGTCACGCCGTTCGAGAAGTACGACGTCGACCCCTATACCCGGACGCGGGTGATCCTGATGAACGGGATCGAGGTGGAGTCCATCCTGTTCTCTCACCAGTTCGCACGACACACCGACAACCCCGAGCTCAAGCGGGCGCTGGCGACGGGCCGTCGCAGCGAGGCACAGCAGCAAAAGGCAGTCAACGGCCTCAACCCGGGCGACCAGACGCCGCTGGAGACCACCCTCGGCTACGAACAGGTCGCCGTCGACCTCACCGCTTGGCTGGCCCGACACGAACCAGATCCCATGCTCAAGCAGGCGCTGGACTTCGCGTTGCTGGAGGACTTCGACCACCTCTACCGCTACGCCAATCTCTACGAGCTGCTCTACGGGGGCAAGGCCGCTGCCATCACTCAGCACCTCACCGAGGTCATGCCCGGCCGGCCCACCATGCTGGAGCACCGCCATCCCTACGACGACGTCCGGCCCCACTTCGAGACCCACGCCGTGGACCCGCTGTCACGCCTGCACGTCATGACCATCGTGGCCGGCGAGCAGCAGACCATGAACTTCTACATGAACCACGGCACGGATTGGATCGAACCGGTCGCACGAGGGCTGTACGCCGAGATCGCCCTGATCGAGGAGCAACACGTCACCCACTACGAATCGCTGCTCGACCCCCTCGACTCGTGGATCGCCAACTGGGTGTTCCACGAGTACAACGAGGTCTACCTCTACTGGTCGATGCACCAACAGGAGAGCGACCGCCGCATCAAGGCCATCTGGGAGCTCAACTGTGACATGGAGATCGGCCAGCTCCAGGTGGCCTGTGACTTCATGCGCCGCTACGAGGGCCGCGACCCGGCCGAGCTGCTGCCACCAGCACTGCCCGATGAGCCGGTGACATTCGAGCCGAACAAGGACTACGTGCGCCAAGTGCTCGCCGACCAGATCGACCTGCGCACCGATGGCACCGAATATGTCCGCGTCGATGATCTGCCCGGGGACCACCGCTACTTCGCCTACCAGGCGACCGTCAACGAGGGCGGCGCCCCGTCGGAGCAGATCATCGACCAGGCCCGCACCGACGGCGGCGAGTACCGCGACCAGACCGAAGGCGACCACCCCGTCGCTGACCTTCGCCCCCAGCAGGCGACCTGACCGGAGGAACACGATGGCCACCCTGACCCCCACCGCCGCCACCGGCGCTTGCTCCAAGCCCCAGGAAATGACCTACGTCGACCCCGCTCGCACGATGCGGCCGGACGAGGACGAGGCGTTCCTGGCCAACACCGGACTGAACGGTCCATTCGTCGCCGACCTGCTCAGCGACATGTTGGCCCACGAACGCTGCGGCGCCCACCTCTACCGCTCCGTGACCGACCGCACCAACAACCCCGTCCTGAAGCAGCGGTACGCACACTTCGGCGCGGAGACCACAAGACACGTAGAGGTCCTCGAGAGCCTCATCGCCGAGCTCGGCGGCGACGCTGGCTACGTCAGCCCCGCGGCCCGAGCCACCGAGAAAGCCGGCATCGGCCTTCTCGAGTCGACCTTCCTCCTCGCCGGTTCGGTCGACCTCCTGACCCAAGAGCTGGTCATGCTCGACGCCGTTCTGCTCGCCGAGGCGAAGGACCACGCCAACTGGTCATGCCTGGCCGGCATGGTCGACGATCTACCTACCGGCGATGTACGTGACAGCCTCGAGGCGGCCGTAGATGAGGTCGAGGTGCAGGAGGACGAGCATCTCCGCTGGGCCCAGGACATGCGTTGCCGGATGATCTCCCTCCAAGCCACCAGCGGCCCGACATCGTCGCTGGCGCTGAAGGCCGAAGAGCTGATCGCCCGCATCAAGGGGCTCTTCGACTGACCCGACCGCCACCCGCCGGTGTCAGGCAGGCGGGGTATCGGACGGCGGCGACTCATGCTGGGATGGGGATGTCGGCTGTCGCCCACGACCCTCGAGCCGGTCGATCTGATCGCCTACTTCCCGGGCGGGGTCTTCCGGCTCCCGGTCGGGATCGAGCACGATCTCGGCGTTCTGAGCCTTGTCGCTCGCCGCCAACGCCGATCCGCTGCCGTCAGAAGCTGGGCCGGCATCGGACGCGACGGCTGGGTCCGGTCGGTGCTCTCGTGGCTTTCGTGCCGATTTGTCCTCCATGCTCGCATCCCTACCCCACACGTCGGGGAGCCAACGTCTCTCCTTCCGGAGGGCAGGATCAGCGCTTGCCCCGTCAGGTGGGCGACCAGGGCCACGACTCCCGGCGAGAGCGACAATCGTCCCGGTCGTTCGTCCAGCAAGGCTGGCTCAACGTGGCCACGGATTCGTGGGTTCCGCCAGGGGTAGGATCGGTGCCATTGACCCAGCGATCGCATGACGAGCCGAGTCGAGCGGGCGACGAGGCCGCCGAGGATGCAGACGACAGGGCCGGAGAGGCCCAGGAAGAGGACCCCGACGCACCGGGACTGGGAGTCGTCCACGACGATGAGCTCGAGGACATCCCCGAGCCGAACGAACCCGGTTGACGCAAGCGCCGCGAGGCTGTCGCTCCGCCGCCTTCCCGAGGGCGGTGGAGCTGGGGTTGTGCTCGACGACACGTCGAGTCGTGGCTTCGGGCCCGGCCCGCCATGCCGGTGTTGACCTGGTGCCACCGGCTGGGCAGATGAGCTCGCGCAGGGTCGGGAACCGACCCTCGGGGAACTCGGCTTCGCCTCGCCGGCGACCGAAGGGCGTGCGCTCTAGCGGGGAGAACCAGCCGCTGACGCCGTCTCCCGGGCGGCGCGCCGGGCGGTCTGCGTCGTGCCGGTGGCTGCCTTGCGGGCCGTGCGGCCAGTGGTGGTCGCTCCCCGCTTGGCGGTGGTGGCGGTCCGCCGCGCCGACCTCCGGGCAGAGGTGACCGTCCCCTTGGCTCCGGCCTTCGTGGCGCGTGCCGTGTTGGTGGCGCCGCGGTTGGCCGCGCGCACCGTGCGCTGCGCTCCGGCCTTGGCCGATGACCCCGTCGCCCGGGCCGTGCGTGCCGCGCGGTCACTGGCCTCCTTGGCCTTGCGCGTCGCCTCGATGGCGGCCTCTGTCGCTTCGGAGGCACCGGATCGCACCTGCGTGGCGGTGCTGCGGGCCATCCTCGTGCCCCTCGGGGACACCCGAGGCTTCTCGCGTCGCAGCGCGGTGGCGATGACATCGCCGATTGCGGTCACGGCGCCCTGGGCAAGGCCGTTCAGGGTGTCCGCCATGCGGTCGACCACGCCAGCGGCGGTGCCCACGATGAGATTGCCGGGAGGGCTGTCAGGTGCACGGGGATGCGGGTGGGTCGGGGCGATCCTCCTGGCCCTCGCCATGGCCTCCCCGAGATCGCTGAGTGCCCGGGGGCCCAGCTCCTTGCGCACGATCGGAAACAACTCCCCTTCCTCCACCTCGACGTGATGGCGCACGTTGCTGATGAGGACGGTGACCTTCGCGTCGAAACGCTCGTCCTCCGGCGTCATCCCGTCGATCTCCGAGAGCACCCACTTGACGACGTGATGCTCCTCGAGGCTCTCCAGGCCGAGCGCCTCGGCATCCGGGACAGTGGCCCTCACGGCCGGGTAGAACAGCTGCTCCTCGATCGCCGCGTGCACCGAGAGCTCCTCGATGAAGCGGTCGACGATCGCGCGCTTTTCGACGAAGGCCCGATCCCCTGCCCTCGTGTACCGCCGGAACAATTGCTCCACGGCCCTGTGGTCATCCTTGAGCATGCTTATTGCGTCCATCCGTCATGGCTACCCACGTAGAGCGCGAACAAACCGCGGTGCGTTGGGACAGCCGGGTCCCCGAGTACTGACCGGTTCTCGGGTGCCGGTGTCATCGAGCTGGCCCTGCCGGCTCACCCGGGCAGTGCCACGAGCATGAGGGTCGACCAGGTGACGTGGGTGAGGGTCGGAGCGAGGATGCCCCCTGTGGCCAGGCGCTCCAACATGAACACGGTCCCCATTGCTGCCGCGGCCACGACGAGGGCGACGTTGAGGGTCGCCACCGTGACCAGCACGTAGACGGCGGTTGCGACCACAACGCGATGGTCGCCGACGAGGGCGATCGGGAGGGCACCCCTGAAGAACCTCTCCTCCCCCACGGCGTTGACGACGGCGACCGCCAACACCAGGGCGGTGGGTCCCGCGTCCGCCGTGGCGAGCACCGAGTCGAGGGCGCCGTCCAAGGCGGGGACGTGAGAGGCCAGGACCGAGGCCCCGACAAAGGCCGCGAAGGCCAGACCCCCCAGCACGACCGCCGCCCCGACATTGCGCCGGCTCTCGATCCGGTCAGTGGGGCGATGGGGATGCAGCGGGCCGGCGGCGACGCTGCCCGCCCCCCAGATGGTTGCCAGGAGGAAGCCGAGCAGCGTGAAGGCGGGCGAACCAGGCGGGGCCGCCAGGGTGACGCCCAGCGTCGCCGTCCCCGCCGCCAGGGTCGCGGCAATGACGAGCCGGCGCCGCCGCCGGGCACGTGCCGGTTCGATGGGCTCGGGGAGGAGCTGAGGCGTCAGGAGGTCACGAACTGCCTGCATCCGCCGAGCCACGCAAGCGGCGCGCCCGGGCCGCCAGGGCTGCGGCCGCCGCCTCGGGGAAGTCCATGGGTCGGTGGTCGACGAGCTCCTCGATGCGGCGGTCGTGCACGACGACCTCGTTGGTCATCGAGTCGACCAATGCGGACGCCGTGGTCAGGTCG
>Ga0081538_10002204_pt1 | contig 19308 bp, 19 predicted proteins | sample TabmetS5T2R1_FD_71022 | JGI IMG/M metagenome (GOLD analysis project Ga0081538, IMG submission 71022) | Tabebuia heterophylla rhizosphere microbial communities from the University of Puerto Rico - S5T2R1 | ecosystem: Host-associated > Plants > Roots > Rhizosphere ... | reverse complement strand
AGACCTCCATCTCGCCGAACCGCTGGCCGCCGAACTGGGCCTTGCCGCCCAGGGGCTGCTGCGTCACCAGCGAGTAGGGGCCCGTCGAGCGCGCGTGGATCTTGTCGTCGACGAGGTGGAGCAGCTTCAGGATGTACATGTAGCCGACGGTGACCTTCTGGTCGAAGGGCTCGCCCGTGCGGCCGTTGAAGAGCCGGGCCTTACCCGAGCAGTGGTTGCCGACGGGCCGCTTCTCGTCGACCACGAACTTGATCGGCGAGTCGGGGTTCTGCCGCGTCCACTCGACCAGCGCCTCGTCCACCTGCTCCGGCGTGGCGCCGTCGAACACGGAGCTCGCCACAGGCGTCGGGCCGTTGGGCTGGCCGTCCTCGGCGAAGACGCCGTGGTGGGCGGCCCAGCCGATGTGGGTCTCGAGCACCTGGCCGATGTTCATCCGGCTCGGGACGCCGAGGGGGTTCAGGACGACGTCGACGGGGGTGCCGTCCTCGAGGAAGGGCATGTCCTCCTCGGGGACGATCCGGGCGATCACGCCCTTGTTGCCGTGGCGCCCTGCGAGCTTGTCGCCCTCGGCGATCTTCCGCTTCTTGGCGACGTACACGCGCACGAGCTCGTTCACGCCCGGCGAGAGGTCGTCGCCCGTGTCGCGGGAGAAGGTCTTCACGTCGATGACCTTGCCGCCCTCGCCGTGCGGGACCTTCAGGGAGGTGTCGCGCACTTCGCGCGCCTTCTCCTTGAAGATCGCCCGGATCAGCTTCTCCTCGGCGGTCAGCTCGGTCTCGCCCTTCGGCGTCACCTTGCCGACGAGGAGGTCGCCCGAGCCGACCTCGGCGCCGATGCGAACGACGCCGCGGTCGTCGAGGTCCTTGAGGGACTCCTCCGAGCGGTTGGGGATGTCTCGCGTGATCTCCTCGTCGCCCAGCTTGGTCGAGCGGGCGTCGATCTCGTACTCGTGGATGTGGATCGAGGAGAGCACCTCGTCCTTGACGAGCCTCTCCGAGATCACGATCGCGTCCTCGAAGTTGTAGCCCTCGAACGGCATGAAGGCGACGAGGAGGTTCTTGCCGAGCGCGAGCTCTCCCTCGGAGGTCGAGCTGCCGTCGGCGAGGACGTCGCCGGCCTTCACCTTGTCGCCGAGCAGGACCGTGGGCTTCTGGTGGATCAGCGTGCCCTGGTTCGAGCGCCTGAACTTCTCGAGCTCGTACTCGTCGCGCCCGTCCTTCGTCTCGACCACGATCGTCTCGGCGTCGACGTCGACGACGGTGCCGGCAGTCTCGGCGATCGTGACGTCGCCGGTGTCGATCGCCGCGCGGTACTCGAGACCCGTGCCGATGAGCGGCGGCTCCGTGATCATGAGCGGGACCGCCTGGCGCTGCATGTTCGAGCCCATGAGCGCGCGGTTGGCGTCGTTGTGCTCGAGGAACGGGATCAGCGCCGTCGCGACCGAGACGATCTGCGCCGGGTTCACGTCCATGTACTGGACTTGCTTCGGATCGACCTCGACGGGCTGGCCGCCGGGGCCGCGGCAAAGGACGGTGTCGTGCACGAACTTGCCCGTGCGCTCGTCGACCTCCTCGTTCGCCTGCGCGATCGTGAGCTTCTCCTCCTCCGCGGCATCGAGGTAGACGATCTCGTCGGTCACCTTGCCGTTCTTGACGACCCGGTAGGGGGTCTGGACGAAGCCGAACTCCGACACGGTCGCCATCGAGGCGAGCGAGCCCATCAGGCCGATGTTCGGGCCCTCCGGCGTCTCGATCGGGCACATGCGCCCGTAGTGGGTCGGGTGGACGTCGCGGACCTCGATGGGCGCGCGCTCGCGCGTGAGGCCGCCGGCGCCGAGCGCCGAGAGCCGCCGCCGGTGCGTGAGCGCGGCGAGCGAGTTGGTCTGGTCCAGGAACTGCGAGAGCTGCGAGGAGCCGAAGAACTCCTTCAGCGCGGCCACGACCGGCCGGATGTTGATGATCGTCTGCGGCGTGATCGTGTCGACGTCCTCGGTCGTCATCCGCTCCCGGACGACGCGCTCCATCCGGTAGAGGCCGACGCGGAATGCCTCCTGGATCAGCTCGCCGACGGTACGCAGCCGGCGGTTGCCGAAGTGCTCGTACTCGTCGAGCTCGCCGCGGATCGGCTCGCGCGAGAGCGAGATCGCGTCGGCGGCGTAGTCCTTGGACTCCTCCGGGACGCCGAGGGTCTTCGGCAGGCGGACGAGCCGCTGCACGAGCGCGAGGATGTCCTGCGTCGTGAGCACGCGGACGTCTTCGGGCACGTCGACCTCGAGCCGCTGATTCAGCTTGTAGCGTCCGACCTTCGTCAGGTCGTAGCGCTTGGGGTCGAAGAAGAGCCCGCGCAGGAGGTTGCGCGCGTTCTCGAGCGTCGGCGGCTCGCCGGGCCGCTGCTTCTTGAAGACCTCGACGACCGCCTCTTCCTCACGCGTGGTCGTGTCCTTCTCCAGCGTGTGGGCGATGAAGACGGAGTTGTCGAAGAGCTCCAGGATCTTCTCGTCCGAGCTCGTGTCGAGGACGAAGCCGGTCGAGGGGTCCTCGGCCGGAAGAGCACGCAGGAGCGTCGTGATCGGCAGCTTCCGCTTCCGGTCGATGCGCGCGTAGACGACGCCCTTCTTGTCGATCTCGAGCTCGAGCCAGGAGCCGCGGCTCGGCATCAGGTTGGCGATGAAGACCTGCTTCGTCGCGTCCTTCGGCTCCATCAGGTAGGCACCGGGGGAACGGACGAGCTGCGTGACGATGACGCGCTCGGTCCCGTTGATAATGAAGGTTCCCTGGTCGGTCATCATCGGGAAGTCCCCCATGAAGACCGTCTGCTCGCGGATCTCGCCGGTCTCCTTGTTCACGAACTGAACGGAGATCGACAGCGGGACCTGGTACGTCAGGTCCTTCTCGCGACATTCCTTGATCGGCACGGGCGGCTCGCCGAACTCGTAGTCGCGGAACTCGACGGCGAGCGTGCCCGTGTAGTCCTCGATCGGCGAGATGTCGGCGATCGTCTCCTTGAGGCCCTCCTCCAGGAACCAGTTGAAGGAGGCCTTCTGGATGTCGATCAGGTTCGGTAGGTCGATAACGTGCTTCAGACGAGAAAAACTCTTGCGCGCAGGGCGCGCGGCGACCTTGTTAGCCAAGGACGGAGACCTCCCTCTAGGCAGGGTCTAGCGACAAGAAAACAGACAGAATCTGCGGTACAGCGGCGCGACCGATAAGAATAGCACGACGAACGGTCCCCGCGCAACGTAACGCCCGCGGAAACCGCTTGGTCGACCTGGATGATAGCGCGGAGGCGGGGATTTCGCTACCCGAAGCGGAGGCGCACGAGTGTGCCGCCTCCGTTCGCGCGCTCCGCTGTCACCTCGCCGCCGTGACTCTCGGCGACCTGGCGGACGATCGCGAGGCCGAGCCCGGAGCCGGCCAGCCCGCGCGCGGAGGGGGCGCGGTAGAAGCGGTCGAAGACGAACGGGAGGTCCTCCTCGTCGATGCCCGACCCGTGGTCGCGGACGACGAACTCTCCGTCACGAACGCTCACCTCGACCTCGCCGCCGGGCGGGCTCCACTTGGCCGCGTTGTCGAGCAGGTTGTCGAGCGCGCGCTCGATCGAGCCCGGCATGCCGTTCACGACGGACTCCTCGAACTGCGTCGTGAACGTCACCCCGGAGCGGTTCCGGCGGGCGCGGTCGACGGCCTCGGCCGCGAGGAGGTCGAGGCGGACGTCTTCACGGGCGCCGGGGTCGTCCTGCGCCTTGTCGAGCGCGACCAGCTCGGCGACGAGCTCGCTCATCTCGGCGAGCTGCTCGACGACGTCCGTCAGAAGCTCCTCGCGTTCCTCAGCAGGCATCGACTCCGCCCGCGCGAGAACCTCGATGTTCGTGCGGAGACTCGTGAGCGGCGTGCGGAGCTCGTGCGAGGCGTCGGCCACGAAACGCCGCTGGCTGCGGGCCGAGTCCTCGAGCGCGGCGAGCATGGTGTTGAAGCTCCCGGCGAGGCGGCCGAGCTCGTCCGTGCCCTCGTCGGCCATCCGCCGCGAGAGGTCGCGCGTGGCGGTTACCTCCTCGGTCGCCTCCGTCAGGCGGCGCACGGGCGCGAGCGCGGTGCGCGCGACGGCGAGGCCGAGCGCGGCGGCGAGGCCGATGCCGCCGAGCGTCACGAAGATCAGGATCGTGCGCAGGCGGTCGAGCGAGGCGTCTACCTCGGTAAGCGGACGCGCAATCTGAATCGCGTAACCGTTCCCGGCAGGGGTCGTCAGGATGCGGACGTGGGTGCCGGCGACGTCGGCGTCGCTGTAGGACGCGTCCTCCTCGCCCGCGGCTGCCCGGCGGGTCTCCTCGTCCACGGGGAGGGCGACGTCGTCGCCCGGAGCTCGGATCGCGCCCTGCGGGCCGAAGACCTGGACGTAGCCTCCCGGCCCGCCCAGCTCGGGCCCCGGTATACGCAGGAAGAACTGATCGCCGATCGGGACGATGTCGAGCCGTCCGATGACGCGGGCCCGCTCGGCGAGCGCGTCGTCCACCTGGCCGCGCAACTGGCTCCGGACGGCGAGGTAGGCCGCTGCGGAGGCCACGGCGACGGCGATGGCCACGGCGACGGCGACGGCGATCGTGAGACGCGCGCGGAAGCTCATCAGCTCTCGCGCAGCGCGTAGCCCACGCCGCGCACGGTCTGGATGAGGCGCGGCTTGCCGCCCGACTCGGTCTTGCGCCGGAGGTACCCGATGTAGACGTCCAGCGAGTTCGAGCTGGCGCCGAAGTCGTAGCCCCAGACGCGCTCGAAGATGAGCGACCGGGTCAGCACCTGGCGCGGGTTGAGGAGGAAGAGCTCGAGGAGGGAGAACTCGGTGCGCGTCAGCTCGATCGGCTCGCCGCCGCGCCGAACCTCGCGTGTCCTCGGGTCGAGCTCGAGATCCTCGAAGCGCAGGATCTCGCCGGAGCCGTCGGCGGTGCGCCTGAGCAACGCGCGCAGGCGCGCGAGGAGCTCCTCGAGGGCGAACGGCTTCGTGACGTAGTCGTCGGCGCCCGCATCCAGGCCCTCGACCCGGTTCTCCACCTCGGCCCGCGCCGTCAGCATCAGCACGGGCAGCCGGCTGCCTGACCGGCGGAGGCGACGACACACTTCCAGCCCGTCGATGCCCGGCATGAGCACGTCGAGGAGGACCGCGTCGGGGTCGGGCTCCTCCGAGGAGAGCAGGTACAGGGCCTCGCGCCCGTCTGCGGCGAGCTCGACCTCGTAGCCCTCGAGCTCGAGCGCGCGCCGTAACGACTCGCGCACCGCGCGCTCGTCGTCCACCACCAAGATCCGCATGCGCGCATTGTGCTTGCCGGAACGTGGAAGCGGGGCGAAGACGGACGGCTTCTTACCGAGTTCTTAGGCCGCTCTCAGACGCGTCTTAGACGGCGTTGCTGGCATGGAAGTCACCTACGTCTCGAAAGGAACGCGCGTCATGAAATCCCGCACCACTCGTACCGTAACCGTCACCGCCGCGCTCGTCGCCGCCGCAGCAGTCGGCGCGGGCGGTGGCGCGGCGACCTACGCGGCGCTCGGCTCGGAGGAGGGCGGCACGGCCGCCCCCCGGGGGACCGTTCAGAACCCCGAGCCGGCGGCGTCGACCAGCGAGTCGCTCTCCGTGAGCGAGATCTACGAGCAGACATACGAGGGCGTCGTCGAGATCACCGCGATGTCCAGCCAGTCGTCGCCGCTCGGAGGTGAGCAGCAGGCGCAGGGCCAGGGCTCCGGCTTCGTCTACGACACCGAGGGCCACATCGTCACGAACCAGCACGTCGTCGACGGCGCCGAGTCGGTCTCCGTCCGCTTCTGGGACGGCTCGACCTACGACGGCACGGTCGTCGGCAGCGACCCGTCGACCGACCTGGCCGTGATCGAGGTGGACGCGCCCGCATCGATTCTCCAGCCGCTCGAGCTCGGCGACTCGACTCAGCTCAGCGTGGGCGAGGGCGTCGTCGCGCTCGGTAGCCCCTTCGGCCTCGAAGGCACGCTGACCAGCGGGATCGTCAGCGCGTTGAACCGGGAGATGACCTCCCCCAACGGCTTCACCATCTCGAACTCGATCCAGACCGACGCCGCCATCAACCACGGCAACTCGGGCGGCCCGCTCGTCAACGCAGGCGGCCAGGTGATCGGCGTGAACACGCAGATCAAGAGCGAGTCGGGCGGGAGCGACGGCATCGGCTTCGCCATCCCGTCCAGCACGGTCGCCTCGATCGTCCCGGAGATCGTCTCCAGCGGAACCGTCGAGCACGCGTACCTCGGCGTGGCCGTCGCCTCTCTCTCGCAGTCGGTCGCCGACGAGCTCGGCGTACCCGCGGGCGCGATGGTGACCGAGGTTCGGCAGGGCACCCCCGCGGCCGACGCGGGCCTCCGGGCGGCGACCCGCTCCGCGATGGTGGACGGCCAGAGCTTCCCGACGGGTGGCGACGTCATCACCGCGGTGGACGACACCGCCGTGACGAGCGGCGCCGACCTCCAGACCGCCATCGACGCCAAGCGCCCAGGTGACACTGTCACGATCACCTACACGCGCCACGGTTCCAGCACGACCGTCGAGGTGTCCCTCGGGACCCGGCCTTCCTGACACGGGAGGCCGGAAGCAGGACCGGAGGGGGCCGCGCACGAGGCGGCCCCTTTCGGCTTCTTAGAAACCTCTTAGTCGGCTCTCAGGCTGCGTTTAGGCCGCCTTGGTTCCATCGCCGAAACGGAGCCACCGAAAGGACTCTCCCCATGAGCAAGCTCACGTCGAAGAAGGTCCTGGCCGCCACGGTGGCCGGTTTGGCCGTTGCGGGCGGAGGCGCGGCGATCGCCACCTCCCAGACCGACTCCGGGGCCTCCTCGTTTCTGGATTCCATGGCCGAGTACCTCGGCATCTCCCCGCAGGAGCTCGAGGACGCCACGAAGGCCGCGGCCCTCGATCCGGTCGACCAGGCGCTCGAGGACGGCCGGATCACGGAGGAGCAGGCGGAGGAGCTCAGGTCGCGCATCGAGTCGGGCGACTTCCCGCGCCTCTTCGGGCCGGGCTTCTTCGGGCCGGGCTTCGGGCCAGGGCACTTCGAGCTCCGGGGCCATGACGGGCCCGGTGACGGCCCGGGCCTGGGCGAGCACCACTTCTTCCCCTTCGGCGGCAAGCTCGCAGGCGCCGCCGAGTACCTCGGCCTGACCGAGGACGAGCTGCGCGAGCAGCTCCTCGAGGGCAAGTCGCTGGCCGAGATCGCCGAGGCTGCGGGCAAGTCCGTCGAGGGCCTGAAGCAGGCCGTTCTCGACGTCGCCAAGGCGGCTCTCGACGAGGCAGTGGCCGGCGAGCTGCTCACGCAGGCCCAGGCGAACTCGATCCACGAGCGGCTACAAGGCTGGATCGACGATCTCGTCGACGGAACCCTCCCCGGCCCGCGCCTCGAGGTGCATCCCGGCTTCGGTGGGCCTCCAGGTTTCGCCCCGCGAGACGGCGGCGACGACAACGGCTTCGGAGGCGGCGCCTCCGGACCCCACTGGGACGCCGCTGCCTGAGGCCCCCACGCGCCACCCTCCCTCCAGCGAGGAGGCCCGCCGCCACGGGCCTCTTCCACATCTCGACACGGGGCCATGCCCGCGGAAGCCACGCCCGGTGCCAGGCCCCGTCCGTGGCCCAAGGGGACATGCCCGCACGGGAACGCGAAGGGCCGGGTTAGGCCCGGCCCTTCGCTCGCTCCGACGGGTGCTGGAGCTACTTGACCTCGACGCTTGCGCCCGCTTCCTCGAGCTGCGCCTTGATCGAGTCCGCCTCCTCCTGCGCCACGCTTTCCTTGACCGGGTTCGGCGCACCGTCGACCAGGTCCTTGGCCTCCTTGAGGCCGAGACCCGTGATGGCGCGGACGACCTTGATCACCTGGATCTTCTTGTCGCCGGCGCCCGTGAGGACGACGTCGAACTCGGTCTTCTCCTCGGCGGCCGCGCCGTCGCCGGCGGCGGCGGGGGCGGCGCCGGGAGCGGCGACCGCGACCGGAGCGGCGGCGGTGACGCCCCACTCCTCCTCGATCTTCTTCTTCAGCTCGACGAGGTCGAGGACGGTCATCTTCCCGAGCTCGTCGAACACCTTGTCGACTGCGCTTGCAGCCATTGCTATTCCTCCTCCTTGGTCTCTTCGGCTGCTTCGTCAGCCGTGTCTGGGGATGTCTCGTCTTCTTGGGATGTCACTTCCGGGACCTCGGCCGCTTCGGGGCCGCCGAGCTGGTCGACGCGCGCGTCGAGCAAGCCGACGAAGTCCTGGAGCGGAGCCGCGAACAGCCCGACGATCGACGTCAGCGGGCCCACGATCGCGCCGAGGACCTGGCCCTGGAGCACGTTGGCGGTCGGGAGCGAGGCCAGCTCGACGACCTGAGCAGCCTCCATGGGCGCGCCCTCCAGGATTCCTCCCTTGATCCGAAGGATCCTGGTTCGCCTCGCCGTCTCGTTGAGCGTCTTGGCGACCGCGACCATGTCCCCGTCGCCGACGAAGGCGATCGCCGTGGGCCCGTCCAGAAGCGCCGTCAGCTCCTCCAGGCCTGCCTCCTCGGCGGCGCGCTTGGTCAGCGTGTTCTTGACGACGGTGAAGCGGGAGCCGTGCTCGAGGATCCTCGTGCGCACCTCGTCCAGCTCGCTCACCGACAGGCCGCGGTAGTCGGCCAGGATGAGCGTGCCCGAGGCGCGTAGCCTCTCGGCCAGGTCGGCGACGACCTGCTCCTTGTCCTTTCTCAGCATCGAATCACCTCCTCGAACGAGTCGTGCCCGCCTTCCGGGCGGGCACGAGCAGAAACGTCCGTCTCGCTCGAGCCGCCTCGGCAGGTCTTACGCCCTTGAGGGCTGCCGGCTGTCTTCGGCGACGGGCGTGTTGACGAGAACCTACGCGGGGACCTGCTCCTCCTCGAGCTCCCCGGCGACGTCGCGCGTCTTCGTCGGGTCGACGCGGACGCCGGGGCCCATGGAGCTCGTCAGCGTGATCGAGCGAATGTACCGACCCTTGGCCGCAGCCGGGCGCGCCCGCACGATCTCCTCGACGACGGTCGCGTAGTTCTCGAGCAGCGTGCGCTCGTCGAAGCTCTTGCGCCCGATCACGAGGTGGACGTTGGCGCCGCGGTCCGTGCGGTACTCGAGCTTGCCCGCCTTCGCCTCGCGCACGGCCTTGCCGACCTCGAAGGTCACCGTCCCCGTCTTCGGGTTCGGCATCTTGCCGCGTGGCCCGAGGATCCGGCCGAGCTTGCCGACCGTGCTCATCATGTCCGGCGTGGCGATGGCGACGTCGAAGTCGTCGAAACCGCCCTCGATCTGCGTGGCGAGGTCGGCCGACCCGACGACGTCCGCGCCGGCCTCCTCGGCCTCCCGGGCCTTCTCGCCCTCGGCGAAGACGGCGATGCGAACGTCCTTGCCCGTGCCGTGCGGGAGCATCAGAGTGCCGCGAAGCTGCTGGTCGGCATGGCGGACGTTGAGCCCGAGGTTGAAGTGTGCCTCCACCGACTCGTCGAACTTGGCGGCGGGCGCCTCCTTCACGAGGCGCACGGCTTCCAGCGGCGTGTAGGCGCGCTCGCGGTCGATCTTCTCACGCCCTTCCGTGTAGCGCTTGCCGTGGCGGGCCATCAGCGTCCGACCTCCACGCCCATCGAGCGCGCAGTGCCCTCGATGATCCGCATCGCCTGGTCGATGTCGCGCGCGTTCAGGTCGACGAGCTTCGTTTCGGCGATCTGGCGCACCTGGGCGGACGAGATCGTCCCCACCTTCTCGCGGTTGGGCTCGCCGGAGCCCTTGTCGATGCGCAGGGCCTCCTTGATGAGAACGGCGGCGGGCGGGGTCTTCGTGATGAAGGTGAAGGAGCGATCCTCGAAGACCGTGATCTCCACCGGGATGATGCGGCCGTTCTCCTGCTGGGTCTGGGCGTTGAACGCCTTGCAGAACTCCATGATGTTGACCCCGTGCTGGCCGAGCGCCGGGCCGACCGGGGGCGCCGGGTTGGCCTGGCCGCCCGGGATCTGAAGCTTGATGAGCGTGAGGACTTTCTTGGCCATAGGGTCCTAATCCATCTTCTTGACTTGGTCGAAGCTCACCTCGACGGGGGTCTGGCGCTCGAAGATGTTCACGAGCACCTTGAGCTTCTGCTGGTCCGCGTTGACGTCGATCACCTCGCCGTCGAAGTCGGACAGGGACCCGGAGGTGATCTTGACGGTCTCGCCGAGACCGAACTCGACCGCCGTCCGCGGCCGCTCGGCCGCCGCCGTCGCCGTATGCAGTATGCGGTCGACCTCGGGCTGCGAGAGCGGCACGGGCTTCGTGCCGGAGCCGACGAAGCCGGTGACGCCCGGCGTGTTCTTTACGACCGTCCAGGCCTCGTCGTTGAGGTCCATGTTCACGAGCACGTAGCCGGGCAGGACGCGCTTCTCGGTCTGCACCTTCTGGCCGTCCTTCGTCTCGACGACCTGCTCGGTCGGCACGACGACGCGGCGAAAGCGCGCCGTCTGGCCCATCGAGTCGATGCGGTGCTCGAGGTTGGCTTTCACTTTGTTCTCGTGGCCGGAGTAGGTGTTGACGACGTACCAGCGGAACATGATCAGCTCACAAGTTCAGGAGGACGTCGCGGACGAAGCGCTGGAAGACCCAGTCGGCCACGAAGAGGTAGGCGCCGGTGATCGCCACGGCGATGATGACGACGATCGTGGCGGAGATCAGCTGCTGGCGGCCGGGCCAATCGACCTTGCGGAGCTCGGCCCAGCACTCGGCGATGAACGCGCGCAGGCCGCCGCGCTTCTCCCGCTTCTGGCCGGTCTGGCTCTTGGGCTGGCCGACGGGCTTGACCTGACGCTGAGCCGCGCGCGAGCGCTGCGGCTGGGCAGGAGCCTGAAAGTCGCTGCGTTTCCGGCGGGTCTTCGACGGCTTCGCCACTACCTAGTCTCCCGGTGCAGGGTGTGACGACCGCACCAGCGGCAGTACTTCTTCGCCTCGAAGCGGTCAGGCGTGTTCCGCTTCGACTTCTGGGACTGGTAGTTGCGACGCTTGCACTCGGTGCACGCAAGCGTGATCGCGACTCGAACTCCTGTTGCCATCGTCCTTGATTGCCTTCGTGAGAGGGATCTCCAGGTAGCGGCGGTAGGACTCGAACCTACGACACACGGATTATGATTCCGCTGCTCTAACCAGCTGAGCTACGCCGCCCTGCGCGGCGGAGTGTAGCAGGAGAGCGGTTTTCCTCAGTCGGTCTGCACGAGCTCGATTCCCTCCGCGGCGAGCTCGGCGACGCCGCCGTCCACGACGTGGATGACGTCGTCGACCCCGGCGCGGCGAAGGAGCGAGGCCGCGATCGAGCTGCGGTTGCCGATCGAGCAGGCGACGGCGAGCGGTTTTCCCCCGTTGCGGAGGTCGTCCGGCACGCCCTTTCCCAGGTCGTAGTAGGGGAGGTGCCGCGAGCCCGCGACATGACCCTCTTCCCACTCGTCCCGGTCACGGACGTCGAGCAGTCGCACAGCATCGCCGCGAAGCCGGGCGGCGAGCTCGGGGATGTCGATGGCGACCGTCGTCTGGAGCGGAAGACCGGCCTCGCGCCACCCCTCGACCCCGCCGCCGAGCAGACCCGCGATGCGCCGGACGCCGACCGCCTCGAGCAGGAGTGCCAGCCGCCGCGCCTCGTCGTCCGTCTCTGCCGTGACCACGACCTCGCTCACCGGGTCGACGACCCAGGCGGCGCGCGTCCCCACCGCCGCTCGCACCATGGTGACGTTGATCGAGTCGGGCACGTGGGCCGCGTCGTAGCCGACCGTGTCGCGGCCGTCGATCAAGGTTGCGCCGGCCTCGAGCCGGGCATGCACGGCGGCCGGCAGGAGAGTCTCGACGGAGGTCGTCTCGGTGAGGAGCGGGCCGCGGTTGAGCGCGACGATGCGCTCGAAGTTCGGCGGCTGCGGCGCCAGGCTCCCTGTCAGGGCGTTGACGAACGTCTCCTCGTCCTTGCTCGCCACGAGGCGGTTGTAGCGCCGTTCGAAGCCGATCGTGGTGCCCGGCTTCTCGCTCATCCCGGCGCCGCCGCAGAGCGAGCCGCCGATGTGCCCCGGCCAGACCTCCGCGAAGTCGCCGAGCGCGAGCAGGCGCTTGACCGATGCGTAGAGCCCCCGCGCACCCTCCTCCTTGTCGACCGCGAGATCGGGCCGCGCGACGTCCCCCACGAAGAGCGAGTCGCCCGTGACGGCGAGCCACGGCTCATCGCTGCGGGACTCGTCGGCGACGAGATAGGCCGTGTGCTCGGGCCGGTGGCCGGGCGTGGCGAGGGCGGTGATCGTCACGTCGCCGAACCGAATCTGGTCGCCGTCTGCCAGCGGCTCGTGCGCGAAGTCGACGCCCGCGGCAGCGGGGACGTGGATCGTCGCGCCCGTCGCCCTCGCCAGCCTCCCCTTCCCGGAGACATGGTCGGCGTGGTTGTGGGTCTCGAGCACGTGGTTGACGGCGAACCCGTGCTCCTCGGCGAGCCGGAGGTAGTCCTCGACCTCCCACTTCGGGTCGATGACGGCCGCCTCGTCCCCGTCCGCGACGACGTAGGAGGCACAGCCGAGATCCTCGTGCAGAACTTGCCGGAAGAACATGCGCGGAGCGATCATAGGTGATAGCTTTGCCTATGCAATGCCTAGGCAAATGCTCCCCGCCGCGGACGCCGCGAGGCAGCTCGGGATCAGCCTGGACACACTTCGCCGCTGGGATAGGCAGGGGCGAATCCGCACCGAGCGCGACGCGCGCAACCGGCGGCTCGTGCCTGTCGCGGAAATCGAGCGGCTGCGAGGCGGGCCCGAGCACCACGACCTCTCCGCGCGCAACCGCTTCCGCGGCCGTATCCGCGACGTGCGCGTCGAGGGCCTGCTGGCGCAGGTCGAGCTGGACGTGACGGAGCCGACGCGGGTCGTCGCCGTGATCACACGTGAGGCCGCCGTCGAGCTCGGGCTCGCCCGCGGGCAGGACGCGACCGCGCTCGTCAAGGCGACCTCGGTGATGGTCGAGCGTTGAGGCGCCTCGGCTGGCTTTTCGCCGCCGCGCTGATCGTGGCGTCGTGCGGCGGAGGCGATGCGCCGTCGGACGAGCCGGAGGCGCTGACCGTCTTCGCGGCCGCCTCGCTCACCGAGGTCTTCCAGGAGCTGGCGCCGAACGTCACCTTCAACTTCGCCGGCTCGGACGAGCTCGCCACCCAGATCAGGGAGGGCGCTTCGGCGGACGTCTACGCGGCCGCGGGCCCTCGCTATCCGGAGGAGCTTGCCGCGCAAGGCTTTCTCGAAGCGCCACAGGTCTTCGCCACCAACCGGCTCGTCGTCGTCGTGCCGGCCGACAACCCGGCCGGCATCGAGTCCGTGGACGATCTCGCCGCGGACGGAGTCAGGGTCGTGATCGGCGCCGAGGGAGTCCCGGTCGGCGACTACACCCGCAGCGTGCTCGAGACGACGGGCGCCGAGGACGTCCTCGACAACGTCGTCTCGAACGAGGAGGACGTGAAGGGCGTGGCCGGCAAGGTCGTCTCGGGCGACGCGGACGCCGGCTTCGTCTACATCACGGATGCGACGGCCGCGGGTGACGACCTCCGCGCGATCGAGCTCCCGGCGCAGCCGCTGATCGAGTACCCGATCGGGATCGTGACGGCGTCCGAGAACTACCACGCCGCCGAGGGCTTCGTGGAGCTCGTCCTCGGCGAGGAAGGCCGGCAAGCCCTGAGAGCCGCCGGCTTCGGGCTCCCTTGAGGCGCGCCTTCGAGCTCGGCCTCGCCGTGGCCACCGGCCTCGCGCTCGCCTTCCTGCTCCTACCGATGCTCGCGCTCTTCCTGCGGATCTCGCCCGCGGAGCTGCTCGACGCGCTCACGAGCGAGGTCGCTCTGGACGCGCTCTGGGTCAGCCTCAAGACAGGCCTGATCGCCCACGCCTTCGTCCTCCTGGTCGGCACGCCCGCGGCCTACTTCCTGGCGACGAAGCGCTTCCGCGGGCGCGGCGTTCTCGTCACCCTCGTCGAGCTCCCGCTCGTCCTGCCGCCCGCCGTCGCGGGCATCGCCCTGCTCGCGCTCTTCGGGCGGCGTGGGCTCCTCGGCGAGACGCTCGACGCCTTCGGAATCCAGATCCCGCTCACGCAAGCCGCGGTCGTGCTCGCCGTCGTCTTCGTCGCCGCTCCCTTCTACATCCGGCAGGCGATCGCTTCGTTCGAAGGCGTCGATCCCGCGCTCATCGACGCCTCGCGCACGCTGGGCGCAAGCCCCGCCCGAACGTTCCGGCGTGTCGCGCTGCCTCTCGCCTCGTCGGGCCTCGGCGCCGGGTCCGCCCTCGCCTGGGCACGTGGCACCGGCGAGTTCGGCGCGACGATCATGTTCGCCGGCAGCCTGCAGGGCGTCACCCAGACGATGCCGCTCGCAATCTACGCGCAGCTGGACCTCGACCCGGACGTGGCGATCGCCATCGGCGCGCTCCTCGTCCTCGTCAGCCTCACCGTCCTCCTGGCGGTGAAGCTCCTGCCCTCGTGGACCCGCTTCACGTCAGCCTCGCTCATCCGCTCCGCTCCTTCCGGCTCGAGCTAGAGCTCGACGTCGGGCGCGGGACGCTCGCGCTCGTCGGGCCGTCGGGCGCCGGGAAGACGAGCGTCCTCCGCGCGATCGCGGGGCTGCTGCGACCCGAGCGGGGTCGTATCGCAGCCGACGGGGAGGTCTGGCTCGACACCGCCGCGGGGATCTTCGTGCGGCCGGAGCGTCGGTCGGTCGGGCTCGTCTTCCAGGAATACGCCCTCTTCCCGCACATGACGGTCGCCGAGAACGTCGCGTACGCCGGGCGCGAGCGGGCCGACGAGCTGCTCGAGCTGCTCGGCATAGCGGGCCTCGGGGACGCACGACCCGGAGAGCTCTCCGGGGGCGAGCGCCAGCGGGTCGCCCTCGCGCGCGCGCTCGTGCGCGAGCCCGCGGTGCTCCTGCTCGACGAGCCGCTGGCCGCGCTCGATGCACATACACGCGCGCGCGTGCGCGCGGAGCTCGAGGACCTGCTCGGGCGGTTACGGCTGCCGACGCTGCTCGTCACCCACGACTTCCAGGACGCGGCCGCCTTGGCCGAGCGGGTCGGGGTCGTCGTGGAGGGCCGCATCGTCCAGACCGGCTCGCCGGCGGAGCTGGTCGCGAGCCCGGCGAGCCCCTTCGTCGCCGACTTCACCGGTGGCAACCTGCTCCGTGGAACCGCCAGGCCCACCGCTTCCGGGCTGACCGAGGTGACCCTCGCCGACGGCTCCCGCATCTTCTCGACCGACCTGCTCGAGGGGCACGTCGGCGCCGTCGTCTATCCGTGGGAGGTGGCCGTCGCGCGCCAAGCGCCGACGGACTCGGCGCAGAACCACGTGACCGGCCCCATCGCGGGCCTCGTGCCGGTGGCGAACCGCGTACGCATCCGCATCGGCCCGCTGACCGCGGAGATCACGGCGGCGTCCGTGGAGCGTCTCGGGCTACGCCCGGGCGAGCCGGTCGTCGCCAGCTTCAAGGCGACGGGGACGCGGCTCGTGCCGCTCGCTTAGGCCCGCGCCTGCGGCGCTACTCGCGGTTGCCGAGGAAGAGGAGGACGAAGTAGAGGAGCTGCGTGAGGGCGGCCAAGGCGCCGGCGACGTAGGTGAGGGCCGCGGCGTTCAGCACCTTCTTGGCCCCGCCCGTCTCCTGGGTCGTCGTCAAACCGAGGTTGCCGAGCTGCACCGCCGCGCGCCTCGAGGCATCGAACTCGACCGGCAGCGTCACGATCTGGAAGAGCACGGCGATCGAGTAGAGGACGATGGCGACCAGCACGAGGCCGGCGGCGTTTAGGAGGAAGCCGATGATGAGGAGCCACATCCAGATGCTCGACGAGAAGGCGACGGCCGGGAAGAGCGCGGAGCGGAAGCGGAAGAACGAGTAGGCCTCCTTGTGCTGGATCGCATGGCCGACCTCGTGGGCGGCGACGGCGGTGGCGCTGATCGAGGTCTCGTCGTAGACGGGATGCGAGAGGTGCACGGTGCGCTTGCGGGGGTCGTAGTGGTCGGAGAGAGGCCCGCCCGGCGAGACGTGGACGGGAACCTCGTTCAGGCCGTTGGCGTCGAGGACGGCCCGTGCGACCTGGGCGCCGTTCATGCCGTGCGAGACCGCGATGCGCGCCTGCTCGGCGAATGTCTTCTTCAACCACCACTGCACGCCCAGCCCGATGAGGAGCGGCGGAATCAGGAACGCGAAGTAGAGGCCCCAGCTGCTCACTGCCGGGATCGTACCCTCGGGCGGCGCCGCCGGGAAGCACCACTGTCTCGCTATCTAGTGTCCGCGGACGCGCCGGTACGCGAAGAGCGTCCCGATCACCGTCAGCACGAGGAGCAGCGCCTTCTTGCCGACGAGCTTCGACTCGCCGCTCGCCCGCTCGCGCATGTTCACGGGCAGCTCCTCGACCACGAGGCCGGCATCGCGGAGCCGGAGGAGGCCCTCGACCTCGGGGGCGCCCGTCGCGTACGGCTCGGCCAGGATCGGCATCGCCTTCGCGTTGACCGCGTACATGCCGCTGGTCGCGTCCGCGAACGGCCTGCCGAGCACATGGCGCATCCCTTGCCGCAGGAGCGAGGTGCCGACGACCCGCGCCGGGCTCGGCTGATAGCGGCCGGGCTCGTAGCCGTCCCCCGAGACGAAGCGCGAACCGACGGCGACGTCGCACGCGCCGGAACGAACCCGGTCGAGCAGGCGGGCCAGCTCGGCCACGGGATGCTGGCCGTCCGCATCCACACGGCCGCAGTAGGCATAGCCGTGCTCGGCGGCGTAGGCGTAGCCCGCGGCGACCCCGAACGGAAGGCCACGGTTCTCCCCGAAGGCCTCCACCGCCGACCCTCGCTCGCGGGCAACGCGCGCCGTGCCGTCAGTCGAGCCGTCGTCGACGACCAGCAGGTCGACGCCCGGAAGGCCCTCGGCCAGCTCGTCGAGGACGGCCGGCAGGTTCCTCTCCTCGTTCCAGGCGGGAATGAAGACCAGCGTGTCCGCCCTGCCTTCCACGCGCCGAGACTAGCGCCCCGTCCGCGGTGGTTGCCAGAATGCGGCAGGTTCAGCGGAGCGAAAGGAGCAGCTCGTGACCGATCCACGCACACAGGCAACGCGCACGCAGATGGACACCGGGGGAATCGGCAGGACGGTGCCGAGCGGCTGGGCGTTCTTCGCCGGCGTCGTCCTCTTCATGGTCGGCGTCTTCAACATCATCTGGGGACTCACGGCGCTCTTCAACGACACCGCGCTCACGCGCGGCGAGGAGGGGCTGATCGTCTGGGACTTCACGGCCTGGGGCTGGATCCACCTGATCCTCGGCATCGTGATGGTCTGCACCGGCCTCGGCCTCTTCGCCGGCAGAGGATGGGCCCGCTGGACGGCGATCTTCTTCGCCATGGTCAACGCGTTCGGCCAGATCGCCTGGATGAGCACCTATCCGGTCTGGTCGATCCTCATCATCACGCTCGACATCATCATCATCTACCAGCTGACGGTGAACTGGGAAGAGACGTAACGGTTAGTCGAGCTCGAGCGTCTCGCCGTCCTCGGGAACGAGGGCCTCGGGGACTTCAGCGCGAATCTCCGCGCGCGCCTCCAGGCAGTGGTCGATCGCCTCGAGGTGGACGACGAGCACCGTGGGCACGCGCTCGACGACCTCGCGAACCTGAGCGGCGGTCATCACGAGCGGCCCTCCCCGGACGAAGCGCGCACCGCTCCCGTTGACGACGGCGACGCGTGGGCGGTGCCGCTCGAGCGCTTCCTCTACCTCGGCGCACCAGACGGTGTCGCCGGCGATGTAGAGCCCGTCGAGGACGAAGCCGCTGACAGGGGCCAGATCCCGCACCGTGGCCTCGTCCGAGCCGTGGCGGCCGCCGGTGCGCGCGATTCTCAGGCCCTCCCAGACGAGCTCGCGGTCGACCGGCCGGGCGTCGAGACCGCGGGCGCGCAGACTCTCGGCGTCCTCCGGCTGGCAGAACACCGGCACGTCCCGCGGGAGGAGGCGTGCGCCCGTCTCGTCGAAGTGATCCTGATGAAGATGGGTGACGACGACGGCATCGAGGCCCGCAACGACCTCCTCGGGCGGCATCGGCAGGGGGACGAGCGGGTTCGGCCGTGGGCTGGGCGAGTCCTCGACGGGCGGCCTCGCACCGACCGGGTCGAGCATCGGCTCGACGAGGATGCGCCGGTCCTTCAGCTCGATCAGAAGCGTCGCGTGGCGGACGAGTGTGACGCGCACGCGGGCAAGTTAGTGGATTAGTGGAAGGGCCCGCACGAGGCGGGCCTTTCCGTCGGGTGAGGGGAGGTTGGTCAGCGGGGTGAGGCCGGCCGGATGGGATGGCTGGCGCGGAAGAGCTCCGTGGGGTCGTACGCGGCCTTGACCCACTGTAGGCCGCGGTAGGTGTCGGGAGGGAAGAAAGACTCGCCCTCCCGGGGGCTGTTGGCGAAGTTGAAGTGGCCGCGGTCGGCCGTCCAGGGACGGAGCGCAGCCTCCAGCGCGGCGACGCGCGCTTCGACGAAGCGCGTCGTCTCCTCGTCGGCTCCCACGCCGACGGCGAAGAGAGTGAAGCCGGCGTCGATCGTGCCGACCGCGCCGTGCTCGGTCGACGGCTCCGCCACGGCGCCCCCGAGCTGACGCAGCTCCACCGAGACGAGCGGTGAGCCCGAGCAGGGGCCCGCGACCGCGAGGAGCGCATTCAGGGTCTCCGCCGTCGCGTCGTCGAGGTTGAAGCCGTCGCCGACGCTGTGGGCCGGCTGGGGCGGATCCATGTGGAGACGGCGAAGCTCCTCGACCGGGATCATCGCGAACGTGTCCATCGCCGGCCCGAGGTCACGAAGCGGCTGGAGCAGTGCCGCGCCGTCATCCTCCGTGCCGATGTAGGCGGCCTCGACGATCGCAAACGACTGCCCGCGCAGCGGCTCCGGAAGGTCGGGAATGGGCGGGAACTGCAGCAGGCGGCCGATAGAGGTCAGCTCGACCGGCGTGCCCTCGACCCACCCGCGCCAGGCCTTCAGGACCTCGCCGGCGCGCTCGAAGGGGAAGAACAGGGCGCCTGCGTAGACCTCGGGCACCGGGTAGAGCGCAAACTCGACGGCGGTGACGATGCCGAAGCTCCCGCCGCCGCCGCGGAGCGCCCAGAAGAGGTCGGGTTCGTTGTCGCGGTCGGCGCGTACCCGGCGGCCGTCGGCCGTGACGAGCTCGACGGCGAGGACGCTGTTGGCGGCGAGGCCGTAGCGGCGGGGGGGGCCGCCGAGGGCGCCGCCCGGCGGGGGGGCGGCGCCGCCGGCGGCCGGCGGGGGGGCGGGGAGGGCGGCGGGGCCGCGCGCGCCGCGGGC
>Ga0081538_10002203_pt1 | contig 19308 bp, 18 predicted proteins | sample TabmetS5T2R1_FD_71022 | JGI IMG/M metagenome (GOLD analysis project Ga0081538, IMG submission 71022) | Tabebuia heterophylla rhizosphere microbial communities from the University of Puerto Rico - S5T2R1 | ecosystem: Host-associated > Plants > Roots > Rhizosphere ... | reverse complement strand
GCCCCGCCGAAGGATCGATGCGAGAGGAGTCGCGATGCCCGGTCAGCCGGCGCACTTCGAGATCCCGGCCGACGACACCGCCAAGGCGGGCCAGTTCTGGGGCTCGCTGTTCAACTGGCAGTTCGAGGCCATGCCCGGTCCATTCGAGTACCACATGGCCCGCATCAGCGACCAGGTGGGCGTGGCGGTCACCAATATGGAGCCCGGCAAGCGTGGCATTCGCACCTACTTCTATGTGGACGACATCAACGCCGACGCCGCGCGGGTGAAGGAGCTCGGTGGCGACGCGAACGACCCGGGCCCGGTGCCGGGCATGGGCTGGTTCGCGACCTGCACGGACCCCCAGGGCAACGAGTTCGGCCTGTGGCAGAACGACCCGTCCGCCCCGGAGCCGACCGGGTAGACCGCATCAGCGGCTGGCGGCGTCTCCGGCCAAGGCGCCGTCAGCCGTCGTGCGGCCCGCCCTGCTCACAGTTTGCTCACAGACGGTGCGCATACTCCTGGACGCCGCAGGACACGTACGTGGCAAGTATGCAGGTCAAGCGCACAACGGTGGACACGTCTGTACGTCGTGGGACGGGCTGGTCGGGTTTAAATCCCGGCACTCTCTGCCAGTCCTCGCCAAGCGAACCACCGGCCGACTCCACGCTGCCGCACGGTGATCGCCGGACTCGGTCACCGCATGCCACTATCCCCTCCCAGCAGTCTCTGCACGGCGCCGCGGCGGCATGAGCAAGGAGGTCGGGACCTGTGGTGACGGCATACATCCTCATCCAGACCGAGGTCGGCAAGGCCACCCAGGTCGCCAAGGACATCGTCGGCATCACGGGTGTCCAGCAAGCCCAGGCTGTGGCCGGCCCCTATGACGTGATCGTCAGGGTCGAGGCGCGCAACATCGACGAGCTCGGCCAGCTGGTGGTCGCGCGGGTCCAGGCGGTGGCCGGCATCACCCGGACCCTCACCTGTCCAGTCGTGCACCTGTAGTAGAGGCGTGGGGCCCGTTTGCTCGCCGACCCTGACTGCTGCCGGGTGATGCCTGGCACGCCGCTCAGGTGCTCTGCGGCACTGCTTGGGCTCGCCTGGACGCCCATCCTCCCCGGTAGGAAGTCGCCCCAACGAACCAGAGGTGACAAGCGGCAAGGTAGGAGCAAGCCCATGCCCGACTCCATTCCCTGCCCCCAGTGCGGCGCCCCAGCTCGGATCGCTGAGCGCTTCTGGCTCGACTCCACCGACGGTCCCGTCGAGCACCTCAAGATCGGCTGCCTGAGCAAGCATTGGTTCACACCACGGGCCGAGACGGTCCAACGCGAGCCGGTCACCTCCCCGGATCGCGACCTGGTGGCCCAGCCGAGCTGACTGGACCTTGCTCTCGGCGGTGCAGGCCAGCAGCCCGGAGCTTGCCAGCTGCGCTGGAGCCAGGAGGTGGCGCCGGTGTGCCTGCGCTGTGGGGTCGTCAAGTATCCGTACCGGAGCTGGCCGACCGGCCCGGCCGGACCCGGCGACTTCGGCTGGCCGCCCGACGCCTCGCCGCCAGAGTATGGCGACGCTCCAACCGGCGGCCTCGTTGGGATCGGCGCCCGCGATCGCGACTACCGGATGACCACGGGCCGATGGGACCGCGGCCGCGCCATCGGCGGGAACATCCTCACCAGGCTGCGAGCCATTCGCTAGAGGCTGAAGCTAACGTGCAGGTCAGGCCCAGTTCGTCGGCCCGTAGCCGAGCTCGCGATCGGCGAGCATGATTCCTCGACATCTGACGCGATTGCGGGACGAGAGGTCAGTGCAGGGCGGCGGGGACGCCCAGGATCCCAGCTGGATCGGTCGGAGCAGCACTCTCGTAGGACATGGGTCGGCGCGGTCGGCGGTGCGCCTGGCGGCGGCGACTTCCCGCCTGCGGCCGTGGGCAGTAGTGTGCGGGTTTCGGACGTCAGGTCGCGATCGGTTTCCCGGGCCGAATCAGGTGGTCCTGCCCGGTTGACCGGAAGGGGCGTGCTGGCCGTGGAACTCGATGGCTGGGCGGAGTGGGCGGGAGCAGCGCCAGAGCCCCCACCGGTGGCGCGGCCGGACCCGACCGGACCCTCCCAGCTGGAGTTGGGTGAGCTGCCTGAGCTGGTCGTGACCTGGGCCGCACGACTGGCCGCCACCGAGGACGCACTGCTGTGGCTTGTCGAGCCGGAACGCCAGCGGCTGCTGGTGCGGTACGGGATTGGTCGTTTTGCTGCTAGCGCCGGCCGCAGCCTCCACAGCGGCGAGGGGCTGGCCGGTCAGGTGTGGCAGACCGGCGCGCCGTTGGCCGTGGCCGACTATCAGGGCTGGCCTGGCCGGCTGCGGGAGGCTGGCCGTCAGCACGAGCTGCAGGCGGCGCTGTGCCTGCCGCTGTGTCGGGATAGGGAGGTCATCGGCGTGCTTGGAGTGGCCACCAGCAAGCCAGGCCAGGTCCTCGACCAGTCCAAGATCCAGCAGCTGGGTGGGTTTGCCGAGCTGGCCGCCGCCGCACTGGACAGCACTGGGCGCCTTGGCGTCGCCCGCCGAGAGCTGGCCGAGCAGGTCCGTGTCGAGCAGCGGCTGCGCCGATCGCAGGCCCGCTATCGTGAGATGTTCCAGCAGCTTCCCGCGATCGTCTACCTCGAGGTCCACGCCCTTGGCGGGTCATGGGTGTATGAGAGCCCCCGGGTCGAGGATGTCTTTGGCTACAGCCCGGAGGAGGCCGGGCGGCCCGGGTTCTGGAAGACGGTTCTGCATCCCGAGGACCGCGAGCGGGTGCTGGCCGAGGATGCCCGCTGTGAACGGACCGGTGATCCTTGGCGCATGGAATACCGTCAGATCGCCAAGGATGGCCGGGTGGTGTGGGTCCGCGACCACGCCGTGCTGGTCCGCGGTGAGCACGGCGAGCCGAGCTTCTGGCACGGGATCATGATCGACATCACCGAGCAGAAGCTGGCCGAGCAGGCGATGCAGCGGGCGCTGGCCCAGGAGCATCAGGCGCTTGAGCGCGAGCATGAGGCGCTGCTCCGCGAGCGGGAAGCGCTGGAGCGCGAGCGGCAGGCCACCCGCGAGCTGCGGGCGCTGGACGAGATGAAGAACCTGTTCTTGACTGCCGTGTCGCACGAGCTGCGCACCCCGCTTGCCGGGGTGGTCGGCATCGCTCTGACGTTACGGCGGGCTCGGTCGATGCTGGCCGAGGAGGATGTCGCCGATCTGCTCGACCGGCTGGTCAACAGCGCCGACAAGCTGCAGGGGCTGCTCAGCGACCTGCTGGATCTGGATCGGCTCAACCGGGGCATCGTGACGCCCAAGCTCCGCTCCACCGATTTGGCCGTGCTGATCAGCCGCATCGCTGAGCAGTGGCAGCAGGAGAGCGGCCGGACCCTTGAGGTGGCCGTGGAGTCGGTCGTCGCTCAGGTGGACCCGGACATGGTGGAGCGGATTGTGGAGAACCTGCTCGCCAACGCCGACCGGCACACCCCTCCCGACACGCCGATCTGGATCAGGACCAGCCGCCACGCCCAGGGCGTGCTGATCACGGTCGAGGATGCCGGCGCCGGCATCCCATCCGAGCTGCGGGCGGCCGTGTTCGAGCCGTTCCGCCAGGGACCGGAGCATCCCCGCCATGCCCCCGGGGTCGGCATCGGGCTGACGTTGGTTGCTAGCTTCGCCGAACTGCACGGCGGGCGGGCCTGGGTCGAGGACCGCCCCGGCGGCGGCTCCTCGTTCCGGGTCCTGTTGGCCGACCCCCCTGTCCCCGCCGCAGGCTCGACCGCGCCAGCCAAACGCTAACCGGCTGCTCGGGGAGACTGTGGGAGGCTGGACTGCACCGGACTCTCCGCCCAGCGGCGGGCGGCTCCCCTCTTGGGCCCCACGGGAGCCGCCTGCTCGTCGCATCCGCGGAGCCGAACGGCTCTGCTGTTCATAGGGACAACGAGCCATCGTGAGCCCTCACCTGAGCGGCGCGACCTATGGTCATCTCCATAAGTTGGCGTGGGTAGTGCGGCTCCCGGAGGCCGCGCTGAGCTTCGGTCCGCACCCGCTCCGTGCCGCAACGGTCGAGTGCCGAGTGTCGGCGCCACCAGCGGGTCACCTCCGAAGCGGAGCAACCATAGCTCGCCTGCCCTCCCCACAGCGGCAGCGAGGATACGGACAGGCGACCCAGACTATGGTCCCGACGGCCAGACGGTCGCCGGGCGCCACAGCAGCAAAGGCAGAGCGCGCTTACAGGCCGTAGCGCTCCTTGGTCCTGGGATCGGCCGGATCCAGCAGCGGCACGCCACGCGCTGCCCGCAGCTGGACCTCATCCAAGTGCTCACGCACATACGCCGCTTCCTCGGGTGAGATGCGCCCACGATGCGGCAGACCCCACTCCAGCTTCCCTCTGCCGGTGGCCCGGCCATCCCGAGTCCCCCGTCCACGCCGGCGAGGCGGGGCTGGACGGTGCGGCTGCTGGGCCGCTACGGCGTTCATCAAGATGGCATTCATGTCCCCGCCTGCGGCCAGCTGGTTGAACCGATCCACCGACAGCAACGCCCGCTGGCCGCTGCGCTCCCCCGGCCCGAGGACCTCAATGGACACGTACTGGTCGCTGTCGGGCAGCTCCCCAATTTCCTCGGGGAGGACATCCAGGGTGATGGGTCCTTGGTATTGGGGGTGTTCGTGCACGATCAGCTTGGCGAACTGCTCCTCACCGGCTTGGTGACCGGATAGGTCGGAGACGCGGACTTGCTTGACCGCCACGGCTGGCCTCCTCGGTCTGGATCCTGCCAAAGAGCCTAGCAAGGAAAGAGGCCTTGCTGGCTTGGAAGACCGTCTGGTGCCAATAGTCAGCCACCGAGCACCGAGGGAGCGGACACCTGGATACTGACCACGCATTCCCTTGGGGCGCTTCTTTGATTCACCACCTTTGCACATGTATAGGGTATGGACCAGCGGACAAGCACGGGTACGGGTGGTCTTTCCGGGACCACCCTAACCCGTTATCTGAGTGGTGAATGCTGGGTACCAGTCAGCTAATTATCGACGATTTTTCTGAGCCAGAAGAGGTCACTGTTCAAACCACCTGGCCATGGACAACGAATAGGCATGGAGTCACGACATGAGTGGTTAGCGGAGGGCGGTGATGACTTCGTTAGCGGCGCGCTGGCCGGTCTCGACGGCGCCGTTCAGATACCCCTGGAAGTCGACCGAGGTGTGCTCACCGGCGAAGTGGCAGTTCAGGGCGCGGCCCTCGCGTTCGCGCTCCACCCCGGCGAACTTGGTGTACTGGCCCACCTTCCAGTACGAATAGGAGCCCTTGGTCCACGGGTAGCCAGTCCAGTAGTCCAGGAATGCCTTGTTGTTGATCCACTGCGCAGTGATGCCAGGCAGCACCGGCTCCAGCTGGGCCAGGAACTGCCGGGCTCGCTCGGTGGCCGTACCGGTGGCGAACGACGCCCCGATCCTGCCCCCGGTGTAGTCGACCAGGATCCCCGCAGTGCCCGGCTGGGCCCGGGTGACCTCCCAGGTGTTCTGGTAGCCGGTGTCGGCGAAGGTCTCACCGTTGCAACCAAGCGCATTCCAGAGCCGGCTGGTGAACTGCACATGGAGCTTGGAGTTGGTGCCCATCCCCAGCTCCCTGATCGCGGTCTGCTTGAGCGCCTTGAACCCGGCGCTCTTGTAGTCCACCGAGGACCGCAGAATCGAGAAGGGCAGGGCCAGCACCACCCGGTCGGCGACGACCGGCGTGGACACGTTCTGGAAGGTGAGGCTGTAGGTGTTGTTGCTGTTCTGCCGGATGGCGATCAGGGGGGCGTTCTTCACGATCTGGCGGCCGTCCAAGGCGGCAGTGAGCGCCTCCGCGATCCTCTCGTTGCCTCCGCGGACGTGGTACTTCTCGTTGGAGGGGCCGAAGATCCGCAGTTGGCCCTGGCCGGAGTAGCCGAGCAGATACAACATGTTGAGCGAGCTCTGGACGCTGGTCTCGGCCCCGTACTCGATGTTGTAGGCCACATCCAAAAGCTGCCCGAGCCGCGAGCGGATCCCCCCGGGCACGTTCCGGTTGATCCAGTCCAGCACCGACATCTGATCCAGTTGGTAGCCCCGGGGGGTGTAGCTGTTGTAGAGGGTGGGGTAGCTGGCCTCGGACACGTCGCGGTGCAGGGTCTGGTAGATCCCCTTGAGATCGCTGGTGGCCTGGGCGTAGGTGTAGGGGGCGCGGTCGAAGTAGTACAGCGGCTCGGTGCCGTTGACCTCGGCGGCCAACAGGTTATCCAGCGTCAGGCCCAGCTCCTGGGCGAGCTGACGGATCGCGGTGTGGCCCTGGTCGATCAGCTCCCCACCGCGCTCGGCGAGCTGGCCCTGGTCGAAGTAGTCGCGGAGTGTCCAGCACCGCCCCCCTAGCCGGTCGGAGGCCTCATAGACCGTCGCCGCATAGCCGGCCTGCTTAAGCCGGTAGGCACAGGTCAACCCGGCCAACCCGGCCCCCACGACCACGATCCGAGGGGTGGCCGCCCCGGCCGGCCGCTCCGCCAGCGTGGAGAGCCCGGCTGCAAGCCCGGTCGCCCCGGCCAGCTTGAGCACGTCACGGCGGCCGAGTCGACGCTCGGCGTGCTCGGCCAGCACCTGGTCGGTAGATACGTTGCGGGTGGCGGCCTCGGCCGCCACCGAGGCGGCTTGTTGCAGCCGACCAAACAGCCGAGTCCGAGCCATCGACATCATCCCCCGTGATGTAGCCGACGTCAGCCGCCTCTCGGCACCGCGCACTCGGATCGAGCAAATCGAGAATTGCGCCTTCAGACGGCAGCCAGCGATTCAGCAGGTCTGTCAGACTTTCCGAACCAAGTGAACTCTCCTGTCTTCTAGGAGAAGTTACGATTTCAGGACATGCCGACCATGTCAACAAAGCAATCACGGATCGGGCGGAACATTCTATTAGCGACGAACCAAGCGGTACGAACCCATGGAGCGATCACCTTGATCTGCTGAATCTGATCAATCAACCTCACCACGGCAGAGCGTATGAGCGGGATCGTTGGTGGTGCTGGGCTTGGGTATCACGGCAGTCACAGCTTGGCCTTGAACTCCGACCACACGGCACGCCAGGACTTGTCGATCTCAGGGTGCAGCTCCACCGCCCGAAAGCCGGTCTCGAAGTACTCCTGCCTGACCACCGCGGTCGTCAAGTTGGACGGGATGTAGCCCTGCTTGACCAGCACGAGCGGGTCGATACGCACCAGTGGCGGCTGGAACCCATTCCACTCCAGGTTGAGCATGGCCATGTCGAAGTCGAGCAGGAAATTCAGGAAGTGGTGGGCGAGTACGGGGTTGCGGCTGGATCGCAGGATGGTCATGAGGTCGTTGCCGACCGTCCCGCGGCCATCGAGGGGGAACCAGTAGCGAAGCACCTGGGGGTCCACGCCTTCAGGCAGGTAGTAGGGAGCGGCCACCAGGTCTCCGGAGAATGCCATCGATACCCAGGTCTTGCCGGTGGGTAGGTCCTCGTAGGCGTTCACGTCGATGACCGGTTGCGTGGCGGATGCCAAGTCGATGAGGTCCTGTCGGACCAGGTCGAGATGCTTGGGGCGAGTAGTGTTGAGGTTGGAGATACCGTTCTTCAACAGCACCATGCCGATGGTCTCGCGGTACTCATCGAGGACACCGACCCTGCCGTGGTAGCTGGAGTCCCACAGGATCTCGTAGGGATCGGCCAGCTTGGCGACGTTTTGCTTGACCTTGTCCGTGCGCCAGCCGATGCCGGTGGTATAGACCGTGTAGGGGACCGAATAGCGCCAGTCCTGGTCGTAAAAGGGATTCTGGAAGACGGGCCAGACCTGCTCGATGTTGGGAATGTAGTGGTGTGACAGGGGCTGCAGGTGGTTTCCGAGTGCGAGCTGGCCGAGTAGGTCGTAGGTGACGAAGAGGATGTCGTAGTCGGCCTTGCCCGACACGACGTTGCTCACCGCCTGGGAGGCATTGTCAAACGTGGAAACCTTCACCTTGACGTTGTATGCCTTGTATTTCTGCTCGAACGCCTTGATGACGTCGGCGTTAATGTAGTCCTCCCAGTTGTACAGATGCAGGGTGGCGTCGCGTTCGGGTTGCAGCCCCTGTCGGATGGCGCGGTTATCTGTGCTGACCGGCCACAAGACGGGATTCTCGGGACTGGCGGTCTGTGCGGCGGCGGCGTTGGCGGCCGGCGGGGCGTCCCTCCCGCAGCCGGCGCCGAGGGCCGCGGTCCCGGCACCGAGCGACAGCCCAAGGGTGCCGCGCAGGAAGGTCCTACGGCTCACGCGTCGTGCCATCACGCATCCTCCCAAGGCCGCTGGCGCAGCTGGCCATCAGCCGAGTTTCGGGTGGTGCCAGGCCAGATCCTGGCGCCGGTGGTGAAACCGGAGCGGCCCGATTCGCCTGCTGTCCCGTTGGCGCCCGGGGCCGGCAATGGCGGGTGGTGTATGGCCGGTTCGTGACGACGAAGCGGCAGGTGCACGGTGTCCCGCCCTGGTGCGCCGACCTGGACTGGACTGTTTCCGGGCTGCCCGCCAGCCGGCGGCATCGTCGCCGGCTCGGTCGCCACCAGCAGCGCCGGCGGCAGCTTGACCAGTGCGGTGATCCCGCCGAACCAGGAGTGCCGGAGCTGCACCTTGATCCCGTGCCTGGAGGCCAGCCTGGCCACCACATACAGGCCGAGTCGGCGGGAGAGGCCCAGGTCAATCGCGGGTGGTCGCTCCAGCCGCTGGTTGACTGCGACCAGTTCTTCGTCGGTCAAGCCGATCCCGCGGTCCTCGATCTCCAGGACGTAGCCGTGGGCCGTCGGCTCGCTAGCCACGGTTACCTTCGTCTCTGGCTGACTGAATGCGGTGGCGTTCTCGATCAGCTCAGCCAGGAGATGGACGATGTCGCTGACCGCCTGCCCGGCAACCCCGATGTCGGCTATGGTCAGCACCTCGACGCGGGTGTAGTCCTCGACCTCCCCGGCCGCGCCCTCCACGACCTCGACAAGCGGCACCGGGCGCGACCACCGGCGTGGTGGCTGGGCGCCCGAGAGCACGATCAGGTCCTCGGCGTTGCGGCGCATCCGGGTGGCCAGGTGGTCCAGCTGGAACAGGTGCTCCAGGGTCTCAGCGTCGGTCTCGTTGCGCTCCAGGTTGTCGATCAGCTGGAGCTGGCGGCCGACGAGCGTCTGGCTCCGGCGAGCGAGGTTGAGGAACAGGTCGCCGATGCTCTGTCGCAGCGCTGCCTGCTCGGTGGCCACCCGTACCGCGACCTCGTGGACGGAGTTGAAGGCTTTTGTGACTCGGCCGATTTCGTCTCGGCCGTGCACCGGAATCTGCTGATCAGAGGTGGACAGGTCGAGCTGTTCATCTGGGCCGGCGGTCGCGAGTCGGTCGACCACGTTCGGTAGGCGGTGTTCGGCGACGTCCAGGGCGGCCCGCTCGAGGCGGCGCAGGGACCGGACCATGGGCGGGACCGTCACCAGCGACAGGCCGATCGACAGCACGAGCGCGAGACCGATCAGGACACTCACGAGGATGGCCTGGCGGCGGGCAGCCTGGTTGATGGTGGCGCTCTCGGCTTCCGCGTCGGTCACCAGCTGCGCCTCGACGGCTCGGAGCAGGTTGACCTTGGTGGTGCTGGCCGATGCCCAGACCCGTGGGTCGATGTCGAGTCGTACGGCGGCCGCCTCGGCGAGCGCGCGGGCTCGGAGTGTGGCCACCCGGGCAATGTCCGAGCCGATGATCGTGTCCTCAAACAGGTGCAGCTCCTGCTGGGTGGCTGTGTTGCGGAACTGGGTCAGCCAGGTGTCTTCGGCGCCGATGAGTGATGCGAACCGCTCCATGTCGCCGGCGCGGAAGCCACCGCGGGCCTGTGCGCCGCCGAGGAATCCTCGGCTCTTGGAGACGGACTCCTTGGCCAGGGCGAGCGCGGACAGGGTTGAGAGTTGCCGGGTGAGCTGGCGGTCGTCGGTCTGGTTTTGGACGTCGGCTGTGACCGCGAGCAGGTTGCCGATCGTGTCGTTGTAGTAGGTGGACACGTCCGCCAGCGACATCGGGGTGATGGAGTCGATCGTCCGCCGTTCGCGGTTGAGTTCACTGAGACGCCGCTGGGCGGTGCCCAGCGTCGTCTGGAAGAGCTGGCTGTAGCCGTCTCGGTTGAATCCCTCCATGGCGGAGTTGAAGGCGGCTAGGTGCTGGTCGACACGACGGCGCTGGGTATCCATCCCCGCCCGCTCGGCGCTCTTGCCGGCCCCGACGTAGGCCATGACAGTGTCCCGCTCGCCCTGGAGTTCGTGGGTGAGGGCGGTCACCCTGGCGACCAGGGCTGTCGCCGCGCTGACCCGGCTGGCTTGGGATCCGTTCCTGATGCTGGTGGTGGTCAGGAGGATGGCCAGGACCAGGAGGGCCACCGTCGGGAGGAGCAGGACGAGCGTCTGCTTGGATCTGATGGGTAGGTCCTGGATCCCGCGCCACCAGTCGAAGCGGCGCTTGGTCACGTGTTCCCCTCCTCGGATGGGCATTGGCGGGAGCTAGAGGTGGCGTAGGCCATGCAAAACCCTCTCAAGCAGGCCGATGTCGGGTTGGTCGCTGGTGTGCCGTGGCCGCTGGAGGTACACCAGCCCGGCGGTGGCCATGTCGCCGATCAGTACGCGGGCCACGCCGATCGGCACGCCCAGGCCGGCGGCCACTTCCGCCACCGAGATGACCTCCTGGCACATGTCGGCCACCGCCCGCCAGTAGGCACTCATCGTCGGGGGTGAGGAGGTGGCCAAGGAGGTCGTCCAGACCAGCGTCTCGACCTCGATCTCCTCATCGCCAACAGGGCGGGTCCGACCCTGGGTGATGGTGTATGGGCGAGCGACGCTGCCCGGTTCGTCGTCAGGTTGGTCCGCCAACCACAACGGGCGTGCCATCTCACTTGGCCACGGGGAAGAGGCGTTGCCAACCTTCATCAGGCTGGTGGTGCCGGCATTCAGCCCTGGCAGGACAACGCCTCCAGCGGTTCCAGTCGGACGGGTCCACAATGGCGACGGTCGGGCCGTGCATCGGCGGCGCTCCCCCTGCCGGGCCTTTCTGGGCAAGTCGAGGTGGTCGGCCCACTGCGATTACAAGTTGTCGAGGACGGGCAAGGCGTCGGCGAGGCCACCCACCAGGCCAGTGCATGACTGCTCGACGAGATGGTGCGATCGCGGCCAGACGATGTGGGCGGCGTCGACCCGGCGGGTGCGCCAACGGATCGACTGCCGATCGGCGGCGGCTCGGCACAGCGCTTCTGCAAGAATCGCCTAAGCAAGGCTAAATGCTTGATCCCTCCCCCGGTCCTGCGCGTACCGATACAAGGGAGCGACCCGGCTAAGCTAAACGTTACGGACTGGCAGAAGTCTCATAAGAAGTGCGTATGTGCTTGCCGCTATGTCTAGGCGCGGTTGAGAGCAACCTCGCCACCACCACAACAGTCCGCGGGTCGTTTGGTCGGGTCAGCGGGCCTCCACCCTGCCTTTGTGAGGACCGAATCCGCATGATTCTCGGCGCATTGCTCGCGGGCCCCGAAGTGCGGCCCCCCAAAGTGGTCCTCGGGGCCCGCGAACCTCCTGTTCCAAGCGTCAGCAGCCATCTTGGCCGGCCGCTGGCGGGCCGGGAAAGTGAAGTGCGCCTTCCCGGACCTGCTGACAGGCGAGCAGCCCCCGCCGGGGGGGCCAAACGGGGGCCGCTCGCGCTTGTCACTCGGACGGCTCATCCAACAGAGCGTTCTGCGGCCTCCAGCCGTTACAGCTGTTACCAGCAGATGGTGTCGATGCGCCTTGTACGGATCGGCAGCGCGTCACCCACAGCGGCTGACTGCCAAGTTGACTGCCAAGTTGACTGCCAAGCGGGCGAACTCATGCCGTTCCCTGGCGACATCGGCGGACGAGGATGAGCTGTGTAGCTGCAGCGATGGATGGCGACGGACGGCGCTGGACGGGCGGGGAAGAGTTAGAAGTCCGTTGCTCTATCCATTGAGCTACAGGGGCGGGGGCTTCGGTTCTAGTGTTCGCTGGCTCCTTCCTGACTGCCAACCTGCCCTTCGAAGGCTCGTACCGCCTCCTGCTGCATGGTAGCTGTGACGTGGGAGTATAGGTCCAGGGTGATGGCGATCGGCCCATGGTTCTCCCACTCGGGGCCGAGCAGGAGCCGCTCCTCGCGGTGCCTGGCGAGGTGACGAGTGAGCGCATCCACCGCGACGCTGACCAGCAAGTCGTTGCCGTTGCGGCGGGGACTGGCGGCCGCCATGTTGGCGTGCCCGGCCAGCGCCGGAGCGACGATGCCAGGCTCACGGGACGTCTCATGCTCCGGTCCCCATCGCAGTGTCGAAGGATTCGACGCGGCCGAATGGGAGAACAGGAGCCGAAGGTCAACCTTCGGCGCTTCTAAGCAAGCTCGGCTGAATCACTCAATCGGTCCAGAACGATCTGACCACGGCAGCGTCATAGACGTCGCCGAATGCCGTCGCAGCGTGCCTAGACCCCGCCTGGCAGTCATCTTGCTCGGGGGTGGATGCCGAGCCGGATGCGCTGCTGACGGACCTCCTGGCGCGGGCTTCGGTATGCGACCTTTTGCTGGACCGGGACCTGTAGGACGACAGGCCCACTCGGTTCCGTTCAGCGGCCGTAGGTGCCAACCAACCGTCCGCGGGCGGTGGCGGCCGCCTCGATGGCCTGGATCGTCTCGGGGCCGGCGTCCTCGCCGACGTCGGGGGAGCGCTGGAGGGCGTAGATGGTGAACCGGTAGTGGTGGGGTGATCCGCCGGGAGGGCACGGGCCGGTGTAGGCGGCCTTGCCGGCGCTGTTGCGCACCTGCCGGGCGCCCGGCGGAACCATGCCCTCGGCCAGCTTGGTGGTGGCCCGGTCCAGGCCGATGACGATCCAGTGCACGTAGGTGCCCCGGGGCGCGTCCGGGTCGTCGACCACCAGGGCGAGCTGGACTGTCCCGGCAGGCACGCCCGACCAGCCCAGCGGCGGGGAGCGGTTGTCGCCGTCGCAGGTGAACCGCTGGGGGATGGGCGAGCCTTCGGTGAACGCCGGGCTGGAGACGGTGATCGGCTCGGGCAGGGCGCGCTCGGCTCGTGGCTGGCCGTCGCCGGACGTGCAGGCCGCCAACCCGGCAAGGCTCACCACCAGCAGCCACCGCATGGCGCGTAGCCTAGCTCAGGCACAACCCGGCGGTGGTGAGGCGAGGGGGTCGTTGACGTTGGTGATGGCATACATCCTCATCCAGACCGAGGTCGGCAAGGCCGCCCAGGTCGCCAGGGACATCGTTGACATCACCGGCGTGCAGCAGGCCCAGGCCGTCACCGGCCCCTACGACGTGATCGTCCGCGCCGAGGCACAAAACATCGACGAGCTCGGCCAGCTGGTGGTGGCGCGGGTGCAGGCAGTGGCTGGCATCACCCGGACCCTCACCTGTCCGGTCGTGCACCTCTAGCAGCCGGGTGTGGAGCACAGCCGGCGGGTACAGCCCGGCGGCATCCGCGGGCGAACAGCGGATCGTGGCGGCAAGCGAAGAACGCGGTTGAGGCGCTGCGCCCCAGGTCCGGGGACCGGCTGTTGGCGCTGTTACGGCAATAGTGGTCACGCTCTGAGCGTAGGCAGATCGGTAGCTTGTGGCGACGCTGCTCGGCTAAGGTGCCCGCCATGGCAGCGAGCTTTGTCCTGATCCACAGCCCCTCGGTTGGGCCGCGGACCTGGCAGCCAGTCGCCTCCCGCCTGACCGGGCTGGGCTGGGAGGCGACCGTGCCCTCCCTACTATGCGTCGCAGATCAGGGGCCGCCGTTCTGGCCCCGGGTGGTCGACGCGGTCCGCGCGGGTCCGGGCAGCGCTGAGGAGGCCCGGGGTGTGGTGCTGGTCGCCCACAGCAACGCCGGCCTGTTCCTCCCGGTCATCGCCGCGGCCTTGCCCGGCCAGGTGCTGGGCTGCATCTTCGTGGACGCGGCCATACCGCCCGCTGCTGGTGCGGCCCCCGTGGCACCGCCCGAGCTGCTGGCGTTGTTGCGGGACAAGGCATCGGGTGGGCTGCTGCCGCGCTGGACCGACTGGTGGGACGAGGAAACTGTGGCGTCGCTGTTCCCCGACCAGCAGACTCGCCAGGCGGTGACCGAGGAACAGCCGAGGCTGCCGTTGTCCTACTACGAGGCCTCGGTGCCGGTGCCCACCGGCTGGGATGCCCACCCGTGTGCCTACCTGTTGTTCGGTCCACCCTATGACGAGGTGGCCAGCGAGGCCCGTGGTCGGGGCTGGATCGTCCAGCAGCTTCCAGGAAGGCACCTGCACCAGCTGGTTGACCCTGATGGGGTCGCCCGGTCGCTTCTGGCCATCGCCGACCAGATGGGGATCACCACGCCCTAACCAGCCGCGGCCGATCGCGTCGCTCGACCGGTCCAACGTCACGGCCCGACGGTAGACTCGCACGAGAATCGTTGAGCGTGGGCAGTGCACAGCGGACAGGGGAGGGCCGCGCATGGCCAAGGGCGGGCCCGAGCTCCTTCAGGACCCGGTCGCACAAGAGCTGCTGGCCTCGCGGATCCCGGCACGGCTGGCCTACACCTGGACCGACGGCACGCCCCGGGTGGTCTCCATCTGGTTCCACTGGGACGGCACCGACCTGGTGATGGGGACGCTGCCAGGAGCCCCCAAGCTGAAGGCGCTGCACACCGGTGATCGAGTCGCGATCACCATCGACACCAACGAGCCACCCCACCATGTGCTGTCGATCCGCGGGACAGCCGAGGTCACCGAGACCGAGGGCGTCGTCCCTGAGTACGCTCAGGCGGCCGTCCGCTATCTCGGCAAGGAGCAGGGCGAGGCCTATGTTGGGTCGTTGCCCCCGGCCATCAGGATGGGCCGCATCGCCGTGCGTCCCGAGCAGGTGGTGGTCCTGGACTTCGAGACCCGGTTCCCGACCGCGGTGTCGTCGTTAGGATCGGCGTAGCGGTCAGCTCAGCCCATCGCATCGCCTGCTGGTTCTTGGGGCTGGGCCGACAACGCTGCACGAGAGCTCCGTATGACCGCGGGGGTGCCAGAGCCCGCTGATCATCACGGCTCGTGCCTGCTCTGTTCCACCTACGCCCTACTGGCGCAAGATCGTAGTCAAGGAGGGGGAGCCAACAGGCCTCCCCCGCCTGACCCTTGGCCCCCGCTATGGCTACGCGATAGCACGGCTACCTGGTTGCCCTGCCGGTCAGGCCTAGCGCGTGGCCGCCCCAAGCAAGATCAGGCGGCTACTGGTGCGACGGTCCTCGCGCCGGTCGCGCCGCGAGGGCCACCGGCGCACCCCCGATGTATCGTCGCCAGCCAAGCGCGCACCAAGGGAGGGCCGGAGCAGTGAATGAGCAGGAGGTCCGCGAGCTGTTCTTCGAGCGGCTGCAACGCCTCAGCGCCGAAGCGGAGTACGAGCTGCGCCACCCCGACTATGTGATGGAGATGCCCCAGTCGGGCGAGCGCATCCGCGGCCGGGACAACATGCGGGCCTTCCAGGAGGCCTACCCGAACCCGCCGACCATCCAGCCCCGCCGGGTGGTCGGGGCCGGCGACGTGTGGGTGATCGAGGCCCGTTCCGACTACGGCGGTGGGCAGATCTACCATGTCGCGATGATCGTGGAGTTCCGCGACGGCAAGATCTGGCGGGACACCCGCTACTACGCCGAGCCGTTCCCAGCCCCTGATTGGCGGGCGCAATGGGTCGAGCCGATGGAGGAATCCCCGGCACTCGACGGGCCGTCAACCTAAGGGTTGCTGCCCAGCCCACTCCACCTCACGCTGATTGGCCGGGACCGCGTTCCATGGCCAGGCATTAGCCATGAGAGCCTTCCCGATCACCGCGCAGGCAAGCAGCCGGTCGAACGCCGTTCGTGAGAATGAGCAGGGTGGTTCTCCCCGTCGTCATTGGCCTGCGGTGCCGGCCAGCCGATCCTGGTCCAGGTCGCGGAGGACGGGAGCGCCAGGAGGCGTTCACGACCAGACGGACAGGGATCGCTTACCTCCTTCCCGGCCGAACGCCGTTGGGACGGACTGGGCGGCAGCATGCCCTCGGCTGGGGGATCGGCATTGGCGCGTGCTACAGGGGCCTGGAAGGAGCAGGCCTGGGGCGGATGGTGAAGCAGGGGTAGGTGTTGGGGCCTACCTGGAGGCGGGGGGCGGGGGTGGCCCCCAGGCGGGTGAGGAGGCGGAGGGATGGGGTGTTGTCGTCGTCGGTGGTGGCGATGATCTCGGGGAGGGCGAGGGTGTCGAAGGCGTGGGTCAGGACGGCGGTGGCGGCTTCGGTGGCCAGGCCCTGGGAACGGTGGGATGGGGTCAGGGAGTAGAGGAGCTCGACCCCTTCGCCGTGCTCGAAGGGGCTGAGGCCGCAGACGCCGATCAGCGGGGAGTCGGCGGTCAGGCGCAGGGACCAGAGACCCCAGCCGGACGTCTGGAAGGTGCGGGAGCTGCGGGCGATCACCTCGGCGACGGTCTGGAGTGGGACCGGGTTGGCGTCCCAGAGGAAGCGGGCGACCTGGGGGTCGTTCCAGTGGGCGTGGAGGGCGTTGAGGTCCCGGTCCTCAAGGGGCGCAAGGAGCAGGCGCGAGGTGCGGAGGATCGGTCGCATGGTCCAAGCATTCCATTGCCGGCGCCGTCCTTCAGGGGGCTGGACGGACGGCGCCGGCGTAGTTGGAGCGCCAGATCGAGGAGGTGCGGACGACGGCGCCGGTGTGGGGGGCCTCGACCATCAGGCCGCGGCCGATGTACATGCCGACGTGGTGGATGGTGCCGGGGTTGCGGGGGTTGTCGGCGAAGAAGACCAGGTCGCCGGGGACCAGATGCAGGGAGCCGACTGGACGCATGCGGGCGTAGGCGGCGAACTGGGCTCGCGAGACCCGCGGGATGGTGACGCCGGCGGCGGCGTAGGCGAAGCCGGTCAGCCCGGAGCAGTCGAAGGTGCTCGGGCCTTCGGCGCCCCAGACGTATGGGGAGCCGAGCTGGGCCAGGGCCACCTCGACCGCCCTGCGGGCCGCCGGTGAGGCGCGGCCGTCGCGGAGCGGGGCCGTGCCAGCGGCCCGGGCCGCGGCCAGGCGGTTGGCGAAGGCGGCCCGCTGGCTGGCCTCCTCACGGCGGCGCTCCTGCTCGATGAGGGTGGCCACGCGGCGGTCCATGGTGCGCAGCTCGCGCTCGATCTCGGCGGCCAGCTGCTCGGCCTCGGCCCGCTTGCGGTCGAGCCGCTCGGCGCCGCGGGCCTGGTCGATGAGGCGCTGGGAGAGGCGGGCGCGGGTGCGGTCGAGCCGCTCCCGTGCCCGGCCGACCCGGTCGACCAGGGCCAGGTCGGCCTCGAGCACGGCTCGCTGGAGGGGCAGCCTGGCCAGGGCGTCGGCCGGGTCGTCGGCGCCGACCAGGTTGGCCAGGAACCAGCCGGGGCCGGCCATGTAGCTGCTGCGAGCTCGCTGGTCCAGGTCGGCCTGGGCGGCGGCGACCTCGCGTTCGGCCGCCCGGCGCTGGCGGTCCAGGTCGGCGGCGTCGCCGAGGAGGTCGACCCCGCGGGCGTACGCCTCCTCGAGGTCCTCGGCCAGCATCTCCAGCCGCCGGTGCTGGCCGTCGAGCTTGGTCCGCAGGCGGGTCGCCCTGGCCCGCGGCGAGCCCAGGTCCCCGGCGGGACGGGCGGGGCGGGGCTCGGCCGGACGGGTGGTGGGTGGACGGGCCGAGGGTCCAGGCACGGGAACGACCGGGCCGGGCTCGACTGGTGGGGCCAGGGCAGCCGGGGGGGGGAGAAACACGACGGCGAGCAGGACGATCGCGAGACCGGCGGCGAGCCGCCACCGAGCGGATCGGCGGAGGACCGCGGTGGCCGTCGGCCGTCGTGTGGGCCGGCGCCGGAGGATCCTCGCGGCCGCCGGCCCAGGGAGCCGACGTCGGCGGCGCCTTCGGATCGACACCGGGGTGGGAACGGGTGGCGGCATGGGACCTCCGGGCCTTGCCGATGTGCTGCTCGCTCGACTCGGGTTCGGTCCCGGGGGCTGGGTGGATGGGAGCGTAGCGAAGAAGTCGAGCAACTGCCGTAGCGGAACTACGGCGCCGTCGGCCGACCGGGCGGGCGGTCCGGCCGAACGTGGGACGAGAGCAATCGCCAACCACCCACGCCGGGACCGGCCCGACCCGCGCGGACCGCCGGACCGGCTCGAGCTGGGAGGAGCCGCTCGTGCGACGTTCCCGGATCGCTGTCCTGGCGGTCGCCCCCCTCGTCGCCGCCGTCGTGACCGCCGTCGGCGCGCCCGGCGCCGCACAAGGCGCCTCACCTCAGCGCCAACATCTACGAACGCGACCTCGACAAGACGCCGGCCAACTACGCCCCGCTGACGCCGCTGCAGTTCATCGAGCGCAGCGCGGCCGTCTATCCCGACAGCATCGCGCTGATCCACGGCGCCCGCCGGCAGAGCTGGGCCGAGACCTATGCGCGCTGCCGGCTGCTCGCCTCGGCGCTGGAGAAGGTCGGCATCGGCGTCGGCGACACGGTGGCGATCATGGCGCCCAACATCCCCGAGATGTACGAGGCGCATTTCGGCGTGCCGATGACCGGCGGGGTGCTGAACTCGCTCAACACGCGGCTCGATGCGGCGATGATCGCCTTCATCCTCGACCACAGCGAGACCAAGGTGCTGCTGGTCGATCGCGAGTTCCACAAGGTGGTGACCGAGGCGCTGGCCATCGCCAAGGTCCAGCCGCTGGTGGTCGATATCGACGACCCGCTGTGCGAGGACCGCGCCCAGATCGGCGACACGACCTACGAGGAGTTTCTGGCGACCGGCGATGCCGACTACGCCTGGGAATATCCGGCCGACGAATGGAACGCGATCTCGCTCAACTACACGTCGGGCACGACGGGCAACCCCAAGGGCGTGGTCTACAGCCATCGCGGCTCGACGCTGTCGGCCTACGGCAATGCCACGCAATGGGCCATGGGGCTGCATCCGGTCTATCTCTGGACCTTGCCGATGTTCCATTGCAACGGCTGGTGCTTCCCGTGGACGCTGGCGCTGGTCGCCGGCACCTCGGTCTGCCTGCGCCGCGTCGGCGCCAAGGCGATCTACGATTCGCTGGTGGCGCACAACGTCACGCATATGTGCGGCGCGCCCATCATCATGCAGTTCATCATCGGCGCCACGCCGGACGAGCGCCAGCCGCTCGCGCGCAGGGTCGAGTTCATGACGGCGGCAGCACCACCGCCGGCCGCGGTGCTGGAAGCGCTGGAGAAAGAGAATTTCCGCGTCACGCACGTCTACGGCCTGACAGAGGTCTATGGGCCGGCGACGATCTGCTCCTGGCACGAGGCGTGGGATTCGCTGGCC